>WNFM01074359.1_pt1 | contig 26451 bp, 26 predicted proteins | sample 5400271 | NCBI WGS metagenome assembly WNFM01 (sample SAMN13153352, study PRJNA577476) | soil metagenome | isolation source: 60 cm saprolite on Douglas fir-dominated hillslope | place: USA:California | collected 2013-09-17 | reverse complement strand
CCCGTGGACCGTGCCGTCACGGACCGCCACGTCGCCGCCGAGCCCCACCGCGCCGACGAGCGAGCCGCTGGCCAGGCCGGGCAGCAGGCGCTCCTGCAGCTCCGGCGAGCCGAGCGCGGAGATCACCGCGCTGGCAATCACCGTGGGCACGAACGGGCCGGGAGCCACGGCTCGGCCCAGCTCCTCGACCACGATCACCAGCTCGGGAAGGCCGAAGCCCGAGCCGCCGTACTTCTCCGGGAGGTGCAGGCCAAGCCAGCCCAGGTTGCCCATCTCGGCCCAGAAGCCGGGCAGCGGCTCGGTCTGCGCCTCGAGCAGGGCCCGGGCGGCGCTGCGCGCGCCGTGCTTGCTGAGGAAGTCGGACGCGGTCTTGGCGAGTGCCCGGTGATCATCGGTGATGGCGATCGACATGGCTAAACAGTACCCTCTATTATTCCGACGGGACGACACGAGGATCTGACGGTGAAACTCAGTGCAATCATAGGCATCCGGGACGACCCCGGCTCATTCGCGCAGTACGCCGCGAAGCTGGAGGACGTCGGCGTCGAGTACCCGTGGACCGGAGGTGACGGCCGGGTTCCGGCCGCGGCGAGTCAGCGACGGCTGGTGGAGATGTCACGCTGGTGGGGTGATGAGCTGGTCGAGCACGGCCCTGCCGTGCTGTCCGCTGCGGTCGGCGTCTATTACGCCGAGGATGATCGCGAGCACCGTGTCGGCGAAGATGCCTGCGCCTTCCCAGCGCGCTGTCGGGTATTCATCGGGCTGGATGCGGTAGCGGAGCAGGAAGCCGTCGAGCGCGGCCTGCAGTGCCAGGGCCAGGCGCTGTGGTGTCCAGCCCGGCCGCAGGACCAGGCCGAGGTCGGTGAGCAGTGCCGCGTAGCCGTCAGCCCATACCTGGATGCCGTGCTGCATGGCGGGTATTAGCGCTTGCCACAGCTGCGGATGCTGGGGAAGCAATGGCCCGATATGTAAGGTCAGGTAGCTGCGAGGGTGGCGGCGCAGGGAGTCGAGCAGGTCGTCGGAGATGCGGATGACCGCATCTGAGAAAGGCGACGCAGCGGCAGCGTCTGCGGGCATCTGCGTGGCGAGTTCTTTCGGGTCCTCAGGGACTTCGTCGTAGACGAGGGCGTACACGAGCGCGTCGGGCAGGAATTCCTCGCGGGTCGGCCAGCGATTAAAGAACGCCTTGCGACTTGCCCCGGCTTTGCCTGCGGTCGCAGCGAGGCGGATCACGTCCTCGGTCCGCAGCCAGTCCAAGGCTGCGGGGAAGCGGATCGACCGGAGCCGGGCTGGCTGTCCGTCGCGGGACTGATCGTCAAGGTAAGCATCGATCAGGCGGGCGGCGGCCGCGAGAAACTGCTGCGCCGCCGCGTCGTGACGTGATGCAGCTGGCCTCGGACTCATCGATCGTCCTTACATCTGGTGACTCACGCTGACGCGGTTCTGTCATGCTCTCCACCGGCCACCGGCCACCGGCCACCGGAGCCGGCTGCCGGCCTGCCGGCCTGCCGGCCTGCCGGCCGGGGCGGATGTTCAGCGGCACTGGCCGGGTGTTGGGGGAGTTGGTTGTCTCCTTACCTATGAGGCACACGCGGCGTCTTGAACTGTATCGTCACCGTGATCGGTTACAAGGCCGATCGGCGGCAGTGTCGGTAAGCGGCCGGCAGCTTCCGGCTCGTGTCGAGCCGCCCGGCATCTGGTGGGGGGGAACGTGGCTATAACGGTTTCTCCGGGGTCGCCAGGAGCGCCGTTTTCGCTGCGGAGGATGCCGGGCGGCTACCGCGCTACCGCGCTACCGCGAGTGATGCGGGGAAAGGGTATGGCTTCGGGGCTTTCAAGCCAGGTCTGGACGTAGTCGTGCCTGGGGCCGGCGTAGAGGCCGTCAACCGAGACGGCCATTTGCGCGGTCACGATTGTCATTGGCGGGTTCGGCCTTTCGCTGAGGACGCGGTAGCGGGCTTCAGTGGGCGAGGGCGAGATAGGAGCCGAGCTGGTCCAGCAGTCCCGTGCTGCCCTCTTCCCGGCCCTCGACACTGTCCAGGCCGTCGAAGTGGACGCCCTGCTCGGTGTAGGTCAGTCGCGTCTGGTCGCCGTCGGGTTCCAGCGCGATCGTGGTCAGGGACGTGGACAGGTGCCGCCCGTCGACCCACATGTCGTAGGTGAACACGATCCGCTGCAGGTCGACGATGTCGGTGTAGGTGGATACGAACCTGGACCGCGGCCCGCCGTGCCACTGGCCTTCCTCCGTGCCGTGCCCGCCCACGCGGAACTCGTGCGACTTCTGGCGGGCGTCGAACGCCGAGCCCGCGGTGAACCACTGGTCCCGCGTGTCGTTGTCCCACAGCGCATGCCAGACCGCCTCGACGGGCACGGGGTAGGTGCGCTCGATGACGAAGGTCGCGTGCGTCTGGCTCCGCTCGATCGTGTCGTTCATGTCGTTTCACTCCTTGGCAGTGGTGGCGGGACGGTTGAGGAGAGCGCCGAGCCGGTCCAGGCGGCGTTCGGCGGGCAGCCGCTGCCGGCCGATCCAGTCCGCGGCGGGGGTCAGGGCCCCGGGGACGAGCTGGTAGGTGCGGACCCGGCCGACCTTCGCCGAGGTGACGATCCCGGCCGCCTCCAGGACGCCCAAGTGTTGGACGACCGTCGGGAGCGCCATCTCGAACGGCCGGGCCAGCTCGCTGACCGACGCCGGGCCCCGGGACAGCCGCTCGACCATGGCACGCCGGCTGCTGTCGCCGAGCGCGTGGAACATCCGGTCGAGCCCTGAATACTTAGGCATATACCTAAGTATCTGGCGAGCCCGACAGCGTTGTCAAGGTCTTAATTACCCGGGTTGCCGCCGGTGCACTGGGTGATCTGCGCCCGGCCCAGCACGGCGGCGTGGCCCCGCGCCGGGTGATCGTTACGCGCACCGGGGCCGCGCAAGCGCAGCGAAGTCGCCGGGAACCTTTCGGCCCGATGCGGCCCCTTGTCTGGTGACGACTTACGCGAGGGAAGGCGGACCGATGACCATCCACCAATGCACCAGCCAGCTGCCGGCCGGGCCACAGCCCCGGGCCAGCCGGCCGATGCCGGAAGTGCCGGGTGTGGTGCACCGGTACGTCGAGGCCGGACGCCTGCGCGTCCACATCGCCGAGGCGGGGTCCGGGCCCCCGGTGGTGCTGCTGCACGGCTGGCCGCAGCACTGGTATGCCTGGCGGAAGCTGATCCCGCTGCTGGCGGGCTCCTACCGCCTGATCTGCCCGGATCTTCGCGGCTTCGGCTGGACCGACGCCCCGGCCAGCGGCTACCGGACGGCGGACCTTGCGGCCGATGTGGTGGCGCTCCTCGACGCGCTCGAGCTGGACCGGGCTGATGTGATCGGGCATGGTGAGGGCGGACGGGTCGGCTTCGAGCTGTGCCTCAGCCAGCCCGGCCTGGTAGGGCGCCTGGTGACACTCGGCGCGATGCACCCCTACCCGAGCCTGCGGCTGCTCGCACCGCACGGGTGGCGCTACTGGTGGACTCCGCTGGTGGAGACGTCGGGGCTGGGCAGGCGGGTGATCAGGCATCTGCCGGCGGTGACTCGGGCGGTCCTGCGCGCCTCGGCCGCCGGCCGGGGGGCGCTGGGCGAGACGGTGATCGAGGAGTTCGTGGCCTCGGTACGCGAGCCGGCCCGGGCGCGGGCGAGTGAGCGGCTCATGCACGAGTTCGCCTACCACGAGATGCTCCCGGCGATCTGGGGGGGGAACCGTTCCCGGCGGCTGAGGGTTCCGGCGCTCATGCTCAACGGCGAGCGTGACTTCTTCGTCCCGGCCCGGTCCCTGGGTGGGGCCGGGCCGTACGCCGACGACCTGCGCGCCCAGGTCATACCGGCGGCCGGCCACCTGCTGGCAGAGGAGTGCCCGGAGACGGTCGCAGCCGCCACGTGCGCGTTCTTCAGCGAGGTGGGATCATCGCTCACGGGCGGCGGATCCCCTTGAGAAGCTGAGGTGAAGCTTATCGACGCGGCAGAACGCGCGACCACCGCCGACCGGCTCCCCGGCCTGGTGCGGGCCGCACAGGGCGGGGACACCATGGCAATGGCCGAGCTCCTCGACGTGCTGACGCCCTACGTCGGCCGGCTCTGCGGGCCGATAGCCCTCGACGACGGCGCCGACGCCGCCCAGGAGGCACTTATCAAGATCTTCACCGGGATCGGGCAGCTCCGCGAGCCGGCGGCGCTGTTCGGCTGGGTGCGCATGATCGCGATCCGCGAAGCCGTACGGGTGGCCAGGAAGGCGCACCGCGCGGCACACGCGGAACTCCGCGATGTGCCCGCACCCGGCGACCCGCAGCTGGCCTCCGACGTGCGCGACGTGCTCTGCCGCCTTGCGCCCGACCACCGGGCGATCCTCGTGCTGCGTGATCTCGAGGGCCTCGACGAGCAGACTGTCAGCGACATGCTCGCCATCTCCGCGGGGACCACCAAATCCCGGCTGCACCGGGCCCGGCGCCGCTTCCGGCAGGAGTGGGACCGATGAACCGGCACTGGCCCGTCGCCGACCTGGACCCGATCCGCAGGCTGCGGGTGATGGCCGCGGCCACCCCGGGCACCGACCTCACCGAGTGGACCATCGACGCCCCCCCCGAGCTGGTGTGGCAGACGGCCAGCAATCTCCAGGCCGAGATGCCACGGCTGGTCCGCGACTTCCGCACGGTCACTGTCACCCCGGGCGGCGGAGAGAACCTGGTGATGCAGGCACGGGGCTACCTCGGGCAGCGCGCCCGATTCGATGTGGTGCTCCGCCCCGGCTGGTGCTGGATGCAAAGCCGTTTCCTGCTGTGCGGCATGGCGGCGGTACCCGATCCCGGCGGGACCCGGTTCGGTTTCCTCGGCGGCATCCGGGCCTCCGGCATGACACTGCTGCACCCGCTGCTCCACCTGATCGGCCCCGCCGCCGTGCGCCTCGACCGCCTCGAGGCCGACGTCCGGCGACAGCTCGACCAGCAATGACGGGCATGCGGTCTCCCAGGGTGCGTTGGGCGGGCGGCAGGGATCGGATCAGCGCCGTTCCACGCCGCGCGGTCCCAGTAGCCTGCGGGCGAGGAAGCTTCCGGAGGAGGTACGGTCCGTGACCGAGCCAGGCGACTACGACGAATTCGGGCTGCTAAGCCAGAACGCTGACGAGGCGGGGCTGGTGCTCGACCGCGAGCCGGTCGTTACGCGAAGGTCGTTTGCCGTGGGTGCCCGCCAGACGGTCAGCGCGATCGTCTGGGGCGAGGCCGAGCCCGAGCTGGTCCTGCTGCATGGCGGCGGGCAGAACGCGCACACCTGGGACACTGTGGTCCTGGCGCTGGGCCGCCCGGTGCTGGCCATCGACCTGCCCGGCCACGGGCACTCCGACCGGCGGCCGGACCGCGACTACGGGCCCTGGCGCAACGCCGAGGCCGTGGCCGCGGTCATGGACCAGGCGGCGCCCCGGTCCGCGGGCGTGGTCGGCATGTCGCTGGGCGGCGTGACTACGATCCGGCTTGCGGCGACCCGCCAGGACCTCGTGCGCCGCGCGGTGATCGTGGACGTCACGCCGCAGGTCCAGGACCCGACGCGGACGATGACCCGGGCCGAGCGCGGGGCGGTCGCGCTGGTCGCCGGCCCGCCGGCGTATGACTCCTTCGAGCTGATGGTGGAGGCGGCCGTGGCAACGAGCCCGCGCCGGCCGCGGTCGGCGGTCGAGCGCGGCGTGCGGCACAACTCGAGGCGGCTGCCCGACGGCCGGTGGACGTGGCGGTACGACCTGTTCGGCGAGCGGCCGGCCGGACTGGCCGACTTCACGCCGCTGTGGCTGGACGTATCCGTGATCACGGCGCCGACCATGCTGGTCACCGGCGGCGACTCCAAGTTCGTCGCAGATGACGACGTCGCGCAGTTCCGGAGCCGGATGCCGGGGCTGCGCGCCGAGGTGGTGCCGGAGGCCGGGCACGCGATCCAGAGCGACCAGCCGCTCGCCCTGGCGAGCCTGATCGAGGAGTTCGTATTCGGCTGATGCCGAGGTGGGTGCCTGCCGTGACGGCACCGGGGGAGCAGTGCGGCTGATTCGGCCGCGTCGTCAGCCGGGCTGGTCAGGCGGCGCCGGTGATCGCCGCCTGCCCGAGCACACCGATCGAACGTTCCGCGGTGCCGACGATCTCCGACAGGGTCGAGGGCCCGGCCGGCCGGAACACCGGAACCCAGGCCTCGCCCGCCGGCTCGAAGTCGACCTGCACGGGCATCCCGATCCAGACCGCCTCGGGATCGCAGTCGACGATGTTCGTCGTGAACCGCAGTCCGTGTTGTTCCTCGAGCTCGACGATGGCGATCACGTACGGCACCGGTACGGCCGGGTTGAACGCATGGTGGTTGATGGTGAACGTGAACACCGTCCCGCGGCCACTCACCGCCTGGGGCGTCAGCGCGCCACCGCAGCCAGGACAGGTCTCACGCGGGGGATGCGCCCAGCGCTCGCACGTTCCGCACCACAAGATCAGGAGCTGCCGCTGCGCGCCTCCGGTCCAGAACGGTCGGCTGACCCCGGTCACGGGCGGCGGGATCCGCTGCACGGTTGATTCGCTCACACCGGCAGAATAAACGAGTCAGCTTGTATTGTCAGAGCGTGACAATTCTTGATCCGGGCATTGAGCGAGGTGCCTGCATCACCGGTGCAGGCATGTCGCCGATCGGCCGCCGGACCGGCATCGCCGGGATCGAGCTGACCACTGCCTCTGCGCGAGCCGCGATCGCGGACGCCGGACTGCGGCCGGAGGACATCGACGGGATCACGTCGATGGGCGATACGCCGATCGGCGCTGCCGCGCAGGCCCTGGGCATCGATGCGGCCTGGCGAGGCGGCGGGTTCGACACCGGAGGCCTGCTCTCGCCGGTGATGTCGGCATTCGTTGCCGTCGCGACCGGCCAGGCCCGGCATGTCCTCGTCTACCGGACCGTGCAGATGATGGGCGGTTCGATCCTCCCGCAGCCCGGCGCGGCCGGGACTGCCACGCCGCCCCGGCCAGGGGAGCAGCCCGTGCCTGGTCCCTCGCTCGACTGGATCGGCCCCCTGCTCACGATGCACGCCTACTCGGCCGCCAACTGGATCGCGATGCATTGCCGTCGACACATGCACGTCTACGGGACGACCAAGGACCAGCTCGGGTGGCTGGCCGTCAACAGCCGCCGCAACGCCGCCCGCAACCCCGCTGCCGCATACCAGGACCCGATGAGCCTCGAGGACTACCTCACCGCCCGGCCCATCTCGGACCCGCTGGGCCTGCTCGACTGCGATGTCCCCGTCGACGGCTCGATTGCCGTGGTGGTCTCCGCATCCGGCCGGGCCGGCGACGGCCCGAACCCGCCCGTGCGGGTAGCAGCGATCGGCGGATCCTCCGGCGACGGAGCCTGGGACCAGCGCCCCGACTACCCGAGGATGGCCGCCACCGAGGCTGCCGCCGAGATGTGGAACCGCACCGATCTCACGCCACGCGACGTCGACGTCGCCGAGCTCTACGACGGCTTCACCTTCCTCACCTTCGCCTGGCTCGAGGCCCTCGGCCTGTGCGGCGAAGGTGAGGCAGGACCCTTCGTCGAAGGCGCTCACCGCATCGCCCTCGACGGCGACCTGCCGCTCAACACCTACGGGGGCCAGCTCTCCGCGGGACGCATGCACGGCTACTGGGTGCTCCACGAAGCCGTCCTCCAGCTGCGCGGCACCGCCGGCGACCGGCAGGTACCCGGTGCCGAGGTCGCCGTGGTGTCGGCGGGCGGTGGCCCGATTGCCGGCTGCATGCTGCTCACTCGGTGACCATCACGCGGAGGCCCGTCACTGTGCGGGGCCGCTCCGGGCAGGGCCGGGCACGCGGAACAGCGATTCCTGCGCGATGCTCGCCGCGAGCCTGCCGTCCCGGCCGAAGATCCGGCCGGTGTACGTCCCCCGGCCGCCCGCGGTCGACTCGGGCTGCAGATCCATCAGGACCCAGTCGTCAAGCGGGACCTGCCGGTAAAACCACACCGCGTGGTCGATGCTGGTCAGCGGGCCCGCTTGGGGTACGTCCGGCACCCCGGCCAGGCCGCTGAACATGTCGGAGATGTAGGTCAGGACGCAGGCATGGAGGGTGTCATCTGGCAGCGGGTCCCGGGCCCGCAGCCACGCCCGCGACGGCCAGGGCTGATCCGGCCGGGCCTGCTCGGGGATCCTTATGTCCACCCCGATCAGCGGCCGCCGGGGCATGATGCCGGGAAGTTCCTCCGGCGGCGTGACGGCAGGCACCGAGTGTGCCTGGTAGTCAAACCCCTGCTCGTCGGCATGAAAGGAGGCCGCCAGGTTGAAGATCACCGTCCCCTCCTGCACTGCGATCACCCGGCGGTTGGAGTAGGAGCGCCCGTCGCGGTCCCGGTGCACGATCAACAGCACCGGGCGCGAGGCATCGCCCCGGCTGAGGAAGTACCCGTGGCAGGAGTGCGGATGCCGGCCAGCCGGCACCGTCTGGGCCCCGGCCCGCAGTGCCTGGGCCGCGACCTGGCCTCCGTAGAGGCCTACCGGCTCGCTGTTGAGCACCGCGGTGCGGAAGAGGTTGTCCTCGATGCGCTCCAGCGTGAGCAGTTCGAGCAGCCCTGAGTCCGTACTTCTCGCGGAGCTTGCTCCGCGGCGGGCGGTTGAAAGGGGGTCATCCCCCCTAAGGCTGGCACTGCTCACGAGGGGTTCGGCCCGGCTGGCATGGGCTATTGATATCACAGGCCGAACGGGTGAATCAGTCAGCCCATTCGACGGTACGCTGCCCTGACGCAACGAGAAAGGACGTCCATGGGAGCGCTCGAAGGACGTGTCGCGGTCATCACCGGTGCGGGCCGCGGCCTGGGCCGCGAGCACGCGCTGCTGTTCGCCGCCGAGGGCGCGAGGCTGGTGATCAACGATCTCGGCGGCGGCCCGGACGGGTCGGGGAGCGACGCCACCCCGGCGCAGCAGGTGGTGGAGGAGATCCGGGCCGCAGGCGGGGAAGCGGTCGCGAACTCCGACGACGTCACCAGCGCCGACGGCGCTCAGCGGATGATCCAGCAGGCCATCGACGCGTTCGGGGCGCTGCACGTGCTGGTCAACAACGCCGGGATCCTGCGTGATCGCACGATCGTCAACATGACCGACGACGAGTGGGACGATGTCATCCGAGTTCACCTGCGCGGCCATTTCATGCCGGCCCGGGCCGCGGCCCGGTACTGGCGCGAGCAGTCGAAGGCCGGGAACAGCCTGCAGCCGTCCCTGATCAACACCACGTCGACCTCCGGCCTGTTCAACAACCCGGGGCAGTCCAACTACGGATCGGCTAAGACCGGCATAGCGACGCTGACCATCATTGCCCAGCGTGAGCTGGGGCGTTATGGCGTCAAGGTCAACGCGATCGCCCCGGCGGCCCGGACCAGGCTGACCGTGGCCACACCCGGCATCTCCGAGGCCATCCTGCATGCCCCCGCCGAGGGGTTCGACGCGATGGACCCGGCCAACGTGTCGCCCTTCGTCGCCTACCTCGCGACCGCGGACTGCCCGATCGGGGGGCGGATCTTCTTCGTGGCCGGCGGGAGCATCCACCTGTTCCAGCCGTTCGCGATCATCGACGGGATCTCCAAGGAAGGCCGGTGGACGGTCCAGGAACTCGCGACCGAGGCTGCCCGTCTCGCCGACGTGCCGTTCGACCTGGGCCAGCCGTCCCTGTAGCGGGTTCTGGCTCATCCAGCGCGGCGTTGCCGGGTCCGCGGCACGGCGCGGACACTGGGCTTCGGGGGCGGGCGCCGAGGGCCGGAATCGCCGGGGCCATGCCCCCGGCCCGGCCAGCGCGCGGCGGTGACCGCGGTCGCCAGCAGGGTGGCGGCGGCCATCGCGACGAACCCGCTGGCAATCCACTGGGCCGCGTGGACGGCGAGCGAGGTAAGGGACGTGTCGGTGGCGCGGTCGTGGATCAGCCCGACGATGGTGGCCACCACGACATAGGCCAGCGCGGGCACCGGGATGATCAGGTACACGGCGCGGGGCCGGACGGCCAGGGCAGCGATCGCCGTCCCGGCGACCAGGAACACGCCGAGCACCGAGCCGGGCTCTCTTCCCTCCACCACGGTGACCAGCCCGCCCAGCGCGGCGCAGCCGATCACGACAAAAACGCCGAGTCGCCCGGGGCGCGAGCCCCACGACCGCGGGGTACGACCGGGCGGTGGCTGCCGCCTGCGCGCCTGCCCGCGCGTGGCGCGACCATACCTGCGCCCGCTGGGGCGTGGCGGTGCGCCGCCATATGGCGGGTAATGGCCGGCACCGTGCCCTCGCGGATCCAGCATGGTCTTAACGGTAATGGTCGTGGCCTGGGTGAGGGACGCACAGGTAGTCTCGGCGCGATGATAATAGGCCAACCCGGGAGGGATGCCATGCGCGGGCGGAGGCTTACCAGCAGATGACGGACAGCCGGGCTCCGGCCACGCGGCCGGCGTCAGCCGGCGGACGGCCTCGCACGCGGGTGCCAGGCCGGCCAGCCGCGGGGATGGCGCCGCCGGGCGTCTGGGGAAGGACCTGGTATGTCCTGAGCTGCGTCGTCGCAGCGCTGGTCGTGGGGGCCAGCGGCCTGTCCTACATGGTCGTCCACGACGTGAGCAGCATCGGCGGGTCGCACGCCATCACCAGCGGCCCGTCAACGGGCCCGCAGAACATCCTGCTGATGGGACTGGAGAGCCGCAGGGACTGGAACGGGAACATCCTGCCCCCGAGCATCCTCGCGAAGCTGCACGCGGGAAGCGCCCAGGCGGTCGCGAACGGCGCGGGCGGAAACGCCACGAACACGCTGATCCTGATCCACATACCCGCCGGCGGCAAGAAGGCGGTCGGCTTCTCCATTCCCCGCGACGACTGGGTGAGCTTCGCCGGCACGGTCGGCCCGCAGCAGCAGGGCAAGATCGACCAGGCCTACGGGGTGAGCATGTTCTACGAGCAGGCCAGGCTGCGAGCCCAGAACCCGAGCATGAGCCAGGACCAGCTGGCGTTCCTCGGCAACGAGGCCGGGCGCACGGCCGCCGTGGCGACGGTGGAAAAGCTCACCGGAGTGCACATCGACCACTTCGCCGAGGTCAACCTGGATGGGTTCTACGAGCTCGCGCGGGTCCTCGGGGGCGTGGAAGTGTGCTTGCGGCACCCGGTGTACGACGTCAAGTCCGGCGCGAACTTCCGGGCGGGCTACCAGCACCTGGACGCCGCGCAGGCGCTGGCCTTCGTCCGCCAGCGCGACGGCCTGACCAACGGTGACCTGGACCGCACCCACCGCCAGCAGGCGTTCATTGACTCGGTGCTGCACCAGCTGCGCACCGAGGGAGTGCTCAGCGACCTGACCGAGGTAAACGCGCTGCTCTCGGTGGCCAAGCGGTATACCATCACCGACGCCGGCTGGAACCTGCTGGACTTCGCGGCGCAGGCGCGCAACCTGACCAGCGGGAACCTCGTCTTCCGCACGCTGCCGATCCAGCGCTACGCCACGATCGGCGGCCAGGACGCCAACGTGGTCAGCCCCGCCTATATCAAGGCCATCGTCCAGGCCACGTTCTACCCGAAGCCGAGCGCGCCCGGCGCGCTTCAGGGTCATCATCGGCGGCCGTCCGGCGCCGCCCGCGCGACCACGGTGGATGTCTTCAACGGCGGCGCCACGACCGGGCTGGCCGGGCGCGTCTCGGCCGCGCTGGCCAGGGCCGGATACCGGGCCGGCACGGTCGGGAACACGAGTTACCGCACTACTACGGCGGTGCTCCACGGAGCGGGCGCGTCGGCGAACGCCAGCAAGATCGCGGTGATGTTCGGCGTCGCCGCCGTGGCGAGCACATCGGTGGCGGCCGGCCATGTTGAGATCCTGCTCGGCGTCGGCGCCACGGTGCCGAACATCAGCACCCCCGCCGTGAGCACCCCCAGCCCGCCGCGGACGCCGTCGGTCGTGATCCCCACCACCGGCCCGCAGGGCGGCGCGGTGACTGCCCAGAACGGCATCCCCTGCGTGGACTGAAGCGACCGGGCCGAGACCGTCCAGCCCCGGCCCCGGGGCGTGACGGCGGCCGCCGGCCTGGCGACCCGGACGTCTACCCAGCCCGCTACCCGTGACCTGCGGCGGCAGCCCAGTTGGTCGGGTAGTTCGGGGGAAGGATCCCGTTCGGGGGGTCGGTGCCGTTGGGTGCGGCCGGCACCCCGAGGGCCTGCAGCAGTGCGTCGAAGTTCAGCCCGACCTCGGTCGGGAACGGACCGCCGCCGCTGATTCCCCCCGCCTCCGGTAGCTGTGATTCGGCCGAGCTCGCGTCCGGCATCGCCCATCCGGTCTCGATGCCCGCGCCCGCGTTGGACATGGTGGCGATGACGGTGGAGGAGGTGACAGCCTGGCCGACCTGGACGTTCGGCGTGACATCCTCGGCTACGTAGACCATCAGTCCGGAAGCCGGGCCGTCGGTGAGCCGGTAGGTGATCCAGCCTCCGCCGGGCCACCCGGCGTTATTGCCCGTCGCGTAGGTGATGACCCCGTCTCCGAGTGCGTAGATGGGACCTGATCCGCCGAAGTCAACGCCCATGTCGACACGCTCCGGGATCAGGCCGCCGATGCCGCGCAGGGGGTTGCGGTAGACGGGCGCCGCCGTGGCCTGCTGCCCAGGACGACGATGCCGCCCCGCGTGCCCGGCCTGGGCTCGCGCGGACGGGGCCGCGGAGGCGTGCGCTCGCGGCGTGCTGGCGCGGGCAGTAGCCCTGGCATGGGCGGTGGCGCTAGGGCGGACCGGCCGATTGCCGGTAGCCACCCGGCTCTCCGCCTGGCCAGCGTCAGCGCGGCTGGCGTGCGCGCTCGGCAGGGTCCCCCCGGGGCCGCCCGCCTTGTCCAGGGCGGCGGTGCCGCGTGCTGAACCGAGCCAGTGGGTCACCGCCGGCGCGACGGCGGTGGAGACGACCAGGGTCGAGCCCGCCACGGCGGCGATCAGCGTGGGCTTGCTCACCAGCGCGGACGTGATCGGCGATCGTGAGGATCGCGGCGGCTTCCGGTGCCGGGCGGGGGTGCGGGACACGGCTGGGCCTCCGTTCGCGCGCGGTGACTGCGCTCCGCGGTCACCCGGGTGCTGCCTCGGCACGAGTCCTCGGCAGGCGGCGTGCGGACGCCGTGCGGTTCAGGGCGACGGAATCACCGGGGGGTGGCCGTCACGCACGCTGGGTGCTGTCGGATGACTACCCTGCTCCCCAAACGGGCACAGCAGGGCTGAAACGGCGCCAAAGACCAGTATGACCTAAGTCACACTTTGGCACGTGTCTCGTCTCTCTAGCCCATCTGGCCCCTCTGGCCCTGCCCACTGCATCTCTGGTTCGGGAGTCGCCCGCGCGCCTCCCGGGGCGGGAATCGGGCCGCCTGCCGCAGCGGCCGTGCCCGGCATTAGGCTCGGTCTCAATGACGAGCGACGAGCAGAGCGGTCCTGATCGGAGCGTGACCGAGGCGGGCGGGGACGACGAGCCGACGATGCCGGATCGGGACGTGACCGAGGGGGACGGGGACGACGAGCCTGGCGGCAGTGACGCCACGCCCGGCCCGGGCCGGGCGGGCCGCAAGCACCGCTCGTTCTGGGTCGAGCTGCCGGTGCTGCTGGGTATCGCGCTGGTCATCGCGCTGGTGATCAAGACGTTCGTGGTGCAGGCGTTTTTCATCCCGTCGTCGTCGATGGAGGACACGCTCCTGATCGGCGACAAGGTGCTGGTGAACAAGCTGGTGTACGACTTCCGCTCGATCGAGCCCGGGGACATCGTGGTGTTCAGCGGCGCGGGCTCCTGGACTCAGGCCACCCCGCCGGGGGCGCCAAGCTCGGATCCGCTGGTGCGGGCGTATGACGTGACGCTCGGGCGGCTGTTCCACTCGATAGCCGGGTTGTACGGGACGCCCGTCGATGAGGTCGACACCGTCTTCATCAAGCGGGTGATCGGGGTTCCCGGCGATCATGTGGCGTGCTGCAACGCTCAGGGCCTGGTGACGGTCAACGGGGTGGCGCTGCACGAGCAGTCCTACCTGATCCCCGGCGCGAGGCCGAGCGATGCGCCGGAAGGGTATTCCGGGCGTTTCAGCCTCACCGTGCCGCCGGGCCGGCTGTGGGTGATGGGCGACAACCGGCCGGTGTCCGACGACTCGCGGTTGCGCCACGGTGATCCTGGCCGCGGGACCATCCCGGAGAACGAGGTGATCGGGCGGGCGTTCGTGATCGTGTGGCCGCCCTCCCGCTGGCGGATCCTGCCGATTCCCGCCACGTTCTCGCAGCCGCGGATCGACAGCCCGGCGGCTGCGTCTGTCTCTGCCCTGGCATCCGCGGCGGTGGCGCGCAGCCTCCCGCTGGGTGCGGTGGCCTCGCTGCCGTACTTGCCGCTGGCCACGGGCTTTGTCGTGGCCGTTCCGCTGACCTGGCTGCAGCGTCGGCTTCGCCTGCTGGGTCGGCGCAGGCGCCGCCCGGGGTGACGAGCGGGGCCGCAGATCCCGCCGCAGTCGCCCTGCGAACCTGTTACTGCCGCGGTCGCCATGCGAACCTGTCGGTACCGTACTGTTGGCCGAGCCACCGGGAGCAGACGCCGTGACCGAAGCCCACGCCGATGTGTCCGGGCGGAGCCAGCCCCGCCGCGACGCGCAGGCCGCCGCCGGCGGCGACGATGCCGGCCCGCGCGGAAACAAGTGGTGGACGCTGGTCGCCGTCTGCCTCGGCACGTTCATGCTCCTGCTGGACATCACGATCGTGAACGTCGCCCTGCCGGACATCCAGCGGGCGCTGCACGCGAGCTTCTCCGACCTGCAGTGGGTCGTCGACGCCTACGCCCTGACCCTGGCGGCGTTCCTGCTGACGGCGGGCAGCCTCGCGGACATGTACGGCCGGCGCCTGCTGTACCTGATCGGCCTGGCGGTCTTCACCGGCGCGTCGGCGCTGTGCGGCTTTGCCGTCACCGCGCTGATGCTGCAGCTCTCCCGGGCCCTGCAGGGAGTCGGCGGCGCGATCATGTTCGCGGTCTCGCTGGCGTTGCTGGCCGATGCCTTCCGCGGCAGGGACCGCGGCGCCGCGTTCGGGATCTGGGGAGCGGTGACCGGCCTGGCGGTCGCCATCGGCCCGCTGCTCGGGGGGGTGCTGACCTCGGGCCTGTCGTGGCGGTGGATCTTCTTCGTGAACGTCCCGATCGGGATCGTGGCCGTGGCCATCGCGGTGGCGAAGGTGGCAGAGTCCCGGGCGCCGTATGCCAGCCGGCCCGACTGGGCGGGCTTTGTCCTCTTCACCGCTGCCCTGTCGAGCCTGGTCTACGGGCTGATCGAGTCGAACCAGCGGTCCTTCACCGACAGTCTCGTGCTGGCCTGCTTCGCGGTGGCCGCCGTGCTGCTCGCCCTGTTCATCGTCGTGGAGCGGATCGTGGCGCGCCCGATGTTCGACCTGGGGCTGTTCCGGCTGCCGACCTTCAGCGGCGGCTCGGTCGCGGCGTTCGGGCTCAGCGCCTCGATCTTCGCGGTGCTGCTCTACATCGTGCTGTACCTGCAGGACATCCTGGGCTACTCGCCGCTGGGCACCGGCGTGCGCGTGATGTTCTTGTCGGGAGCAATCCTGGTGGCCGCCACCGTGGCCGGGAGGCTCAGCTCGCACGTGCCGGTCCGCCTGCTCATCGGGCCCGGCCTGATCATAGTCGGCGTGAGCCTGCTGCTGATGCGCGGTCTGACCGCCGGCTCGACCTGGACCCATCCCGCCGCTGGCCTCGACGGCCGTCGGCGTCGTGCCGCCGCAGCGGTCCGGCATGGCGTCCGGCATCAACTCCACCTTCCGCCAGGTCGGCATCGCCACCGGCATCGCGCTGCTGGGCACGCTGTTCTCGAACAACGTGGGCGACGAGGTACGGACCCGGGTGGCCGCGGTGCCCGGCCTGTCCCACCAGGGCGCGCGGATCGCATCGGCCGTGCAGTCCGGCGAGATCGGGAGCGTGATCGGCCGGCTGCCCGGGCCGGAGAGGCAGGCCGTGGGGCTGATCACCCGGGCGGCGTTCACCACCGGCCTGAACCGCATCCTGCTGGTCGCGGCGATCATCGCGCTGGTGTCTGGCGTGGTGGCGCTGGCCGCCATCCGCACCAGGGACTTCGCCCAGCAGCAGGCACCCGCCCCGCCGGGATGAATGCACGACCGGCATCCACCGGCCCGGCGCCGTAGCGCGTCAGGCGTCGTAGTCGACGGTCAGCTCGTCGGAGACGGGCAGCGACTGGCAGGTCAGCACGTAACCCGCGTCGACCTCGGCCTGCTCCAGCGCGAAGTTGCGGCGCATGCGCACCTCGCCCGCGCGGAGCCGGGCCCGGCAGGTGCCGCAGACGCCGCCCTTGCAGGCGAACGGCAGGTCGGGCCGGGCGCGCTGCGCTCCGTCCAGCACCGGGGTGTCGCGGGGGATGGTCGTCGTGGTCGTCCGGCCGTCGAGGATGACCGTGACCTCGCTGCCGCCGGCGAGCACGGGCTCCTCGTGGTGCTCCTGCGCGGGCGCCTCCTCCTCCACGTAGAACAGCTCGCGGTGGATCCGGTCGCCCGGCACACCGAGCTCGGCCAGGACGTCCATCGCGTCGGTGACCATGCCGAACGGGCCGCACAGCCACCAGTGGTCGACGCGGCGGACCTCGCAGACGGCGGGCAGCAGCCGGCGCAGCCTCGCCGCGTCCATCCGGCCGGTGAACAGCTCGACCTCCTGCGGCTCCCGGGACAGCACGTGGGCCAGCTGCAGCCGTGCGGGATGGGCGTCCTTGAGGTCGGCGACCTCGTCGGCGAACATCACGGAGTCGGCCCGGCGGTTGCCGTACAGCAGGGTGGCCTCGGTTCCCGGCTGGCGGAGCGCCGAGGCGGTGATCGACAGGATGGGCGTGATCCCCGAGCCGGCCGCGATCAGCACATGCCTGCCCGGCACGGCGAGATCGGGCGTGAACGATCCCGCTGGCGGCTGCACCTCGATGCGGTCACCGGGCCTGACCTCGCGGACCAGCCAGCCGGAGACGGCCCCGCCGGGCACCTCGCGCACCCCGATCCGCGGCGGCTGGCCCGCCGCCGAGCAGATGGAGTAGGAGCGGCGCTCCTCCTGGCCGGCGATCACGCGGCGTAGGGTGAGCGACTGGCCGGGCCGGAACCGGAACACGTCGGCGAGCCCGGCCGGCACGTCGAAGGTGACCGCGACGGCATCGTCGCAGAGCTGGTCCACCTGCGCGACGGCCAGCTCGTGGAACTGGCCGCGGCCCGGGCGGGCCGGCGCTGTGCCGGCTGGCACGGGCGGGACGCCGGCCACGGTCAGATCTCCTTGACGTACTCGAAGGGCTCGCTGCACGCCGCGCAGCGGTAAAGGGCCTTGCAGGCCGTGGCGCTGAACGGGGCGGTCTGCTGGGCGCCCGGCGCGCCGCAGTGCGGGCAGGTCACGTCACGGCGGACCGGGGCGAGCGCCAGGGGGACCGGGCCGCCACGTGGCGGCGCGGGCTGCGGCGGCGCGATGCCAGCCGCGGCCAGCTTGCGGCGCCCGGCCGCGCTGATCCAGTCGCTGGACCAGGCCGGGCTGAGCACCGTGCGCACCTCGGCGTCGAGCCCGGCGGCGGCCAGGCGGAGCGAGAGGTCGCGGCGCATCTCGGCCAGCGCGGGGCAGCCGGAGTAGGTCGGGGTCAGCGACACAATCACACGCTCGCCGTCGGCGCTGACGTCGCGCAGGATGCCGAGATCGGCCAGCGTCAGCATGGGCAGCTCCGGGTCGGGCACCGACTCGGAGATCTCACGGGCCAGAGCCAGAACGCTCACAGTGCTTCCCGCTCGCTCACAGTGCTTCCTGCTCGCCTGCGGGGGCGCCGTGCGCCCCTCCGGCTCGGTCACCATGTCGCCCCCGGAAGAGCGCGGGCGAGGCTCTGCAGCTCGGCCAGCAGGTAGCCCATCGCCTCGGTGTGGATCCCGTCCCGGCCGGCCTGGCCAGCCACGCCCGTCAGCGGCGGAACGTCCGGCCAGGCCAGGTCCTCCTCGGCGAGGGCCACGCCAATCACCGCCTCGAACTCGGAGCGCAGGCCGCCGGGGTCGGCTGCGACCTCTGCCGCGATCAGCCGCCGCTCGACGTCCGAGTCGGCGAACAGCTCCGCGGTGAGCGGCGCGACGGCCGCGAGGCCCGCTTCGATCCGGCCGCGCGAGTAGTCGGTGCCGCCGGCCAGCCGGACCGCCCACTGCGCGGCATAGTCGCGGTGGTAGGCCACCTCGCTGACGCCCCTGGCGGCGACGGCGGCCAGCACCGGGTCGCGCGAGCCGCGCAGCGCCGCCAGCAGCGCCAGCCGCCAGGTGCTGAACACCAGCAGCCGGGCGATCAGCCCGCCGAAGTCAGCGTCGGCCACCTCGGCCAGGCGGACGTTGCGGAACTCGCGCTCGAGGCGGCCGAACGCGTAGTCGTCCCCGAGCAGGTCGAGCGCGATGTTGGCCAGCGCGGTCTCCTCCTCGAGCTCGGGGGCCCGGGCCAGCCACTGCTGCAGCCGGTGCGACATGATCAGCGCGTCGTCGCCCAGCATCAGGCAGTAGGCGCCCAGGTCCGCACCGTCTACGCCGTCGGGGAGTGTGGTGTCCACGCCAGCCAGCGGGTCGGCGAACCCGGTGCCGAACGCCCACCGGTGGCCAGCGTCGGCCTCCTCGGAAATCGCCTCGTATGCGGTGTCGAATCCCATCGGGTTCTCTCAGATGTGCGGAACGTTGTCGGGGATGTCGTAGAAGGTCGGGTGCCGGTACACCTTGTCGCCGCTCGGCGCGAAGAACGGGTCCTTCTCGTCCGGGCTCGACGCGGTGATGTCCGCCGCCCGGACCACCCAGATGCTGACCCCCTCGTTGCGCCGGGTGTACAGGTCCCGCGCGTGGTGCAGCGCCATGGTCGCGTCGGCCGCGTGCAGCGAGCCGACGTGTACGTGGTTGAGGCCGCGCTTACCGCGCAGGAACACCTCGTACAGGGGCCACTCCGAGCGCGCTGTGCTCTCCGTCATGCCGTTCCCTTCCGCGCCGCGTAGGCGGCCGCCGCCTCGCGAACCCAGGCCCCGTCCTCGTGCGCCGCGCGGCGGTGCGCGATGCGCTGTGCGTTGCAGGGTCCGTGGCCGGCGACGACCTGCTTGAACTCGTCCCAGTCCACCGGGCCGAAGTCGCAGTGGCCGCGGTCGGCGTTCCAGCGCAGCAGCGGGTCGGGAAGCGTGACGCCGAGCGCGTCGGCCTGCGGCACCGCCATGTCCACGAACCGCTGCCGCAGCTCGTCGTTGGTATGCCGCTTGATCCGCCACCGCATCGATTGCGCGGTGTTCGGCGAGTCCGCGTCCGGCGGGCCGAACATCATCAGCGACGGCCACCACCACCGGTTGGTCGCGTCCTGGACCATCTCGCGCTGCGCGCCCGTGCCGCGCATCATCGTCAGCAGCAGCTCGTAGCCCTGCCGCTGGTGAAACGACTCCTCCTTGCAGATCCGGATCATCGCGCGGGCGTACGGCCCGTACGAGGAGCGGCACAGCGGCACCTGGTTGCAGATCGCCGCGCCGTCGACCAGCCAGCCGATCACGCCCACGTCCGCGAACGTGAGCGCCGGGTAGTTGAAGATCGACGAGTACTTCTGCGCGCCCGTGATCAGGCGCCGCGTGAGGTCGGCGCGATCGGCCCCCAGCGTCTCCGCGGCCGAGTACAGGTAGAGCCCGTGGCCGGCCTCGTCCTGCACCTTGGCGAGCAGGATCGCCTTGCGCCGCAGCGACGGCGCCCGGGTGACCCAGTTCCCCTCCGGCTGCATGCCGACGATCTCGGAGTGCGCGTGCTGAGCGATCTGGCGCACCATCGTCTTGCGGTACGCGTCCGGCATCCAGTCACGCGGCTCGATCCGGCGGTCGCGGGCGACCATCTCGTCGAAGTCCCGCGCGAGTGTCTCGGCGTCCGGGGCGAGTGTCTCGGCGCGCGGCGTGGCTGCGGTCATCGGCCCGCCCTGTCGGCCGGCGGCCACTGGCCTGGTTGGTCACGTCCGCGTCCCACCGCACCTCGCCGTGCGGGGCGTCCTCGCGGGGGATGATCTGCTTGCAGGTGAGCGTCACGGTCAGCTCGTCGCCCGGGCGCACCGGAGTGAGGAAGCGCAGGTTCTCCAGGCCGTAGTTCGCCAGCACCGGGCCTGGATCGGGCTGGACGAACAGGCCGGCGGCGAAGGAGACCACGAGGTAGCCGTGGGCCACCCGCCCGCCGAACAGCGGGTTGGCCTTGGCCGCCTCCTCATCCAGGTGCGCGTAGAAGGTGTCGCCGGTGAACTCGGCGAAATGCTCGATGTCCTCCATGGTCACCCGGCGCGGGCCGGCGACGACCGCGTCACCCGGCCGGAGCTCGGCCAGCGACTTGCGGAACGGGTGCACGCCGTCGGTGCTGCGCGCGGCCCCGGGGACCCAGCGGCCGGTTACCGCCGCGAGCACCCTCGGGCTGGCCTGCACCGCCGTGCGCTGCATGTGGTGCAGGATGCCGCGCACGCCGCCCATCTCCTCGCCGCCGCCGGCCCGGCCGGGACCGCCGTGGACGAGTACCGGCAGTGGTGACCCGTGCCCGGTCGACTCGGCCGCGTCCTCGCGGTCCAGCACCAGCAGCCGGCCGTGCCAGGGAGCGACGCCCAGGACCACCTCGCGGGCGAAGCCGGCATCGGAGGTGACGACCGACCCGGCGAGGCTGCCGCGCCCGCGGGCCGCGAGCTCGACGACCTGCGCGGCGCCGTCATAGCCGATGATCGTGGCGACCGGCCCGAACGCCTCCACCTCGTGCGGCTCCGGCCGCTCGGCGTCATCGGCGCGCAGCAGCAGCGGCGAGATGAACGCGCCGCGCTCGGCGCTCGCCCCGGCCACGTCCACGTGCTCGGGGTCACCGAACACCAGCCGGGCTCCCGACAGCAGCGCCTTGACCGACCGGCGCACCTCCTCGCGCTGCTCAAGGCTGGCCAGCGCGCCCATCCCCACGCCGTCCGCGGCCGGGCTGCCGACAACCACCTGGGCCAGCCGCTCGCGCGCGGCGCCGGTCACCTCGTCGGCCAGCACGGCGGGGACCAGCGCGCGGCGGATCGCCGTGCACTTCTGCCCGGCCTTGACGGTCATCTCGGTGACCAGCTGGCGCACGTACAGGTCGAACTCGGGCGTGCCTTCGCGGGCGTCGGGCCCCAGGATCGAGCAGTTAAGCGAGTCCGCCTCGGCGTTGAACCGGACCGACCGGCCGACCACGGCCGGATTCGCCCGCAGCTGCCGCGCGGTCGCCGCCGACCCGGTGAACGACACCAGATCCTGCTCGGTCAGGTGCTCGAACATGCCGCCGACGCTGCCGCAGACCAGCTGCAGCGACCCCTCGGGGAGCAGACCGGATCCGATCATCAGCTCGGCCAGCCGGGCCGTCAGGTAGGCCGTCTGGGTGGCCGGCTTCACCAGGCTGGGCACGCCGGCGATGAACGCGGGCGCGAACTTCTCCAGCGGCCCCCACACCGGGAAGTTGAACGCGTTGATCTGGACGGCCACGCCGCGCAGCGGGGTGAGGATGTGCTGGCCGGCGAACGTCCCGCCCTTCCCGAGCGGTTCGGTCGGCCCCTCCACGTACACCGTGTCGTTCGGCAGCTCGCGCCGGGCGCGGCTGGCGTAGCTGAGCAGCACGCCGATGCCGCCGTCCACGTCGAACTTCGCGTCGGCGAGCGTCGCGCCGGTGCGCGCCGACAGGGCATAGAGCTCGTCGCGGTGCTCGCGCAGCACCGAGCCCAGCGCCTTGAGCTGGGCGGCGCGCTGGTGGAACGTCAGCTCGCGCAGCGCCGGGCCGCCGGCAGAGCGGCCATGATCCAGGGCGGCGGCGAGGTCGACGCCCGCCGACGAGACCCGCGCGACCTCCTCCCCGGTCACCGCGTCGAGCACCGGCCGGCCCTCGTCGGCCGGCGTGATCCAGGACCCGCCCGCGTAGCTGCGCAGCACCGTCATCGTCCCAACCTCAGGCTTCCGCTTCGATTCCTGACCGTACGTTCGGTATGTTATCGTGCCCGCATGGCGATGACCAGACCGAGGCCGGCCGCCCCCCGCCAGCGGTCGGTGCCGGCCCGGGGGGGCACGGCGCCCCCTCGGACAGTGCCTTCCCGGGGGGCTCGGACGGCCCGCCGCGGCGCGGGCGTCCCGGCTATGACCTGGAGTCGCTGCTGGCGGTGGCCGTCGCCGTGTTCAACGAGCGCGGCTACGACGGCACCAGCATGGAGGACCTGTCGCGCCGGCTGGGCATCGCGAAGTCGTCGATCTACTACCACGTCGATCGCAAAGAGGACCTGCTCCGGCTGGCGCTGGACCGGGCGCTCGACGGGCTGTTCTCCGTCGCCGCGCAGGTTCGGGAGCGCGACGAGCCGGCGATCGACCGGCTCGAGCAATTGGTGCGGGGGAGTGTCGGCGTGCTGGCCGACCGGCTCCCTTACGTCACCCTGCTGCTGCGGGCCCGCGGCAACACCGACACCGAGCGCCGGGCCCTGGCCCGCCGCAGGCAGTTCGACCAGCTCGTGGCCGACCTGGTCGCCGACGCCGAGCGCGACGGGGACATCCGGCCCGACGTCGACCCCGCGGTCACGGCGCGGCTGCTGTTCGGCATGGTCAACTCCCTGGTGGAGTGGTACCGGCCGGGCCGGCGCCGGGTGGACGACGGACTGGCCGACGCGGTCTGCGCGGTCGCCTTCGACGGCCTGCGCGTCCGCCGCCCCGTGGTCGGCTAGTGGGGTGTCCATGAACGTTCGCGGGTTCTGATCACGCGACTTTGGGCCGCGGCCGGCCGGGCTTGCGCTGATCGAGGCTGTCCCCGGCTGCCGTGAGCGCGCCTGGCAGGCATTCGGTGCAGGCGGGCCGTCCCTGCACGTCGATCCCTGGTCGGAGACGCCGATCGCGATGCACGCGTCCGGCTGTGGGCACTGGATCTGGCCGATGTCCATGAACGAGTCGCCCTGCATCCCGCCAGCCAGCGGCAGCTCGTCGAAGATCAGCTCGGTCTGCGTGGACAGGACGTCGCCGGCCTCGTGGAACCTGGTGAGGACCAGGTCCCGGAGGCTGGCCGCGTCGCGGGTCCTGACGAGCAGCACGATGTCGTGCTCCCCGGCCACGAGCGCTCCCCGCTCGACCTCTGGTATCGCGAGTATCCGCTGCCGGACCGACTTCCAGGACTGCTGGCTGATCTTCAGGAAGACATACGCGGACACGCCATAGCCATAACGCTGCGGGTCGATCGTCGCGCTGTAGCCGGTGATCACCCCGGACCGTTCCAGGCGGTCGACTCGCGCGTAGGCACTGGCCCGCGAGATGTGCAGCCGGTCGGCCAGCGCCCGCATCGACAGCCGTCCCTGCGCCCGCAGCGCCGCGACGATCCGCCGGTCCACCTCATCCAGCGGAGCAATTTGTCCGCCGAGCCCGGCGTCTTCCGTCGACTTCAGAGCCATACGTTCGGAGGATAGCCGATACTGAGTCAATTCATCTCTATATAACGTCTGCAGCGGGACCTATGGCCCGCATGGGCCGACAATCGAGGTAGTTCATCGGCGATGGCTTCAACGGGGAAGGCGCTGCATGACCGCTGCGGCATGGTCGGCACCAGGCTCGCGAGCCCGGCGTGAGCTTCTTCCCGGTACCCCGCCGCTGGCCCTGCTGGACTCCGGCGGCATGCCCACCGGCCAGGACGAGCTGTCTATGCCCGGCCCGGACGTGCTGGTCGGCCTGCACAGCTCGATGGTCATCGGCCGCCGGTTCGACACGCAGGCCACGGCGCTGGCCAGGCAGGGCCGGCTGGCGGTGTACCCAAGCTCGCGCGGCCAGGAGGCGTGCCAGGTCGGCGTGGTCCACGCCATGCGGGCCCAGGACTGGCTGTTCCCGACCTACCGAGACTCGGTGGCGATCATGTGCCGCGGCGTGGACCCCGTCGAGGTCCTCTCGCTGCTGCGCGGTGACTGGCATTGCGGCTACGATCCCTTCGCCCGCCGCGTCGCGCCGCAGTGCACGCCGCTGGCGACCAACGCGCCGCACGCCGTCGGCCTGGCCCAGGCGGCGAGGATCAAGGGCGAGGACACGGTCGCGGTCGTCCTGCTCGGTGACGGCGCCACAAGCGAGGGCGACACGCACGAGGCGCTCAACTTCGCCGCGGTCTGGAACGCCCCGGTCGTCTTCCTGGTACAGAACAACGGCTACGCGATCAGCGTGCCGCTGGCCAAGCAGACCGCCGCACCGTCGCTGGCGCACAAGGGCATCGGCTACGGCATCGCGTCCCAGCAGATCGACGGCAACGACCCGGCCGGGGTCTACGCCGCCGTCCGAGCCGCGGTGGACGCCGCCGCCTCCGGAGCAGGCCCGGCGCTGATCGAGGCGCTGACCTACCGCGTCGAGGCGCATACCAACGCCGACGACGCAGCGCGCTACCTACCTGCGCGCCGCCGGCCTGCTGGACGACGGCCGCGCCGCCGCGGTCACCGCCGAGGCCGAGCGGCTCGCCGCGGATCTGCGGGACCGGATGAGCGCGGAGACCCGGCGCGACCCAGCTGAGCTGTTCCGGCACGTCTACGCCCGGCCGACCCCGGCCCTGACCCAGCAGCGACGAGCCCTCGAGGCCGAGCTCGCCACCGATCGTTAAGGACATTGACCATGACCGGCCTGGTGGACCACGTGGCATCGGCGCAGGAGCCCGCAGCGGGGCAGGTGCCGGTCAGCATGGCGGCGGCGCTGAACCAGGCGCTGGCCGACGCGCTGGCGGCCGACGACCGCGTGCTGGTGTACGGGGAGGACGTCGGCGTACTGGGCGGGGTGTTCCGCATCACCGACGGGCTGGCCGCCCGCTTCGGCGACGCCCGGGTCTTCGACACGCCGCTGGCCGAGGCCGGCATCGTCGGCACCGCGATCGGCATGGCCATGAACGGCCTGCGCCCGGTCGTAGAGATGCAGTTCGACGCGTTCGCCTACCCCGCGTTCGAGCAGATCACCAGCCACCTCGCGAAGCTGCGGAACCGGACCAGGGGGCGCGTCGAGCTGCCCGTGGTCATCCGGGTGCCGTACGGCGGCGGCATCGGCGGCGTCGAGCACCACAGCGACTCGTCCGAGGTGTACTACACGCACACGCCGGGACTGCGGGTCGTCACGCCCGGCACCCCCGCCGACGCGTACACCCTGCTGCGGCAGGCGATCGACTGCCCGGACCCGGTGATCTTCCTGGAGCCAAAGCGCCGGTACTGGGCGACGGAGGCGGCGGAGCCGGGTTTCGACGCCCTGTATTCCAAAGCACGGGCGGACATCGCGACCGCATGCGTGCGGCGGCGGGGGAGCGATGCCACGGTCATCGCCTACGGCGGCCCGGTGGCGACCGCGCTGGAGGCCGCGGAGGCCGGCGCCGAGGACGGCTGGGACCTCGAGGTCATCGACCTGCGCAGCCTGTCCCCGTTTGACGATGCCACCGTGGCCGAGTCCGTCCGGCGAACCGGGCGGGCGGTCGTCGTGCATGAGGCATCCGGGTTCTGCGGCTACGGCGCCGAGGTCGCGGCCCAGCTGACCGAGCAGTGCTTCCACTACCTCGAGGCCCCGATCCTGCGGGTCACAGGGCGCGACATTCCCTATCCGCCGCCCAGGCTCGAGGAGTTCCACCTGCCCACCGTGGACCGCATCCTGGACGCCGTCGCTGGGCTGCAGTGGGACGACACAGCATGAGCGAGCGGGACAGCAATGCCTGACTTCTGCCTGCCCGATCTGGGGGAGGGCCTCGCCGAGGCCGAGATTATCGCCTGGCGCGTCCAGGTCGGCGACGAGGTCAGCACGGACCAGATCGTGGTCGAGGTCGAGACCGCGAAGGCCGCGGTCGAGGTGCCGGTCCCGTTCGCCGGCCGGGTTGCGGCGCTGCACGCGCGCGAGGGGCAGGTCGTCCCGGTCGGCGCGCCGCTGATCAGTGTGGCCACCGGCGCGGCTCCCGCCGGCCTGCGCGAGCCCGGCCTGCGCGAGCCCGGCGTGGCCGCCCCGCAGGCCGGCGCGGCGCAGGCCTGCGGGCGCAGCGGCAGCGTTCTGGTCGGCTACGGCACGTCGGCCGGGCCGTCCCGGCGGCGCAGGCACATCGGGAACGGCCACGCCGCTCGCGTGCCCGCCGCCTCCGGGACGGCGCCGCGCCCGGAAGGCCGCGTCCCGGTCATCTCCCCGCTGGTGCGGAAGATGGCACACGCGGCCGGGGTGGACCTGTCGGCCCTCGCCGGCAGCGGGCCGTCCGGCCTGGTCCTGCGCCGGGACGTGGAGCAGGCCATCGCGCGGCGCGGCCCCGCGGCCGCCGTGCCCGGGGACGGTCCCGCGGCCCCGCGGCGGGCTGCAGGCGGCGAGGTCCGGATTCCGCTGCGCGGCGCGCGCAAGGTCGCCGCCGACCGGCTCAGCCGCTCGCGCCGGGAGATCCCCGAGGCGACCGTCTGGGTCGACGTCGACGCC
>WNFM01061276.1_pt1 | contig 26472 bp, 32 predicted proteins | sample 5400271 | NCBI WGS metagenome assembly WNFM01 (sample SAMN13153352, study PRJNA577476) | soil metagenome | isolation source: 60 cm saprolite on Douglas fir-dominated hillslope | place: USA:California | collected 2013-09-17 | reverse complement strand
ACCGCGACTGGACTTCGACGCCTACCCGACGGAGGCGATCACGCGGGACGACGTGATCCACATCATGGTCGGGGACCTGCAGCGCATCCTCCTGTACGCGGAGAAGGGCTGGCAGATCCACCAGGACGTGCCCGCCGACGTGATGGAAGCCTACGCGGCACTCGTGGAAGCGGGCTACACGGGCCGCTTGGTCCGCGGGGAATGAGGACGATCCGCCCATGACCGCCCTCACCCTCGCGACGGCCGCGCCGGTCCTCTCCGCCATCGCGCGGACGGCCGCCGAGACGCTGTCCCTGCCCGAGGTCTTCACGCGGGTGGCTCTCTCCGCGAGCCCGTTGCTGCCCTTCCACCGCATGGGCCTGTCGCGGCTGGACGGCCCGGACGCCCTGGTGGTCCTGGCCCTGGCGGGGGACGCGCCCGCCGTCGTGACGGGCGAGCGCCTTCGCCTCCGGGACCTCTCGCCGGCCTTGCGCCCGGGGCCGACCCGGGTGCGGCGCATCGACGATGCCGCGCGAGAGCTGGACCCGTCGTTCGCCCTCGACCGGCGGGTCGTCGAGCAGGGAGCGCGCTCGATACTGCTGTCCCCGATCCTGCGAGGAGGAGAAGCCGTGGGCTCGGTCTGGTTCAGCTCCCACGAGCCGGGAGCCTTCGCCCCCGAGCACGAGCCATTCGTGGAGGCGATCGCGGCCATCCTGGGCTCGGCCCTCGAGCACGAGCGCCTGGCCCTCCTGGAGCTCGCTCGGCTGCGGCGCCGGGACGCCCTCGACCAGCTGCTGTTCACCCTGGCCGAGACCCTCGACGTGCGCGACGTTTTTGGACGCATCTCGGCAGTCGCCCGCGTGGTGCTTCCCCACGACCGGCTGCTCCTCACCTCGCTCAGCGAGGACGGCCGCTCGGTGGGCGTCGAGGCCCTGACCGGCGAAGCCCCTCCCGGCCTGCCGGAGTCCTTCGAGCTGTCCCCCTTCGAGCTGAACCGGCGCGAGCGCGACTCGGAGCTGATCCGGGACGCCCTGGACGAGCTCGACCCCGCGACGCCCCGGGCCCGTTGGCTGGCCTCGCTCGGCATGCGCGCAGTCCTCCGCGTCCCCGTGCGCCTCCTGGGAGCGATCTCGGGATCGTTGTCCGTGCCGGCGGCTCGCCGACCACGTCGCCCTCGGCCTCTCCCACCAGCGGCTGGCGCAAGAGGCGCAGCGGGCGGCCGACGCCCTCCGGCAGGCGGAGCGCCTGGCCGAGCGCGTGCGGAGCCTCAGCGAGGAGCTAGTGACGCGTTCCGGGTACCGCCGCGTGGTGGGGCGCTCGGCCCGCTGGAGGGAAGTGCTGGACCACGCCGCCAAGGTCGCGGAGACCGAGACCACGGTGCTGCTCACCGGCGAGTCGGGGACGGGCAAGGAGGTGGTGGCCCGGTTCATCCACCGCGCGTCGCCACGGGCGGCCGCGCCCTTCGTCGCGCTCAACTGCGCGGCCCTTCCGGAGGCCCTGCTGGAGTCGGAGCTGTTCGGACACGAGAAGGGCGCCTTCACCGGGGCGGACCGGGAGCGGGCGGGCCGGATCGAGCAGGCGGCGGGTGGCGTCCTTCTCCTCGACGAGGTGGGCGAGATGAGCCCGGCCGTGCAGGCCAAGTTCCTGCGCGTCCTGCAGGAGCGCGAGTTCCAGCGGCTGGGGAGCAATCGGGTGATGAAGGCCGACGTGCGGGTGATCGCGGCCACCAACCGGGACCTCGAGGCGGCCATGGCGCGCGGCGAGTTCCGGGAGGACCTCTACTATCGGCTGCGCGTGTTCGAGATCCGCCTCCCCCCGCTCCGCGAACGTCGCGAGGACGTGCTGCCGCTCGCGGAGACCTTCCTCGAGGAGATCGGGGCCGCGATCGGGCGGCCCGCCGCCGGCATCTCGAAGGAGGCGCGGGAACGGCTGCTCGCCTACCCCTGGCCGGGCAACGCCCGCGAGCTGCGCAATGCCCTCGAGCGCGCGGTGATCCTGGCGGCCGGCGGGCTCATCACCGCCGAGCACCTGCCGGGGCCGGGCGCGCGCGAGGCGGGGCGCGTGTCGCTCGCGGCGCTGGCCCGCACGGAAGGGCGGGGCGGCTCTTCCGTGCTGTCGGGCGATCTGCCGGAAGAGGGAGTGAACCTGGAAGCGCTCGAGCGCACGCTCGTCGAGAAGTCGCTCGCACGGGCAAGCGGCAACCGCTCCCAGGCCGCGCGCTTCCTCGGCCTCACCCGATCGCAGCTCTACACGCGCCTCCGGCGCTACGGATTCCATGACGGCGAGGATTGATCCGATGGCCACCGCTCCCCGCGAGGACAAGGACCGCGATCTCGGCTTCGGAGCCCGGGTCGCCCAGCAGGCGAGGGGTCGCTTCCTGAACCGGGACGGCTCCTTCAACGTGATCCGGACCGGGCTGCCCTTCTGGCGGACCCTGAGCGCCTACCACGCGCTGCTCACCATGTCCTGGTCCCGCTTCTTCGCGCTCATCGCCTTCGGCTACTTCGCGATCAACGTGATCTTCGCCGCGGCCTACCTGCTTTGCGGCCCGGACGCTCTCGTCGGGACGTCGGCCAGCAACCCCCACGAGCGGATGCTCGAAGACTTTTTCTTCAGCGTGCAGACCCTCGCCACCATCGGCTACGGCAGCGTGGCCCCGAAGAGCCTGGCTGCGAACGTCCTGGTCACGGTGGAGGCGCTCTTCGGGCTCATGGGCTTCGCCCTCGCCACCGGGCTGCTGTTCGCGCGCTTCTCGCGGCCCGACACGCGGATCGCCTTCAGCGAGAAGGCGGTGGTGGCCCCGTTCCGGGACGGCGCCGCCCTCATGTTCCGGATCGTGAACGAGCGAAGCAACCAGCTCACCGACGTACAGGCGACCGTCACCTTCTCGCGCCTCGAGGGAGAAGGGGACGAGCGCTCGCGGCGCTTCCACGAGCTGGCCCTGGACCGCCGGCGCGTGCTCTTCATGCCCCTCCATTGGGTGGTCGTCCATCCCATCGACGATGCGAGCCCACTCCGCGGCCTGACCCGCGAGGACTTCGAGAGATGCGACTCCGAGGTGATGATCCTCCTCACCGCGATGGACGAGACGTTCTTCCAGACGGTCCACGTGCGCTCCTCGTACAAGCCCGACGAGATCGCCTGGGGCTACCGCTTCGCCGACATGTTCCTGCGCACGGAGGAGGGCCTGGTGGGGATCGACCTCCGGAAGCTCCACGACATCGAGCCGGCGCCATGAGGCGCGGCCGGACGAGGGCGTCCCCCCGAAGCCCGGTGGCGCTCGTGACCGGCGCGTCTTCTGGCATCGGGGCGGCGGCGGCGCGTCTCCTGGCGGGCCGCGGCTTCCGCACCTTCGGGAGCAGCCGCCGGGAGGCGCCGCCGGAACCCGGGATCGAATGGATCCGCCTGGACGTGACCGACGAGGCCGCGGTCGGGGCCGGGGTACGGGACGTCCTCGGGCGCGCGGGCCGGATCGATGCCCTCGTGTGCGCGGCGGGGTACGGCATCTTCGGGAGCGTCGAGGAGACCTCCCTCGCCCGGGCGCGGGCGCAGCTCGAGACCAACCTCTTCGGCGTGCTCTCCGTGGTGCGGGCGGTGCTGCCCGGGATGCGCGAGCGGGGCTGTGGCCGGATCGTCGTCGTGGGCTCGCTGGCGGGACGTGCCCCGATCCCCTTCCAGGCCCACTACTCGGCCAGCAAGGCCGCCCTCGACGCGCTCGTGCTCGCGCTGCGCAACGAGCTTCACGGCGCCGGCGTGTGGGCGAGCCTCGTGGAGCCGGGCGACATCCGCACCGCCTTCAACGACCGCACCGACTGGGGTGAGACGAAAGCCTCGGCTTACGGCGATCGCCTGCGGCGATGCGAAGCGGTGATCCGGCAGTCGCTGCCGATGGCCCCGGGCCCCGAGGTCGTGGCGGAGGCGATCCACCGCGCGCTCACCGCGCGACGACCCCGCGTGCGCTATGCCGTGGGTCCCGATTCGATCGGGGTTCCGCTGGGCCGACGCTTTCTGCCCGACCGTTGGGCCCTCGCGCTCATCCGGCGCCACTTCAACGTCTGATCGCTTCCGCGCGGTTTACACTGCACGGATTTGTCCAATTGTCCATCCCTGCGCGCCTTCCCGACGATGGGTCTTCACACGCAACGAGCTGACAAAAAACGACTTGCTGTTTGGGGGGCGATGGCACAGGTCGTGCTAGTCAGGGTGGGCAGGAGGTGGTTGACATCATGTCCCATCGGAACGTCGAGATCGTGATCGGTAAGCTCGTCACGGACGAGGCGCTGCGCTTCGAGTTCCGGCGGCGGCCGGCTTCGCTGTTACTGCGGCTGGCCGACCAGGGGATTGGCCTGACCCACTACGAGGTGGATGCGATCCTCGGACTCGACGTGACCGCCCTCGATCGCTTCGCCGGGACCCTGGACCCGCGGCTCGAGAAGGCGGCCCTCAAGGATCTCGAGGACCCATTCGGCCTGAACGAGCGGGACGGCGACGCGCCCTCCCAGGAGGCCCAGTCCCGCACCGCTTGACCCCATCGTCCCCTTTCATTTGACAAGGGGCGCGCCGGGGATGGAACATCCTCGATGCCTTCCCGGGATGGACCATCCCCCATGCCTCCCATCGAGTACTTCCCGATCACGGACGAGCGCGAAGTGGGGGCCTTCCTGGATCGCATCCCCCTCGCCGTCGACCGCGAGCGCTTCACCCGGTTCGTCCTGGGCTTCCCCCACCACTACCTGGCCGCCACCTCGCCCGTCGAAATGGTGAAGCACTTCGCCCTCGTCACCAGCCTGGGGCGACGGGCCGCCATCACCGCGCTCGCCCGCGAAGGCGCGCTCTGGAAGCTCGTGGTGGTGGCGTCCGACCGCAAGTTCCTGTTCGCGCGGATCGCGGGGAGCCTGTCCTTCTTCGGCGCGAACATCCTCTCCGCCGAGGCGTTCGCGAACACCGAGGCGGTGGTGTTGGACATCTTCACCCTGGCCGACCAGCGGGGCCGCTTCGAGGAGTCCGAGGAGCGACGCCGGTTCCAGGCGTTCCTGGAGGGTGTCATCGAGGGCCGCGTCGACCTGGAGCGGACGCTCCAGGCGGAGTCGCCGTGGCCGGAGCCCGGCGGCATGTCCCTCACCGCGGAGTGGGACGACCAGGTCCATCCGTCCTGCACGCTGCTGCGCCTGCGCGGGCGCGACTCGCTCGGGTTGCTCTACATGGTGAGCCGCCGCCTCTCCGCCGCCGGCTGCAACATCGAGATCGCCCACATCGAGACCCCGGGAGGCGAGGTCCGCGACGAGTTCTTCCTCACCGAAGGCGGGGCGAAGCTCGGGGCCGTGCGCAAGCGCGAGCTGGAAGGGGCGCTCCTCGAGCTGCCGGGAGCCGCCGCCGGCTTCTGAGCCCGCAACCCTCGGAGGAACCACGATGCTCGCCTGTCTGCTGTTGCTCCTCGCCGCGCCCCAGAACCGGGACGACGGCGCCGGCATGGCCATCGAAATGCGCAGCGTCTCCGCCCAGGTGTCGGCCTTGCGGCTCGAGATGACGGCCTTCCGCCTCGAGCTGAAGGAGCGGCTCTTGGCGATCGAGGCCGTGAAGACCGATCTGGCCGCCCTGCGTGAAGAGGCGCGCCGCGAGCGGGCCTCGGTGGCCGGACCTTTCCTCTCCTCCCCGCCCACCGGCTCCGATTCTCTCGGAGTGGCCAGGGGACCGGTCTTCGCCCCTCGGGTCGAGGCCGAGTCGCCGCGACGGCGCGACACGATCCAGCTCAAGGTGAAGCGCATCGAGCCGGGCGCGCTGCGGCTGGTGGGCGAGCTGGAGTTTCCCCCCGATGGCGTCTTCGCGGAGCTGCCCATCGACCAGAACGGCGCCCTGTATCTGGTCGACTGGTCCACCACCGACGGGCAGAGCTACAACCTGGTCCTGCGCGACGGGGCGAGCGGCCAACCCGCCGCCACCGTGCCGGTCAAGCCGCTCCAGAGCCAGGGACGATTCGTGTTCGTGGGCTACCGGGTCGAGTAGTCCCCGGTCAGCGGCGGGCCGCGAGGGCTATCTCGGCCGCGCGGGTCGCGTAGCCGGGGGGCCGATCCTCGGGGGGGTTCGCCAGGAACGTGGTGACGATCTTGTCGAGGTAGGCGGCGAGGGCCTCGTGCCGGAAGCCCAGCTCGGCCCGGGCCCGCGACGGGTCGAGGAACGACATCCAGCGGCCGCTGAACGGCGAGAGGCGCACGGGCTCGAGGCCGGCTTCGCGGATCTCGGCCGCCGGAACCGGCACCAGCCGGACTGGCGCGCCCAGCCGCTCGGCCAGGAGCGCCAACAGCTCCCCGAGGGTCGGGGTTTCGTCCTGCGCCAGGTTATAGGCCTGGCCGAAGGTTCTCTCCGCCCCCAGCAATCCCAGGATCGCGCGGGCCACCGAGCCGCTGTACACGTGGCGGGTCGGCCGGGCGCCGCCGTCGGGGAGAAGCACGGGCCCCCCGTCGAGCAGCCGCCAGAGGTAGCCCTCCAGCCGCCGGAGGTGGTCGCGCTCGCCGTTCACCATGGGGATGCGGAGGCGCGTCGAGGGAAAGCGCAGGCCCGCCCAGTATTCTGCGAGCGTGTCCTCCACCCCGCGCTTGCCCATCCCGTAGTCCCACTCACGGCGATCGGCAGGGTCCTTTGGCTCGGGAAGGAGCGGCCCCTCGTAGTCGGCCTCCCGCGCGGGGCGGTTTGCCCCCTCGCGCACGAGATAGACCTGGCCGGAGCTGATCGCCACGTAGTGGCCCACGCGGCCACCCAGGACGGAGACGACCTGCCGCGCATCCTCGCCGCGGTAGGCCACGAAGTCCACCGCGGCGTCGAAGCGCCGCCCGGCGAGAAGACGCGGGAAATCCTCGGTGGTCCGGTCGCCGCGCAGCCTTTCCACCCGGGGCCCGAAGGGATCGGCGAGCTGGCCGCGGTTGAAGAGGGATACCCGGTGGCCGGCCGCGAGCAGCCGCCAGACGAGGTCGTAGCCCACGAAGCGAGTGCCGCCGATGACCAGGACGTTCGTCATCATCTCGGCCGGGCGGTCAGCGCGTCGCGCGCGGCGAGGACACGCGCCCGCGCCTCGTCGGCCGTGGCGGCGAGGGCCGTGAGATGGCCCATCTTGCGGCCGGGGCGCGCCTCGGTCTTGCCGTAGAGGTGCAGCTTCACCTCCGACAGGGCCAGGGCGGACCGCCAATCGGGCTCCCCGCCCTCCCAGAGGTCGCCGAGCAGATTGGCCATGGCCGCGGGCCGGAGCCGCTCCGTCGAGCCGAGGGGCAGGCCGCACACCGCGCGGAGCTGCTGTTCGAACTGGCTCGTGAGGCAGGCGTCCACCGTGAGGTGGCCCGAGTTGTGGGGGCGCGGCGCCAGCTCGTTGATCAGCAGCCGGCCGTCCCGGGTCAGGAAGAACTCGACGCACAGGACGCCGACCACATCGAGGGCCTCGAGCACCGCCCCGGTGAGGCGCACGGCCTCCGCCGCCACCGGCGCGGGCACCGCGGCGGGGGCCATCGAAACGTCGAGGATGTGCCGGCAGTGGACGTTCTCGATCACCCCGTAGTCCGCCACGCACCCGTCGATGCCGCGCGCCGCCACCACCGAGACCTCGCGCTCGAAGTCGACGAAAGCCTCGAGGACCGACTCCTGGCGGCCCACCGCGGCCCAGGCCGAGGCGGCGTCGGCGGCGGCCTCGATGAGCACCTGACCCTTGCCGTCGTAGCCCCAGGCCGCCTGCTTGAGCACGGCGGGGATGCCGATCGCCCCGAGGCCCTTCCCCAGGTCCTCGAGGGACCGCACGGGGACGAAGCGGGGCACGGGCAGGCCGGCGGCGGCCAGGAACGTCTTCTCGCGGAGGCGCTGCTGGGCGACGTGCAGGACGCGGCCGCTCGGCCGCACGGCGGCGTGGGCGGCGGCCGCCTCCACGGTGGCCGCGGGGACGTTCTCGAACTCGAACGTCACCACCGCCACTTGCCGAGCGAAGGCGGCCACCGCGTCCAGGTCGTCGTAGGGGGCAGCCACCTCGAGATCGGCCACCTGGCCCGTAGGAGTATCGCGGTCGGGGGAGAAGGTGTGGACACGGTAGCCCAGCCGCCGGGCGGCCATGGCGAACATGCGGCCGAGCTGCCCGCCGCCCAGCACGCCCACCGCGGCGCCGGGGGGAAAAATGGTCATCCGAGCGAGGACTCTCGGACCTTGCGGGCCTGCTCCTGGCGGAAGCGGTGGAGGGCCTCGCGCAGCTCGGGCCGCTTGTTCGCGAGGATGGCCACCGCGAGAAGGGCCGCGTTGGTGGCTCCCGCCTTGCCGATGGCCAGCGTCCCCACGGGCACCCCCCCCGGCATCTGCACGATCGAGAGCAGCGAGTCGATTCCCTTCAGGGCATGGCTCTCCACCGGCACCCCGAGCACCGGCAGCACCGTGAGGGCCGCGACCATCCCCGGCAGGTGCGCGGCGCCGCCCGCCCCCGCGATGATCACCTCGAGACCGCGCCCTTCCGCGGCCTTCGCATACTCGGCCATCCATTCCGGGGTGCGGTGGGCCGAGACCACGGCGGCCTCGTAGGGCACCGAGAAGCTCTTGAGGGTGTCGCCGCTGTGCTGCATGGTGTCCCAGTCCGAGGCGCTGCCCATGATCACGCCCACGAGGGGCGAGGGATCGCTCACGACGCACCACCTTCCCGAGAGTTCACGGGTCTTTCCGCTTCCGGTGGATGTTGTAGACGCCCGTCCCCTCGGCCACGAGCCGCCCGCCCTGGGTGAGCCGGATGCGCACGTGGGAGACCCGGTTCCCTTTGCGCACGAGCACGGCCTCGGCGCGGAGCGGGCCCATGAGGCCGGCCGGCTCCAGGAAGTCGACGCGCAGGTCGACGGTGGAGACGGATTCCCCCGGCGGGAGAACGGACCACGCCGCCACCCCGCCCGCAGTGTCGATGAGGGTCGAGAGAACGCCGCCGTGCAACGCGGGGCGGCGCGGGTCGCCCACGAACTCGGGCCGCACGGCAAGGACGAGCACGGCGCGGCCCGGCTCGACCGCCTCGCCCTTGATGCCAAGGAGCCGGTTGAAGGGGACGTGCTCCTCCATGATCTTGAGCAGGTCCTTGGGGCCAAACGTCATGGTCTTCGCGCGCATCTTCGCGTCCATCCTCGCGTCCTCAGCGCAATCTTACCGTCAGCGGCCGTAGACGGCCTCCTCGGTGGCCTCGAGGGCTGCCTGGAAGAGGGGCGAGATGCCCTCCGTGGGCAGGATCGCCCGGGCGTGGGGAGCCGGATCTCCGTGGCGCACGCGGCTCTCCGGCGACGTCGAGAACGCGATCGCGAAGTCGCCGCTCCCGTTCGAGTACGACGACCCGGTCCGGGCGAGGCCGAACACGGCGCGCGCGGCGAGGCGCTTCAGGCCGCGGGCGTCGAGGGGCGCGTCCGTCGCGACCACGATCATGCACGACCCGCCCGAGGCGCCCGACGCGGTGGGCTCCGGCGCGTAATCGTAGCGGCCCATCTCCTTGCCCACCGGCGCGCCGTCCATGGTCAGGACCCCCCCGAAGTTCGTCTGAACGAGCACGCCGAGGGTGTAGCCCCCGTACCGCGTGGGCAGAGCACGCGACGCGGTGCCGATCCCACCCTTCCAGCCGAAGGCCACCGTGCCCGTGCCCGCGCCCACCGAGCCCTCGGCAACCGGCCCGGAGGCCGCCCCGCGAAGGGCCATGAGAACGTGCTCCCTGGTCACGGCACGGCTGCGGATGTCGTTCAAGGCCCAGCCGTCGTTCGTCTCCCCCACGAGCGCGTTCACCGAGCGGACGTCGGCGTTGCCGGCCTGGGCCAGGGTGAAGGCCACCACGGCCTCCAGGGCCGTCCCCACGGCGAGGGTATTGGTCAGGACGATCGGCGTCTCGATCGTCCCCAGCTCCTCGACCTGCGCGCCTCCCGCGAGCTTGCCGAACGCATTGCCGACGAACACGCCGCCCGCGACCTTGTCCTGGAAGAGGTTGCCGCCGTGGGGCAGGATCGCGGTCACCCCGGTGCGGACGCGGTCGCCTTCCACGAGGGTCGAGTGCCCGACGCAAACCCCCGCGACGTCGGTGATCGCGTTCAGGGGCCCGGGCGGGAACACGCCGGGCGTAATGCCGAGGTCGCGGGCGCGCGGGCGCGGCTCAGCGGCCATGGCCCCGGTGAAGACGAGCAGCCAGAAAGTGAATCGTCGCATGGGCCTCCTTCCTCGAGGCGGGCGCGCCGCTTGACCCACGGCGGTCCCCCTGGTTCTAATACGAGCCAATGACAGAGAGACGGGCCTGCATCACCGCGGTGGGGCGTTACGTGCCCGAGCGGGTCATGACGAACAAGGACCTCGAGGCCTTCGTCGACACGAACGACGAGTGGATCCGCACCCGCACCGGGATCCAGAGGCGGCACGTGGTCGAGAGGGGAACGGGGACGAGCGTCCTCGCGGCCCGGGCAGCCCAGGAGGCGCTGGAGCGGCGCGGGGTCCCGCCCTCCGAAGTGGACCTGATCATCGTGGCCACCGTCACCCCGGACATGATCTTCCCCTCGACCGCCTGCCTGGTGCAGGACAGGATCAAGGCCACCCGGGCCTGGGGCTTCGACATCTCGGCCGCCTGCTCCGGCTTCGTCTACGCCCTGACCATGGGCGCGCAGTTCGTCGCGAACGGCGTGCACAAGAAAGTGCTGGTCATCGGGGCGGACGTGATGACCTCCATCCTCAACTATCAGGACCGTGCCACCTGCGTCCTCTTCGGGGACGGGGCGGGGGCGGTGCTGCTCGAGCCGGGCGAGGACGGGAACGGGATCATCGATTTCTGCCACGAGGTGGACGGCTCGGGGGGCAACTACCTCTGCATGCCCGCGGGAGGCAGCCTGAAGCCGGCCACCCACGAGACGGTGGACCAGAAGCTGCACTACATCCGCCAGGAGGGGCCGCACGTATTCAAGTACGCGGTGCGCAAGTTCGCGGAAACGAGCGCCCGCCTGCTCGAGCGCAACCACGTCGCCATCGGAGACATCGACCTCTTCGTGGCCCACCAGGCGAACATCCGCATCATCGACGCCGCCAAGGAGCGCCTGGGCCTGCCCGAGGAGAAGGTGGTGAAGAACATCCACGAGTACGGCAACACCACCGCCGCCACCATCCCCCTCGCCCTCGGTACCGCCCTCGACCAGAAGCGCCTGAAGAAGGGCGACCTCGTGCTCATGGCCGCGGTGGGGGCCGGCTTCACGGTGGGCTCCGTCCTCCTGCGCTGGTCGGGGGTGGACTGGAGCTGACCTACCGCATCACGCGCTACGTCTCCTGCACGAACTCGTGCTCTTCGAGCCCGACCGTGAGCACCGGACAGGGGGCGCGGCGGATCACCCGCTCGGCGGTGGATCCGAACAGCGCCTTGTCGAGCATCCCCTTACCGTGGGTGCCGAGCACGATCATGTCCGCCGTCTCCTCGCGGGCCACCCGTACGATCTCCGCGGAGGGCTTACCCTGCACCACCAGCTCGCGAACCGTGACCCCCTTCTCCTTCACTTCCGCCCCGAGCTTGGCGAGCTCGGCCTTCGCGTAGCCCGAGATCTCGTCGAAGACCTCGGCCATGGGGACCGGGAAGAGGTCGCTCGCGTAGCCCACGGTCAGGTTCTCCACCACGTGCAGCAGGATCAGTTCCCCTTCATACTCGCGGGCGAAGGAGGTGCCGTAGAGGAGGGCATGACGGGCGCTCTCCGAGAAGTCGGTGGGGACCAGGATCCGCTTGAGGTTGATCACGGGCCGCCTCCGGAAAGGGACTGGCGGATTCTAGCAGGTCACGTCACCTTTCGTCGCGCGAACCGGGGAGGTTTGTCATGGGCTTGATTCCGATTGGCGACGACAACTCCGACCGCACCCTGACCCCGGTCGTGAACTACCTCCTGCTCGCCGCGAACATCGCGGTGTTCGTGCTCTTGCAGGGATTGGGGGCGAACGACCGGTTCACCTACGCGTTCTCGACGGTCCCCCGGGAGATCGTCACCGGGAAGGACGTGGTGACTCGCGCGCAGAGGGTCGAGGATCCCGTCAGCGGCCAGTCGTTCGTGCAGCCGGGCCTGGAGCCCACTCCGGTCTCGGTCTATCTGACCCTCCTGGTCTCGATGTTCATGCACGGCGGCATCGCCCACATCGCCGGCAACATGCTTTATCTCTGGATCTTCGGGGACAACATCGAGAACGCGCTGGGGCACTGGCGCTACCTCGTCTTCTACCTCGTCTGTGGGGTGCTCGCTTCGCTGGCCCACGTCTTCACGACGGTCGTGACCCACGGCAACACTCTCGTGCCGAGCCTCGGGGCGTCGGGGGCGATCTCCGGCGTGCTCGGCGGCTACATGCTCCTCTTCCCGGGCCGGCGCGTGCGCATGCTGATCGGGCGGGGCGTCACAGAGATGCCGGCGTGGGTATCGATCGGCCTGTGGTTCCTCTTCCAGCTCGTGGCGGGCATGGGCCTGCTGGGAGGCGGCTCGCAGGCGGGCGGCGTCGCCTACGCGGCCCACGTGGGCGGCTTCATCGCCGGGCTGATCCTCGTCAGGATGTTCGCCGCCGGGCGAACGAGATAGCATACGCTGGCCTGACCTGGAGGTGGATCCATTGCCGAGCAGCCTCATGACTCCCCACGGCGGCGCCCTGGTCGATCTCCTCGTGGCAGACGAGCGGGCGGCCGTCCTCAAGGCGGCCTCCCGCGACTGGCCGTCCTGGGACCTCACCGCGCGGCAGCTCTGCGACCTCGAGCTGCTGATGAACGGCGGCTTCTCGCCCCTGCGCGGCTTCCTGGGCCGGGAGGACTACGAGTCGGTCTGCGCGCGGATGCGTCTCGCGGACGGGACGCTCTGGCCCATCCCCATCGCCCTGGACCTGACCGAGGAAGCCGCGGGGAAGCTTGGGCCCGGCTCTTCCCTCGCCCTCCGCGATTCGGAGGGGGTGATGCTCGCGGCTCTGCACGTCCGCGAGACCTGGCGCCCCGACCGGCGCGCCGAAGCGCGCGCGGTCTTCGGGACCGAGGACCCGTTGCACCCGGGGGTCGCCCACCTGCTTGAGCGCACGGGTCCGGTCTACCTGGCCGGTGACATCGAGGGGTTGCAGGTCCCCCGGCACTACGACTTCCGGACCCTGCGCCTCCCCCCGCGGGAGCTGCGGGCCGAGTTCTCCCGCCTGGGCTGGCGCCGGGTGATCGCCTTTCAGACCCGCAATCCCATGCACCGGGCCCACCACGAGCTCACGTTGCGCGCGGCCGGCGAGGTCGGGGCCAACCTGCTCATCCACCCGTCGGTCGGGATGACCAAGCCGGGCGACATCGACCACTACGTGCGGGTGCGCTGCTACGAAGCGCTGCTGCCGCGCTACCCCCAGCACACCGTGCTGCTCTCCCTGCTGCCCCTCGCCATGCGCATGGGGGGCCCCCGGGAGGCCCTCTGGCACGCGATCATCCGGAAGAACTACGGCTGCACGCACTTCATCGTGGGGCGCGACCACGCGGGACCGGGCAACGACTCCGCGGGGCGGCCGTTCTATGGCCCCTACGACGCCCAGGAGCTCCTGCGCACGCACGAGGCCGAGCTGGGAGTGCGCATGGTGCCGTTCCGGGACATGCTTTACGTGGAAGAGCTGGACGGGTTCCTGCCCGAGGACGAGGTGCCCGCGGGCAAGCGCGTCCTGAGCCTCTCCGGGACGGAGCTGCGGCGCCGCCTGGCCGAGGGGCGGGAGATCCCCGGCTGGTTCACGTTCCCCGAGGTGGCGGCCGAGCTGCAGCGCAGCCACCCACCGCGGCGCCGTCAGGGCTTCACCCTGTTCTTCACCGGCTTCTCCGGCGCCGGGAAGTCCACCGTGGCCCAGGTGCTGCTCTCCCGCTTCCTCGAGATGGGCGGCCGGCCGGTGACCCTCCTCGACGGCGACATCGTGCGCAAGCACCTCTCGTCGGAGCTTGGCTTCTCCAGGGAGCACCGGGACACCAACATCCGGCGGATCGGCTACGTGGCCTCGGAGATCACGAAGAACGGCGGGATCGCGATCTGCGCTCCCATTGCTCCTTTCGACTCCGTGCGCAAGGAGGTGCGTCGGATGATCGAGGCGGTGGGCGGCTTCGTGCTCGTGCACGTGGACGCGCCGCTCGAGGTGTGCGAGGGCCGCGACCGCAAGGGGCTCTACGCCAAGGCCCGGGCCGGGCTGGTGCCGCACTTCACCGGCGTCTCCGACCCCTACGAGCCGCCCGCCGACGCCGAGGTGGTGTTGAAGACGGCGGAGCTCAGCGCGGAAGAGGCGGCCCAGCAGGTCATCCTCCACCTGGAGCGCGAGCGCTACGTAGGACCGTGAGCCTCCGCCCTACCCTCGCCTTGACCGCTCGCCGAGCGGGACTGAATAATGGCTCTGGTCGGGAGGCGCGAGCATGGGAGCGGCGGCGAAGGCGGGGGGCGGTCTCGTGCTCGCCTACGCGGGGATCGACATCCACGCCCTGGCCGAGGAGTCCGGCTTCGAGGAGGTGGTGTTCCTCCTCCACGAGGGGCGCCTGCCCACGCGTTCCGAGCTCGACACGCTTCGGGCCGATCTCGTCCGGGCCGCGGCGGTCCCGCCCGAGGTGATCGCGCTCCTGCGAAGCCTGCCCGCCACCACCCATCCCATGACCGCGCTCCGGACCGCCGTCTCCGCCCTGGGCGCTTTCGATCCCGACGCGGGTGACGACTCCGGGGCGGGCAGCCGGCGCAAGGCCCGCCGCCTGGTCGCCCAGATGGCGACGCTGGTGGCCCTCATCGACCGGCTGCGCCGCGGCCAGGAGCCGGTGGCGCCCGCGGCCGGCCTCTCGCACGCCGCGAACTTTCTCGCGATGCTGAAGGGAGAGCGCCCCTCCGTTTCCGCCGAGAGGGCAATGGAGGTCGCCCTCGTCCTCCACGCCGACCACGAGTTCAACGCCTCGACCTTCGCCGCTCGCGTGGCCGCCTCCACCCTGGCCGACGTCCACGGCGCCATCACCGCCGCCATCGCCACCTTGAAGGGGCCGCTCCACGGCGGGGCCAACGAGGCGGTGATGTGCACCCTGGAGGCGGTGGGAAGCCTCGATCGGGCCGAAGCCTTCGTGCGCGAAGCGATCGCGGCGAAGAAGAAGATCATGGGCTTCGGCCACGCGGTCTACCGCACCGAGGACCCGCGAGCCACCCACCTGCGCCGCCTCGCGAAGCGCCTGGGCGAGGACGCCGGAGATGGGCGCTGGTACGCGATCTCCGAGAAGATCGAGCAGGTCGTGAAGGCCGAGAAAGGCCTCTACGCGAACGTCGACTTCTATTCCGCCTCGGCCTACCACGTGCTGGGCATCCCGACCGACCTCTTCACTCCCGTCTTCGCCGTCTCCCGGGTGGCCGGCTGGACCGCCCACGTGCTGGAGCAGCTCGCGAACAACAAGCTGATCCGTCCGGAGAGCGACTACGTGGGCCCGCGAGACGTGGCCTACGTGCCGCTTCAGGCGAGGGGATAGGGGACAATTCGTCGATGAAGCGCGAGCCGATGGTCTTCGCCGTGGCCGGAATGGTCTTCGGCTTCGTGCTCGGGTACATGGCCGCCAACTTCGACGCGTCGGCCCCGGAGGTCCGGTCGGTGGCGGCGGCCCCCGTGGAGCCGGGGGGGTCCCTTGGCCCGTCGGCAGCCAGCGCTGGCGCGGCACGACGGGGCCCCGGGCCGAGCGCCGCTCCCGCGATCGACCCGAACGAGGTGAAGGCCCTCGAGTCGTTGGCCGCGCGGGACAAAGGCAACGCCCAGGTGCGGATCGAGCTGGGCAACCTGTACATGGACCACCAGAGCTACGACGAGGCCACGCGCTGGTACCGCGAGGCGCTGGTCGTGAACCCGAGTCAGCCCGACGTGATCGTGGATCTCGGCGCCTGTCTCGTGAACGGCGGAAAGGCCAAGGAAGGCCTCGCGGAGTTCGAGAAGGCCCTCGCCCAGGCCCCGAATCACAAGAAGGCCCTCTTCAACAAGGGCATCGCCCTCATGGAGAGCGGCCGGCCGAAGGACGCGGTCGCGGTGTGGGAGGATCTGCTGAAGCGCTTCCCCGACGATCCACAGCTCCAGGGATTGCGCGCGCAGATCGCGCGGGTCCGCTCCGGGGCAGGGGGCGCCTCGTGATCCGCGGAGCGCTGCTCGTCTTCCGCTTCCTGTTCATCCTGTTCCTGGTGCGGATGGTGGCGCGGGGGCTCGCCCGCGCGTTCGCCCCGCGAAACGCGAGCCCCGCGGCGGGGCCCGCCTCGCGAGCCCCCGAAGAGCTCGTTCGCGACCGCATCTGCAACACGTTCGTCCCGAGGTCGCGGGCGGTCCTGGCGGTGGTGGCCGGGCACGAGGAGCTGTTCTGCTCGTCGTCGTGCCGCGACAAGGCCCTCCTCATGGTCTCCCAGGCGTCATGAGCGCCCTTGCGCTGAAAACGGAGATCGTCGAAATCGGACGGCGCCTGTACGCGCGCGGGCTCATCGGCGGCAACGAGGGGAACGTCTCGGCGCGCGAAGGGGACGTGCTCTACATCACCCCCGCCGCCGTCTGCAAGGGCTTCCTGACCCCCGAACAGATCGTGGCCACCGACCTCCTGGGCCGGCCGACGGGCGGCGGGCGCGCCTCGACCGAGATCCACATGCACACCGCGGTCTACCGCCGCCGGCCCGACGTGAAGGCGGTTGTGCACGCGCACCCCCCCACCGCCACCGGCTTCGCGGTGGCCGGCATCCCCCTCGACCGCGCGATCACGGCGGAAGCGGTGGTGACGCTGGGCCCAGTCCCCATCATTCCCTACGGCATGCCCGCTACCGCCGACCTGGCGGAGAACGTGGGCCAGGCCATCTGCGGCGCCCAGGCGGTGCTGCTCGCGCACCATGGCGCGCTGGCGGTGGGCGACACCCTGGCCCGCGCCTGGGAGCGCATGGAGACGCTCGAGCAGGTGGCGCGGGTGGCCCTGGTGGCGCGGAGCCTTGGCCGCGAGCTGGAGCTGCCGGGGCAGGACGTTCGGCGTCTGGAGGCGGCCCGCACCGCGGCCGGATACCCGCCGCCGGTCTGTGTCGACTGCCCGGCCTGCGGGACCTCGGTGCCGGTGGCCGTGGGCGATCAGGTGGTGCTCACCCGCGCCGAGCTTGCCCGGGTGGTGGCGGAAGCGGTGGAGCGTTTCTCGGGGACGCGATCCTGAGGCCGGACCTTGACTCGGGCGGCCGGGCGGTACAGAGTCGGCCTGGCTGGAGGCAACATGGGTGAAGCGCTGGGGATGATCGAGACGCGGGGGCTGGTGGCCATGATCGAGGCCGCCGACGCCATGGTGAAGGCGGCCAAGGTGACCCTCGTGGGCTACGAGAAGATCGGCTCGGGCTACGTCACCGCGCTGGTGCGGGGCGACGTGGCGGCGGTGAAGGCCGCCACCGACGCCGGGGCGGCGGCGGCCCGCCGGGTGGGCGAGCTGGTGTCCGTCCACGTGATCCCGCGGCCGCACGCCAACCTCGAGGACGTGCTCCCCATCGGCAAGGCCGCGAAGTAGGTCCTTGGCCGCTCGAGCCGCGCTCCCCGGCGACGGCCCGACGCCATAGAAGAAGATGCTCCTGGCCCGCGTGGTCGGCACCGTGGTCGCGACCCGGAAGGACGAGAAGCTCCTGGGCACGAAGCTGCTCGTGGTCCGCACCCAGGACCCGCACGGCAAGGACGAGGCCTCCTACCTGGTGGCGGTGGACACGGTGGACGCGGGCCTTCGCGACCGGGTGCTCATCGTCTCCGGCTCCTCCGCCCGCATGGCGAGCGGCCTCAAGGACTGCCCGGTGGACGCGGCCATCGTCGGGGTGGTGGACACGGTCGACGTGAAGGAGTAGGCGGTGCTGGTGGCGAAAGTGCTCGGCACGGTGGTCGCGACCCGGAAGGACGAAGGGCTCGCGGGGACGACGCTCCTCGTCATCCAGCCCCTGAAGACCGACCACACCCCCTCGGGGAAGCCCCTCGTGGCCATCGACTCGGCGGGCGCGGGGGCGGGCGAGGAGGTCTTCTACGTGAAGGGCCGCGAGGCCTCGTTCCCCTTCCTGCCCGCCGAGGTGCCGGCCGACGCCACCATCATCGGGATCGTGGACCACTGGAGCCTCGGCTGATGCTGATCGGCCGCGTGGTGGGCAGCCTCGTCTCCACCCAGAAGAACGCCAAGCTCGAGGGAGCGAAGCTGCTCCTCGTCCAGCCCCTCGACCTGGCCGGGAAGGCCCAGGGCGGCGCTGTGCTCGCCATCGACTCGGTGTCGGCCGGAGTGGGAGACCGCGTGCTGCTGGTGCAGGAGGGCAAGGCGGCGCAGCAGGCCCTGGATCGCGGCGTCGCCGCGGTGGACGCGGCGGTGATCGGCGTCGTGGACACCGTCACTCTCGTGGACTGAAGCCATGGACGACGAGCGCATCAAGCAGCTCACGCAGGAGGTCCTGGCCGACCTGGTTCGGCCGGCCGAGGCGGACCTCTCCGGGGCCACCGACCTCGAGGCGCGCCTCGCCTCCCTCGAGTCGGAGGTGCGCGGCCTCAGGGGCGGCGCGCCGGCGGGAAGGGCGGGGCCGTTGGTGGCCGCGGCGGTGGTGGTCTCGGCCGAGCGTCCCTCCCACCCGAGCTTCACCCTCTTCGACCTGGGCCCGGGCACACGGCACTGCGTGATGGAGCCCGACAAGCCGTGCGTGCAGAGCGGCGCATGCCGGAACTTCGGACACTAGACGAGCCCCCGGACCGCCCCAAGCGCTCCGCACCCCGGACGATCCTCCATGTCGACATGGACGCGTTCTACGCGTCGGTGGAGCAGCGCGACCGCCCGGAGCTGCGGGGCAGGCCCGTGATCGTGGGGGCGAACCCGCTGGGCGGCCGCGGCCGCGGCGTCGTCTCCACCGCCTCCTACGAGGCCCGCGTCTTCGGGGTGGGGAGCGCCATGCCCATCTCCCAGGCCTTCCGGCTGTGTCCGAAGGGCGTCTACCTGGGAGTGGACATGGAGAAGTACGCCCGGGAGTCGGAGCGGATCATGAAGGTCCTACGCCGCTTCACCGACCGGGTGGAACCGGTGTCGATCGACGAGGCGTTCCTCGACGTGACGGGCAGCGGCCGCGCCTTCGGCCCCGGCGAGGAGATCGCGCGGCGCCTCAAGGAGGCGGTGCGGCGCGAGACGGAGCTCAGCGCGTCGGTGGGAGTGGCCACGTCGAAGCTGGTGGCCAAGGTGGCCTCCGACATGCGCAAGCCCGACGGGCTGGTGATCGTCCCCCCCGGCACCGAGGCCGCGTTCCTGGCCCCCCTGCCCGTGCGCCGGCTGTGGGGGGTGGGGCCCAAGCTGGAGGAGCAGCTCGCGAAGGTCGGCGTGCAGACGATCGGCGACCTGGCCGCCATCGACCCCAAGCGACTGGAGCGCCGCTTCGGGGCCCACGGACACGATCTGCTGCAGCTCGCCAAGGGGATGGACGATCGGGAGGTGATCTCCGAGCCCGCCGAGGCCAAGAGCCTCGGGCAGGAGCACACCTACGACCGGGACACCGACGACAAGGAGCGCCTGCGGCGCACCCTGCTCGAGCTGGCGGACGGCGTGGCGCGGCGCCTCCGCCGCCACGGCTTGAAGGCGCGGACGGTCACCCTGAAGTACCGCGACGAAGCCTTCCGGACCCTCACTCGGGCGGAGACGGTGGCTTCGCCCGTCGACTCGGGCAACGACCTGTTCGCGGCCGCCTGGTCGTTGTTCCAGGCGGTGCACGGGCCGCACAAGGTGCGGCTCCTGGGCCTCTATGCCTCCGGCCTCGGCGGGGGAACGGCGCAGCTCGACCTCTTCGTCGAGCCGCCGTCTCCGGTGGACAAGGTGGTGGACAGGGTGACCGAGCGCTTCGGCGAGGACGCCTTGACCCGCGCGAGCCTGCTGGGACGCCGCGAGCGGCGGAACCCGTCGTCTTGAGCTAGGGAAGCGGCTTGGCGCCCTGGGGGATGAGCGCGTCCGGCAGCGGCGCATCGAGGAAGCGCAGGCCCAGCCGCTGCAAGCGATCCCCTTCGCCCGTGGGCGCCGAGACATAGGTGACCTCGGCTCGGGACTTGTAGTCGCCCGTCTCGAAGGTCAGGACCTCGCCCTTGTCCACCATCATCCGGCTGCGGACGAGGGCGCCGCCCCTTGCGATCACGTCCGTGACCGTCTGCTCGATCTGCGGGTTGGGCGTCTTCCAGTTCGGCAGCCGGCTGATCCGCACGTCGAGCGCGGCCTCGAAGCGATGGAACTCGCGGCGTTCCCCGGCCTGGACGCGCGTGGTGGCCTCCTGGTATGCCTCGAGGTCGGCCGGCTTGCCGAGGGTGCGCCACTCGGTGAGCTCGACCACGAGGGCCGCCGTCTCGCCGCCCGAGCAGGGCGACGCCGACGCATTGCCGAAGACCACCCAGCTCCCCCCGCGGCAGGAGCAGCTGCGGCCGTGGAGCTCCACCTTCATCTCGGCCCCGGACCCCATCACGATGCTCATGGCGCGTCGCCCACGAGCTGGCCGATCACGCGGGCCACTTCGGCCAGCGGCTTCGGCTTGTGGATGAACGCGTCCACTCCGCGCAGGCGGGCCTCCTTTTCCGCGGCCGGCGATCCGTAGGCGGTCAAGATGACCACCCGCGTCTCTGGGCAGCGCTCGCGCACGAAGGCCGCGATGGCCAGGCCGTCGTCCGTACCCTGGGCAGTCAGACGCAGGTCCGCGATCACGCACGCGTATTTGTCCTGGACGAGGAGGGCTTCCGCCTCCTCCCGCTGCCGGACGCAGGCCACCTCGTAGCCGCGGCGGCGGAAGTACTCCCCCACGGCCATGAGGATCGCGCGCTCGTCGTCGACCACCAGCAGGCGATGCCTCATGGGTGTCTTACCCAGCAAGTCCTGCGCCAGGGAAGACCGCCCGCATCCCTCCGGGTGAAGTCGCATCGCTTCAGACGCTTAGGCAAAGCGGCTGCCGAGGGCAAGCCGCGTCGCTCCCGAATCTGGACCGAGATCGTCCAGGTCCTGGAAAGCCATGAGCCTTCCCGAGCCGGATCCATCCGCGGCTGGTTTCGGGGCCCGGCCTTCCCGCAGGCGGGCCTTGAGCTTGCGTTCGAGAAAGGCGTTCTCCAGGGCGAGGCCCGCCTGGTTGAGGAAGACCTCGAGGGTCTCCACGGAGCGGAGCTCGGCGCCCGTCTCGGGGTTGTCCCCGAGGAGGAGCGCGATCGTCTCCCGGTGCGTGACCAGGGGCAGGAGCGCGACCCCTTGCGACTGGAGGCGGCCGAGGGTGCTCTCGAGCCGGGCCCACGCCTCCTCGGGCAGCGTTCCGACGAAGCTCTCACCGGAGCCCACGACCTCCTCGAAGACGGACGGGGCGCCGAGAGGGATGATCAGCTCGCGGGCGAGCAGGCTGATCTCGTCCCCCACCGCGGGGCCGAAGCCGGTGAGCCCCCGGAGCGTCTCGTCCTTGACGACGAAGAGGACGGCCCTCTCGAAGAACTCGCGGGCGACCTTCATGATGAGGGTGGACACCTGGAAGGCGTCGCGGGGCCCGTTGAGCTCCTCGAGGCGGCGCTGCAACGCGGCCACCTCGTCCCAGTTCTCGAGATGCCGGGGCAGCGCTACCGAGACCGGCGGCCCCACCGGCGCCTCCGCGATCTCTTCCAGGCCGGGAAGGACGCCCTCGATGATGCGGTCGGCGAAGGCCACGAGGTCGGCCTCGAACTGCCGGGGGTCGAGCCGGGAAACCCCGGGCTTGAAGACGAAGTTCGTGACCCCCAGCTTGCGGACCCGCGCGTGCAGCCCGCGGGTCATGCGGTCGGTCATCAGGAGGATGGGCGGATGGAGGCCGGCCAGCTGCACGCGCTTCACCGCTTCGAGGCCGCCGTCGAACGACGTGGAGTCGGAGGTCGGCATGCCGCGATCGGCCACGAGCACGAAGGGAAGCCCCACGTCGGCGAGGCCCCGCGCCTTGCGGAACGCGGAGAGAGGGTCTGCCGCCTCCACCACCTGGTAGCCCGCGCGCATGAAAGCGCTGGCCAGGACGGTGCGCACGTCTTCTTCGTCCTCGAGGAGGAGCAGGAGGCGGTGCCGCTGGTCCACGGCTTCTGGAGGTGCTTGACGGAGGGCCATCTCGGGAACGATGGGTGCGGCGTCGCGCGGGCGCCCATCGTCGTCGACGTCGACGACCATGACCTCGTCGTCCTCGGCGGTGCCCCGCTCCTGGGCGGCCACCACGCGTTCGACCACCTCGGGCTCGGGGGTGGCGAAGGCGGATTCCACCGCGGCCACCGAGTCGCGGCGGTCCTCGTCGATGCCCTGCGCGAGCTCGAGGAGAAGCTCCTGCGGGTTGAGGCCACGCGTGAGGGTCTCGCCCGAGAGGTCATGCGCGCCCACGACGCCCGGAGGCTCCCGGGTCAGCTCGAAGCAGAAAGCACCCTCGCGCAGGCGGCTCAGACGCTCGAGGGCGATCTCGATGCCCTCACGGATCAAGACGTCGCGCTCGCCCTCGGGGAGAGCCGCCGAGCGCGCGTCCAGGGGTTGGCTGTCCCAGGTGAACGACGAGACGATGAGCCCCTCGCGGAAGACCAGCGCGGCTTCGCCCAAAGGAGTCTGGACGGTGAGGAAACCGGTCTTCTGGCTGAAGGCGATGATCTGGAGGATGTCGAGGAGGGGGAGATCCTCCAGATTGCCGTTGAGACTCACGTGGCTTGGACCTGCAACGCCCGGGCCAGGCGCAGCTTCCCGTATAAGTTGTTTATCAATAACATGTTACATCGTTCGATCTTCCGGCGAGCCTCCTGACCCGTCCACAAATTGGAAAACATCGTCTAGGCCCTGGAAGGCTTCAGGCCGAGCTTCTTGATCTTCAAATAGAGCGCGCTCCTCGAAATGCCCAGCCGCCGGGCCGCGTCCTCGACCTTGCCGTGGTCCAGGCGGAGCGCGGCCTCGATGGCCCGAAGCTCCATTTCCTCGAGGTTCAGCGACGCTTCGGGTGATGGGGGTTCGGGGGGCGCCCCCAGGCTGAACCGCAGGTCCCGCACTTCGATCGCCTCGTGGTCGCAGACGAGCAGGGCCCGCTCGAGGACGTTGCGCAGCTCACGCACGTTGCCCGGCCAGGAGTGGGCCCGCAGCGCGGCGAGCGCCTCCTTGGACAGGACGATCCGAGGCCGCCCCGCCTCGCGGGCGCCCCGCTCGAGGAGCTGCCGGGCCAGAAGTGGGATGTCCTCCCTCCGCTCGCGCAGCGGGGGGACGAAGAGAACGATGGTGTTGATGCGGTAGTAGAGGTCGGGCCGGAATCGCCCCTCGCGGGAGAGCCGATCGATGTCCTGGTGGGTGGCGGCGATGAGCCGGAAGTCGACGTGGCGCTCGCGCACCTCGCCCAGGCGGCGAATCCGCTTGTCCTCGATGGCCTTCAGGAGCCTGGGCTGGACCGCGAGGTCCATGTCGCCGATCTCGTCGAGGAAGACGGTGCCCCGGTGCGCCACCTCCAGCAGCCCGGTCTTGGCGTAGGCGGCTCCCGTGAAAGCGCCCTTCTCGTGGCCGAAGAGCTCGGTCTCGAGCAGATCGCGCGAGAGGGCGGCGCAGTTCACCTCGACGAGCTCCTCGTCGGCCCGCGGCCCGTTCGCGTGCAGCCAGCGCGCGAGCACCCCCTTGCCGGTTCCCGTCTCACCCTGGATGAGCACGGGGCTCTCCGAGCTGCGGATCCGCCGGCAATCGTCGGCCAGGCTCGTGAGGGCCGGGCTCGATCCCTGGAACGGATCGATCTCGGCCCGGGCTTTCTGGGAGTTGCCGGCCAGGCGGCTGCGGTGGTCGCGCTGGCTCTGCAGAAGCCGATCGAGCAGGACGAGCACGGCGGGCATCTCCACCGGCTTGGTGAGGAACTGCTCGGCCCCCTCCTTGATCGCCTTCACCGCGGCTTCGATGGACCCGTGGCCGGTGAGGATGATGAGGGGCACCTCGGGAGCCACGTGCTTGAGCCGCGGCACGAGGTCGGTCCCGCTGCCGTCGGGGAGCTGAAGGTCCAGGATCGCGGCGTCGGGCGGCCGCGTGCTGAAGGCGCGCTCGGCCCCCGCGCAACTCTCCGCTTCTTCGACCCGATAGCCGTGGGCCTCGAGAAAGGCGCGGATGCCCAGGCGCACGCCATCGTCGTCGTCCACCACGAGGACGGTGCGCCCGCTCACGCCGCCCCCGTGACCGTCGTGGGCTCGAGGGGGAGCGTCACCGCCATGACCGCGCCGCCCTCCGGACGATTGGCGGCAGTGACCTGGCCGCCGTGCTCCTCGACGATCCGGGCCACGATGGAGAGACCAAGACCCGTGCCGCCCCGGCGGCGGGTGAAGAACGGCTCGAAGATGCGGGGGAGGTCCTGCTCACGGAAGCCGCTACCCTCGTCGAGGATGGAGCATACCACCTGCGCCGGCCCCTGCCCCTCGCCGACGGTGGCGGTCACCATCACGTGGCCGCCGGCGCCCGTGTGCTGGATCGCGTTCTCGATCAGGTTCTGGAAGACCTGGCCGATGCGCTTCGCGTCCATCGGCACCTGGGGAAGGCCGCCGGGCACCGCGTCGAGCAGCTCCACGCCGCAGCTCAGCGCCAGGGGAGCGGTGGCGTGGATGGCCTGGGACACCACCTCGGAGAGCGCCCATCGCGTGACCTCGAGGCTATGGGGACGACCGTAGTCGAGCAGCTCCTGCATGAGGTCGCTGAGGCGGTCCACCTCGCCGTGGAGGACGGCGAAGGTCTTGGCGTGGGGTGAGTCGTCACCGAACTGTATCTCGAGGGCGTCCAGGTTGGCGGAGATCGCGAAGAGCGGGTTGCGCACCTCGTGGGCCACCCCCGCCACCAGCTGGCCCATGGCGGACATGGTCTCGCTCTTGCGGAGCGACTCCGAGAGCGCGGCTTGGCGCGTCTCCGCCCGCTTGCGCTCGGTGACGTCCCGCGAGTTGATGACGACGCCGGCCACGCTGGGCTCGTGCAGCAGGTTGCTGCCCACCACGTCGAGGTCGCGATAGGAGCCGTCGGCCAGGCGGAAGCGCAGCTCGATGAAGCGGATCCCTCCGGGCTCGGTCACCAGGTCCTGGAACGTCCGCAGCACCCGTGGTCGGTCGTCGGGGTGGATGAAGTCGAAGGTGGAGCGGCCGGCCAGCTCCCCGGCGGGATAGCCGAGGAAGCGCTCGAACGAAGGACTGCGGTAGCGCACCGTGCCGTCCGCGTTCAGGACGGAGAGGAAGTCGGGGGCTTTCTCGATCAGGAGACGGAACGAGTCGGCGTCGAGGAGGGGCACGGACGCGCGCGGGCCCGAGACCATGGCGACCCCAAGGGCGGCCCCGGCCAGGACCAGCGCGAGCTGGCTCAGTGCGGGTTGGCCGGACGCGGAGCCGACCGACGCACCAAAGAGACACGCGATGGCGAGCGCCAAGCCCACGGTGCGTGGGTTCCGCCCGAAGGGCTTCATCACTCTTATCCGGTTCCTTGGATCTGTGTCCAAGATGCTGAAGTCAGCGGAAGGCCTCACTTGCCTCTCGTAGCCTCTCCCAAGCTCCAAGAGGATACACCTTTTCATCGGTTTGGACGCATCTTGAGGGCAGACATCTAAGAGGAATCCTCAGGTGATCTTCGGATGGTACGGAGCGTGCTATATGAGGGAGTTACATGAATTTTTCAGGACCAGTGCCTGTTCGGGTCCGCGCTCGCGCGCCTCGTTCCTCAACGAAGACACACGTGTTTGTCCCCGGCCTGGCCGGGGGACGAAAGGGGGTCGTGATGCGGTTACTGAAGGGACTGCTGGCGCTGTCCCTTATCCTGACTCCGGTGGCCGCTGCTTTCGCCCAGGAGCGGTTTGGCGAAGTCTCCGGCGTCGTGAGCGACGAGCAGGGCGCGCCCATTCCGGGCGCGACCGTGACGGCCGAGAGCAAGACCCTGCCCAAGCCGATGCAAGCGACCACCGACGCGCAGGGCCGGTTCCACTTCTTGAACGTCCCCATCGGCACCTACACGATGACGGTGGGCCTGACCGGCTTCAGCAGCCACAAGCAGACCGTCGAGGTCAAGCTCGGCTCGCAGATCACGGTCAATTCGAAGCTGGCCGTCGGCCAGGTGACCGAGGTCATCGAGGTGACGGGAACGACCCTGTCCATCGACCCCACCTCCAGCCGCTCGGCCACGAACATCACGGCCGACCAGATCGAGAACCTGGCCAAGGTCGGCCGGGGCTTCAACTCGCTGCTCGCCATGGCGCCCGGCGTCTTCCTGGAGCCCAAGAACGGCAGCGCCGGCGTGGGTGGCGTGCAGGTGGGCGGGTCCAGCGGCTCCGAGAACGGGTTCTACATCGACGGCACCGAGGTGAGCGACCTGCGCCGCGGCTCGCTTCGTGAAGGCAACAACATCCCGTTCGAGTTCATCCAGGAGGTGCAGATCAAGGCGGGAGGCTTCGAGGCCGAGTTCGGCGGGGCCACCGGCGGGGTCGTGAACGTGGCCACCAAGAGCGGCACGAACGCCTTCCACGGAAGCCTGGGGACCTCCTACACCGGCGACGGGCTGAACTCGACGGACCGCGG
>WNFM01311102.1_pt3 | contig 26478 bp, 26 predicted proteins | sample 5400271 | NCBI WGS metagenome assembly WNFM01 (sample SAMN13153352, study PRJNA577476) | soil metagenome | isolation source: 60 cm saprolite on Douglas fir-dominated hillslope | place: USA:California | collected 2013-09-17 | reverse complement strand
CGCATCGTCCCGACGCAACGCGACGATGCCCACCGCCTGATCGAGGAATGCATGCTGGCGGCCAATGTCTGCGCGTCGGATTTCCTGTCGAGCCACGATCATCCCGCGCTGTATCGCGTGCACGAGGGGCCCACGCCGGAGAAACTCGCCGCACTGCGCGAGTTCCTGCGCGAATTCGGCCTGCAACTGACGGGCGGCGACAATCCCCAGGCCAAGGACTACGCGCGCCTGCTGGAAAAAGTCAAAACGCGCCCCGACGTGCAGTTGCTGCAAACGGTGATGCTGCGCTCGCTGCGCCAAGCGGTGTACAGCCCGGAAAACGTCGGCCACTTCGGCCTTGCTTACGAGGCCTATACCCACTTTACTTCGCCGATCCGGCGCTATCCCGATCTGCTCATCCACCGTTCGATCAAGGCGGTTCTCGCGGGCACGCGCTATGAACCGGGCAACTGGCAGGAACTGGGCGTTCATTGTTCGGAAACCGAGCGCCGTGCCGACGAAGCCACCCGCGACGTCGAAGCGTGGCTCAAGTGCTACTACATGCAGGACCGCATCGGCGAGCACTTCACGGCCACCGTCAGCGGCGTAACCAGCTTCGGCGTCTTTGTGGCGCTCCACGAAGTTTATGTGGAAGGCCTGGTGCATATCTCAGAACTGGGCGCCGACTATTTTCACTTCGACGCCGCCAAACACCAGTTGCTCGGGGAGCGCACCGGAAAGCGTTTCCGGCTTGGCGACCGCATTCCGGTCAAACTCGTGAGGGTTGATCTGGAAACGGCGAAAATCGATTTCGTGCTCGATGAGGACAAGAAAGATCCGCGATGAATGGCAGGCGGGTCGTCTATGGTTTGCACGCCGTGACCGCCGCATTGAAGCGGCGGCCGGGGGCGGTATTCGAGGTTTTCCTGGATGCCGGCCGCAGCGATCCGCGTGCGCGCCGCGTCGCGGATCTGGCCAGGGCGGCGGGCGTGCGTTTGCACGAAACCGATGCCGACCGGATCGAGGGATTCGCCAAGGGCGGGCGGCACCAGGGCGTTGCGGCTTTCGTCGAGGAAGTCACGCTCGCCGGTTCGTTGAACGAGGTGCTGGACGATCTTGCCGAGCCCGCATTTCTGCTGGTGCTCGACGGCGTGCAGGACCCGCATAATCTGGGCGCTTGTCTGCGGGTGGCCGACGCCATGGGCGTCCATGCGATCGTCGCACCCAAAGACCGGGCGACCGGAATGACGGCCACCGTCCATAAAGTGGCCTCGGGCGCGGCGGAAAGCGTGCCTTTTATCCCCGTTACCAATCTGGCCAGGACACTGAGGGAACTGAAAGATAAGGGAATTTGGGTTGTCGGCGCGGCCGGTGGAGAGGCAGCGACCCTGTTCGACGCAAAACTTTCCGGACCGCTGGCGCTGGTCCTGGGGGCTGAGGACGAAGGGTTGCGCAGGCTTACCCGCGAAACCTGCGACGAACTGATCTCGATTCCCATGCTCGGTCTGGTGGAAAGCCTGAATGTCTCGGTGGCGGCCGGCATTTGCCTGTACGAGGCCCGCCGCCAGCGGAACGCATCGACCGGCCGTTAAGCCTTTGACCATGCGTCAAAATGGTTGAGGGGGCGGGGGCGGCGCTGATATAATTTCGAGTTAACCCCGGTCACCCCGGTCGGGGTAAATCGCACGCCAGCCAAGTATGGGTGCCCGAATCAGGGTCCGGCAGGCGGAGGCTCAACCCTTACAGGAGAACACATGTCGGTCACCATGCGTCAAATGCTCGAAGCGGGCGTCCATTTCGGACACCAAACCCGTTACTGGAATCCGAAGATGGCCCCTTTCATCTTCGGCCATCGCAACAAGATCCACATCATCAACCTCGAGAAGACCCTGGCCATGTACCAGGACGCGGTGAAGTTCGTCCGCCAGTTGTCCTCGAACAAGGGCAGCATCCTGTTCGTGGGAACCAAGCGCCAGGCGCGTGAGATCATCCGCGAAGAAGCGATGCGCGCGAACACGCCTTTCGTCGACCATCGCTGGCTCGGCGGCATGCTGACCAACTTCAAGACCGTGAAGATCTCCATCAAGCGTTTGCGCGACATGGAAATCATGGTTCAGGACGGCTCGCTGGAGAAGCTGTCGAAGAAAGAACAACTCACTTTCCAGCGCGAATTGGTGAAGCTCGATCGCAGCCTGGGAGGCATCAAGGAAATGAACGGCCTGCCCGACGCGTTGTTCGTCATCGATGTCGGCTATCAGAAAGGTGCGATCACCGAAGCCAACAAGCTCGGCATCCCGGTGGTCGGGGTGGTGGATACCAACCATTCTCCCGACGGCGTGGACTATGTCATTCCGGGCAACGACGACGCCAGCCGCGCCGTGCGCCTGTACGCGCGCGGAATTGCGGACGCGATCCTCGATGGGCGCAGCCAGACCATCAAGGAAATCGTCAGCGACGAATTTGTGGAGGTTGACAGCTCGGAAGAACAGGCGACAGCCTGACCGGCGCAGTCGCCAAAAAAAAGGGGCGCACGCCCCTTTTTTTGCAACCGGATTTTTAACTCGAACTGCAACACGGACGCGGGCAGGAGAGAAGCGCGGACGGGATTTCAAGGAGCAGGCAAGAATGGCGGACATTACCGCGGGGATGGTCAAGGAATTGCGCGAGCGCACCGGGCTCGGCATGATGGAATGCAAAAAGGCGCTGGAAGAAGCCGGCGGCGACATGAAGAAGGCCGAGGATCTGCTGCGCATCAAGAGCGGCGCCAAGGCGGGCAAGATGTCGGGCCGCATTGCGGCCGAAGGCGCGATCGGCATCTACGTTTCCGGCGACGGCAAACTGGGTGCGCTGGTCGAAGTCAATTGCGAAACCGACTTCGTTGCGAAGGACGTGAATTTCGCGGGATTCGTGAAATCGGTAGCCGAACTTGCGGCAACCAGGGGCATTACCGACGTCGAGGCGCTCAACCGCGCAGAGTTGACGCCGGGCAAGACGGTCGAAACGACGCGCCAGGAACTCGTCATGAAACTCGGCGAAAACATGAGCGTGCGCCGTGTCGCGGTCCATAAGGCCAAGGGCAAGCTCGCGCATTACCTGCACGGCACCAGGATCGGCGTGATGCTGGACCTGGAAGGCGGCGACGACGTGCTCGGCAAGGATTTGTCGATGCACATCGCGGCATCCAAACCGATTTCCGTGTCCAGGGATCAGGTGGCTCCCGATCTGATTTCACGTGAGCGCGAAATCGCCAGGGCGCGCGCTCTGGAATCCAACAAGCCCGCCAATCTCATCGACAAGATCGTCGACGGCAGCGTGCAGAAATATCTCGCCGAAGTTACTTTGCTCGGCCAGCCTTTCGTCAAGGACGACAAGGTCACGGTGGAAAAGCTGCTGGCGGCCAAGGGCGCGAAGGTAAACGCTTTCACGCTGTTCATCGTCGGTGAAGGCATCGAGAAGAAATCGAGCGATTTCGCCGCGGAAGTGGCTGCGCAAGCGGCACAGGCCCGCTGAATAGTGACCGGGCCGCGGATGAAACCTGCCTACAAGCGCGTCCTGCTCAAACTGTCGGGGGAAGCCCTGATGGGGGAGGATGCTTATGGCATCAACCGCGAAACGATCGATCGCATCACCGCGGAGGTGAAGGAAGTGCTCAACCTCGGCGTCGAAGTCGGCATCGTCATCGGGGGCGGCAATATCTTTCGCGGCGTGGCGCCGGCGGCGGCGGGGATGGATCGCGCCACCGCGGACTACATGGGCATGCTTGCCACGGTGATGAATGCCCTGGCGCTGCAGGACGCAATGCGGCGGCAGGGACTCAAGAGCCGCGTGCTGTCGGCGCTCAACATCGAGCAGGTCGCGGAACCGTATATCCGCGGCAAGGCGATGCGCTATCTCGAGGAGGGCCGGGTGGTGATTTTCGCCGCCGGTACCGGAAATCCCTTCTTTACGACCGACACCGCGGCGGCGCTGCGCGGCATGGAAATGAATGTGGACATCGTGTTGAAGGCGACCAAGGTGGACGGCGTCTATACCGATGACCCGAAGACGCATCCGGACGCAATGCGTTACCAGCGCATCAGTTTCGACGAAGCGATCGTAAAGAAACTCAAGGTAATGGATGCCACCGCGCTGACGTTGTGCCGCGACCAGAAGCTGCCGATCTGCGTGTTCAGCATATTCAAAGCCGGTGCGTTGACGAAGGTGGTGCTGGGCGAGGATGAAGGCACGCTGGTCTACGCCTGAGAAGCCGCAAGGAGGAAGACGACATGACCGTTGCAGACGTGAAGAAGTCGGCCGACCAGAAGATGCACAAGACGCTGGAGACGCTGAAGGTCGACCTTGGCAAGGTTCGCACCGGCCGGGCACATACCGGCATTCTCGATCATGTCCAGGTCGATTATTACGGCAATGCCACGCCGCTGGGCCAGGTCGCGAACCTGTCCCTGCTCGATGCGCGCACCATCAGCGTGACGCCGTGGGAAAAGAAAATGGTCCCGGCCATCGAGAAGGCAATTCGCGAATCCGGCCTTGGACTCAATCCCTCTTCGATGGGCGAAGTGATCCGCGTGCCGATGCCGGCCCTGACCGAGGAACGCCGCCGCGATCTGACCAAGGTCGTGAGGGGCGAAGCCGAGAACGCGCGGGTGGCCGTGCGCAACATCCGTCGTGATGCGAATACCGGGCTGAAAGAGCTGCTCAAGAGCAAGGCGATTTCGGAGGACGAAGATCGCCGCGGCCAGGACGATATCCAGAAACTCACCGATCGCTACATCGCCGAAATCGACAAGGCCCTCGCGGCCAAGGAAGTCGATCTCATGGCCGTCTGACGTCCCGCGTGTTCAACAGCTCCACCATCACGGTACCCCCGATCGGCGCAGTCCCGGGCCACGTCGCCATCATCATGGACGGCAACGGGCGCTGGGCGAAGAGCCGTTTCTTGCCGCGGGTGGCGGGACACAAGCGCGGACTCGAAGCCGTGCGCGCGGTGACCAAGGCGTGCGTGACACAGGGCGTGCAGTACCTGACCCTGTTTGCGTTCAGCAGCGAGAACTGGCGGCGCCCGAAGGACGAGGTTTCGTTCCTGATGGAGCTGTTCGTGATCGCGCTCGAGCAGGAAGTCGCCAAGCTGCACGAAAATCGCATCCGCCTGAAAGTGGTCGGCGACCTGACCAGTTTCGAACCGAGGCTGAACCGGATGATTGCCGAAGCGGAAAAGCTCACTGCGGCCAATGACCGGCTTACCCTGACCATCGCCGCGAATTATGGCGGGCGCTGGGACATCCTGCAGGCGATGAACCGCATGGCGGGCGACCTGACCCAGCCGCCCGGAGGCTACCGCGAAGCGCATCTCGCCCCGTATCTTTCGATGAACTACGCGCCCGAGCCGGATCTTTTCATCCGCACCGGCGGCGAGCAGCGCATCAGCAATTTCCTGCTCTGGCAGCTCGCCTATACGGAGTTCTATTTTACCGACGAACTCTGGCCCGACTTCAACGCGCAATCGCTGAAAACGGCGATCGATTCCTATCGCAATCGCGAACGCCGCTTCGGTCGAACCAGCGAGCAACTCGCCGGCGAACCGGTGCCGGCCGATCCGCTGCGTGACTCCGATGGGGATTCCCGCTAGCCCGAAAGCGGCGGGAGGCGCCGCCCGATCCGTGCTCAAACAGCGCGTACTGACCGCCGTGGTGCTGGTGTCGCTGTTGCTCGCCTGCCTGTTCCTGTTGCCGAACATTTTCTGGGCGCTGCTGATGTGCGGACCGGCCGCGCTCGCTGCGCAGGAATGGAGCAGGCTCGCCGGTTATCGGCGCAGCGGCAGCTTGCTTTTCATCGCCGTGGTGACTGCAACCTGCCTGGGTTTCATCGTCCTCGGCGCATCCGCCCCACCGATGTCCACGGGAGCTGCCAAGGCGGCTGTCCTGTTTTACCTGCTGGCCTTGCTGTTCTGGGCGGTCGCGGTCCCGGCATGGTTATATTTCAAGTGGCGCGTGACGCAGCCGCTGGTGCTCGCCCTGGCCGGCTGGATCGTGCTGGTGCCTGCGTGGCTGGCGATCGTGTCGCTGCAGAAGTCCGCGGGTTTGCTGCTCGCCTTGCTTCTCACCGTGTGGATCGCCGACATTGCCGCTTATTTTGCGGGCCGCCGTTTCGGTCGCCGCAAACTGGCGCCGCAGATAAGCCCGGGCAAAACCTGGGAAGGCGTCATCGGGGCATTCGTCGCGATTCTGATCTATGGGTTCGCAATGAGCTTCGTGTTGCAGTCCTCGCCAAATCACTTCGATCGTATCGTCACCGTGATTTTTTTCGCCGCGCTGGCCGTGTTGAGCATTGTCGGCGATCTGTTCGAGTCCTGGATCAAGCGCGTAGCCGGCGTCAAGGACAGCGGCAATCTGCTGCCGGGCCATGGCGGAATACTCGACCGCATCGACAGCCTTACGGCGGCCTTGCCGTTCGCCGCGCTCTATTTCCTGCCGGCGCTCCGGTGAGCATGAAACGCCTCGCGATCCTCGGTTCGACCGGCAGCATCGGCGCCAACACGCTCGCCGTGGTTGACCGCCATCCCGATCGCTTCGAAGTGGTGGCGTTGTCGGCGGATCGGCAGGTCGAACGTTTGTTCGAGCAATGCTGCCGTTATCGGCCGCGGTATGCCGCGATGGCGGACGCGGCGGCGGCGGCGCAATTGAGGCTGAAAGTACGCGAGGCGGGGTTGAGCTGCGAAGTGCTGTCCGGCGCCGCGGGGCTGGAGCAGATTGCCATCGCCCCCGAAGTCGACGCGGTGATGGCTGCGATCGTCGGTTCGGCGGGGTTACGCTCGACGCTGGCGGCCGCTCACGCGGGCAAACAACTGTTGCTCGCGAACAAGGAAGCGCTGGTGATGGCCGGCGGCCTGCTGATGGATGCGGTGGCGGCCAGCGGCGCGATGCTACTGCCGATCGACAGCGAGCACAATGCGATTTTCCAGGCTTTGCCGCGCGACTTCGACGGCAGCCTGCCGCGGGCGGGTGTCAGAAAATTGTGGCTGACCGCATCGGGCGGGCCGTTCCTGCGCACCGAGCGCCGGCTGCTCGATGATGTTACGCCGGAGCAGGCCTGCGCCCACCCGAAGTGGAGCATGGGGCGCAAGATTTCGGTCGATTCGGCGACGCTGATGAACAAGGGGTTGGAAGTCATCGAAGCGAGTTTCCTGTTCAAGGCGAACCCGGCGCAGATCGAGGTGGTCATTCACCCCCAGAGCATCGTGCATTCGCTGGTGGAATACGTCGACGGCTCCGTGCTCGCGCAGCTGGGAAATCCCGACATGCGCACGCCGATCGCTCACGCGCTGGCTTACCCGGAGCGCATCGATCCGGGCGTGCAATCGCTGGATCTGTGTGCCATCGGCTCGCTGCAGTTCGAGCGGCCGGACCTCGATCGTTTCCCATGCCTGCGGCTTGCGTATCGCGCGCTCGAAGCGGGAGGCAATGCGCCGATCGTATTTAACGCAGCCAACGAAATCGCAGTGGCAAGTTTTCTGGCCGGCCGTCTGGCGTTCGTCCGGATTGCCGGCTTTGTGGAAGAGGTGCTTGCGCGCATCACGCCCAGCCGCGTGCGCACGCTCGAAGAGGTGCTGGCCGCCGACGCGCAAGCGCGAGCCGAGGCCGAACAACAGCTGGGCGCCGTGGGGGTATGCCGATAATGTCCATATTCTCGACCCTGATTGCGTTCGTCGTGGCACTCGGTTTGCTGATCGTGTTCCACGAACTGGGCCACTATTTCGTTGCCCGCCTGTGCGGCGTGAAGGTGCTGCGTTTTTCCGTGGGCTTCGGAATGCCGTTGTGGCGCCGCAAGTTCGGGGCCGATCAGACGGAGTGGGCGATATCCGCCTTCCCGCTGGGCGGCTATGTCAAGATGCTCGACGAACGCGAAGGCCCGGTTGCCGCCGCCGAGCGCCATCGCGCTTTCAACGCGCAAACGGTGGCGAAACGCTTCGCCATCGTGCTCGCCGGGCCGGTGGCCAATTTCGTGCTCGCCATATTGCTTTACTGGGTGTTGTTCATGCACGGCGTGCCGGGTATGCGCCCGATCGTCGGCACGCCGGTTCCAGGCACACCCGCCGCGCAGGCCCGGATTGCGCCGGGTGAATTGATCGCGCGCGTCGATGGCGTCGAGGTGCCCACCTGGCAGGACCTGAGGTGGTCTTTGCTGGAACATTCGATGCGCAAGGATACCGTCGAGCTGGAAATGCATGCCGAACGCGGCGACATCCAGTTCCGGCGGCTCGACCTGTCATCGATCGGAGCCGACAAGATCGACGTGGACCTGATCCAGGCCATCGGCCTGACGCGTTATCAGCCACCGTTGAAGCCGGTTATCGGACGCCTGATCGCAGGCGGAGCGGGTGTGCGCGATGGCCTCAAGGAGGGCGACGAAGTCGTGGAGATCGATGGTCACGCGATTGCCGGCTGGGAAGAACTGGTCGCGTCGATTTCCGCTGCGCCGGCGCGCACGCTTCAGTTCAAGATCCTGCGCGGCGGCGCGATGCACCAACTCGCAGTGACCCCCGAATCGAAGCAGGAGGGGGGCAAGACCCTGGGGCGCATCGGCGCCGCCCCGAAAATCGACGAGGCCTCGATCAAGCGCCTGATCACGGAAGTCCGCTATGGCCCGTTCGAATCCGTGGCGAAAGCCGTCGGACGTACCTGGGACGTGTCCACGTTCACGCTGAAGATGCTCGGCAAGATGATTGTGGGAGAGGTGTCGCTGAAAAACCTGAGCGGCCCGCTTACCATCGCCGACTACGCAGGACAGTCCGCCCAGCTTGGCTGGCTGGCCTATGTGAGTTTCCTGGCGCTGATCAGCATCAGCCTGGGCGTGCTCAACCTGATGCCGGTACCGTTATTGGACGGCGGACACCTCATGTATTATGTCGCCGAAATCGTCAAAGGCAGCCCGGTATCCGATCGGGTGATGGAGGTGGGCCAGCAAGTCGGTATGGTTCTGCTGTTCAGCTTGATGGCGTTCGCACTTTATAACGATATAAACCGCCTATTCGGTGGCTGACAAGCGGATGAAGAAGCGTTTACTGTTCCTGGTCCTATCGAGCCTCGTCAGCCTTCCCTCCCAAGCTTTCGAACCCTTCCAGGTCAAGGATATCCGCGTCGAGGGTATCCAGCGCACCGAAGCCGGCACGGTGTTCTCGTATTTGCCCATCAAGATCGGCGACACCGTCAACGAGGATCGCGTCACCGCGGCGGTGAAGGCGTTGTACGCGACCGGGTTTTTCAAGGACGTGAGGCTGGAGGCCGACGGCAACGTCCTCGTGGTCATGATCGAGGAAAGGCCGGCGATCGCGCAGGTCGAAATTACCGGTTCCAAGGAATTCGACGCCAAACAGCTCAAGGAAGGCCTGAAGCAGGTCGGACTGGCCGAATCGCGCATTTTCGACCGCGCTCTGCTGGAGCGCGCCGAACGCGAGCTGAAGAACCAGTACATCAGCCGCGGCAAGTACGGCGTGCAGGTCGCCACCACGGTCACGCCTCTCGAGCGCAACCGGGTGGCGCTCAATTTCGACATTTCGGAAGGCGAGGTGGCGAAGATCCGCGGCATCAATATCGTCGGCAACAAGATATTCAGCGACAAGGACCTGACCAGCGAATTCGTGCTGCGCACGCCGGGCTGGCTGACGTGGTACAGCAAGAACGACCAGTATTCCAAGCCAAAGCTGCAGGCCGACCTGGAAAACCTGCGTTCGTTTTACCTGAACCAGGGCTACCTCGAGTTCACCATCGATTCGACCCAGGTGTCGATCACGCCAGACAAGAAAGACATTTTCATCACGGTCAACCTGACCGAGGGCAGGAAGTACAAGGTTGCCGAAGTCAAACTCGCCGGCGACCTGATCGTCCCCGAAGCGGAGCTCGCCAGGCTCATCAAGCTGAAACCCGGAGATGTATTCTCGCGCGAACGCCTGACGGAGTCGACCAAGCTGATTCAGGACCGGCTCGGCAACGAAGGCTATGCATTCGCCAGCATCAACCCGGTGCCGGAAATCAATCGCGAGAAGGATGAAGTCACGTTCACGCTGTATGTCGATCCCGGCCGCCGCGTCTACGTGCGCCGCATCGGCATCTTCGGCAACACCAATACGCGCGACGAGGTCGTCAGGCGCGAAATGCGCCAGATGGAAAGCGGCTGGTACAACACAGAAAAACTCAACCGCTCGAAACAGCGTGTCGACAAGCTGGGCTATTTTTCCGATGTGCAGGTCGATACGCCGGCAGTCCAGGGCACCACAGACCAGGTGGACGTCGAGGTAAAACTGACCGAGCGCGCCACCGGCAATTTGACTGCGGGTGTGGGCTATTCCACGGCGGAGAAGGTCATTCTTTCGGCCGGCGTGTCACAGAGCAACATTTTCGGAACGGGCAATGCGCTTTCGTTCCAGGTCAGCACCGGCAGCATCAATCAGGTTTATTCGCTGTCCTATACCAATCCGTACTACACCGACGACGGCGTGAGCCGCGGGTTCGACTTGTACCAGCGCAAGGTGGATGCGTCGAACCTGTCCGCGATCGGCAGCTATAACACGTCGACGCTCGGCACCGGCGTGCGCTTCGGCGTGCCGATCACGGAATACGACACCATCAACTACGGGTTGGCGTTCGAACGCACCTCGATCGGCCTGCTTGCCGATACGCCGCAGCGCTACATCGACTTCGTCAACCAATTCGGCTCGACCGCCGACAGCTATCTGGGCAGCGTAGGCTGGGCCAGGGACAAGCGCGACAGCGTGATCTACACCACCAGCGGCACGCTCCAGCGCATTACGGCGGAGGTCGGGCTGCCGGGCGGAGACCTGACCTACTACAGGGCCAGCTACCAGCATCAGTGGTATTATCCCCTCACGCGGGACCTGGTGTTTTACACGAACGGCCAGATCGGTTATGCGGGCGGATATGAAAACAAGCCGCTGCCGTTCTTCAAGGTGTTTTACTTGGGCGGCGTGAATTCCCTGCGTGGTTACGAGACTGCGTCCGTGGGGCCGAAGGATACGAACGGAGATTCGCTCGGCGGCAGCCATTTGTTGCTGGCCAGCGCCGAAATCCTGTTTCCCTTCCCGGGGCTGCAGAAGGACAAGTCGGTGCGGCTGAGCTGGTTCGTGGATGCCGGCACAGTCGGCGAGAAGTACGATTTCCAGGAGATGCGTTATTCGACCGGCCTGGGGTTCAACTGGTATTCGCCGGTCGGGCCGATGAAGATCAGCTTCGGCAAAGCGCTGAATCCGAAGCCCGACGACCGGCTGCAGAGCATCCAGTTCACACTGGGCACGATATTCTAGTTTTGTGCGGTTCAGACAGACGAAGGAGAATCGAAGTTGAATAAAATCTCGCTTGTGCTTGCCGCCGCGGCGCTGATGGCGAGTTCAACCCTCGTTCCCGCCGCGGAACTCAAGGTCGGCTTCGTCAAGCTCGAACGGCTGTTCAAGGAGGCCGCACCCGCCGTCAAGGCGCAGAAAAAGATCGAAAAGGAATTCGCGTCCCGCGACCAGGAACTGCAGAAGCTCGCCAAACAGGCGCGGGACATGCAGACCAGCCTGGAGAAGGACGGCGTGACCATGAGCGAATCGGAGCGGCGCGACAAGGAGCAGGAGCTTGCACGCATGAACCGCGACCTGCAGCGCATGCAGCGCGAATTGCGCGAGGATCTGAACCTGCGCAAGAACGAGGAACTCGCCGCGGTGCTGGAGCGGGCCAACAAGGTCATCCAGCAGATCGCGGAGAGCGAGAAGTTCGACCTCATTCTGCAGGAAGCGGTATATATCAGCCCGCGCATCGACATCACCGACAGGGTAATCAAGGCGCTCGCAGACAAATAGCGGGCTGCGCGTTCGACAGTGCGGCACAGCTACCAGGCCAGAATGGAAGGGGACGCACGCAAGTCTTTCAGCCTGGCGGAACTGGCCGGGCAATTCGGCGGCACCGTGATCGGTGACGCCGCCGTGCGCATCCGCCAGGTGGCGCCGCTCGAAACCGCCAGACCGGGCGACCTTTCTTTCCTCACCAACCGCAAGTACCAGAAACTGCTGTCCACGACGCGCGCCGCCGCAGTCCTCCTTGCGCAGGATTCCGCCGACGCGACGCAGCTGCCGCGCATTGTCTGCAAGAATCCCTACGCCAGCTATGCGCGCATCGCCGCGCTGATCAATCCCGAAGTCCGGCCTGCGGCGGGCATCCACGCCCGAGCGGTCGTCGACGCGCAGGCGAGCCTAGCTCCTTCGGCATCCGTCGGGCCGTGCGCGGTGATCGAAAAGGGCGCACAGATCGGCGACGGCGTGGTGATCGGCGCGAACTGTTTCGTCGGCCAGGGTGCGCGCATCGGTGCCCACAGCCGCCTGCACCCGAATGCCACGGTCTATCACGACTGCATAATCGGCGAGCGCGTAATCCTGCATTCCGGCGTGGTGATCGGCGCCGACGGTTTCGGCATGGCCATGGACGAGGGGCGCTGGCTGAAAATTCCGCAGATCGGCCGCGTCGTGATCGGCGACGACGTGGAGGTGGGCGCGAGCACGACCATCGACCGCGGCGCGCTGGACGATACGGTCATCGAAGAGGGCGTGAAGCTGGACAACCAGATCCAGATCGGCCACAACTGCCATATCGGCGCGCATACCGCGATCGCCGGCTGCACCGGCATTGCCGGCAGCACCAGGATCGGCAAATATTGCATGCTGGGCGGCAATGCCATGATCTCCGGGCACCTGACGATTGCCGATCGCGTCGTCGTTTCAGGTGGAACGCTGGTCGCCAAGTCGATCACGGAAGCGGGCACCTATACGGCGGTTTTTCCCATGCAGCCGCATGCGCAATGGCTGAAGAATGCGGCGCTGGTGCGGCATCTGCACGAATTGATGGAAAGAGTCCGCAGTCTCGAGGACGAAGTGAAAAAACTGGGAAGGGGATGATTTTGGACTCGATGGAAATTCAGGAAATCATGGAGCATCTGCCGCATCGCTATCCGATGCTCCTGATCGACCGCGTGCTGTCGGTGGACCCGGGCAAGGAAATCGTCGCCCTGAAGAACGTCACCATCAGCGAACCTTTTTTCGCCGGGCATTTCCCGCACTATCCCGTCATGCCCGGTGTGTTGATCGTCGAGGCGATGGCGCAGGCGGCCGCGGTGCTGGCCTTCAAGACCTTCAACCTGAAGAGTGACGCCAGGAGCGTGTATTACTTCGTCGGCATCGACGAGGCGCGTTTCAAGAAGCCGGTGGTGCCGGGCGATCGCCTGATTCTGAAGGTGCAGATTTTGCGTGCCATACGCGGCATCTGGAAATTTTCGGCGCAGGCATTCGTCGACGACGTCTTGGTATCGGAGGCGCAACTGCTCTGTACGATGCGCGCAAATCCAGACAACGACCGGCAATGATCCACCCGAGCGCCATCGTTCATTCCGGGGCAAGGCTCGCGCCGGACGTCGAAATAGGACCTTATGCGATCATCGGCGAGCACGTCGAGATCGGCAGCGGCACCTCCATTGGTTCGCATGCCGTCGTCACCGGGCATACCCGCATCGGCAGCCACAACCGCATCTACCAGCATGCGGTCATCGGCGGCGACCCGCAGGATAAAAAATACGCCGGTGAACTCACGCGGCTTGAAATCGGCGATCACAACGTCATCCGCGAGTTCTGCACGCTGAATACGGGAACCGTCCAGGACGTGGGCGTTACGCGAATCGCCGATCACAACTGGATCATGGCCTATGTGCACATGGGTCACGATTCCGAAGTCGGCAGCCATACCGTTCTGGCGAACATGGTGACCCTGGCAGGGCACGTCACGATCCACGATCACGCCATCCTCGGCGGAGGTACCCTGGTTCATCAGTTTTGCCGGATCGGCACGAACGCATTCACCGGCGGCGGGACAGTCGTGTTGCGCGACGTGCCGCCTTTCGTGATGGCGAGCGGCAATTCCGCGGAGCCGCACGGCATCAACGTCGAAGGCCTGAAGCGCAGGGGCTTCAGCACGGAAGTCATAGAAGAGATCCGCCGTGCCTACAAGACACTCTACAAATCCGGACTATCTCTGGAGGATGCCAAACAGGTCCTGCACGGCCAGGTCGCAGAATGTCCGGAACTGGCGATTTTCGTGGAGTTTCTCGACTCCTCGAAGCGCAGCATCATCCGCTAGTGCCCATGAGCGAGCTGGCGGGCCGCGGAATCCGCATCGCTCTGGTGGCGGGAGAGGCATCCGGGGACCTGCTCGGCGCGCATCTGCTTGCTGCGCTGAAAGAGCGCATCCCGCGCCTGGAAGCGTTCGGCATCGGCGGGCCGAGAATGCAATCGACCGGGATGCAATCGTGGTACCCGATGGAATGGTTCGCGGTGCGCGGTTACGTAGAAGTGATCAGGAGCCTGCCGAAGCTGTTGCGCGTGCGGCGCGAACTCAAGCGCCGGCTGCTGGCGGACCCGCCCGACCTGTTCATCGGCATCGATGCGCCGGATTTCAATCTCGACCTGGAAGTCGCGCTGCGCGCTGGCGGCATTACCACGGTGCAATATGTCAGTCCCTCGATCTGGGGATGGCGAGGCGAGCGCATCCACAAGATCAAGCGCGCGGTTTCCAAGATGCTGGCGCTGTTTCCCTTCGAGCCGGCGATTTACGAGCGTGCGGGGGTGCCCGTTGCCTATGTGGGCCATCCGCTTGCGGACGAGTTTCCGGAATTTCCCGATCGCGGTGCCGCGCGCGAGCAGATGCGCATATCGCCGAAGCAGACCATCGTCGCCATTCTTCCCGGCAGCAGGCAGAGCGAAGTCCGCGAGATGGGAGAATTGTTCATCGCCACGGCCCGGCTGGTGGCGGAACAGATTCCCAACGTTCATTTCCTGGTGCCGCTGCTGAGCCGCGAGACCCGTAATATTTTCGAAGAGGCGATCTATCACCAGCAGGCCGAAGGCCTGCCGATCACGATCCTGTTCGGACACGCGCACATGGCGATGATCGCCGCGGATGCGATTCTCGTGGCTTCCGGCACAGCAACGCTGGAAGCCGCATTGCTGAAGCGCCCCATGGTCATCAGCTACAAGATGCCGCGCATCTCCGCCTGGATCATGCGGCGCAAGGCGCACTTGCCCTATGCCGGACTGCCGAACATTCTGGCCGGGGAGTTCGTCGTCCCCGAACTCCTGCAGGAAGACGCGACCGCCGAGAATCTCGCGCAGGCGCTGTGCAACCAGTTGCAGGACAAAGATGTGCGCAAGAGGCTGGAAATCAAATTCCTCGAAATCCACCGCTCGCTCAGACAGGACACGGCGACACGGGCGGTCGAGGCGATCCTGCCATTGCTCAACGCTGTTCGCGCGCCGGTGCCGGTGGCCGCTGCGCCGGCAAGCGAGGGCGCGCGCGCATGACGCGCGGCCTGCTCGTCTGCGGCGTGGACGAAGCGGGCAGGGGGCCGCTGGCAGGGCCTGTGTTTGCCGCCTGCGTGATCCTGAGCGAGGACGATCCGATCGCGGGGCTGGCCGATTCGAAGGTGCTGTCCCATGAACGCCGCGAGCAACTTGCCATCCAGATCCGCAGTCGTGCCGTCGCCTGGGCGGTGGCCAGCGCCTCGGTGGAAGAGATCGACAGCATCAACATCCTGAGGGCGAGCCTGCTCGCCATGCGGCGGGCCGTGGAGCAATTGAGCGTCGAGCCGCACGAGGTGCTGGTCGATGGGCTGTATTGCCCCGAAGTGCGTTTTCCGTCGCGTGCGATCGTCGACGGCGACGCGCTGGTGGCCGAGATTTCCGCGGCATCGATCCTCGCCAAGACCGCGCGCGATGCGCTGATGGTGCAATTGCACGAGCTCTATCCCGACTACGGATTCGCCAGCCACAAAGGCTATTCAACGCGCCAGCACCTCGAAGCCCTGCAGCGCTTCGGCGTTTGCCCCATCCACCGGCGCAGCTTCGCTCCGGTAAGGGCGCTCATCGATCCGCCTACCCACCACCCACCTCACCCCAGCCCTCTCCCCCCGTGAGGGCGGAGAGGGAGAGTTAAATGCAATCGGGCGACCACGTGGTCGCCTTTTTTTAAATTCTTCAGGATTGAAGAAGGTGCTGAAAGAGCGGGCAGCCCGAGGCTGCCCGTTGTTTTTCCATCTCCCTCTCCGCCCTCACGGGGGGAGAGGGCTGGGGGGAGGTGGGTGGTTGATTAGTAAACATGGCGTTGCAGGTTGGCTTTCTGCAGGATGGTCGTGGCGAGTTCTTCGATCGACTTGGTCGTGGTATCGAGGATGGAAATGCCCTCGGCGCGCATGAGGACTTCGGCTTCGCGGATTTCGTATTCGCAGTTTGCCATGCTCGAATAGGTGCTGCCAGGACGGCGTTCGTGGCGGATGCGCTGCAGCCGGTCGGCGCGGATGGTCAGGCCGAACATTTTCTTGCGATAGTCCTTCAGTGCCGAGGGCAGCTTCTTCGCCTCGAAATCCTCGGGGATCAGCGGATAGTTGGCCGCGCGGATGCCGAATTGCAGCGCCATGTACAGGCAGGTCGGCGTCTTGCCGCAGCGTGATACGCCCACCAGGATGACATCGGCTTCATCGAGTTCCTTGGTGGTCTGTCCGTCGTCGTGGGACAGCGCGAAATTGACCGCTTCGATGCGGTTGAAATACGAATTGTTGTTGCGCACGCTGTGCGATCGGCCCACCGTATGGGAAGACTTCACGCCGAGCTCGGCCTCCATCGGGGCGATGAATACCTGGAAACAATCGATGTAGAACCCGTTCGCCGCCTGGATGATGCCGCTCAGGTTCTTGTCCACCAGGGTGCTGAATACCAGGGGCCGGATACCGTCCTTGCCGGCAGTCTGGTCGATCTGGCGCGCCGTTTCGTGCGCCTTTTCCTCCGAATCGACGAAAGGCAGCGTGATTTCGGTGAACGTCACGTGCTCGAACTGGGTCAACAGGCTGTGTCCCAGCATTTCCGCCGTGATCCCGGTGCGGTCCGAAATGAAGAAGGCCGTGCGATTGGGCGTCATGTTGTGATGCACAAGAATAGTTTCCACCGGTAAAATAACATCTTTTCACCTCTCGTCGCGGACCGCCGAATGAGCCAAAAGCAATACGTCATCCCGTTCGAACAATTGCGCATGACCAACGTCGAGAGCGTCGGCGGCAAGAATGCCTCCCTCGGGGAAATGATCAGCCAGCTGGCCGGCGCCGGCGTGCGCGTCCCGGGCGGTTTCGCCACGACGGCTGACGCCTATCGGGAGTTTCTGGCGGCCGGCGGCCTGGCCACGAAAATAGAGCAAGCCCTATCGAAGCTCGACATCGAGAACGTCACGGCGCTGGCGGATGCCGGCAAACATATTCGCCAGTGGATCCTGGAAGCGCCGCTGCCGCCCACTCTCGAAGCGGGCGTCGCATCCGCCTATCAGGCATTGGTCAAAGGGCAGGGCAATGAAGCGACTTTTGCGGTGCGCTCCTCCGCGACAGCGGAAGACCTGCCCGACGCTTCCTTCGCCGGCCAACAGGAAACGTTCCTGAACATCCAGGGGCTGGACAATGTGTTGCTGGCGATCCGCCACGTGTTCGCCTCGCTGTACAACGATCGCGCCATTTCCTACCGGGTCCACCAGGGTTTTGCCCATTCGAACGTCGCGCTTTCGGCCGGCGTGCAGCGCATGGTCCGCAGCGACAAAGGCGCCGCCGGCGTGCTGTTCACGCTGGACACCGAATCCGGTTTCGACAAAGTGGTGTTCATCACCTCCGCCTACGGATTGGGCGAGACCGTCGTACAGGGACAGGTCAATCCGGACGAGTTCTATGTCTACAAGACGGCGCTGGCCGCCGGTCGTCCGGCCATCCTGCGCCGCAACCTGGGTTCCAAGGCGCTGCGCATGGTGTTCACCGACAGTCACGCAGCCGGCCGCTCGGTGCAAACGCTCGATGTTCCCGAAGCGGAGCAGCGCAGGTTCTCGATCACCGATACGGAAGTCGAGGAACTCGCCCGCTACGCGATGATCATCGAGAAACACTACGGCCGTCCGATGGATGTGGAATGGGGCCGTGACGGCATCGACGGCAAGCTCTACATCCTGCAGGCGCGGCCCGAAACGGTGAAGGCGAGGGAGGAAACACAGGAGCGCTTCCGCCTGAAAAAACGCGGCGACGAACTGGTCACCGGCCGCGCGATCGGCAATCGCATAGGCACCGGCACGGTCAGGCTGGTGAAGAATGCGTCCGAGATGGACCGGGTGCGGTCCGGCGACGTGCTGGTCACCGACATGACCGACCCCGACTGGGAGCCGGTCATGAAGAGGGCCTCCGCGATCGTCACCAACCGCGGCGGGCGCACCTGCCATGCGGCGATCATCGCCCGCGAACTCGGCATTCCGGCTGTGGTCGGCTGCGGCGATGCGACGACGAAACTGGCCGAGGGCGAGCACGTGACGGTGTCCTGCGCGGAAGGCGATACCGGCTTCGTCTATCAGGGCATTCTCGACGTCGAAGTGCTGCGAATCCAGATGGACAAGCTGCCGGACATCCCGGTGAAAATCAGCATGAACGTCGGCAACCCGGAACTGGCCTTTGACTTCCAGCGCCTGCCCAATGCCGGCATCGGCCTGGCGCGGCTGGAATTCATCATCGCGCGCATGATCGGCGTGCATCCGAAGGCGGCGCTGGGCTATGCCAAGCTCAAGCCGGACCTCAAGGAGGCGATCGACGTACTTTGCGCGGGCTATCCGGATCCGGTCTCGTTTTACGTGGACAAGCTCACCGAAGGCATCGCCACGCTCGGCGCCGCGTTCTTTCCGAAGCCGGTGATCGTGCGCATGTCCGATTTCAAGTCCAATGAATACTCCAGGCTGACCGGTGGCAAGCAGTACGAACCGGAAGAAGAAAATCCCATGCTCGGCTTCCGTGGCGCGTCGCGCTACATATCCGATTCCTTCCGGGAATGCTTCGAGCTGGAATGCCGTGCGCTAAAGAAGGTGCGCGACGAAATGGGGTTGACCAACGTGGAAATCATGGTGCCGTTCGTGCGCACCGTGAGCGAAGCCGCGCAGGTCATCGAACTGCTCACGGCCAATGGTTTGGAACGCGGCAAGAATGGCTTGCGGGTGATCATGATGTGCGAGATCCCGTCGAACGCGATCCTGGCGGACCAGTTCCTGCAATTTCGACGGCTTCTCGATCGGCTCCAACGACATGACCCAGTTGACCTTGGGGCTGGACCGGGATTCCGGCATCGTCGCCGGCCAGTTCGACGAGCGCGACCCGGCGGTCAAGGTGATGCTCTCCATGGCGATCCAGGCCTGCCACAAGGCCGGCAAATACGTCGGCATCTGCGGGCAGGGGCCGTCGGATCATCCCGACCTCGCCGAATGGCTGATGGAGCGCGGGATCGACGCGATTTCGCTGAATCCCGACACCGTGGTCGAGACCTGGATGTTCCTGGGCAAATACGCGGAAAGAAAAGCTGCGGCGGCGTGAGGCGGCGGCACGACTTGAAAGCGCGGCCGGGCGCCACAATATTTTGTGACGCCTGACGCCGTATTGGGTTAATATTCTTCAGGCAAGTCGGAGCGAGTATGGAATGACAAAATTTATCTTTGTAACCGGTGGTGTCGTCTCTTCCCTGGGCAAAGGTATCGCTTCCGCGTCTCTCGCCGCAATTCTCGAATCCCGCGGCATCAAAGTCACCCTCCTCAAGCTGGACCCCTACATCAACGTCGACCCCGGCACCATGAGTCCTTTCCAGCATGGAGAGGTGTTCGTGACCGAGGATGGCGCCGAGACCGACCTGGACCTCGGCCACTACGAGCGCTTCGTCACCGCCAAGATGACCAAGCGCAACAACTTCACCACGGGCCAGATCTACGAAAGCGTGATCAAGAAGGAGCGCCGCGGCGACTATCTCGGCGGCACGGTGCAAGTCATCCCGCACATCACCGACGAGATCAAGAACTTCATCCGCATGGGCGCGGGCGACGCCGAAGTGGCGATCTGCGAAATCGGGGGCACCGTGGGCGACATCGAGTCGCTGCCCTTCCTCGAAGCGGTCCGGCAGATGAGCATCCAGAACGGCCGGGGCAATTCCTGCTTCATCCATCTGACGCTGGTGCCTTACATCCAGTCGGCCGGCGAGATCAAGACCAAGCCGACGCAACATTCAGTCAAGGAACTGCGCGAGATCGGCATCCAGCCGGATATTCTGTTGTGCCGCGCCGACCGCATGGTGCCGGACAACGAGCGCCGCAAGATCGCGCTGTTCACCAATGTCGAGGAAGAAGCTGTGATCTCGGCCGTGGACGTCGATTCGATTTACAAGATTCCCGGTTTCCTGCACGGGCAGGGGCTCGACGAAATCGTTTGCCGCAAGCTCGGCATCGTGGCGCCGCCGGCCGACCTGTCGAAATGGGAGAAGCTGCTTCGTGCCCGCGAGAATCCGACCCACGAAGCAAACATCGCGCTGGTCGGCAAGTACGTCGATCTCGCCGATTCCTACAAATCACTGTCCGAGGCGCTGATCCACGCGGGCATCCATACCCGCACCAAGCTCAACATCCATTACATCGATTCCGAGAGCATCGAGAAGGACGGAATCGGCTGCCTGGAAAAAATGGATGCCATCCTGGTGCCGGGCGGCTTCGGCAAGCGCGGCGTCGAGGGCAAGATCGCGGCGATCCGCCATGCCCGCGAGAACAAGATTCCCTATCTTGGCATCTGCCTCGGCATGCAGCTTGCCACCATCGAATTCGCACGCAACGTCGGCGGCTTCGCCGGTGCCAACAGCACGGAATTCGATCCCGATACGCCGCATCCGGTGGTTGCGCTGATCACCGAGTGGCTGGACCGCACCGGTCGAGTAGAGCGCCGCAGCGGCGAATCCGACATGGGCGGCACCATGCGGCTCGGTTCGCAATCCTGCCCGATCGAGCCCGGCACGCTGGCCGCGCAGATCTACGGCGCCCGGGTCAACGAGCGGCATCGCCATCGCTATGAAGTGAACAATGCCTATGTGCCCCTGCTGGAACCGAAAGGCTACAAGGTGTCCGCGCGTACGCCGAGCGAGAACCTGCCCGAGATGATGGAACTGCCGGGCCACCCCTGGTTCGTCGGTTGCCAGTTCCACCCCGAATTCACGTCCACGCCGCGCGAAGGCCATCCGTTGTTCTCGGCCTTCATTCGCGCCGCCGTGCGCTATCGCGAGAGCGATGGCCAGGTGGAGCACGGGCCGGCCAAGATCAAGAGCGTGGCCTGACATGAAGCTCTGCGGTTTCGACGTCGGCCTCGATCATCCACTATTTGTGATAGCGGGCCCCTGCGTCGTCGAGTCGCGCGAAATGGCGATGGATACAGCGGGTCAGCTCAAGGAAATGACGGCCGCGCTCGGCATCCCGTTCATCTACAAATCGTCGTACGACAAGGCGAACCGCAGTTCCGGAAAATCCTTCCGCGGCCTCGGCGTGGACAAGGGCCTGGAAATCCTCGCCGACGTAAGGAAGAAAATCGGCGTGTCGGTGTTGACCGACGTCCACGCGGAAGACGAGATCACCGCGGTCGCCGCGGTGGTGGATGTGCTGCAGACACCCGCCTTCCTCTGCCGCCAGACCGATTTCATCCGTGCCGTTGCGATGAGCGGCAAGCCGGTGAATATCAAGAAGGGGCAGTTTCTCGCTCCCGGCGACATGAAGAACGTGGTCGACAAGGCGCGCGAAGCGAGCGGGCAGGACAACATCATGGTGTGCGAGCGCGGCGCGTCGTTCGGTTACAACAACCTGGTTTCCGACATGCGTTCGCTGGCGATCATGCGGGAAACCGCTTGTCCGGTGGTGTTCGATGCCACGCATTCGGTGCAACTGCCCGGCGGGCAGGGCACATCAAGCGGCGGCCAGCGCGAATTCGTGCCGGTGCTCGCGCGCGCAGCGGTGGCAACCGGCGTGGCGGGCGTGTTCATGGAAACGCACCCGAATCCGGAGAAGGCGCTGTCCGACGGCCCGAATGCCTGGCCTTTGCATTTGATGAAGTCGCTGCTCGAAACATTGAAATCGCTCGATGAACTGGTGAAATCCCGCGGGCTCGCCGAAAGCGCGTTGCTGGCAAAGCGGACCCGATGACAAACGGATCGATAACGAGGAAAAAAACAGGATGAGTTCCATTGTTGACATCGTTGCCCGCGAGATTCTGGACTCCCGCGGCAACCCCACGGTCGAAGCCGACGTGCTGCTGGAATCCGGTGTCAGCGGCCGTGCCGCCGTGCCGTCGGGCGCCTCGACCGGTTCCCGCGAAGCCATCGAACTGCGCGACGGCAACAAGAGCCGCTATGGCGGCAAGGGCGTGCTCAAGGCAATCGAACACATCAATACCGAAATCTGCGAAGCCATCGTGGGGCTCGACGCGGTCGAGCAATGCTTCATCGACCAGACCCTGATCGAACTCGACGGCACCGAAAACAAATCGCGCCTCGGCGCCAACGCCATGCTGGCGGTGTCGCTGGCGGTGTCGAAGGCGGCTTCCGAAGAATCGGGCCTGCCGCTGTATCGTTACCTCGGCGGTGCGGGAAGGATGCAATTGCCCGTGCCGATGATGAACGTCATCAATGGCGGCGAGCACGCGAACAACAGTCTCGACCTGCAGGAATTCATGATCATCCCGGTGGGGGCCGAGAGCTTCCGCGAAGCGATGCGTTGTGGCGCGGAGATTTTCCAGACGCTGAAGAAACTGATCGACAAGAAAGGCATGCCGACCACCGTGGGCGACGAAGGCGGGTTTGCGCCCAACCTGCCGAGCAACGAAGCGGCATTGCAACTCATCATCGAGGCCATCGATGCGGCGGGCTATACGCCCGGTTCGCAGGTCGCCATCGGCCTCGATTGCGCCAGTTCCGAATTTTTCAAGGACGGCAAGTACGACATAGCGTCGGAAAAACTGAAGCTCACCTCGAAGGAGTTGACCGACTATCTCGCGGCGTGGGTGGACAAGTATCCGATCATCAGCATCGAAGACGGCATGGCCGAAGGCGACTGGGAAGGCTGGAAAATCCTGACCGACCGGCTTGGCAAGAAAGTGCAGATCGTCGGCGACGACCTGTTCGTCACCAATACCAAGATCCTCGCGGAGGGCATCCGCCAGGGCATCGCCAATGCGATCCTGATCAAGATCAACCAGATCGGTACGCTGACCGAAACCATCGCAGCCATCGAGATGGCCAAGCGTGCCGGCTACACCGCCGTGGTGTCGCATCGCTCGGGCGAAACCGAGGATACCTTCATCGCCGACCTCGCCGTCGGCACGAATGCGCTGCAGATCAAGACCGGCTCGCTGTCGCGCTCCGATCGCCTGGCCAAGTACAACCAGTTGCTGCGCATCGAGGAAGACCTCGGCGATTCGGCGAGCTACGCCGGCCGCGATGCGTTCTATCAATTGAACCGGAGCTGACCTGATACGCTTCCTCGGCCTCGCGCTGGTGCTGCTGATCGCGCTGATCCAGAATCCGCTCTGGTTCGGCAAGGGCGGCTGGCTACGTGTGCACGAGCTCGACGCCCAGGTCGAAACGCAGCGCGAGACCAACGTGAAACTGGCGGCGCGCAACGCCATGCTCGACGCTGAAGTGCTCGACCTGAAGCAGGGTTACGATGCCATCGAGGAGCGCGCGCGCTCCGAACTGGGCATGGTGAAGCAGGACGAGGTATTTTTCCAGCTGCTGCAGCCTTCCCGTGCTGCGACGGCGTATTCCCCCGACAAGCGCTGAGTTCTTCCGCCGGCGCCGCTCCGGAGGCAGAAATGAAAAAGTGGACCTGCGCCGTGATTGCGGCGGCCGTTGTCCTGGCAGCCGTTCTCTCGGTCAACGCGGCGCGCTTCGGCAGCCGGCAGATCGATGTTCCGCGCAACGACGAAGCGGCGCCCGATGCCGCGGCGGCCGTGCAACGCCTGGCGCAGGCAGTGCGTTTCCAGACGGTCTCCCACCAGGATCCATCAAAGTTTCCACGCAGTGAGTTCGAGGGCTTCCATGCTTTCCTCGCCCGCAGTTTCCCGCACATGCAGTCGGCGTTGCGGCACGAACGCATCAACGGCTACAGCCTGATTTACCAATGGTCCGGCACTGACGCTTCCGCAAGACCCATCCTGGTCATGGCGCATCAGGACGTGGTGCCCATCGACCCGGTCAGCGCGGACAAGTGGCTGCAACCGCCGTTCGGCGGTGTCGTTGCCGAGGGTTTCATCTGGGGCCGCGGTACGCTGGATGACAAAGGTGCGCTGATGGCCTTGCACGAAGCGGCCGAAACTCTGCTCGCGCAGGGCTTCCGGCCGAAGCGGACCGTCTATTTCGCCTTCGGCCATGACGAGGAGGTCGGCGGCCGCGAGGGCTCGGCAAAAATCGCCGAATGGCTTTCCTCGCAAGGCATACGGCTGGAATCCGTGCTCGACGAGGGGCAGGTGGTGACGCAGGGCATCGTGCCCGGTTTCGACCAGCCGGTCGCCTTGATCGGCATTGCGGAGAAAGGTTATCTGAGCCTCGAACTCCTGGTCGAAGCCGAAGGCGGCCACTCCTCGATGCCGCCTTCGCATACGGCAGTCGGAATCTTGAGCGCGGCCATTGCGCGCCTCGAAGACAGCCAGTTTCCGGCTTCGATTTCCGATCCGGTCAGGCAGCAATTCGCCTTCCTCGGTCCCGAGCAGGGCTGGTTCAGGCGGGTCATATTTTCGAATCTGTGGCTGTTCGCACCGCTAGTGAGATCGCAGATGGAAAAAGCGCCGTCGACCAATGCGATGCTGCGCACGACGATCGCGCCCACCATGCTCGAAGGCAGCATCAAGGAGAACGTATTGCCGATGCGCGCACGCGGCGTCGTCAATTTCCGGCTGCTGTCGGGAATGAGTAGCGACCAGGCGATCAGGCGCGTCATGGCGATCGTTGCCGATCCGCGCGTCAAGATCGCGGCCACCGGTACATCGCGCAGCGAGCCCTCGCCGGTGTCGGGCACGGACAGCGACTCGTTCCGCAAGCTGCATCGTGCCGTCAAGGCCACGTTCCCGGATGCGATAGTGGCTCCGTCCCTCGTGCTGGGCGCGACCGATACCCGCCACTTCATCCCGATCTCGGACAACCTGTTCCGTTTCCTGCCGGCGCGGCTGGCGCGCGATGACCTGAAGCGTTACCACGGCGTCAACGAGCGCATCGGCGTCGACAACTACGGCGAGTTTGTCCGCTTCTACATGTGCTACCTGCGCGAAGCGGCAAGTTAGGTGGGCGGATCGCGCCCGATCGCCTGTAGTTCTTCGGAAGTATTGACGTTGCGGAAGGCGCCGGGCTGGTCGTCGAACGGCACTTGCGTCACGTTCAGCGTCGAATACCATGCATCGACCTTGCGGCCGCCCTGATCGAGAAATGCCACGAGGTGCGGCAACAGGCGTTTGCGTGCCACGCAGATGACCGGGTGTGCCTGCGTGCCGGTCCTGGCTACGCTCAGATCCATGCGGTCGTCCTGCAGCGGTCCCAGCAACCTGGAAACCAGGTCTTCGGGTAGCAACGGCGTATCGCAGGGCACGAAGGCAACCAGTTCGTGCATCGCCTCCGACAACCCCGCGTGCATTCCCGCCAGCGGGCCTGCGAATCCGCCGATGCGGTCTTCGATGACGCGATGGCCCAGCATCGCGTACGTGTCGCGATTGCGGTTGGCGTTGATCAATATTTCGTCCACTTGCGTAGCCATGCGCTGCAGCACCCAGCCTGTCAGCGGCCGTCCGTCGAGCAACTGCAATCCCTTGTCGACATTGCCCATGCGGCGGCCCAGGCCGCCGGCGAGAACAACGGCGGTGACAGGCGCTGGCGCGCCCGGGTACTGGGTGGTGCGTGCTGGGTGCTGTGAGATCATGGCAGGCGGCGGCTTACGCACAAAAGTGCCGATGGTACCGGCACGTCAAACATTACAAATCGGAAGATTATCATCATTGAACGCAATGACGGTCGGGTATTGGACAGTGCAAGGATTACGGTATTATTCGCCAGCGACGCAGGCGCCGGACAAAGCCGGGGCATCAAGCCCCGGACTGAAAAATAACGAGGAGGAGCCGCAATGGCCGGATTTCTGGACAAGGAACGCACCATCGCCGGGCCGACGTTCAATCGCTGGCTGGTGCCGCCCGCGGCGCTGTGTATTCACCTCTGCATCGGCATGGCCTATGGTTTTTCCGTTTTCTGGATTCCCCTGACCAAATCGCTCGGCATCAGCAAATCCGTCGACTGTCCGGCGGACACGAGCTGGATCTCGATGCTGTTCACCACTACCTGCGATTGGGACAAACCGATCCTGGGCTGGATGTATACGCTGTTCTTCGTATTTCTCGGTTCCAGCGCCGCCATCTGGGGCGGATGGCTGGAACGCGCCGGCCCGCGCAAGGCGGGGGTCGTTGCCGCATTCTGCTGGTGTGGTGGATTGGTCCTCTCCGCGATCGGAGTCTATACGCACCAACTGTGGCTGATGTGGCTGGGCTCCGGCGTCATCGGCGGCGTCCATCCTGCGGGCTTCC
>WNFM01338078.1_pt1 | contig 26493 bp, 26 predicted proteins | sample 5400271 | NCBI WGS metagenome assembly WNFM01 (sample SAMN13153352, study PRJNA577476) | soil metagenome | isolation source: 60 cm saprolite on Douglas fir-dominated hillslope | place: USA:California | collected 2013-09-17 | reverse complement strand
GCGACTGCGAAAAATTCCCGCGAAGCTTCACAACTCAATCCCTTAGAAAAATGATGACATCATAGTTATCTTGGTGTATAATACGGTGCTTAGAAACATAATTCAAGCATACTTATTCAATCAGTCTAAGCCAGTAATGCTCGAGAGGCAATGTGATGACCACGACGACCAAAATTGCACACGGGAAATATCATATTTGGACGGTTGGATGCCAGATGAATCAGGCAGATTCGCAGCGCATCCAGACAATCCTTGAGGAACTGGGATGGGAAGAGACGAGTATGGACCAGGCCAATCTCGTGGTTCTCAATACGTGTAGCGTGCGCAAAGCACCAGAGGAAAAGGCACATAACCAGCTTGCCCTGCTCAAACACGCCAAAACAAAACGGAGCGACCTTCTTGTAGCCTTGATGGGTTGTATGATAGGCAACCAGAAAACTATCGATGAGTTGAGTAAACGCTACCCACATATTGATCTCTTCATGAAAGTCGAACAGGCCGATATTTTGCCGCGTTTTCTTGAAGAGCGCTGGACGCCAATCTCAGGAGCAGGATGTCTCGACATTGAATATATGCCCAACGATGATGAGACGCCAGTTGAGTCTATTCAACCAACTTTTGCCACCTCGACCATTACTACTGGCAAACGCACTGTGCTGCCTATGGCGATCACCCCTAAGCCTGGAGAGCGCATGGCGCACTATCCTACCAGGATCGAACCGGCAAAGGGCAGTCCCACTGCCTGGTTACCAATTATCCTTGGCTGTAATAAGGTCTGTACATATTGTATAGTACCGTATCGGCGGGGACGTGAGCGCAGTCGTCCAGTCGAAGAACTGGTATACGAAGCGCGCTCCCTGGTTAACAAGGGTGCCAAAGAGTTAACATTGCTGGGACAAACCGTTGAAGCATATGGACTCGATTTGCCAGACAAACCCGACCTGGCTGACCTGATGACCCATCTCAGCAAGATTGATGACTTGGAACGCATTCGCTTTATGACTTCATATCCACGCCATATGACTGATAGCATGATTGAGCGTATGGCACGTCTACCCAAAGTCTGTGAACATCTCAATATTCCGGTCCAGGCTGGTGATGATGAACTGCTCAAACGTATGAAACGCGGCTATACACTCGATGAGTACCGGGAAAAAATCCAGCGCGTTCGTGAGCTATGGCCAGGTATCTCGCTCTCCACAGACATCATTGTAGGTTTTTGTGGAGAAACCGAAAAAGAATTTCAGCATACACTTGACCTGCTTGAAGAAATTCGCTTTGATGTTGTACACGTAGCAGCCTACTCTGTGCGTCCTGGTACGGTAGCGGCTCGCTGGGATGATGACATTCCATTGGCGGAAAAGAAGCGCAGACTGCATGCAGTGGAAGAGATACAGGCCCGCATCGCCCTGGAAATCAACCAGCAGTACCTGGGTAGCATTGAGGAAGTACTGGTTGAGGAGGAAAACACGACCCATGGACGCAGGCAATGGCGCGGTCGCAACCGCGCGAACAAACTGGTGTTCTTCCCCCAGCCTGATGACAAGAGCTACATTCAAAATGGCGACCTTGTAAAGGTGCAGATTGATCGAACAACCGCCTGGTCATTGCAGGGTTGCGCAGTTGCGGTATAATAGGCAAACCATATAGCTCATCTAAGTGAAGATGGAGGGAGACGTTCGATGACGCAGCAAACACAATCTGCAGAAGAGAAGGCCCGGTTAAAGAAACAATGGACGGATTTAGCTATCCAACAGGCGTTAGCCAGCCAGTGGGAAGAAGCTGTCTCGACCAACAGGAATATACTCAATATCTTTCCTATGGAACCGGATGCCTACAATCGCCTGGGTAAGGCATATAGTGAGTTAGGTCATTACACGGAGGCTCGTCAGGCCTACTCACAAACACTGAAGTATAGTCCAACCAACACAATTGCCAAGAAAAATCTGGATCGACTCTCACTACTCCAGGAGGCTCCTATACAGTCTCATGGTGGCTCAGATCGCATTGATCCTCGCCTGTTCATTGAAGAGACTGGCAAGACCGGTATGACAGAGTTGATTAATATTGCCCCAGCGTCTATTCTTGCAAAGGTCGGTGTTGGTGATCGTGTGCAATTGCACGTCTATGGGCATACTGTGTTTGTCCGCAATACGGTAGGAGAAGATATTGGGCAAATAGAGCCACGCCTGGCCAATCGTCTGATCAACTTCATGGAAGGTGGTAACCGCTACGCGGCAGCTATCCTTGCCATGGAACAAGGACAGGTTCGTTTGATTATTCGCGAAGAGTACCAGCACCCCAGCATGTTTGGCAAGGTTAGCTTCCCATCGCAAGGTGGTGGAGATACTATTCGTGCTTATATCAAGGACAGTATCCTGCGCTACGACCGCGATGATGAGGACGAACTGGGGAATGACGACGAATACTATGATGGTGGCGAAGAAACCGACGACATGACCGAGATTGATTTCGAAGGCAACGCCGAACCGGAAGAGTAGTAAACCATGAATATTTGTAAGTATATGACAGGAGAAAAACAATGAACAAGACTAAAAAAGTAGCGTGGCACAAACACCTGATTAAGGCAAAAAAATATAAAGAGAAGCAAAAGCTTCAGAAGGCTGCTAGTAGCACTACTACATCAACAGCGCGGCGATAACGCCGCGCTTCCCCATTATTGGGAGTGAAGAGCAGTGAGCCATCCGCTTTCGCCGGCATCTTCCGTTTCGGTACGCCATATTCTCACCCTGCTGGCTTCACGAGATGCACAACTAGTGGGAGGGGCAGGGGGATTGGAACGCCGGGTCACGTGGTCCTGTCGTATGCGCGCCCGTCTGCCCGCCTTTGAGAGCGTGCATGGAGGAGAACTCGCCCTCCTCACCATCTCACAGCTACGTCGGCTTGATGAAAACCTGCCTCACCTGCTCAAGAGTCTGCACCGGGAAAACGTAGCTGCGGTAGCTGTCGCATCCCATTCCATTGAAGCATTGGGACATGAAGCCTGCACTCTTGCCGATCAACTCAATTTTCCGTTGATTTTGTTGCCCCCATCTGCCTCACTTGAAGTCATCGAGCGCGAAATAATTACCTTTGTTGTTAGCTTTCAAGGCGGTATCGAACGTAAAGCATCTGAAATTTCACACCAGTTGATGCAATTGAGCATCCAGGGTGTAGGTATGGTCGGTGTGACCGAGCACCTGGCCCATAGTTGCAACAAATGGGTAATCGTAGAAGATGCAGAGCACAACATTCGCCAGCAAGCAGCACCAAATAACGCCGAATTACTGACCCTGCTCTCGCCCTTGAGCGATGAGACACTCCAACAGCGAGGTTTGACGCACATCACTACCAACATTCTGATACGCCATGAGGTTGTTGGTTACCTATCACTCATCGGCAAAGATGGCGATTTCGATTATATGGAGCGCATTATCCTGGGACAGGTCGTACCAATCCTGGCGATGGAGTTTGCACGCGAGAAAGAGCGCAGCGAAGTTGAGAGCCGCTATCAACTGGAAGCCTTTATGGACGTACTCCAGGGCAACTATCAACAACCAGAAGAGATGCTGGCGCGTGCGCGTTTGCTTGGTTATAATTTGACAACGCCTCAAGTCGTGGCTATTTTTGAAATTTCTCCCACAGAACCCGAATATTTTCCTGGTAGTGCCCAGAGCCAATTGAGTAGGAGGCTGCGAGATGAATTATTACGCGTGTGGCCTACAAGTTGGGTCTTAACCGAGCCGCGCCGTGTAACCATCCTCCTGTCCCTGACGGAAGGGGAACAGGATAATGAGCCCATAGAAGACGAAAACGCGATATTCACACGCCTGGAACGGGTACATGTACGTCTGCAACAAAGTAAAGGCAATAATAGCAATTTACCAGTATATTCAGGTGGACTTGGACGCATTACCAAAGATCTACCTGGCATCTCCCGATCCTTCCGTGAAGCGCAGCAAGCTCTGGAGATCGGACGCAGGCTTTTTGGAGAAAACAAGCTCCATTTATTCACTCACCTGGGTGTCTACCGCTTACTTTTCCACCTGGATGGTCAAAACGAACTCACAGAGTTTTACCAGGAAACGCTCGGCCCCCTCCTGCCTACGGCCAACCGTGGTGATACAACCTTGATTGAGACCTTAGAAGGCTTCTTCCACTGCAATGGGAATTTGAGTGAAACAGCACGTTCTATGCACCTCCATCGCAATTCACTCCTCTACCGTCTCGGGCGTATAGAGGAAATTTTAGGCAGATCTTTGGAAGATTCGGAGCTACGCCTGTCGTTGCAGATCGCTTTGAAAATACATCATTTACTCCACGGATAAATTTTAATCGATAATCATTCCCTTTTCCGTTACTCTTGCTTGTATACTTTTCCGCTGGCAGCGCGCAAAAGACGATCTCGGATAGCCAGGCCAAGGCCATGCTCAGCAAAACTGCGGCAGAGAATGACCTGAACTCCTGCCTCTTCCAGGGCACGCAATCCGGCAAACAGAGTTGCCGCCAACTGTTCTGGCTTAGCAGCGTCCCCAAGTGAATACACCAGTACTCCCCTTCCCTCAAAAATGGCTATATCTTCATCAGCAACCAGCACTCCCACACGTTCATTATGTTCAATTCGCCGTTTGGCTTCGGCCAGCATTCCACCGCGCATCTCCTCTGTAGTACCATCGAACAGCAGCAAGGGCACAGCAGGCGCATAATGCGTAAGTAGCTGACCAGGAGATTTCTGTGCTTCTGTATGTACATCATCAGCACGATTATCAACATTATGTCGAGTAGCAAGTTGCACATGCGGTAAAACTGCACGCAGAGCTTCGAAACTGACGCCGCCAGGACGGAGCACCGTGGGTATCTCTGCACACAGATCTAGCACTGTCGATTCGACACCAACGCTACACGGACCACCATCGAGGATAAAGGGTACACGTCCATCGAGGTCGGCAAGGGCGTGCTGAGCTGTCGTCGGGCTAATATGCATAAAACGATTAGCGCTGGGCGCAGCAATTGGTACACCTGCAGCGCGTATTAATGCCTGTGCAATGGGATGGCGCGGCATGCGCACCGCTACAGTTTCCAGGCCCGCAGAAACAATAGCGGGTACACGAGGGCTACGTGGCAATATCAAGGTCAGTGGCCCGGGCCAAAAAGTCTGAGTTAGCTGCTCGACCTGCTCTGGCAGCGATGTAGTCAAATCAAAGAGAGCACTTTCATCGGCAATGTGGATAATCAGGGGATCGCTCAATGGACGACCCTTGGCAACAAAGATACCCTCTACAGCTTGTGCCTGCAAAGCATTGGCTCCAAGCCCATAGACGGTTTCAGTGGGAAAAACGACCAGTTCCCCAGCCCGGATAAGGGCCGCCGCATGTTCGATTTTCGTTATTTCTGGATGAACAGGATCAATTTCAACAATTTCTGTATGGATATGCTGCATACGACTTTTAACCTTCATGCATAAGAATAGAAGTTTTGCGGCGAGAAACTATCATTGTTGGCACGAGTATAACATGTCCGGCAATATATCAACAAAAGCAGGTGAGTAGCTCTTCCCCAGACTGGCAACCATCCTACTATTGAGCAGTGCGAACTTTGCGTTGTAGCTCCGCTTTTACCACGGTTGTGCCGATTGCACGCCCAACAACAACAGGTGTATCCAGCACTTCAGCAGCCGAAGGGTTGATATCAGGGCGAGCGGCAATGACTTTGCGAGCTTCAAACTCCATACGTCGTGAAGTACGACCAATCTTCGTAATACGTCCGGTAGCTTCTATAAAATCGCCCGCAAAGAGTGGGGCCAAAAATTCAATCTTTTCGTAACCAACCAATAATCCTTCATCTCCATCGCAAAGAATAGCCAGCTCAGTCGCTACATCACCAAAAAGAGAGAGCATATGCGCCCCATTGACCAGTTGGCCGCCATAGTGGGCATCACTTGCACTTAACCGCACACGGATACTGGATACAAATTGGTTCTGATCATCCATGGAAATACTCCTTATCGCTGGTCTAACTAACGTTTGTTAGGTGCCATCACCTCGGCTTTAGTATACATTATCGCTTCTCCGTCTGCCAGGTAGTGAATAGAGCGGAAAGCGGCTTTTCCTCGACATTCCTCCACAGCCCATGTTATAATAGTCACACAATTTTTCCATTGCCTCTACCTGGGCATTATTCCAATCTACAGAAAGGAGGCTTCTAAAGGCTTACAAGCCGTTTTCCTCTCAAACTCACTTGTGTTTATCCATTATTTTTACAAGGAGGATAATACATGGCAACGGTTGAAAAACAGGGATACTTTCCGCGTTGGACTCTCAAGACAGAGGGGATTATCGCACCAGACGAGCGGCTTCCCTGGGGACAAACCATTTTCGTTGGCTTGCAACACGTACTAGCAATGTTTGGGGCAACAGTGCTNNNNCTTTGATCCCAACACCGCAATTTTCTTCTCCGGTATTGGCACCCTCATTTTCTTCCTGATCGTCGGTGGTCGCGTACCGAGCTACCTCGGCTCAAGCTTCTCATTCATCGCTGTTGTACTTGCAGCAACAGGTTTTGCAAGTGGTTTTAAGGGGCCAGGACTTAACCCCAACATAGGAGTCGCGCTTGGCGGCATCATTGCGGCTGGCGTTGTCTATGCCATTATTGGCCTCATCGTCATGTTTGTGGGCTACAGGTGGATCGAGTACCTGATGCCACCTGCCGTCACTGGTGTGGTCGTCGCGGTCATTGGTCTGAACCTGGCACCTGTGGCGATCAGCGAGGCGGCTACGAGCCAGTTTGATACGTGGATGGCTATTATCACAGTATTAGCGGTGGCTGCTGTGTCTGTCTATGCGCCAGGCCCATTGCGCCGTCTGCCTATTCTGCTTGGTGGCATCATCGGTTATCTCATCTACCTGATTTTTGCCAATGGGCTTAGTCTCGGCAAACCCATCGACTTTACCAACTTGGGGAAGGCTGCCTGGATTGGCCTGCCAAACTTTACGGCTCCAAGCTTTCATCCCGGCGCAATGGCCTTGATTGCCCCTGTTGCTATTATTCTGGTCGCTGAGAACCTGGGTCATGTCAAAGCGGTCGGCGCGATGACCGGGCGCAATCTGGACAAATACCTCGGTCGCGCATTTCTCGGTGATGGGGTTGCAACCATTATTTCTGCAACAGGCGGCGGGACTGGTCTGACGACTTACGCAGAAAATATTGGTGTGATGGCCGTGAGCCGCATCTATTCTACTGTGATCTTCATTATCGCCGCAGCTGTCGCTATTCTCTTGGGGTTCTGCCCGAAGTTTGGTGCCTTGATTGCTACCATCCCTTTAGGCGTGCTCGGCGGGCTTGCCATCGTGCTCTTTGGCCTGATTGCCGCCACCGGTGGGCGCATCTGGGTACAAAATAACGTGGACTTCTCCAAGAGCCGTAACCTGGTGACGGCGGCAGTTGCCCTCACGATGGGTGCTGGCAACTTCACCATCAACATCGCAGGCTTCTCTCTTGGTGGCATTGGCACGGCAACCTTTGCTGCCATTATCATCTATCAGTTGCTCCGTGAACGGGCACCTGAAGAAGAGGCTGTGGCTGTAGCCGACAGCGCTGTAGACCCTACCGATCAGATACATCCTGCACCTGACGTGGAGGCATAAGCGCGTTGGGCTGTCCGTATGGAAGTTAGGTGAAGATGCATGATGGAGTGCGAAAATGCCACATTCCATCATGCATCTCTCGGGAGAGAGAGTCAATAAAAAGGGCAAACTATGCCCTTTTCTTTTGTGGTACTATAGTGAACTCGTTACTTGTCCCGTCTATCTGTTTGCCGCCTGGCTATAAAATCGTCAAGTGCGCTTCTTCTAATACGGTATTCACGGCCTATATCAATAGCTACAAGTTCCCCCCGTTGTATCCAACGTCTAACAGTCTTTGGATCGACCCGTAATTCTTTCGCCACCTCTTCGACAGTTAGCATGTCGTCTTGTTGTGACATAGTACAACTCCTTTAGCCGCTTTAGGCTCATTATAGGATAGTTATGTTGTGTGGTCAATCCATGTCCTATGAGGGTGTATCTAGGTACTTTATATCCCCTCATCGAATTTTCAGTCCCATAAGGGTTTATAAAGTCCCATAGTGTCAGGTATACTAGATGATGGTGAAATCCTTTTTGAGAGAGCAAGAAACAGGAGGTGATACTGTTCTGGCTCCCATGCGGGAACATGAGAGCCAGCGAGAAACCACGAAACGCCTAGGTTAGGTAGTTTGGGCTTCCATATGCTACTAAACGCATGTGGAAGCTCCCACGTCAAGGAGAAAGCCACATGCAAGGCACACCGTTTGACTTACTACTGACAGAGTACCCGCAACTTGCGCCACTGGTGACAGATACCGCACGTCCTCAGCAGCGTATACCCGTTTACTACCTTCATTCGTTTCAGCAGCCCTATTGTCCTAATCCTGAATGTAAATGCCATTGGATGCAACAGGAGGTGAGGAGACTGCTCGGAAACATTGTTGAGGGAACTTACACCCTCCGGGAAGCCGCCGACCTCATTAATGATACAGGAAAAGAGGGGGAGGCATGAATAATAACAGACAGTATAGATCACACCAGCCAGCACAACGCCTCGACCCAAGACAGGCAGCACAAGCAACCCGCACCACACGTCAGGACTACGGACAAAGTGACGTGTTCGTAGACGAAGATGAGATTTACGACGATCCCCCGCCTGGAAGACTGCCAACTAGCAGCCGCAGGTATCATCAACCACTCCCAGGACAAGGGAAACAAGTACGCTACGAGTTTCAACCAGAAGTAGTCCATACCAATATACCGCCCAGGAGATCAGCGCAAGCAGCCGCAGGGCAAAAAGCCAGAGACACGGAGGAACCCCAGGCACTACGACCCAAACGGAAGCGGCGCGGGTGGCATCCTCTATGGTATCTCTAGGGTTAGGAATGATCGTCATGCTTGTCTTGTGGGTAGGGCTTAGCTGGCTTATGAACTGGTGGTATACCACCCAAAACGACATGACATATACCAAAGCATTCCGCACGTTCTCTGTAGATTATGCAGTCGGGCACAACAACGACAGCAGCGCGAATCCGAGTCATTTTATTGTCCAAAACGACAAGCGGCATATCATCATCCTTGAGTTACCCGCCGATGATGCGAGTAAGACAGTTATCTATACTGGCCCTCAGCTTATCGGGGACGGACAGGAGAGAACCCCTGTCACCATTAGTTTTAGTTTGAACGCACAAACGGGACGGTACGATATGGTACTCCATGTCCAAGACCAGACCTATGTATTTACCAACAACGGAAAGAAGTTTGTCCCGCCACAGCAGTAAGGGGGAGACTTCCCCCCATTCGTGAGAGGAAGAGAGCAGATGCAGAGCAGCCCATACGCAAAGACAGTACCATCCATTCTTGCCGAGATGGAACATGAGCGGCAGGAAGACGACAACCAGCAGCAACCGCCCGACCAGGACACAGAGACAGAACAAGAACAGGTTGTCTATGTCTACCGCACCAGTGAAGGGGGAATGTTATTATCTCCGACAAAGATAGGAGAACAGGGGGAAGCACAAGAACCAGAACCCCCCACCGTTAACAGTACAACGCCAGAGACAGACACCCGCCCTAGGACCCGACGCGATCCCCCAATATTTCTGTATTTTCTTCTGCTTCTCTTTTTGTTCACGGCGTTAGATAATGCCGATACATTCTTTAGCCTCTTGACCCCAACCGTTACCGTCACTATCACGCCAGTAGTAAAGATTGTCAGCACGACAGCAACAATAACCATAGGTACAGAGAGCGCAGATATTCACGGACGAGTATTAGCACCCCTGACATTAAGCCAGGAGCAGACCGTAACCGCATCCGGACACGGACATCAGAACGCAGCCCAGGCAACGGGAAGTTTAATATATTTTAACGGTTCGTTTTCCTCACAAACTATTGATGCAGGAACGGTGTATACAGGTGCAGACGGGGTACAAGTTGTCACAGATCAAACCGTCACCATAGCAGCCGCCACACCTGGCAACCCGCCCCAATTTGGAGAGGCAAGTGTTACCGCACACGCGAGACTTGCAGGAGCAAGCGGCAATATACAAAGTGGGGATATTAGCATCACTGGCAATACCCTGCAGGTGAGAAATACCCAATTTGCCAACGGGGTAAACGCGAGAGATTTTACCATAGTCAGCAAAGCAGATATACAAGGGGTAGTGTCCACATTGACCCCTTGACTACTTCAAAGCGAACAGGCAGCATTGACCGCCCAACTTACAACGGGTGAATCCTTAGTAACCCCTGCTTGTACACCTCAGACCACAACAAACCATTCCCCAGGTGATGAAGCCCAAACCGTTACCGTTACCGTTACCGTATCAGAAACGTGTAGCAGTCTAGCATACAACCCCCAGGAGCTACACCACACGGCAGTAACCATCCTTGCAGCACAGAAAGCAGCTTCTTTGACTCACTTTCAACGGGTCGGGGATATTCATATTAGTGTTGTTTCCCAAACGATACATACAGATCGGGCAACCCTAAACGTACAGATTTCTAGTACATGGGTATACACGCTCAACGAGCAGCACATAACCGCCCTCATTAAAGGCAAACCCAGCCTTGACGCTTTACACCTCATAGAAACCTTGCCAGGTGTTGAGCGGGTGAGTATCACCGGAGTCAAAGACAATGAGGTACTCCCAACTGATCCGGCACATATTCATCTGTCAGTCTTTTATATTGTTTCGTAGAAGGGCTTGGAAAATGTGCCTGGTTTCTGGTATAGTTATGGACAGTAGGTATCTTTTCACAAGGGCAGCACGTACACCCTTGCTGCATCTTTTCCCTTGCCTCTTTCCAACACTCTCACCATGCCAGAACCACAGGCACAGCCACAGACACACCGTGTTCTTTCTCCACTCAGTGAGGAAGAAAGAGTTCAGGAAATACACCTCAAGTTTTGTATAGGGTTACGGCTGTTAGGTGAACAAAAAAGTAAACGGTTACTCTCATACATGCTCACCTTGCAGCAGACACAGGAACAGGAAGCCCCACACCCGCAGAAAGAAGGCTCAAAATGACATACAAGATCGTACAATCTGATGAGAAACGAACCACCTTTCATAAAGGTGTTGTCCTTGATACCACCCGCGCTACCGCTATTCTTATCCGCCAGAGCCGCAAAGGGTCAAATGTTGCCCACTATGAATCCAGGCTCTTGCAAGAGTCACTTCTTCCCTTTGTTATGCAAGCCAGAGGGGACGAGGATGATACCCATATTCGCATCTATGATGAAGGTTCAGGGGTATCAGGAACCAAAGGCCCTGACAAACGCTTAAAACTTCGTGGGTTACTCGAAGACCTGTTAAATGGGTTAATAGGTGATATTGTAGTTGCGCGTGCTGACAGGCTCTTTCGTGACAAACACTTTCAAAACGTCTCCACCTTTACGACCCTTGCAGAAAAAATGGGCATACGGGTTATTGTCCCCACCAGTCAAGGGGTAGTGATCTATGACTTTCGCAAAACAAAAGACTTACAGACGTTTCAATCGGACATGCAAGCAGCCTACGCATACATTGAAAACCAGATCGGTTATATGAATAGAGCCAGAGACTATAAAAAATCACGCGGTTTGTATGGGGGAGGGTGTTTACCCCTTCCTTACGTGTTGCTTCGTGGCATGCCGAAGGATGAACAGATACCCGTCATTTATGACCCCTGGCGGCAGGATGCCCTCGACCTGTTTCAAAAGTTTATAGAATATAACTTTGAGATAGGACGCATCGCCCGATACGTGGAAAGTAAACCGTACTTGTTTTCTACTATGCCATCTGAAGACGCAGAACTTTACCAGCCTGTGACCAACATGAAAAAAGTACCAGGAGGGTACACGTTTTCCAACCCACGCCGCTTACTTGATTATCTGAGTAACGTGGTGTTAGGAGGGTACGCACGAGCAGGGACAGAAGAGGGAAAAAGTGTTCTCATTGAAGGAGCGTTTGAGGCAGCAATACCCCGCGATTTACTAGAACCCTCGTATGCTGCTATCAAGGGCAGCTACCTTGACGGGACACCCTATGAAAAAACTGGTGGAACCCGACAATTCAGACGACACGGTATAGAAACAGATGCGTTGCTTCATGGGTTATTAACCAGTGGAGACGGGGTAATTAGTCTCTTCGCCCAAGTTGCTGATGAGTACCCTATCTACGTGTGCTTAAAAGGGGGGTATCTTGGACAGAGAACGAGAGCGGGGTTAGGGCGTATTCTGAAAGCATGGACACTGCCATGCAGCCCCATAGATACCATTATTCTTGATAGGCTTATTGCTCTTGCCGAGTATGACGCGGGCATGGTTGAACGGATCAAGACATACTTTAAGCCAGTGAGTAAGGACGGTGCAAGTAGGCTTGAGGTGCTTGATACGGCCATTCAAAAGACTCATGCAGCCTTAACGCGCATCAGCAAAACTATCGTGCTGTTATCAAAAAGTGATGGAGACGACGGGGAGGGAAAAGAGCTTCACCACGACGATCCTATTATGAAAGAACACCGACAACTTTCAAGCACGTTGCGGAATTTACAGAAACAACGCCAGGAAGCAGCACTTGAAAGCCAGGAAGACCCCGCAGCAAGTATCGATAGCTTCTACCATGTACTTTCTCACTTGCGGCAAGAATTTGGTAGAAAGCCCCCGCAGACGAAAAAAGACATTATCCGAAAACTCGTGAAAGCGGTAGAAGTCAACGCCATTTCCCCCCACTTGTACACGCTGCATATCACCTGGATTGAGCCGCTTTCCTCTGTTCGTGATGATGTTGCGTTATTGTGGCGGTCTGATCCAGTGAAAGACACCGCACTAACAACGTGGTCAGAGGGTGAGGATGAAGCGGTACGAGCGTACTACCCTGAGAGTCCACACATTGAGTTAATGCAAGCTATCCCAAACAAGACGCGAGGGCAGATAAAAAAACGTGCATACCAGTTAGGGGTACAACGAAACTACCGTCAGATGAAACAGACAGATTTATTTCACTGGACAATTTGTTTTTCAGATTTACACGTTGTTTCACAGTTTGCCAGTACTGAGGAAGAACGAGCGTTTTTGTGGCAGGCGATCAATATAATGGCAGAGCGTACCACCAGAGGCCAATTAGCTGCCTCTTGGTTTCTCCCTGTTGATATGATATCATTTAGTCATGATCTCTTTGTTACCAACGAGATTGCTGCTGGACAGTCGAAAATATTGGCGTAATGGCGGTCACCCGCATTTACTCCACACTCATCTTTATAGTCGCGGCTGTCGTTGCCATCCTGCTCGGTTTCTGTCCCAAGTTTGGTGCCTTGATTGGTACTATACCCCTTGGCGTACTCGGCGGTCTGGCTATCGTACTCTTTGGCCTTATTGCGGCCACAGGTGGGCGCATCTGGTCTGAAAATAGAGTCGACTTCTCCAAGAGCCGCAACTTAATCACTGTAGCGATAGCCCTTACCATTGGCGCAGGTATGGTAGGTAACCTCGGTGTCACCATTGGCAATTTCACCATCGGAGGCATTGGCGTAGCCACCTTCGGCTCTATCATCCTGTATCAAATTTTGCGCGAGCGCAGTCCACAACCCGAAGAAGCAGTTACTGCTGACTCCGCGGTAGGACTGGATCCCGCTCATGAAGTTCAGACGGAAACAACCGACTGAAACGCTTCTCATCTTATGTGATGGTGTGAGCTGTGCCGCCTGTGGGCGGCACAGCTCACACCATCACATAAAACGAGCCACCGCAGGTGGGGAGTTAAAGAGGGGAAGTTTCGCTAGCGGTTTCAAAGTATATGGAGCATACATATCATGCCACACTATCTAGCTGCACCCGAACTAACTGAGGAATATATCAGTTCTGTCTGGGACATCCTCCCCCAGCATCTCCGGCCCACTCTGTTACTACAGAATCAAAGGCTGTCAACTCAACTTGGCTGTGACTTAACGATAGCTAGCGAAACGTTTCAGTATACGGGTAGCTTTAAATTTCGTGCAGCCTACAACCTTCTCTCCGCTATCCCCCAGCAGCACGTTGTGACAGCATCATCGGGCAATTTCGGTCAAGCCGTTGCCTATGCCTGCAAACTCCTGGGCAAGACATGTGATGTCGTAATGCCCCACACATCGGCACAGGTAAAAATTGCCGCTGTTCAAGCATATGGCGGTAGAGCCGATCTTATCGATGTGCACAAGATAGGTAGGACAGAGCGAGTACAACAACTGCTCGCGGAACACCCTGGCTCATTTCCTGCACCCGCCTACGATGATTATCGTGTGGTCGCCGGTAATTCGACCTTAGGCATGGAAATACTTACGTACGCCGATTTTGACATGATTGTGGTGCCCGTTGGTGGAGGAGGTCTAAGCTCTGGCATCGTCATTGCCCGTGATCATCAGCATACCGATACCCAGATCATTGGTGCAGAGCCGATACCCGGCAACGATGCTGCTCGCTCCTTACGTGCAGGCCATCTGCTATCCAACGAGCAAGAACCATCCACCGTGGCAGATGGCGCCCGTACCTTAAGCCTGGGTCACCTCAACTGGGAAATATTACAGCAGGGGCTGAAAGAGATTATTGAAGTACCAGATGCAAAGACCCTTGATGCGCTGCGGCGTTACTTCAATTATGCTAACCTCAAAGTTGAACCTACAGGCGCGCTAGCGCTTGGCGCGATCTTGACGCAGCCAGACATATTTCGTGGTAAACGTGTTTGCTGTATTGTCAGCGGTGGAAACGTCGATCCCGCTGTATATGCACAGGCCTTGCTGGCCGCATAGATATCGCGTAAATAACCAATACGACTACTTTTAGTTCGTTGCGTCTTTCCCGGCGCATCGCTGCCTTCTGGTAGCTCAAAAGGTTGGAGGTGTTGTAAAAGCTTGCAGTCCATAGATCACATGCTTTCACAACACCTTCAATCAAAGTTCCGCCGCAGGTGGGTAATCCATCATCGCCTATTTTAGGATTGGGGAGGATAGATCGCCAGATTCGAAAATGTCGCCTGGGCGCTTGGGGGATTAAGATTAGAAACAAAGAGAGCAATCGAGCCAGCGGCATATGTATTATCAGTAAACGTCTTCAACACCTGTCCATTGACGAGTAATGACATAGTTGATCCGTTGGCGCTAATTGCAATATGGTTCACCTGACCCTGTTTTTGAATGGCAGAGCTCAGAGCATAATTTGCAATCAGGCTGCTCTTAGAGGCCCCAGTAGCATCAACCGTCCCTTTATATATAGCAAACGTCCCGTCTCCATATAGTTCAAAACGGTAGTAAGTTGCTATGTCCACGCTCTGATTTGAAGCGCCACGAATATATATGCCATAGCCGTTGCCTTGGGCCCCCTTGGAAAGAGTAGCGTCAACCGTCAGAAAGAAATCCTTAAAATTCTTCCCACCCGGCACTAATTCCCAGAGCAGCTTATTATTGTCATCCTCTAAGACGAGCGAACCATTTCCGACTTTAGCGGAATACTGACCTGCCTGACTATTCGTATCCCAACCTTTTTTATTATCAGTGAAGTTATCCTGGAACAAAGGAGTGCCTCTGGGGTTGGCAGTTGGTGCAATGGTTGATGCCGTCGGCGTCGAGATGGTGTTTGCATTATGCCCCTTGAGAACGAGATATCCACCAATACCACCACCAACAACTAAGAGCAGAAGTACCACGATACCTATAATAAGTCCCACACGGGGACCGCTCTTTCGTGCAGCGACTTGCGCAGAACCCGTGCCCTGATAAGCAGGTTGCTGATTGCCTGGAAACGTCTGAGCAAAGCCATTTGACGAGTAACCATTCATAGCTCCTGGCTGTAAACCACCCGTCGAGGGTTGAGCCCCAAACGATTGCTGAGATGCCGGTGCATTATAGAAGCTATTAGGGCCGAACGACTGACCCGCTGCTCCGCCAAAACCACCATCATTAGTAAATTGACCGGGCGCATTAAAACCCTGCTGTGGAAAAGCAGCTGGAGGAAAGGGGCTATTCTGCGTAGGTTGAGCAGAAGATGATCCCCACTGTTGCCCTCCAAATTGATTCCCACCAAAAGATTGATTCCCCCCAAAAGGCCCCTGGGGAGGAAGAGTATTCCACGCCATACCCGATGGCGCTTGTGTGGCAGCATTATTTGGTTGCGCAGAAACATTATTATAGTGGCCGCAACTGGCACAATATGTTTCATTTGGTGGGAGCGGCCTTCCACAACGTTGGCAAAGCTGAGCAGAAGCATTGCCAAAAGACGGATAATATGAGGACATAGAAAACCCTCCAGCGAACAACGGTAGAACTTTTTAAGGAGTATCGCATATTCCCGGTAGAAAGTCTAATCAAGCCTCATCATATAGCATTTTTGGATAAGCTTAACCACCTTTGCGGAAACAAGTAAGCTATTCTTCTACTCCTTAAGCATGAATGCTCGCAAATTTTCGCTTTCTAAATACTTTATACACCTGCGGCGCAAACCCTTATCAATTAACTCAGTGATACCAAAACAACATGTCTCAACATGAGACAGTTTGAGTGCTACTTCGCCGCATCCAGATTTTCGCCCAACTCTATTGAGCGCTTTGAGCCTTTCGCAAGAGTTCATGCAAACGGCAGGGATGCAATGGCATCTCGAGCACTCGCAGACCAAAATCAACGAGCGCATCATCAACCGCTGAGGCAAAGAGTGCAGGTACGGGAATAACGCCCGCTTCACCAGCGCCCTTCATGCCCAGGGGACTGAGCGGTGACGGCGTCTCGACATGGTCAACAGCAATAGATGGTATCTCTGCCGCCGTTGGCAACAGATAGTCCATAAAACTGGCATTGATAATCTGACCATCTTCATTGTAGACTAAGCGTTCAAAGAAGGCCCCTCCAATACCCTGGGCAACTCCACCGTGCACCTGCCCTTCCACAACAAGAGGGTTGATAACTCGCCCGCAATCATGTACAGCCGCATATTTCTGGAATGAAACCATACCGGTCTTGGGATCGACCTCAATAATAGCTCCATGCACACCGCTGGCAAAACTCGCGTGGGGAGGACTGTAAAACTCGGTAGCTTCCAGGCCGGGAGCTCCACGCTCAACAGGCAGTGCTGGCCCCGGCCGAGGTCCCGCCAGCCTCATCGACATCAGCTTACGCGCATTCTCACCATAGGCATAGCGTAAGGGGTTGGCAGAGATAGCTAACTGACCAAAGGTAAGCGAATGCTGAGGTGCGTCCTTCACAAAGACTTTGCCATCAGCAAGCTCAATATCTTCAGGGGCAGCTTCAAACAGATCAGCTGCTACTTTTTTAGCCTTCTCTCGCACCTTTACAGCGGCTAAATGCATAGCGGACCCGGCCACCGTAGCAGCGCGGCTGGCAAAGGTGCCCACTCCCCAGTTGAAAGACTGTGTGTCACCTTCAGTCAGCAGAACATCTTTAGGATCAATCCCCAGTTGGTCAGCCACGATTTGTGCGAACGTTGTAGCGTGTGCCTGACCCTGCGAGGTAACGCCTGTAGAGGCAAATACACGTCCATCCGACTCTACACGCACGGTAGCCCCTTCGTAGGGACCAATTGACGTGCCTTCTACGTAGTAGCCGATGCCCAGTCCCAGGTAACGCCCCTGCAGGCGTGCCTCGGCTTGCATACGCGGAAAGTTATCGTAGTCTAGCAGGACTTTTAGCTTATCAAGTCCCGCCTGGTAGTTGCCACTGTCATATCTCGTTGGACCACCATCCTGATAGACCAGGCCAACATCCCAGGGAAATTCGTCTGGTCGAATAAAGTTCCGCGAGCGTACCTCACAACGGTCTATATTCAGGTCCCTGGCGATGCGATCCATGATTCGTTCCATCACAAGCACGGCTTGCGGACGTCCAGCCCCGCGATAGGGGCTAACGGGAACCTTGTTAGTATAAAGTACAGTGAATTCACTGTAGTAGTGTTGCAAACGATAGGGACCTGGCAGGCTACAGGCCGTGATGATCGGCACAATAATACCATAGGGAGTATAAGCACCTGTATCATGAAGAAAGGTGTCACGCACTGCGAGCAGCATACCCTGATCATCAAAAGCATACTCAACTTCGTGGGTCTGACCACGCTCCTGGTTCGAAGAGATAAAATTTTCACGCCTGTCCTCAATCCATTTGACGGGCTTACCCAGCTGAATTGCTGCAAAGGGCGTAAGAATTTCTTCAGGATAAAAGAGCATGATTTTTGTACCAAAACCACCTCCGACATCGGGAGCAATCACGCGTACTTTATGTTCGGGCAAGTGGAAAATAGCTGCTAACCCGTTCCGAATAGGAATTGGCCCCTGGGTAGATATCCAACAGGTAAGCATACCATCATAGGGTTCCCAGCGTGCCAGTACCCCACGGCATTCCATAGGCATGGCAGCTCCACGTTCCATAATAATCGTCTCACGCACGACATGGGGAGCCTGAGCAAACACGCTTATGGGATCACCTACATTTTGTACAAAATGGGCCGCGACATTGCCCGGAACATCTTCATGCACCAGGGGCCCTGCTGGCCCAGCAGCAACTTCAAGGCTATGGACAACGGGCAAAAGCTCATAATCAACATCAATCAACTCCAGGGCATCTTCGGCGATATAGCGATTATCGGCCACTACAAATGCCACTGCCTCGCCAACATAGTTTATAATATCGCGGGCCAGGGGAAGCTGGGTACGTGGTTGCGTCAAGGTATGGTGAGGAACCAGCAGGGGCGAAGGCTCAAGTACCTCACCAAGGTCTGCCGCTGTCAGCACTAAACGAACACCAGAGAGTTCACGCGCGGCGCTGGCATCAATGCTTAAAATACGAGCGTGGGCATGGGGGCTACGCAAGACCGCAGCTTGTAACATATCAGGTAGATCGATGTCATCAACATAGTTCCCCTTACCACGCAATAAACGCGGGTCTTCTGAACGTTGTACAGGAGCACCAAACCAACGTGTTGCCATTAATCCTCCTCCATGTACGGTTCACGCAGTCGTTCGGCAGCAAGCTTGACCGCCTCTACAATATTTTGATAGCCGGTACAGCGACAAAGATTCCCAGAAAGCTCATGGCGAATCTCTTCTTCGTCAGGGTCAGGATGTTCATGCAGCATCGCGTGGACCGTCATAATAATTCCAGGAGTACAGAAACCACATTGCAGGCCATGTTTTTCTTGAAAAGCTTGCTGAATGGGATGTAACTCACTATGTATACCAGCCATACCTTCAATTGTGGTGAGTACCATGCCATTCGCCTGCACCGCAAACATCAAGCAGGAGCGGACAGCTTCACCGTTGAGAAGAACCGTACAGCAGCCACAAACTCCATGCTCACAGCCTACATGTGTTCCTGTCAGGTGCAGTTCATGCCGGAGAAAATCCGAAAGCAGCATACGCACTGGCACTTGCTGCTCGTAGAGATGACCATTCACGGTCACAGAGATAAGGCTTTGCTCAACAAAGGAGGATTTTTCTTGTTCTGCCATCAAGCCTGCCCTTTCTAATGTTCGCGCCGTTGCCAGGCGGCTTTGAGTACTCTTTTTGTTAGTTCAGCAGTGAGGGTACGGCGATAGTCAACAGTAGCATGCACATCTTCCATATCATCGCTAACCAGGGTCTGTGCAAGTTCGGCGGCATGATTGAGGGTCTGCTCATCCAACGAGGTTCCTACCAACAGTTGCTCTACCTCACGCGCTCGGACAGGATAACCGGAGATACCCAGAAAGGCGAGATGAGCAGCCATACAATGGTCATCCAGGGAAGGAGTTATCGCGGCAGCAGCTCCTACCAGGGCATAATCACCTGAACGGCGGGCAAATTCCATAAACGCCCAGCCCGACTGAGGAGGTATCCATGGAAAACGTACTTCGGTCAGCATCTCTCCTGGCATCAAACCCGTCGAGAGATAACCAGTAAAAAATTCTTCGGCCTTCATGATGCGTTCGCCATGTGAGCTTTGGGCCACGGCCTCACCGTTAAGGCAGGTGAGAAGGGCAGGTAATTCGGCAGCGGGATCTGCGTGAGCAATACTGCCTACGATTGTGCCTCGGTTGCGTATCTGCATGTGACCAATATGCTTTATAGCTTCCACGAGCAAGGGATGTTCTTTGTGTACCAGGGGTGAGCGCTCTACTTGACGTTGACGAACAGTAGCACCAATAGCTAGATAACCATACTCCGCTTCAACATAGTTCAGTTCGGTTAGATGGTTGATATCTACAAGATATGCAGATCCGGCTAAACGCATATTCAGCAGTGGAATAAGACTTTGACCCCCAGCTAATATTTTGGCATCCTCTCCATATTGATCAAGCAGCGCAAGTGCTTCGTCTAACATATCTGGAGCACAATACTGAAAACGCGACGGTTTCATGAATTGCTCCCTCCTCAATAAATAGATAATTGGCCTTTGTTGTTTTCTGTGTTGATGAACAAACAGCCAGGATGAGGTCTATGAACCAGCTCTCGCGGGAAAAGAGGAATAAATAATGACCTCCCCGCAGGAATAAGCATAAGAGTAGTCGTATATAGAGCTTCTGTCAAGTCCCTGTACTGCACCGGGCGCGTTTCATGTTTTTGCACATTGGAAAATACAATCGGTTTCCAAACGAGCGCAACAAAGTTCAGTGCACAATAGTGGTGATCATCTCCACACTTATATCATGAACCCCCGCAAAAAGAGGCGTACCCGACATCTGAAATGCTCTGTATTTTGTTACACTGGCAGGGTCGTAGGCAATATTGAAGGAGCAACGCACTATCTAGACAGCGGATATGAAGAAGAAGCGGGTAGCGAGATGGAGAAATACCCGCTTCTATCCCATGTAGTGAGGCATAACGCCTATTTCTATAAGGCGTGCGGCATTCCTTAGCTGGGGTTTGGGACGGGGACTTGTTCACGCGCTAGAGTATATTTGACAAGTGTGTGAATATCTACTAGACTCGAGGGATGAAACAGATCATGACGGCCAAGTTGAAACTACATACAACACCAGAGCAATTTCGAGCCTTGCGGCAAACGCAGTTGGCCTATCGCGATGCTCTGAACCACGTCTCGCGCTATGCATACGAGCATGGCAAGATGAGTAGTGGGCGTGCCTTGCAACGGGACTGCTACGATGAGATACGCTTGCAGTATCATCTGCCCGCCCAAATGGCCTGTAATGTTCCCCGCCAGGTTGGAGCCACCTACAAGACCCTCTGGACCAAGGTGAGGCAAAATGCTGCCTTACGCACAGCTGGCAAGACCAAGAAACGCTACAAGGGCCTTGATCAGGCTCCCAAATATGTCTCCCCCACCCTGACCTACAACTACCATCGAGACTATAGCCTGAAGCCAGATGCACAGGTGAGCCTCCTGACCCTGGCTGGCCGCGTAATCGTGCCCTATACGGGCTACAGCAGGCATGTGGCTTTGCTCGATCATGGGGCTCATATAGGGGCTGCCAAACTCTGGTATGACAAGCCCAGGAAGCAATTCTCTCTGCTCGTCAGCCTGGAGATAAACCTGGCCGAGCCAACGCCAGACACCCATACGGGCATTGTTGGGGTGGATGTTGGTGTTCGCTACCTGGCTGTGACCTCTACGACCAGGGGAGAGTGTTCCTTCCACACCGGCAAGACAGTTGTCCCTAAGGCGAACCACTATGCGAGACTGAGAAAGCGTCTTCAGAAGAAAGGCACTCGCTCTGCCACACGGCGTCTGGTCGTGATGAGCATTATGTATAATCAAAAGTCAACCCCTTTCAGACTTTCTTTACGACGCTGCCTCCGTGCGGCTGTCCAAGTGTAGCACGACGGTCAAGGCTCTCCGCTTCGCTCCGACGAGCGCGCCCCTACTCCCCGCCTTTCCACCTGCGCGGCCTTGACTCGCCGTGCTTGGTGAACCAACAGCCCGCACCGGAGGGGACGCGGTCGCGGCGCTGCGGCAGACGGCTGACCAACACGACGCGGGGACGGCTCACATCCGGCAGAGAGAAGAACGTGGGGACCGCTTCGGCGGCTCCAGCTGACAGGGCCACCAAGCCTCCCCTACAGCTCATCCTGCCGCTTCTTGTTCCTGCGAACCTCCTTGAGCGGGATCACCTTCGTCTCTGGCTGTCGGCTCTGTTCCAATTCGTGCGGCGTTGGCCCGGCAGGTGTCGGAACGTCAGCGAGTTGCTCGATCAGCTCCTGGTGCAGTTCGATCCCTTCGGTGACCAGCAGTTTTTCCTCCTCGGTGAGCTGCACAAATTCCAACATGCGTACCAGGTTGGCCTTGCCCTCAATGAGCTGATCCTTGAGTGAATCCTTGGGTCGATAGGAGGGACATTTCGCACACGCCATCCGGTGAGCGCACGCGCTCCAGAACGGATTGGTGCACCACCCGTGCCCGAGGTCATAATATTTCCAACTCTCTCCGCGACTGGCAGCGCCATTCATGACTGCCTCCTGATCCAGGAGGACTTCAATCGTCGCCAGATTCTGCTCCAGATAGCCTGCTTTTGCAACTTGACCGGCAAGTTTCGTTGGATCGACCTGGAGGTAGTTCTGTGTCGAGGAGAGGTGCTTGTGTCCCAGGTATTGCTTGATCTGAAAAACATCCAATGGGTTCTTCGCATTGTAGAGCATGGACGCCATGGTGGCCCTGGCACGATGACTGGTAATCTTCCCTCGATTATCTTCAATGGGCACCCCAGCTTTACGCCCAAGAAGAGGGATGAGAGCGCGATTTACGTAGGTCTTTGAGATACGATGCCCACGGTAGGAGAACAGCAATGGGACCGTCTCACTCGTCGTCCCATCTACCGCTTTTGGTTGCTCTCGCGGACGAACCTGTTCCCAAGCGTTAATGCATTTGCCCACAGAGGGATGAACAGGTTTTGTGTAGGCGGTCGAGGTCTTGTTGACCGGGATATCCAAAAAACAGACCGCATCGCGTGGCAGCATCTCTCCTGTCTCAGGGATCATCACATCTTCGTATTGCCAACGCACGCAGCCCACTCTCAGCCTGACAATTTCATCGGATCGTAGGGCCGCGAAACACCATACTGCAGCGACAGCACGAACCATCTCTACGGGATAAAAATTCGATTCACTGGCATCTAGTGGAAGGTCATCAGCTTCTAGATTCATAGCCGCCCACAAAATCTTTGCCCATAGTCCCTTTTCGACAACCCGTGGATCTGGCCCAATCAAGCTCCGAAGGGAGCGAGGAGTACGAAAGGCCCGGTATGGATTCATGTCTATCGGAATCCACTCCCGCTCCTGACAATCGCGAAGAAATGTCCGCATGGATGCAAGGAGCTTGTCCTTTGCAGCTGGGCGGAAAGGGTGTCCAAGCCGGTTAGCGGGTAGATGTGGAGAGTGATTGTGCGCTGACCATTCCCCCACTTTCATGTCGTTGACCGCCGCAACGAATTCAGCCGCCAATTCGTAGGTCCATTGGCCAGGATTGGTGATTTCTGGATGATGCACTTTCAGCCAACGGCCTACCTTGAGCAAATTGTAGTAAACAGCAGAGGTACGTCGGAGTGTGGCCTGCTTTCGCCAACGGGTGCACCAAGCATACCATTCTTCTGACATCCTTCCATCGATTTCACAGACCACAGGGGTTTTTCTTCCTCTGTTCTCTGGAAGAGCTTTCTCGGTACACCCCAGCGCTGAAAGTGCACGAGATACCTGATAGAGCTTTTCCTTGACGCTAGGAATAGTGCAGGTCTGATCAACACTTTCAAGCAGTTCGATGGAAAGATCGGAGAGGTGAGGACTGCGGTTTCGCAGGAGCAGGTAGCACACACAGGTCACAAGAGGCGCTTTCGTTTTTTGCCGATATCCCCATCCTTGCAGGATAGTCAGAATCGGCTGGACGGCTTCATCTACAGCCATTTTTCCAAAGACTTTGTGTGCAGTGGGCTGAGGATCAATGTACTCAAGCAAAGGACCCACATCGGGGAGTGCGTTGAGGAGATAGGCTACCAGAGGAAGAACACTTCTCGCCCAATGACCACGTTTTCCTCCTTCCTGCAACCGGGGCTTTCGTCGTGTGCGGCTCTTTTCACACCACTCCTGCGCGCTCCATGCCCAAAAAGAAACCCCGCTTCGCCACATTTCAATGAGCAGCACCCTCAGGATATCATCACGTCGCTCTAAAGAAACATGCATGTAGGTCAGGGCGGCGTAAATGGGACGCACCAATCGATCAAGAACTGCCTTGGTCGGTTTCCGTATCTGGCTATGAGGCTGGCTCAATACGCTTTCCAACGCGGAGCGTTCCATTTCGCCGAGTGCAGGAGAGCGATCATACTCAGCACCATTGATCGGCCAGCACCAGCTGCCAGGTTCCCATTGGTGTAGGTGCATCTGCTGGTTCATGGTCTGTCCTCTCCAAGAAAGACCTCGATCCATTGCTCGAAGCCAGCCAAGCTCTTGCTCACAGCTTCCGTCAGTTCTATCCCGCTCAAGTGCAGATATTGCAGAGTGGTTTCCAGAGATGCATGTCCAGCGTAGGTAGCGATTTGGTGCAGATCGAGACCAGCACGAGCCATATGAGTTAAACGAAGATGGCGCGGCGTGTGCGTGGTAAAGCGAGGAAGGCTAGCGCGATCTGCCATATCCTCGACGATTTTGGACCACATGACCAGTGAAAGCGGCCCTGCAAAATGGCGATGCGACTCCGATAAAAACAAGGGACCTGGCCTGGAAGAGAGTTCTCGTCTTCGCCGCAGGTATGCCTCCAGCAATCGGCTGGTGACCTTCCCGTAACCGACCACCCGTTCGCGCCCAGTCTTGGCGTGTTCTGCGCGAATTCTGACTTGGCGATAGGCGACATCGAAATCGCTCATCGAGAGCGTTACTAACTCTTCGCGGCGTAAAGCCCCATCGTAGGCGAGCAGGAGCATGACTTGATTCCTGAGGAGATCACCTTTCAGCGCTCTTAGGATATTCTGCCAATCGGAGTCAGAGGGTATCCAAGGGAGTTTCTTGTGAAGGGGAATGAGTCCTCTGTCGCGAGTGCCTGCGAAGCCTTTGCCCGGCACGTAATGTCCACGACCGACGGGATTATCTGCACGGAGTTGGTGTTCCACCAGGTAGTCACAAAACAAACGGACGACTGTGATGCGCATCTTCATCGTCGAGTTTGAGAGGCCCATCCCCGTATCGATCCGAAGAATGGCGTTGCCCTTCGGATTTGGGCGCATCGCCAAATCATGCACATAGAGCGCCACCTGGTCACGAGTGATGGTTTCTGGAACAACCCCTGCTTTCTCGCAAAAGGTCAGGAAGTCATTGAGCGAGCGCCCATACGCATCGATGGTCTTTGGTCTGAGCAGCAGGTCCCCTTGAATCTGGAGCCAGTTCCTGGTATGCTTTCGTCGAGCAACCAATGGGTAGTACTCCCAACGGATGTCAGTCATGATCAGCTCCTTCCACAGGGAAACGAGTTTCAACAACTGTACTGGTATCACGAGAATGGATGAGAAACGGTGTCAGTCTCGAAGTTCTCTGATTATAGATATCTTACGGGCGAGAGAGACGGTTGAAACAGGAGTGCAACCATCTGATCAGTCGCCGCATTGTGGACGCACACCCACACAGCCTCATCGGCCTGGAACAATTGACAGGCATTCGAGAGCGAACCAAACGACGCAAGGGCAAGAGGGCAAGCACGAAACAGCGGCGAGCCAACAGGCATGCCTCGAAGTGGGCCTATGCCGAACTGCACGGCTACATCGCCTACAAAGCCGTGCTTGCGGGCAGCATAGCGATCAACGTCGATGCCCACTACACCAGTCAAGCCTGCCCGATGTGCGGCTATACCTCGAAGGAGAACCGTCCAGACAAGGGTTTGCTGTTTGTCTGTCAAAGTTGCCACTCTACCCTCCACGCGGACCTGGTAGGTGCGCGTAATATCATGATGCGAACGCTGCTGGCTCGGCAAGACTGGACCAGCACGGGGCACTTGTCAGTTGCCCCTGATACGTCGGACGATGAAGCCAAAGCTGCGCGGCACAAGCGCTACGCAGAGTTGCGGTGGAGTCCAGATGCAAGCCTCCGGCTTGAGCCGTGGGGTCAATTGACTAACGTTTGTGAAGAAAAGTGCTCAAAGTAGGTATCCATTCTGCTGTATCATATGTATCATATGTATCATATGTATCATATGTATCATATGTATCACATCAGCATGTCTCTTACGTCAAGGTAAATCTGACCACTATACTCACTGCTGGCCCGACAGAAGGAACAAGCACGACATCACCAGAGTATGTCCCTGCTACTAATCCACTGTCGTTGACGTTGACTGTCAGGGGTGAGTTTGTTCCGGCAGCAATACCGCCCGATGTTGGCGTGACCGTTAACCAGGGCTGCGACGAGCACCCCGTCCAGGTGATCGCGCTTCCTCCTGAATTGGCGAGTGTAACGGTTTGCCCAAGTGGGTTAGGCCCGCCTGCTTGCGCGGTAAACGCGAGGGT
>WNFM01218281.1_pt1 | contig 26497 bp, 19 predicted proteins | sample 5400271 | NCBI WGS metagenome assembly WNFM01 (sample SAMN13153352, study PRJNA577476) | soil metagenome | isolation source: 60 cm saprolite on Douglas fir-dominated hillslope | place: USA:California | collected 2013-09-17 | reverse complement strand
ACGTCTCCCTGAAGCTCGGCCGCCTGCTGCAGTCGACGCACGACCTCGACGCGGCCATGGACGCCTACAAGAGCGCGGGCGAGAAGCTGACGGCGGCGGGGAAGGGCGAGGCCCTGGGCCGTCTCGCGCTCGTGCAGGAGACGCGAGGCGTGCCGGAGTTCGCGGCCACCGCGGAGGCGGCGGCCGCCGCGGACAAGGACGGCCCGTTCCCCCTCATCGCGCTCGCGCGATTGCGCGCGCGGGAAGGCAAGGGCGACGAGGCCCTCGCCCTCGCGCAGAAGGCCGGCGCGGCCGGGGGCGCGGACGCGCAGGCCGCAGTCGGCCGTGCCCAGGAGGCGCGCAACGCATGGGCGGAAGCGGAAGCCGCCTACCGTGCGGCGGGAGGCGCGGACGGATCGAACCTCGTCGCCAGCGTGGGCCTGGCGCGGGTGCTGCGCCGCACCGGGCGCGCGGCGGAGGCGCTGCCGCTGCTGGAGAAGGTGATCGCCGCCGCTCCCGGCGCCGTCGACGCCTACAAGGAATCGGCGCGCGCGAAGATCGCCACCGGCCGAGGCGCGGATGCGCTGGGGGACGCGTCCACCGCCGCCGCCCTGGCCGAGAACGACCCCGACGCCGCGCGCGTCGTGCAGGAGGCGACCGTCGCCAAGGCCCTCTCGTACGTGGCGCAAAACCAGCCCGACCTCGCCATCCAGGACCTCGTGGCCCTGCGCGACAAGAATCCGGACCTGGCCGTGGCCCACCTGGGCCTGGGCCGCGCGTACGCGGCCAAGCGCGACATCCCCGCCGCGATCGCGGAGCTGCAGAAGGCGGTGGAGCTCGATCCCGGCAGCGCGGAGGCGCAGTACCAGCTCGGTTACGTGCAGCACATGCTCAAGCGCGACGCGGCGGCCGCGGTTGGCCCCTACGAGAAGGCGGTGGCGGCGGAGCCGGCCAACGTCGACTATCGTGTCCAGCTCGGCGCCGCTCTCGCCCAGGCCAACCAGGCCGACCGCGCGGTCACGGAGCTGACCAAGGTGACGAGCTCGCCCGATTACAAGCGCGCGGACGCGTGGATCTACCTGGGCCAGGCCCAGGTCAGCGCCAAGCGCTACAAGGACGCAATCGCGGCCCTGGAGAAGGCGGGGGCGGTTGCCCCGAACAACATGCAGGTCGAGACGCTCCTGGCCTGGGCCTACTTCGGCCTCAAGGACTCGAAGAACTTCATCGACCACGGGCGCAAGGCGAAGGCTCTCGGCCAGAAGGAGCCGACGCTGATCGGCTACCTCACGCGGATCGAAGGGGGAGAGCTGATCAAGTGAGGCCCGCGCGCGCCGTCGCCGCCACCGTCTTGGGTCTCGTGCTCGTGGCCTGCGGGATGGGCAAGCCCGCGCCCGCGCCCTCGCCGTCGGGGATCGGCGCCGTGGTGAAGGCGATGGAGCAGGACATGAACACGCTGCACGAGGCCAATGCCGCCGCCAACGAGGTGATCCGCGCCGCCGGCGACTGCGACGCCGCACGGCCGCTCATTCCCGCCGCCAACGCGCGCCTGGACGAAGCCCAGCGCAAGGTGCAGACCTCGACGGGCCAGCAGACCCTCGACGCGCTGCGCAAGAAGGTGCGCGAGGTCGCGGAGAACTGTCCTTAATCTCAGGGGGAGAACTCACGCTTCACCCTGAGCAGCGTGAGCTCCCCCCCTGAAACCCCCCACCGCTGCGCCGCCGCTGCGCGGCGCCGCGCTCCTGGTCGGCTCGTCGCCGCGAACTAAGCTGCGGCGGCGGCGCTCTCGCGGTCGGGAGCCGCGCGCATGAGAACGACGTGGAGGACGAAGGACACGCCGAAGCCCACGAACCAGGCGTAGTTGTAGAGGGGCTTCAGCACGGGGATGACCAGGCCGCCCCAGGCCAGCGCGCATCCCGCGAGCGTGGCCACGATCGCCCGCCAGTTCCAGCCGCCGTACGCGCCCTCCGCGAGGTACAGGTCCTCGAGGCGCAGCCGCTTGCGGCGCACGATCCAGTAGTCCGCGATCAGCACGCCCGCGATCGACCCCAGCCCGCCGGAGTAGCCGAGCAGCCACGTGAAGATGTAGCCGGACGGATCGGCGAGAAGCTTCCAGGGCATCATCGCGATCCCGAGCAGGCCGGTGATGAGCCCCCCCGTCTTGAAATCGATTGCGCGCGGGAACGCGTTCGCGAAGTCGTTGGCCGGTGAGACCACGTTGGCCGCGATGTTCACGGCCAGTGTCGCCACCACCGCCGTGAACATCGAGATCGCCACCACCACCGGCGCGCGGAACCGGCTCACGAGCTGGATCGGATCCCAGATCGCCTCTCCGTAGATGATCACCGTCGCGCTCGTGATCATCACGCCCATGGCCGCGAACACGGACATGGTGGTCGGCAGCGCCACCACCTGGCCCACGACCTGCTCACGCTGGCTGCGGCCGAAGCGCGTGAAGTCGGGCATGTTCAGGGACAAGGTCGCCCAGTAGCCGATCATCGCGGTCAGGGAGGGGACGAACACGGGCAGGAACTCGCCGAAGGTGTGCAGCTTGCCCGGTTGATTGAGCAGGGGCCCGAGGCCGTGGGCCTCCCGGATCGCCCAGACCAGCAGCACCGCCGTCATGACGAGGACGAACGGCGCCGCCCAGTTCTCGACTTTTCGCAGCAGGTCCATGCCGCGATAGATGATGAAGATGTTGATGCCCCAGAAGAGCAGGAAGGAGAGCCACTCCGTCGTGGTGTGCCCGCCAAACCCGTTGCCAAGCAGGGTCGGCCAGCCGGGGAGGATCGTCTTGAAGAGGGTGTACAGGGCCTCGCCGCCGATCCAGGCCTGGATGCCGAACCACCCGCAGGCCACGAGCGCGCGCATGAGCGCGGGCAGGTTCGAGCCGATCGTCCCGTAGGCGGAGCGGGCGAAGACGGGGAAGGGGATGCCGTACTTCGTGCCCGGGTGCGAATTCAGCAGGATCGGGATGAGGACAATCGTGTTGCCGAGCAGGATCGTGATGAGGGCCTGCCACCAGTTCATGCCCGTGGCCATCAGGCCGGACGCCAGCATGTAGGTGGGAATGCAGTGCGCCATGCTGACCCAGAGCGCGGCGTAGTTGTAGGTCGTCCAGTTGCGCCGCGACACCGGCACCGGGGCGAGGTCGTGGTTGTAGAGAGGACTCTTCTCGATCCGGGAGGTGTCGACGACCTCGACGCGGCCGTCGGGGTGCTCGATCTGGTTGGGAGTGGCCACGGAACGCCCGGATTCTACCCGACCTCAACGAGGCGGCGCGGATGCCTCGGGAACGAGCGCTACATCGTCTCGGCCAGGACCTCCTCGAAGGTCTTGCGGTCCACGCCCAGGGGCTGATCGACCAGCGGACCCCGCGCCAGCACGGGCTCGGTGTCCTCGTAGGTCGGCTTGTCCAGGCTGTAGAGGAGACCGATCGGGATGCGGGCGCCGAACTCCAGCGCCTTCTCCATGGCCCCCATGAGGCTGGAGGTGTCGTAGCCCTTCTGGTCCTCCAGCTTGTAGATCCGCTCCTTGAAGAACTGATACGTGTTGACCTTGTTGAAGGTCACGCACGGGCTGAAGACGTCGATGAGCGAGAAACCCTTGTGCGCGATGGCGCCCGCCACGAGCTTCGTGAGGTGCTTCTGGTCGCCCGAGAAGCCGCGGGCCACGTAGGTCGCGCCCGTGGCCAGGGCGAGGGCGAGCGGCTGGACCGGCTTCTCCACGTTGCCCCGCGGCGTGCTCTTGGTCTTGTGCCCCTCGGTCGTGGTGGGCGAGGCCTGGCCCGTGGTGAGGCCGTAGATCTCGTTGTCCATCACGATGTAGGTGAGGTTCAGGTTGCGGCGCATGGAGTGGATGAAGTGGGCCATGCCGATGCCGTAGCCGTCGCCGTCTCCGCCCACCGCGATCACGTGCAGCGCGTGGTTGGCCAGGGCCGCTCCGGTGGCGACGGGCACCGCGCGTCCGTGCAGGCTGTGCACGCCGTACGCGTGGATGAACCCGGGCAGGTTCGACGAGCACCCGATGCCGGACACGATCAGCACCTCGTGCGGTGCGATGCCCAGTTCGACGATGGCCTCCTTGATCGACTTGAGGACCCCGAAGTCACCGCACCCCGGGCACCAGTCGGGATCGACCGGTCCGTCGAGGCTCTTGAGCGTCAGTTCCGTGGTGGCCATGGTTCGCTCCCCCCTAGTGCGTACGGTCTTGCGGCACGCGGGCGCCCGCGACGCCGCCGGAATGATTGGCCCGGTACGAAGCGCCCAGGCCGGTCACGAACTCCGCCGTCGCCGTCTCCCCCAGCAGGCTGGGATCCCCCGGATGCCAGCCGTAGTTGGAGCCGGTCTCACGGCCGATGATGAGCATCCCTTCCGGCTTTCCGTCGTTGCGATCGACCAGCTCCACGACCCACAGGGGCTCGCCGTATCCGCTCCCCGCGACCGCCTGCAGGCGAGCGGGCCGCGCGCGGTCGTGCATGTGGATGCGGATGTGGTGGTACGCCATCTCGCGCGCCTCGTGCTCCGCGACCTGGAGGTCCACGGGCCGGCCTTCGAGGAAGTCCCGGACGCGCTGCGCCAGCCAGGCCGGCTCGAAGGGCTCGCCGTCGTAGCGCACGAGCACGTGGTCGACGGTGAAGCCGCTCTCCGCGCGCAGGTGGCGCGCGAACTGGCCCGTGAAGTTGTTCTCGGCCACCACCGTGCGCCGGCAGCCCTGGAGGATGGCGCGCGCCTCACGGTCGTGGAAGGGATACAGGTACTTGAAGTGCAGCTGGTTGGTGGTCGCGCCGCCGCGGTTGAGCTGCTCGGCCGCCTCGTGGATCACGCTCCACGTCGAGCCCCAGCCGATGAGCGTGACGTCCGCCTGGGCCGGACCTTCGAGCACGGGCGGCTGCAGCTGTGCCCGCACCCCGTCCATCTTCCGCATGCGCTTCTCGTGCATCTTCCGGCGGATGGCGGGGTTGGTGTGCTCGTCGCTGATGAGGACGCCGTACTCGTCGTGGTCGTCCGTGCCGGAGACGTGGATGCAGCCGGCGCGTCCGGGACGCGCGCGCGGCGAGACGCCCGACGGGGTGAGCGCGTACCGCTTGTAGCCCCCGTTGGCGGCGTCGTCGGGACTGGGCGCCGTCACCCATTCACCGCGCTCGATGCGCACGTCGCTCGAGATCGCCTCGGGATCGATGGTCGAGCGATGCTCGCCGAGGAGGAGGTCGGAGAGGAGGGTCACCGGGAGCTGGAAGCTCTCGGCCAGGTTGAGGGCCTCGACCGTGGAATGGAAGCAGTCGGCGGCGTCGCGGGGCGCGATGATCACGCGCGGGTAGTCGCCCTGGGAGGCCCCGAACACCTGGTTGAGGTCGCCCTGCTCGCTCTTGGTGGGCAGGCCGGTCGAGGGGCCGCCGCGCTGCACGTTCACGACCACCACCGGGGTCTCGAGCATGCCCGCCATCCCGATGGCCTCGCTCATGAGGGCGAAGCCTCCGCCGGAGGTGGCGCACATCGACCGCACGCCGGCGTGCCCGGCCCCGATGGCGACGTTGATCACGGCCAGCTCGTCCTCACACTGCTTGACCACTACGCCGAGCTTTTCGCTGTGTCCGGCCAGCCAGTGGAGGATGAACGAGGCCGGGCTCATGGGATAGGCGGAGTAGAACTTGCAGCCGCCCGCGACCGCGCCGAGGGCCATCATGTGGTTCCCGGTCACCACGGGCCGGCGCTTGCGGCTGAACGTCCACTGGTGGCCCAGGGTGGCCGCGGTGCGCGCCGCGTGCTCGTACCCCGCGCGCAGCACGCCCACGTTCTGGTCGATGATCTCCTGTCCCTTCTTCTTGAAGGTCTCGAGCAGGATCTCGGCCGTCGCCTCCAGGTCGAAGCCGGCGAGGTGCAGCAGCGCCCCCAGCGCGGCCGTGTTCTGCATGACGGGCAGGAGCTTGCCCAGCTTCGCGGTCAGGTCCGGCACGGGGAGGGAGACGAGGGTGACGCCCTTCGGGACGAGCACGGGGTCGCAATGCAGGCGCGCGCCGTTGAAGATGATGGCGCCGCCCGCCTCCACTTCATGGGCATGCCGCTCGATGCCGTCCTGGTTGAGGGCCACGAGGACGGTCAGGTGGTCGCCGTGGTTGTCGATCTTCTCCTCGGACAGCCGCAGGCGCAGCCAGGTGTGGCCGCCGCGTATCAACGACTGGTAGCTGTTGTAGGTGTAGACGTGCAGCCCCAGCCGGGCTGCGGTGCGGGCCAGGGTGTCGCCCGTGCGGTCCAGTCCGTCGCCGGCGGCGCCAGCGATTCCGACGGTGATCTCGGTTGCCATGGTTCGCTCCTCGGGTGATGGGATTGGCTAGTCTTCTTCGCTCACCAAACTGGGGTAGACCACGACGATCTCGGGGTTCATGGCCTGCAGCACCTCCGAGATGCCCTCGGTGGTGTCGGTGCTCGGGACCTTCCAGTCGGCGATGAGGCGATGGTCGCTCTCGGTGCACAGCGACCCCATGCCGCTCAGGAGCGCCATCCGATCGGCGACGATGCGCACCTGTCCCGGCAGCGTCTCCACGACGACCCTGGCGATCAGCATGGCGTCCTCCGGAAGAGGGCCTACCTGGGGGTCGGTGGTGTATCAGAGGTGAGAGTGCCAGCGACACTACGCCCGCCGGAAGGGAGCGTCAAGGGCCTTGATTGACACGCCCGCGCGGTGGGCTTACCGTCCGGCTTCCGGCCCGGAGCACGCCTTGTCTCCCTCCTGGAGATGCCGCCGAATGCCAAAGAGGACGACGCGCCCTGCCCGCGCGCGCGCCGCGCCGCTCTTGCTGCTGGCGCTGACTGCGGGCTCGGGAGCCATCGGGGACGAAAAACCGAATGGCCACAAGCCTGGGATCACCAGCGTCGTCGTGGACGTCCCCAGTCACCGGATCACGATTCGTGGCGAGGACTTCGGATCCGCCAAGCCCGACGTCACGCTCGGAAACCGGACGCTCATGGTCGTGTCGGCGAGCGGCGAACAGGTCGTCGCCGTCCTCCCGGGTGACGTGGGCCCGGGCACGTACCGGCTGACGCTGTCGCGGACACGGGGCCGCGGCCTCACGGACGAATTCGAGGTCACGATCGGTGCGGCGGGGCCGCAGGGTCCGCCCGGGACGCCGGGATCACCGGGTCCTCCGGGGGTCCCGGGAACGACGGGAGCAAAAGGAGCGCCCGGAGGCACCGGAGCCCCCGGTTCCCCGGGCCAGACGGGACCACAGGGTCCTCCTGGTCCTCCCGGAGACAGCGTCGCGCTCCGGCTCGCCAGCCTCGGCGTCGATCCCACGCCGTTCCTCGGCGCCGCCGGCGCCCTGCGGCCGGCCGACTTTTCCGCGTCGGGCTCGGCGCCGACGTTGACGGTCGCGGGCAACGCGCTCGGCGAAGTCCTCGCCGTCGCCGGCGACGAGGCCATCTCGAAGCCGTTCCGATTCGTGGTGGCGGTGCGCTCGGCCAGCCCCCGCGACCCCGCGTCGCTGCTCGGATCGCCGGCCCAGATCGGCATCTTCGTCGGAGGCGTGGGCACCAGCGTTTCCGGGATCGTCACCGAAGCGCGTGCGGGAGCCATGCCGGAGGGTCACGGCCTGCTGGTGGTGACGCTCGAGCCGGCCTTGACGCGGCTCGCCCTCGATTCCGGCTTCTCCGTGCACCAGGAGAAGCCGGTCCAGGACACCGTCGAGGAGATCCTCGAATCCGAGGGCATCTTCTTCCAGTTCCAGCACGGCCCGGGGCACCACCCCCTCGACTTCGAGGTGCAGTACGACGAGACCCCGCTGGCCTTCGTGTCGCGACTGATGGAGGAGGAGGGATTCCACTACCACGACGAGGACGGGACGCTCGTCATCTCCGACTCGAACGCAGCGTTCACCCCGGCCGGGCCGCCCCTCACCTATGCCGGTGACGGCGCAGTGGGCGCGCTCACGCTGGGGCGGTTCGAGAAGACTCAGCGCCTCCGTCCGGGGCTCGTCACCGTGCATGGGTACGACTTCGAGCGGCCGACGTTGCCCATACCGGGAACCGCCGGAGTGGCCGGCAGCGGCGAGCTCTACTCCTTCGACCACGCCGTCACCCGCGCCGCCGACGCGCAGACGCAGGCCCAGCTCCGTCTCGAAGGCGCTCAGGCCGATGCGCAGCGGCGCGTGGGCGTGAGCGGCGTCCCCACGCTGCGCGCGGGCCGGACCGTGACCATCAACGACGCGACCGGCGGCGCCTTCGGGGGCACCTACGTCGTCACCGGCGTCCGTCACGTGCTCGTGCATGATGCCACCGGCGGCTGCTTCTCTTACGCGAACGAGTTCACGTGCATCCCGTCCGCCACGCCGTTCCGGCCCCCGCGCGCCACGCCCGTTCCCAAGGTCGGCGGAGTCCTGTCCGCGGTCGTGGCCGGGCCTATCGGCGAGACCCGCTTCGTCGACCAGTGGGGCCGCATCAAGGTCAAGTTCCTGTTCGACCGCGCTCCCGGGAGCGACGAACATTCGAGCGCGTGGATCCGCGTGGCGAATCCTCCCGGCCGCCTGGGGGAGGTGTTCCTGCCGGCGGTCGGCGACGAAGTGCTCGTGGCCTTCGCCCAGGGAGATCCGTCCCGGCCGGTCGTCATCGGGACGTTGTTCAACGGAACCCATCCGCCGCCGATCCAGCTGCCGTGAGCTCGAGGGCGAGCTCATCGCGAGCGGATCCGACCGTCTCGCCGGAGGCTGCCCTGGCCCAACTCGCGCGCATCCTCGCCAGCCCCGTCTTCTCCGGCGCGGAGCGCCTGCGGCGCTTCCTGCGGTTCTCCGTGGAATCCGCGGTTGAAGCAGGCGCTCCCTTGCCGAAGGAACGCACGATCGGGCTGGCCGTGTACGACCGCGGCGAGACCTACGACCCGCGCGTCGATCCGATCGTGCGGGTCGAGGCGGCGCGGCTCCGCTCCAAGCTGCGCGAATACTACGAGACGGCGGGGAGGGAGGACGCGATCCTCATCGCGGTGGCCAAGGGCTCCTACGCGGCGCAGATCCGCCTGCGCGGTCCCGACCGCGCCGCCGGGACGCCGGTGGCGAGACCGCCATCGATCGCGGTCCTCCCCTTCTCGGAGCTGGGAGCTACGGCGGGGGAGGACTACTTCGGTGACGGCCTGACCGAGGAGCTGATCCACACGCTGGGACGCATCGCCGGCCTGCGGGTCGTGGCGCGCACGTCCGTCTTCGCTTTCAAGGGACGCACCCTGGACGTGCGGGAGATCGGACGCCGGTTGGACGTCGCGACCCTGCTGGAGGGCTCCGTGCGCCGCGCGGACGGACGCTTGCGCGTCACCGCGCGCCTGGTGGACGTCGGCGACGGCTGCGAGCTCTGGACCGAGGCCTACGACCGCGAGGCGGCGGACCTGCTGCTCTTGCAGCAGGAGCTCGCCGCCTCCATCGCAGCCACCCTCCGCCTGCAGCTCGCCCCGGACCGGCCGATCAAGCCCGTCCCGCTCGAGGCGCGTGACCTCTACCTCCGGGGCCGGCATTTCTACGTCCGCCGAACGCCGGCCGACGCCAGACGGGCGCTCGAGCTGTTCATGCAAGCGGCGGCCTACCCGGATCATGCGGCGGCGCTCGCGGGAGTCGCGAACTGCCATGGGCTGCTCGCCTACTGGGAGATCGAGCGCGACGAGAACCTTCCGCGCGCGGTCGCGGCCGCGCGCCAGGCCCTGGCCATCGCGCCGGATCTCGCCGAAGCCTACATTCCGCTCGCGCTGTCGCGGATCCAGACGGAGTGGGACTGGGCCGGCGCGGAGCGCGAGCTGCGCACGGCGATCGCGCTCGATCCGGCGGCGCCGGAAGCGCAGCACCTGTACGCTCACCTCTGCCTGCTGCCGACGGGACGGGTCGAGGAGGCGGTGGTCGCCATTCGGCTCGCCCTGACCCTCGATCCGCTCTCTCCTCCCCTGCACGCCAGCCTGGGCCGTGCCCTCACCCTGGCCGGCCGGCACGAGGAAGCGATCGACGCGCTGCAGGGAGCCCTGGAGCTGGTCCCCGACTTTCGCGAAGCGCGATGGCAGCTGGCGCTGGCCCTCGAGCAGGCAGGGAGATTCGGCGAGGCGCTGCGCTGCTTCGAGCAGGCGGGCGCACTGGCGCCGGGAGTCACCGATCCCGCGGGTGGGATCGGGCATTGCCTCGCCGTCTCCGGCCAGCGCGATGCGGCCCGCCGGCTCCTTGCGGCCCCGCTGCCTCCGGGTCCGCGCGCTCTCATCCTTCTCGGGCTCGCCGAGCGGGATGCGGCCGTCGACCAGCTCGAGGAGGCGGCCCGCGCCCGGAGCCGCCTGCTCATGTGGCTCAAGGTCGACCCGCGGTTCCGTCCCCTCCACGGCCACCCGCGGTTCGAGTCCCTGCGCGCCTCCGTCGGCCTCGCCTAACCGTAACTTACTCCCCGCCCGCTCGAGGCCATGCGAGCCTTCACCGGCAGAGGGGAAATCGATGAAGCACGACGTCATCGTCGTGGGCGCCCGATGCGCGGGAGCGTCGACCGCCCTGCTGCTCGCCCGGCAGGGCCGTCGCGTCCTCCTCGTGGACAAGGCCGTGTTTCCCAGCGACACGCTGTCGACCCATTACGTTCACGCGTCGGGCGTCGCGCGTCTCAAGCGCTGGGGAGTGGTCGACGAGATCGCGCGGTCCGGTTGTCCGCCCATCCCTTCCGTCCAGTTCGACTTCGATCCCCTGGTCATCCGCGGTACCCCGCCGCCGCTGGACGGCGTCTCGCACGCGTACGCTCCGCGCCGAGCGGTCCTGGACCAGATCCTCGTTCGCGAGGCTTTGAAGGCGGGCGTGGAGTGGCGGGAGGCCTTCACGCTGGAGGAACTGATCGTGCAAGAGGGCCGCGTGGTCGGGATCCGCGGCCACCACCGGGGCGGCGCGCCGGTGACGGAGCGTGCCGGGCTCGTCGTGGGCGCCGACGGCCGGTACTCACGCGTCGCCGAACTCGTGGGCGCGGCGGCGTACCACGAGCGGCCGCCCCTGACTTGCATGTACTACTCGTACTGGAGCGGGGTGTCCCTCGATCGGATCGAGATCTACGTGCGCGAGCGGCGCAGCCTGCTCGCGTTTCCCACGCACGCCGGCCTGACCGTGGTCGTCGCCGTGTGGCCACATCGAGAGTTCGCGGCCGTGCAGCGCGCGCTGGAGAAGGAGTTCCTGGCCGCGTTGGAACTCGCGCCGTCATTGGCAGAGCGCGTGCGCGCCGGCGTCCGCGAGGAGCCCTTCCGCGGAACCGGCGACCTGCCGAACCGCTTCCGGAAGGCCTTCGGGCCCGGCTGGGCGCTGGTCGGGGACGCGGGATGCCACAAGGACCCGCTCGTCGCGCAAGGCATCATGGACGCGTTCCGGGACGCGGACCTCCTCGCCGCCGCGGGGGACGATCTCGCGGAGTACGCGCGGCGACGCGACGAGGCTGCCCTCGACATGTACGAGCTCACCTGCCAGCGCGCCGCGCTGGAGCCGCCGCCGCCGGAGATGGTCGCCCTGTTGGCCGCGATTCGAGAGAACCAGTCCGCGATCGACCAGTTCGTGGGCGTCGACGCGGGCACGGTTCCGGTCCGGGAGTTCTTCTCGCCCGAGAACGTGCGGCGGCTGACCGCGATGGGACCGACGTGAGCGCGGAAACGGGAGTGCGCGTCGCCGCGCCGTCAGTCCGGCAGGCCCATCCGGGCCACAAGGGCACGGAACCTCGGATCCGCGCGCTCGGTGGCGAAGATCGGCTCGACCTTCAGCCACCGCACCCCCGTGCCGCGCTCCGCGAATGCCTGCTCCAGGCGGTCGAGCGCGGCTCCGCTCTCCCCGAGCCCGGCATGGACGACCGCGAAGTCGTAGGCGGACACGCGCCGGGTCCGGTGCATCTCCTCCATCTCGCGCAGCCTTGCGCGGGCCTCGTCCGTGCGGCCGGCACGTGCCAACGCGTAGGCGAGGTCGGCGGCGGCGTGCGCGCTGGCGGGATCGATCTCCCGCGCCTGGCGCAGCGCGGCCAGCCCGTCCTCGGTGCGGCCGGCGCGGAGAAGCGTGAGCCCGCGCACCCGGTGGGCGAGCAGGAAGCGCGGCGCGATCTCCAGGGCCTGTTGGTACGACGCCAGCGCCTCCTCGTAGCGGCCGGCGTACATGGAGTTGATGCCGAGGTGCGTGTGGATCACCGGGGAGAGCGGGTCGAGCAGGCTTGCCTTCTTGAGCGACGCCTCCGCCTCCGCGAACCGTCCGCGCTGGATGAGATGTTCTCCGAGCCAGAAGTGCCCGCTCGCGTAGTTGGGGTCCAGCTCGATCGTCCGCTCCAGCTCGCGCTGGCAGCCCGTCCAGTCCCAATCGAAACGGCAGCGCACGATCGAGAGGGCCGCGTGTCCCTCGGGCAGGTCGGGTTGAAGCTGCAGAGCGCGCTGGGCCGCGGCCACCGAGAGGTCGCGCGCCTCCTCGGACCGCAAGGCATCCGCGCTCGTCGCGAGAAGGGCATACGAGCTGGCCAGGCCGGCGTAGGCGCGCGCGTAGCTGGGATCGGCGTCGAGGGCCTGCCGGAACAGCGCGATGGCGCGACGCAGGCCCTCCTCGTCCCGCTTGTTCCAGAAGTACAGGCCCTTCAGGTAGGCCGCGTGCGCCTCCGGGTCGGGCGAGGCCGCGGCCAGAGGCGGGCCGGGCAGCAGGCGGATGGAGAGGCGCTGCGCGATGGCCTCCGCAAGATCGCTCTCGACGCCGAACACGCCGGCCAGCTCCTTCTCGTACGCCTGCGCCCAGAGGTGGGACTGCCCGGCGACCTCGATGAGCTGCGCGGTCACACGCAACCGGCCGGCGGACTGCCGCACGCTGCCTTCCAGCACGTAATCGACCTTCAGCTCACGGCCGATCGCGCTGACCGGCTTGGGGTGCGCCTTGTAGGGCATGACGGACGTGCGCGCGATGACGCCCAGCCGCTCCGGGTTGAGGCGGGCCACCACCGTCGTGAGCTCTTCCGTCACGCTGTCGGCCAGGTACTCGTCTTCGGCGCTCTCACTGAGGTTCTGGAAGGGCAGCACCGCCAGCATCGCGCGCCGGGGGGCGCTGGGCCGGAGCAGGAGGAGCGCGGCGGCGGCAAGGAAGACGATGGCGAGGCACGCCAGAGCGATCAAGAGCGCGGGGAACCGCGACGGGGGCGGCGCCATCGGCCCGGCCGCCGCTTCCGGTGGATCGGGGACGTCGAGCCGCGCGCTCCGCTCGCGCCACCACGCGTCCAGCTCTCTCGGATACGCGTAGATGGATCCGGCCTTGGCGTGCGGAAGGCGGTGGACGGGCAGGCCTTCCGTGCGCTCCCACCGCTGGACGGTCGTCACCCCGCGGTGGAGGTGCGCGGCGATCTCCTTCCAGGAGTCGAGCCGCGGCCCATCTTCGCGTGGCGAGATTTCCGGCCCTTGGGTCAACAAAGCCTGGGAACCCCGGGGAAAAGGTGCGCAAAGCGTATTCCTCGTTCCCGGCCGGCGCAAGGACCCTCCCGAGGGACACCAAAGCACGCCACGGTCTGGGTGGGGCGCTTTGGCGCTTGTCGCAACCGGCGGCGAATCCGTAACTTCCATCACGCCCCACCGAGGAGGAGCCATGTGGAACCGGATGAGATCGCGGAAGCCACGGGCGTGGATCGAACGTATCGATCCGCAACAACCGGGCCTCCGGGATCTTCCCGGGCGACTCGAGCTTCCTGACGTCGGCGGGCTCGCCCTCGATCACCGGCAACGCACAGTGGGGGATCGCCTGCGCGTCGGCGCCCGCGGTGCCGCAGGTCCCGTTCGGATTGCCCGCGTCGTCCGTCACCGACAACGGTTCGGGCGCGTCGAACTGCCCGACCCTCGGGACCCCGGGAACAGTTCCGTGAGCGTGACGGCGTGACCAGTCCGGCCGCGCTCGAGCGCAAGGAGGAGTCATGAGGAACGTTCGTCGTGCGACCGGCGTGATGGCAATGGTCGCTTTCGGCCTGCTGACCGCCGCCGCGGCGGAAGCGGCGAGCGGGAGCCTCAAGGTCACCTCGTTTCCGTCGGGTGCCCAGGTCGTCGTCGACGGCGCGTCGACCGGCAAAACGACGCCGATGAGCGTCTCCCTTGCCGAGGGCGAGCACGTCGTCACCGTGCAGATCCCGAACTCGGGTTGGCAGCCGGACACCCGCACCGTCACGATCGTCCCCGGCAACAACGACCTCAGTGTGACGCTGTTGCCCGTCCTGACCCAGGGACCATCGGGACCAAAGGGAGACAAGGGCGACACGGGGTCCAAGGGAGACAAGGGCGATCAGGGTGACGTGGGGCCGCGCGGGCCGCAGGGCTCGACCGGGTCGACAGGATCGACGGGGCCCACAGGTCCGCCCGCGATATCGGTCGCATGCGCCGACGGCGACTTCGTCGGCTGTTACACGGGCCCGTCGGGCACCCGCGCCGTCGGCGCCTGCCGTGCTGGTGAGAGGACGTGCGTCGGTGGCCTCTTCGGCGCGTGCGCGGGCGAGGCCCTTCCCTCCGGAGAGACGTGCAACGGGCTCGACGACGATTGCAACGGCCTCGTCGACGACGGCATCGACTGCGGACCTCCTCCCGTCTGCAGCAAGCCGGTGCCCGAGGTCTGTAACGGGATCGACGACGACTGCAATGGCGCGGTGGACGACGGCCTCGGCACCATCACATGCGGTCTCGGTGCCTGCCAGAACGTCGTGGCGAGCTGCAGGAGTGGGATGCCGCAGGCCTGTGTGCCGCGCCCTCCCCACGCGGAGATTTGCGACGGCATCGACAACGACTGCGACGGGACCGTGGACGAGGGCGTTTGCGGGCCTCCTGGACCCGAGACGTGCGGGGACGCCATCCTGGGCCCGTCCGAGCAATGCGACGACGGCAACCTCACGAACCTCGACGGGTGCAGCGCGACGTGCCGCTTCGAGCAGAACCTGCGCGCCAATTCACTGTCGTTCCAGTTCGATTCTCTCGAGTCGTGCTCGGCGAACGCGTTCGGTGGAGCGATCGCTGAAATCGGGCGGAGCCAGTTCCAGTCAGCGCTCTCCGCCGGCGTCGCCGATGGGTCGACGTCGCTCCTCCTCGCACTGAGGGATCTCGACGATCTCGGGGGCGTCAACGACCCTTCGCTGACCGTGGGCGTCCTCCGCGGTGCGCCCGTCGTGTCGACTGGCTACAACGGTCGCAGCGACCTGGACTGGTGGTATCAGCTCGAACCGGCCTCCGTCGACGCCAATCGCGAGCCCGTGGCCACCATCGGGGCCAGCATCGCCGCCGGTCAGCTCTCTGCCGGCCCCGGGAACGGAGCGTTGACGCTCAACCTCAGCGGCGCCCCGACGTCGATCGACGTCTCGTCGCTGCGACTCTCGGTCGCGCTGGGCGCGGTCTCGTCACCTCTGGTCTCGGCCGCCGGTTCACCGCCCGGCCATTTGGCCTCGGAACACGTCGATCCGAACCTGCAGTCGTTCTCGGCGGCGAGCGCGGGGACCATGTGCGGAAACCTCAGTGCGCGCTCCCTTGCGAGCGTGCCCCCGCCGGCCACCCTCATGACTGGAGGCGCCGCTCCTTGCATCGAGGGCTATACGGCGGCGAACTCGCTGCTCGACGTGCTCGTCAGCGGATGCCGCGTCAACTTCGGCATCCTCGTTCAGGTCGTGAGGCCGACCCAGCCGGACGAGGAGGACCCGAGCGTTCCGCCGGCGGGAGCAGGTCCCGGCTATCTCCTGAGCGCCGGCGCCGATCGCCGGGTCTCGACCTGCCGTGACGCCGCCGGGGACGTGGTCCCCCTCGACTCCTGTCTCCGGGACGCCGCTTATTCCGCGGCTTTCTTCTTCACCGCGGACAGGGTGATCGTCAGATGAAACCGCGTTCGCGTCTCGTCCGCCCTTGCCCTCCGCGACACGCACTTCGTTCCTTCCGAGGAGGGAATATGAAAAACGTTCGATCCTCAAAGCGCTGGGCCGGCGGCTTCGCCTTGGCGGCGCTCGTCGTGGCGGCGGCCGCGTCGGCGGAGGCCGCGAACGGGAACCTCAAAGTCACGTCCTTTCCGTCTGGCGCCCAGGTCGTGGTGGACGGCGCGCCCACGGGCAAGACGACGCCAATGAGCGTCTCGCTCACGGAAGGCGAACACACGGTCAACGTCCAGATTCCCAACTCCGGATGGCAGCCCGATACGCGCACGGTGACGATCGTCGCGGGTAACAACGATCTCAGCGTGACGCTGCTGCCGGTCCTCACGCAGGGACCACAGGGGCCGAAGGGCGACAAGGGGGATCCCGGCCCCATGGGGGCGCCAGGTCAGCCAGGTCAGCCAGGCGAGCGAGGCGAGCGCGGCGAGAAAGGGGAAAGCGGTCTGCCCGGACCGGCAGGGGAGACGGGTCCAACAGGGGACACCGGTGACCCCGGCCCCTCCGGTGCCGCCGATCCCGTTCTCCTCGAGCAGCTGTCGGCCGCGATCGCGCGGATCGGCCAGCTCGAAGCGATGTTTCTCGGATTCTCGGGCAGCCACGCGTGGTCGCGTCGTCTCGCGTCGCTCTTCGAGAACGAGCACGAGCTGCCTCTCTTCCCGTACGTTGCGATCTCGGCCGCGCACGGGGATCCCGTGGTCATCGCGGGGCGGAATCAGACCGTCCAGCGATTGCAGTCGTCCAGCGGAACGTTGCTCTGGTCGAGCGACGACGATCGGCTCCGCCTGCCCCTCTTCGAAGCCGCGGCGGTGACCACGGATCAGGCCGGCGACGTGGTGATGTTCGGCCGCAATCGCTCATCCGGTTCGCCGGACAAGTCGCTCCTCAAGCTCGACGGAGTCACCGGTGGTCTGAAGTGGCAGGCAAATGCGGGCCCGAACGGTGACCAGACGGGCGCGGTCGGAACCGACCGTCACGGGGACATCTTCGTCGCGAGCGAAGGGGAGCTGTTCAAGAGGTCGCGCGAGAGCGGCGCCGAGCTGTGGAAGGTGGGCGTCGCGGCAAACGACAAGGGGATCGCACTCGCCGTCGATGCCGCTGGCGATGTGATCGAAGCGGGATGGAAACAGAACCTCGTCGTGACCAAGTTCTCCGGAACGGATGGCGAAGTCATCTGGAGCCGATCGCTGGCGCTAGGCGTGCCGCCGATCCCGGCCGGCCTCGGGCTGGGCGTGACCGCGGCCGGTGACGTCGTGCTGGCGTCGGGTTTCCGCGGCACCGTGGACATCGGAGGCGGCGCCCTCGTGAGTGCCGGTCTCACCGACGTGCTCCTGGCGTCGCTGTCGGGAGCGGACGGCGCGCATCGTTGGTCGCGCCGCTTCGGCGGACCGGAAGACGACAAGCCCTTCGGCCTGGCCGTCGAGCCGCTCGGAAGCGCGTTCGTCACCGGCCGCTTCGCCGGGGAAGCGACCTTCGGTGAGGAGACGCTCGTTTCGGCGGGTCTCGGCGACGCATTCGCGATCAAGGTCGGCGCGGACGGAACGCCGCTATGGATCCGGCAATGGGGGGACGAGTTCGAGGACTACGGCGTGGCCGTCGGCGTCGACGTCGTGGGCAACGCGACCTTCGCGGGAGTATTTCGCGGAGAGGTCAGCTTTGGCGGCAACCGCCTGGACAGCGGAGGGGCGATCATCGACGGGGTGAAGCACTATTCAACGGCGGAGTTCATCGTCAAGCTGACGCGGTGACTTCGAGAGGATCGCCGGCCGTCACGGCACCAGCGGACGTCCCGCTTGGCGCTTGACGAACTGGCCCCGGCCGGCGCCGCCCTTGAACTGGCCGTGATCCACGATCACGTCCCCGCGTGAGAGCACGACCGCGGGCGCGCCCTTGATCACGCGCCCCTCGTAGGGGTTGTAGTCCACGCGCATGTGCAGGGTCCGCGCGGAGAGGGTCACTTCCTTGTCCGGATCCCAGATGACGAGATCCGCGTCGGAGCCCACCGCGACCGTGCCCTTGCGCGGCCAGAGCCCGAACATGCGGGCGGGGTTCGTGGACGTGATCTCCACGAACTTGTGCGCGTCGATCCGTCCCGTGCGCACGCCGCCGTCCCAGAGCAGCATCAGCCGCGTCTCGATCCCGGGCGCGCCATTGGGGATCTTCGAGAAGTCGTCCTTGCCGAGCTGCTTCTGGGGCGGCTCGTTCATGCAGAAGGGGCAGTGGTCAGTGGACACGACCTGCAGGTCGTTCTTGGCCAGGCCCTTCCAGAGGGCGACCTGGTTCCACTTCTCGCGCAGGGGCGGCGACATCACGAACCCCGCGCCCTCGAAGCCGGGCCGCTCGTAGTCCTCGTAGGACAGGAAGAGGTACTGGGGGCAGGTCTCCGCGTAGGCGGGCAGGCCCATGTCGCGCGCCTGCTTGATCTTTTCGAGGGCGTCCGAGCACGAGAGGTGCACGATGTAGATCGGCACGTCCGCCATCTCGGCCAGGGCGATGGCGCGGCCGGTGGCCTCGCCTTCCGCCCGCGTGGGACGCGTGAGCGCGTGGTACTTCGGCGCCGTCTGGCCCTTGCGCAGCGCCTCCTTGACCAGCGTGTCGATGACCCCGCCGTTCTCGGCGTGCATGCAGACGAGGCCGCCGTTCTCCCGGGTCTTGAGGAGGGCGCGGAAGATCGTGGCGTCGTCCACCTGGAACACGCCGGGGTAGGCCATGAAGAGCTTGAACGACGTGAGACCCTCGTGCTTGGTGAGGCGGTCCATGTCCGCCGAGACCTGGTCGGTCAGCTCGCGCACGATCATGTGGAACGCGTAGTCGATGACGGCCTTGCCCTCCGCGCGCTTCATCCAGCCTTCGAAGGCGGGGAAGAGGCCTTCGCCGAAGTTCTGGATCGCGAAGTCGACGACGGTCGTGGTGCCGCCGTGCGCGGCGGCGACGGTGCCGCTCTCGAAGTCGTCCGCCGACGTCGTGCCCCCGAACGGCATGTCGAGGTGGGTGTGCACGTCGATGCCGCCCGGCATCACCAGCTTGCCGGAGGCGTCGACCACGGTGTCGGCGGGGATGTTCAGGCCCTGTCCGATGAGGGTGATGCGTCCCTTGTCGATGTAGATGTCGGCGTCGTAGCGGTCGCCCGCGGTGACGACGGTGCCGTTCTTCACCAGGGTGGTCATGGGATCCTCCGGAGAACGTTCGCGGGCGGGTGGGTGTCGAACCTGGGGCATGCTAGTGGAGCGGTCCCGGGGCCGTCAACGTCACGCCGCGTGCGCCCGCCCACAGGCCGCGGCCACGCCGTTGAACCTTTCGCGCCGTGAGCGGTCCAATCTCCCGACCTTGCCGCCTGCCTTTCTTTGACCGCTCGCACGGGCGGCGTTACAGTCTGCCGTCTTTGGCCGGCGCCATGTTCCGGCCCAGGAGACGCGATGAAGCGCTGGGCCGCCGGAGTCACACTCGTGGTCGCCGTGCTGGGGGCGCGGGCCGCCCACGCGCAGGCCGTCCAGAACGTGGTCCTCCGGAACTCCTTCAACCCCATTGGCGCCGGCGCCCGCGGCCTGGGCATGGGCGGGGCATTCATCGCCGTCGCCGACGACGGGACCGCGGCGTCCTTCAACCCCGCGGGCCTGGCCCAGCTCCGCCGCACCGAGTTCGCAGTGGTGGGATTCACCGACCTGCTCGCGTCCGACCTGACCGTGCCCAAGGGGACCGAGTCCGTGACCACGCACAACTCGGCGCGCCACCAGCGGCCGGACTTCGCCGGCCTCGCGCTCCCCTTCGAGCTCGGCGGGCGCAACCTGACCCTCCAGCTCTCGTACCAGCGCGCGGTCGACCTGTTCGGCCGCGGCGTGGCCACCGTCCAGGACACGGTCAATCTCTCCCAGCTCGATCCGACACTGAGGGGATCCGGCGACATCATCGCCGACATCGCGCCCGATCAATCCGGCGCGTTCCACACGCTCAGCCTCGTGGCCGGCTACCAGCTCACCCCACGGCTCGCCGTGGGCACCGCCGTCAACTACTGGTTTTCGGACTGGACGGCGGAGGGGACGAACAGCTTTCGCCTGCGCGTGCGGCCGGTCGGAGGAGGCCGTGCCGTCGAGGTGCCGTTGCTCAGCGACCACTTCCACCAGGACCAGTCGATGCACGGGGTGAACCTCAACACCGGGATCCTCTTGAAGTATCCGCGGGTGAGCGTGGGCGCCGTCGTGCGCCTCCCTTTCACGGGCGACTATTCGCTGGTGGAGAGGGACACCGAGACGGCCTTCGACTCCGGGAAGGCGCAGCCCGCGCGCGCCCTGGACTTCGACGTCAAGACGCGCCTGCACTGGCCGCGCAGCGCGGGTGCGGGAGTGGCCCTGCGTCCCGCGCGCGGCCTGACCGTGACCGGGGACTACTCGCACTCCTCGTGGTCACGCGCCTCGCTCGAGGACGTGCCCGCGGGCGCTCTCCTCACCGCGCAGCAGTTCGATGCCCAGGGTGATCCGCAGGACTCGTTCACGAACCGCAACTTCTTCGACCTGCTGCCGGCGGCGGAGACGGCCACCGTCGACACCAGCCAATGGCGCGCGGGCGCCGAGTACCTCGTCACTGCCCTCCCGAAGGTCGTGATCCCCCTGCGCGCGGGGATCTTCCGCGATCGCTCCCCGATCTCGGACCTCGGCCGCAACGAGGGGCGGCGGATCACGGGGTGGACGGCGGGCACGGGCATCAACTTCGCCCATGTCGTGCTCGACGTGGCCTTCGAGCGCCGCGAGAGCGCGGGCACGGTCTCGCTGCGCCTCAAGGCCGGACAGCCCGTGCCCAGCGACGCGGCCACGGAGACGGTGCGCGAGGAGCGCGTGGTGGCGTCGCTGATCTACCGGTTCTCCGATGACGACCCCATCAAGCGCGCGCTGCGTTACGTCTTCGTGGGCCCGAAGGAGAAGGAGAATCCGTAGGCGGGCCGTGCGCCGGGCGGCGTGGCCGGCGCTGCTGGCGCTGGCCCTCGCCGTTCCCGCCCGGGCCGAGGAGTGGTTCGACGCCTACGAGCGCGGGCTGGAGGCCCTGAAGCAGAAGAAGGCGGAGCGTGCGATCGAGATGCTCGAGCGCGCGGCGCGACTCCGCCCCGACCCCGGCAACAATCTCATCACCTACGGCACCAACCGGCTGGAGCGCTACCATCCCTATCTGCGCCTCGCCGAGGCCTATCTCCTGGCGGGGCAGCCGGCACGCGCCCAGGACGCGCTCAAGCGCTCGGAAGCGCGGGGACGTGAGCCCGCGGCCGAGCGGGCCCGCATCGCCGCCCAGGTCGATTCCGCTCTGGCGAGCGCGCGGGCCGCCCCCACTCCGGTCCCCGCTCCCGTGGCCGTACCCGCGACCACCGCACCTCCGGCGACGGTGGCCCAGGCCGTCGAGCCCACGGCGGCGCCGCCCCGGGAGGCCGCGCCCACCGCCTCCCCGAGCGCCGCGCCGGCGATTACCACGCCGGCACGGGCCCCGAACGGCATGCTCGACCTGCGCACCGATCCGCCGGGAGCGACGGTGCTGCTCGGCGATCGTCTGCTCGGGACCACTCCGCTCAAGATGGAGCTGGCCGCGGGGGACTACACCGTGACGTTGCGCAAGGCGGACGCCGCCGACCAGAGCTTTCCGATCCGCATCACCGGCGGGCGCACGACCACGGAGAACCGCGCGCTCGTGGCGACGGCGATGGCCACGCCCGCCGTCCCGTCCGCCCCCGCGGTCGCGTCGCTGTTCCTCTACTCCGATCCGCCGGGCGCTACCGTCTACCTCGACGACGAGCTGGTCGGTGCGACCGATCCCGCCAGCGGCCGTCTGGTGCGCACCGGCGTCCCCGTGGGCACCCATCACCTCCGCCTCACGCGCGCCGGTCTCGGCGACGCCGTGGAGGACTTCACCGTCTCCTCGTCGGGTCCCACCACCGTGCGCGCCCACCTCGCGCCCGCCCCCTCGTCCGCCCCCTCTCCGATGGCCTGGGCGCTCGGCGCCGTGCTCGCGCTCGTCGCCGCCGCGGCGGTGTTCCTGTATCGGCATCGCGCGGCCGCCACTCATGACGGCGAGACCGTGGCTCTTCCGGCCCGGACCGCGCCCGGTACGGCCACCCCCCCGGAGCCCCTCACGCCGGGAGTGCTCCTGGCCCGCCGGGCGACGGCGGTGAGCCCGGCGACGCAGGGGAACGGCAGTCCGGAGACGGCGACGCTCACGCCGCCCCCGGGCCTCGGTGCCTCCGATCGCTTTGGCGAGTTCCAGCTGCTCGAGCCGCTCGGCAAGGGCGGCATGGCCGCCGTGTTCAAGGCCGAGCGGCGCGGCGAGGTCTGTGCCCTCAAGCGCCCGCTGACCGCTTTCCTCGAGGATCCCGATTTCCTCGAGCGCTTCCTGCGCGAGGCGGAGATCGGCCGCACGCTGCATCACCCCAACATCATCCGGATCTTCGAGCGCGGAGACGTCGGCGGCGTGCCGTACTTCACCATGGAGCTGGTGCGCGGCGATACCCTGCACGCGCGCATCCGCGCCCAGGGCGCAATGGACGCGCGCACGGCCACGGACGTCGTGGCCCAGGTCGCGGAGGCCCTGGACTACGCGCACCTCAAGGGGGTGATCCACCGCGACCTCAAGCCGTCGAACATCATGATCCTCGAGGACGGGACGGTGAAGGTGATGGACTACGGGATCGCGCGGGCGCGACGCTTCGACGGCCTGACCCTCACCGGCGCTTTCCTGGGCACGCCCGACTACGTGGCCCCGGAGACCGCGGAGGGCAAGGGCGCGGACGCGCGCAGCGACCTCTATTCGCTGGGGATCGTGTTCTACGAGATCCTGACCGGCCAGAAGCCCTTCGTGGGCGACTCGCCCTTCGCGACCCTGCGCAAGCACGTCTCGGAGCCGCCCACGCCGCCTTCCCTGATCGCGCCGGGCGTGCCCCGCGAGCTGGAGGCGATCATCCTGAAGCTGCTCTCGAAGAGCCCGGACGACCGCTATCCGGGCGCGGAAGAGCTCGTGATCGCGCTCCGCGACTACCTCAATCGCGCGGCCTGACCGTCGCCAAAGGTGCGGGCGGAGTCGTCGCACCGCCATCCTGGGTCACGCCCCGCTCGGGCAGGTCGGCATCCGCGTCCTTCCAGGCTCCCGCGGCGGCCGCGAGCTCGCGGCGCGCGGTGGGCTCGTCTCCGCGATGCCGGGCCACGAGCCCGAGCGCGAGGTGCGATCCGCCGTAGCCGGCGTCGTGCTCGATCATCTGCCCCGCGGTGTATTCGGCGAGGTCCCAGGCCCCCGCCTCCCGGGCGACGCGGGCGATTCCCTCCAGGCGGAACAGGGCCTGGATCCAGGCGTCGGGGCCGGGAAGGGCGCGCAGCCGCGTCTCGACGTCTCGGAGGAGGGCGCCGCCCTCCGCGGCCTTGCCCTCGCGCAGCAGGATCTCCCCGCGCAACGTGTCGACCCACGGATCGACGGTCCTCCGGGTGACGGTCAGCCCGCCGGCCAGGGTCGGGACCGCCCCGCGCTCGCTCTCCGCGGCGGCCAGGGCCGCCCGCACCTCCTCCGCGCGGCCCAGGGCCAGCAGCGCGTGTCCCTCCAGCGCGCGCCCGGCCACCCGCGCCGCCGCCGACCGTCCGGAGGCGAGCGTGTGCGCGGCGGCCAGGGCCTCGGCCGCGCGTCCGCGGTCGAGCAGGAAGGACGCGAGCGTCTTCTGGTTGAACTCGAGGTAGTCCGTGACCGGGGGCAGGGCGGCCATCTCGCGCAACCGTTCTTCGGCGAGGCGCATCTGGCCCTTGTACTGGTAGGCGGTGGCGAGGAGATCGAGGTTGTGGACGTGATGCCAGTCCATCTCGGGCGAGATCCCCTCCGCCGCGTAGTACGCCTTCTCGAGCGCGTCCGTGCGGAGGAAGGCCGCGATCGCGTCGTCGATGCGCCCGACGCGGCGAAGGTCGTGTCCCCACATGTGGTGCGAATGCGGGATGGCGGGCGCGAGCGCGGCGTAGACCTCGCCGTGCTCGAGCGCCTCCGGGATCTTCCCGAGGGTCTCGTAGGTGTGGGTCAGGTAGTGGTGCGCGGCTCCGTTGTCGGCCTGGAGCTGCAGCGCGCGCTTGTAGAACACGACCGAGCCCTCGCCACCGCGCTGGCCGCGGCCGGCGGCCGTCGGCTCCTCCGCGTTGCCGCGGATCAGCCACAGCTCGACGTCGTCGCCGTCCACTTCCAGCGCGTCGTCGATGGCCTTCTTGTAGGCCAGATGACGGGCGGGATCGCCGAGGTCGGCCATCGCGTAGAGCTGCGCCGCGCGCACCGCGATGCGCCGCCGCTCGCGCGGGGAGGCCTTCGCGGCCCGCGCCTGGGCCGCGGCCAGGGCGCTCTGCGCGTCCGCGGGCGCCTCCAGGCCGGAGTACACGCGACTCAGCCCGACGTAGGCCATGGCCAGCCCGGGGTCGAGCCGCAGCGCTTGATGGAAGGACCGCGCGGCCTCGATCCAGACGTACCCGTGCAGGTAGTTCAGCCCCTGGACGTAGAAAGCGCGAGCCGGCGCCGAGGCGCTCGTCACCTCCTCCCGCGCGTTGCCCGTGCCCGGACGCAGGGCCAGGGGACGCGTCAGGATCTCGCGCGGCACCCAGCCCGCGGGCGCCATGCAGGCCGCGTGCGGATCGTCCTGCAGCCCGCGGCCACCATCGTGGGTCTGTGGCTGCAGCTCGCGGCCACCATCGTGGGTCTGTGGCTGCAGCCCGCGGCCACCATCGTGGGTCTGTGGCTGCGCGGCGGCGATCGTCGCCGCGAGGGACAGCGCCACCAGGCACGAGGCCAGGCGCATCACGGCGTCAGGAGCGCGGAGGACGTCCCGCGGCGGGCTCCGCGGGCTCGGCGTACCCTTCGTAGGACTCGTAGCCGCCGTGGTAGTCGGAATCCTCGGGCCGGCGGATCTGCGAATGGCTCACCACGCGGTCGCGGCGCAGGCCGCGGAAGTCCTCGAGCCGCCGCCATCCCTTGTCCGCGTTCTTCTCGAGGAACGCGCCCATGCCCTGCAGGAGCCGCTTGATGACGTTGGGCCCGACGGCATGATCCAGCATGGCCGCCGTGCAGACCTGCACCGTGCCGCAGCCGAGCAGGAAGTAGTTCAAGGCGTGCGCGAAGTCGGAGACGCCGCCGATGCCGGAGAAGCTCCTCTCCGGGAACGCGCGCGTCATCTGCGCCATCTTGGCCATCGACAGGGGCAGGATGGCGGGACCGCCGAGACCGCCGCTCGACACCAGACCGTCGACGTTCATCTCGAAATCGAGGGTCTCGGGATCGATCAGGGGCAGCGACGGGAACGTGTTCGAGGAGACGACGGCGTCGCCGCCGCCCGCGAAGACCGCCCCCGCCTCCATCGCGATGTCGGTGGTGGAGGGCGTGAGCTTCGACCAGACCGGGATCTTCGCGACTTCCTTCACCACCTGCGTGACCCGCGAGCAGAGCTTCTGGTCCTTGCCGATGTTCGAGCCCATGTCCTCGCGGTCCATGTGCGGGCAGGAGAGGTTCAGCTCCAGGCCGTCCGCGCCCTGGTCCTGGCAGGCGCGGGCCAGGGTCTGCCAGGCGGCCAGCTCCTTGTCCGAGCCGGAGCCGGCCATGATCGAGGCGATGAGCACGCGGTCCGGGAACGCCTTCTTGATGCGCCCCAGCCGCGGCACCCACCAGTCGAGGGGCTTGTCCGAGATCAGCTCCCAGTTCCAGGACGAGTGCAGGGCGCCGTCACGGCCCTTGTTCATGGAGAGCGTGCCCCCGCCGTGGCTGCGGAGGAACTTCGTCTTGGGACCGGCCACGTTCACGACGGGGTGAAGCCCGATCGTCTTGGTGACGACGCCGCCCCATCCCGCCTCGAACGCGCGCAGGATGTTGCTCTCCGATTCCGTGGGCGGCGCCGACGAGAGCAGGAACGGGTTCTCGAAGCGGATGCCCGTGAAGGTCGTGGACAGATCCGGGGCCATGGGGCCGAGGATAGACCTTTTCCGGCGCTCCGAAAAGGGCCGGGCCGGCGGTCAGGCGGCCGTCGGCACGGCTTCCCGGCGGCGGCCGCCCACGATGGCGCCCGTGATGGATCCGACGAGCATTCCGGTCAGGAGCGTGAGGCCGATCCAGAGCGTCATCTGCGGCAAGAGCCCGATCAGGAGCCAGGTCTGGACCGGACCCATGGCTGGGAAGTTCGGAGGTAGTGCGTCGTAGTGGGTGCCCCACTTGCCGATGATCGCGGGCAGCATCAGGGCGGCCACGGGGACGCGCGCAGCCAAGCCGTACACGAACAGCGTCCGTCCCAGCGCGGGCCATCCCCGGCTGGCCACGAAGCCGCCCACGAGGGCCGCGAAGCAGGCGGTCAAGATCGCTCCCGTCTGGGGGGCCCCGAGCTTGCTCGCGGTGAAGACACTCGCCATCAATATGGCGAATCCAAGCACCGTCATTCCGATGGCCTTGCCCTTGCTCGCCGGCCCCTCGCCCGCGCGGGCCAGGCGCACCGCGAAGTAGACCCCGAACACGAACGGCAGCCAGGAGATGCCAATGATGGCAAAGCCCCCTCCTCCCGCGCGGTTGAACAGCGTGGACGACCAGTGCTGCAGCTCGCCCACAAGGCGCAACGCGGTCACACCCAGGGTGATGATCGCGGGGACGAGAACGAGGTCACGGGTCGTGGGACGGGATGTGTCAGGCAT
>WNFM01226161.1_pt1 | contig 26498 bp, 27 predicted proteins | sample 5400271 | NCBI WGS metagenome assembly WNFM01 (sample SAMN13153352, study PRJNA577476) | soil metagenome | isolation source: 60 cm saprolite on Douglas fir-dominated hillslope | place: USA:California | collected 2013-09-17 | reverse complement strand
CCTGGCCACATCGAGGATCTTGGCAGCGTTCAGATAAGACTCCCGGGCAGCAGCCGGCCCGATCGGATAGGCTTCATCGGCCTTGCTTACGTGCAGGGCGGCGCGGTCAACTTCAGAAAAAACCGCCACCGAAGCAACACTCATCTCACGGCAGGCGCGAATGACGCGCACCGCGATTTCACCGCGATTGGCTATAAGGACCTTGGAGAACATAGTAGAAACCTTGATTGTAACAACAAAGTTGCGGACAGCCGGTTGCCCACGTGGCCGAAGCAACCCATGGAGCAAGCGCGATTGCGCTCACAGAAAGCTGCCGGTAAAAACAAAAGCCCCTCGCCGAAGGAGGGGCTTTATTCAATGAGAGTTATTTACTTCGATTTTGGCTGTTCCAGCACAATACCGCCGCTGGTTTTTTTGGCGGCTGCGTCGGCTTTCTTTTGCGGCTGCGTCGGCTTTCTTTTTGCGTGCGGCCATGGCCTTGTCGCTCCAGTCGTTGGCCGTCTTCACGTATTCGGCGCGCGCCTGGGCATCTTCGCAGGTCATATCGGCGGCTTTACGGCGATAAAGCAGGTTCATATACGCCATGGCGTCGTCATAATCCTGGCGCTTGTCGATGGCCGTCTGCAGCATTTTCATGCCTTCATCCACAATCTGCCCGTCTGAGTTCTTCATCTGGTCGCAGATCTTCTGGCTGCCTTTGCCTTTCAACTCGTCCTCAACCCGCAAGCCTTCTTTCGACTTCACGTCCGCTGCGTCCTTATAAGTTTGCGACCAGTCAATCACGCCAACCGAATAATATGTTTCAGGATCGTTGGGGTCGGCCTCAAGGGCTTTCTTGTAATATTCCCGGGCTTCGTTGAACTTCTTCTGCTGCATGTAGAGGAAGGCGATGCCCTTCAGGCTGGTCACGTTCTTGGGATCCGATTGCAGGACGTTCTTGTATTCTTCAATTGCCTGCGCCGCGTTCCGCAGGTTCTCCGGGGTATCCACACCGGGGACGTATTGCTGGGCATAGGCGGTGGCCAGGTACATCTTGGCGACTTTCAGGTCATTGTCCAGGCTGACGGCGTTTTTGAAGTGCTCGATCGCCTGCTCATAACTGCCGAGCCGGTATGCCTGAACGCCTTTATTCAGTTGGTCGCGGGCCCTGAGTTTGTTGCAACCCGCGGTGGCCAACATCATGGCTGTGATCGCGAATACCGTCACGAAGCGTGCGGCTCTATTCATGTCTGCTGCTCTCCTTGCCGGAGTAAAAAAAATTTTCAGTCCTGGGGACAGAATCCGCGGAGGTGGCTGCCCTGCCGCCATCCCCCACGCTGAGGAGTTTTTTAGCTCTTTACTGCCCGGCTTCGATCTTGGCCGTGATCAATCCCACTCTGTCCACCACCTGGGTACCGCGGGCAATGTCGATAACCTGGGCCACATTTTGGAACTCAACATCAGGATCGCCTTTTACGAACATCACGCGCTCGGCACGCGTCTTGAAGATGTCCGTCAACCGCGACTGCAGATTGTCCCAGCTTACGTCCTCCTGGTTGATCTTCAGTTTCGCTTTTTCCCCGGCCCCGCCCAATACCTGCACGACCACGGTTCGATCAGTGTCGGTTTTTGGCTGGTTTGGCGGCGGAGGTTGCGGAACCAGCGCCTCCAATCCCTTGGGAGTGAGCGGCGTGATGACCATGAAAATGATCAGTAGCACCAGTAGTACGTCGATCAGCGGCGTCACGTTAATATCGGCGGTTTGCCCGCCCGACGCGCTCGTTGTCATTGCCATACGATTGTTCCCTTCATGCCTTGTTACGGCTGCTGTGGTTTCGTGGGATCGTGCCTTTGCTCAGTCAGCAGACCCAACTCGTCAACGCCGGCCGACCGCACATCGTCTACCACGTCCACCACCGCCTTATAGTGAGCGCGGGCATCCGCCCTGACAAACACCTGTTTTTTGGTGCGGCTGGAGACGCGCTCCTTCACCTTTTGCGTCAGTTCTTCAGGGGACAGCACTTTTTGTGCGTCGAAGAATACGGTGCCGTCTCTCTGGACCGCCACAATCAAGGCGTCTTCTTTGTCTGCATCGGGCATTTGAATGGGATTGTTGGTTTTGGCCATCTCCACAATCGTGCCCTTTTGCAGCATGGGTGTGATCACCATGAAGATGATCAACAGCACCAGCATCACGTCCACCATGGGCGTGACGTTGATGTTGGAGTTTACTTTAGCCCCTTCATTACGTACTGCTATGGCCATAGGTCTGCTCCCGGCTTACCGCCGCACCGTTGTGGTCCGTTTCAGGAAGTAATCCACCAGTTCGCTGGATGAGTTGTCCATTTCCACGTCAAAAGCTTCCACTTTGCCGGTGAAATAGTTGAACATCATCACGGCGGGGATGGCGACAAACAGTCCCAGAGCGGTGGTGACCAGCGCTTCTGAAATACCGCCAGCCACGGCGCCCAGACCGGTGGCCTTCTGCTCCGAGATCTTCTTAAACGCGTTCAGAATTCCGATAACCGTGCCGAACAGTCCCACAAACGGCGAGGTCGATCCAATCGTGGCCAGTCCGCCCAAGCCACGCTTCAGTTCGGCGTGGACAATGGCTTCGGCGCGTTCCAGAGCGCGTTTGCTGGCTTCAATCTGCTCGCCGGGGATTTCTGTGGATTCGCCATGGGCCTTAAACTCTTGCAAGCCGGCGGTAACTACCTTGGCCAGGTGGCTCTTTTTATTGCGCTCGGCCACACGGATGGCCTCGTCCAGTTTGCCTTCGCGCAGCGCGCCGGCAACCACCGGAGCAAACTGCCGCGACTGTTTGCGGGCGGCGCTGAAAGCGATCCAGCGGTCAATCATGACGCCGATCGACCATGCCGACATGATGAATAGAATAACCACGACGACCTGGGCGACCCAGCTCATCTGTTTCCACAGGTGGATCGGGTCCCAGCCGATGCTGCCTTCATCCGTCTGGAACAGCCAGAAGGCGACCATGTGCGCTTTGGCGAGCGTTAGAGTTGCAATATTTGCGAAAAGCATGAGTTTAAGTTTTCCTCCTCAGAACTTTAGAACTTTTTTGCCGAGAGCGTGAGCCTTGGCCGGAATAGAAGAGCAGCGCGACAACCTGGACGATATGAATCTTCTTCTCGGGGCCAGGACGGTAGGTTTTTTGCCCACCGTCCCTTCATTGAAAACGTTTCTTACATGTGGAACTTCACAGTGACCGTTGTTTCTACCTCTACAGGCTCGCCGTTCAAAATATACGGCTTGTACTTCCACTGCCGGACGGCGTCCATCGCAGCCTGAATGAGAATTGGATGCCCGTTCACCGCACGAAGGTTTTCGATCACACCAGATTTGCTGATGGTTGCCTGCAGCGTTACGTCACCCTGGATGTGCGCTATACGTGCCATCTGCGGGTACGCCGGCTGGACGTCATGGATCTTCAACCCGTCGGCCACTCCGGAGGATACGCGCAGCTTCTGCGGCGTAGCCACCTTCGGCGGCGGCGCGGCTGAACCGATAATGCCGCCGATCACTCCATTGGCCGAGCCGCCTGGGACTCCGCCGACCACTCCGCCGGTCACGCCGGTGTTCGGTGGCACTTCCTCTTCCGTCATCATCTTGACTTGTTTTGGGATCTTGGTAGGCGCACGCAGAGCGCCATCCACAATCTCGCTAACTCTTTGCACGTGCTGGATCTGCGGCGCCGCAGGCGGCGGGGGCGGGGGGGGTGGTGGCGGCGCAACCAGCCAGGTTGTAAGCTGCCCTTTGGGCAGTGCCTCCGTGAAAATCAAAGGTAGCAGTACCAAAAATCCCACAAGCCCAAGCTGCACGAGCGTCGAGATCAAACCCGTCCACTTCTGGTTGGTTTTGATCCTGCCTCCGGATTCCATTAGGCTGTCTTCAAACATGCCTGTTCTCCAATCCTAGGGGACTCTTTCGATAGATATATTGGACACCGGGACTGCCTAAATTGCTCCCAAAAACCGGGGAATTTTTGGGCCCTACACTTTTACGCGAACTTTACCCTTGCTCCCCTGCGCCGGAAGTGCCATGGCACCAGCTCCTAAGCGCTTGGATCGCCATTCCGTATAAGCCACAAGCATGGGAGCGGCCACGGCAATCGACGAATACGTACCTATTAGGATGCCGATTACCAGGGCAAAGGAAAACCCGTGAAGTACTTCCCCACCAAAAAGATACAGGGAGAGCACCGTCAGAAATGTCAGCCCGGAGGTCAGGATCGTCCGGCTCAGGGTCTGATTGATGCTCTTGTTTACGATCTCCGCCAGGCTCTCCCGCCGCATGAGCTTCACGTTCTCTCGTATGCGATCAAACACCACAATGGTGTCGTTCATGGAGTAGCCGACCAGGGTAAGAATCGCGGCGATAACAGTAAGGGTTATCTCCTGATTCGTCAAGGAGAAAGCCCCTACCGTGATAAGCGTATCGTGGAACACCGCCACAACCGCCGCTACGCCATAAATCAGCTCAAACCGGAACCACAGATACACCAGCATTGCCAGCAGCGAGAAACCCACCGCCAGAGTCGCCTGCTTCCGCAACTGGCCGCCCACCTGTGGGCCAACAATGTCCGCGCTGCGCACGCCAAAATTGCTGGTGTAAAAATCCTGCTTCAGCGCCTCTATGATCGGGTCAGGGACCGCGCCCTTCAAATCATCAAGGCTTCTCAAAACCCCGCCCTTCACCTTGTCTCGGATGCCCAGCACCTGGCGCGCATAGCGTTCATATTCGGCCGGAGCCAGATGCATGGGATCTCTGGCCACCAGCGCATCGCGCACCGCTGCAAATCCCACTCGATCACTGTTGTTTATGTCTCGCTTGCCCGGGACAGGATTGGTCTCCAGCGCGTTGATAATATCGTTTTTGCCTTTGGAAAGATCGGCCTCACTGGTCTCTTTCAGGTCCAGCTTGATCACCACTTCATTGCTGCCGGCCTCCAGGTTCTGAATCACGGCATTGTGTAGCCCCGCTTTATCCAGTGCTGAGCGGATGGCTTTGTTGTCCGGCGGTTCGGCAAATTTCACGTACACCAGGGTGCCGCCCCGGAAATCCACGCCCAGCGGAATCTTGTGCCAGAAAAGCATGGAGAGAATGCCGGCCACGCTGAAGATCAGCGAGAAGCTGAGGAAATACCATTTCTTGCCCAGAAAATCGATGTTGGTATTGCGAAAAAATTCCACTTTGTTTTGACCTTTGAACTAGATGCTCAGCGCTTCGCCGCGCCCTTTGCGGCTCAGGATTGCATCGAAAATTACGCGGGAAACAAAGACCGCGGTAAACAAGTTGGCCAGCAGGCCGAAAATCAGTGTGAGGCCGAATCCGCTCACCGGCCCGGTGCCCACGAAGAACAGGATCAGCGCTGAAACAATCGTCGTCACGTGCGTATCCAAAATGGTGGTCCAGGCGCGATCAAATCCCTGGTCCACCGCCGCTGCCGGAGCTTTGCCGTTGCGCAGCTCTTCTCGAATGCGCTCAAAGATCAGCACATTGGAATCCACGCCCATACCGACCGTAAGAATCACTCCGGCAATGCCGGGAAGAGTAAGCACGGCGCCAAAAAATCCCATGAAGCCGAGCAGAATCACCAGGTTCAGCACCAGCGCAACGTCAGCATTGATGCCCGCCCCGCGGTAATAAATCAGCATGAACAGCAAAACCGCCGTCATGCCGGCGATAGCGGCTTTCACGCCCGCGCGGATCGAGTCCGCTCCCAAAGATGGGCCCACCGTGCGCTCCGTCAGGTAGTTCAGGCTGGCTGGCAGCGCGCCGGAACGCAGCAACATGGCCAGGTCTTTGGCGCTTTCCGGCGTGAAACCACCGTAAATTTCACCGCTGTCGGAAATTTGCCCTTCGATTCCTGGCGCAGAGATCACGCGGTTGTCGAGAATGATTGCCAGATTGGCGGGATCGGGCCCTGACTTGAGATGGGCGCCGGTGAAAGCAGCAAACTTCTTCGCCGGGCCGGGATTCAGGTAGAAATTTACGATCGGAGCGTTGGTATCGGACTTGGTCCCTTCGCGGGCATCGCGAATATCCGTTCCACTTACTACCGACGTGCGCGAGACCAGGTATACCTGATCGCCGCTTCCGCCCTTTTCCGGTCTGCCGTGCAATAGCACCATATTGGGAGGCAGAACGCCGCCATGAGCCTTCAAAGCTTCGTCTTCGCTGGCGTAAGCCCCGCGCGATTCCCTGAGCTCCAGGCGCGCCGTTGATTGAAGAATTTCTCTGACCCGCCCCGGGTCGTCCACGTCCGGCAGTTGCACCAGAATCTGGTTCTCTCCCAGCCCGTTCTTCTGGATGAGGGGCTCGCTCACGCCGAGCGCGTCAACCCGATTACGAATGGCTTCAATCGACTTTTCCAGCGTGTCGGTCTTCAACTGCGCCAGGCGGTCCGGCCTCATGGTGAGGATCTGGCTGTTCTCCGGGCCGCTAGAAAGGGTGTATTCCGGCAGCTTCTCGCTGACAATACCGCGCACCTGGGAAATAGCGTTCAGCGGCACTCCTTTGATCACGATCTGTTCCGGCTTGTTTGGGTCCGGCTTGCCGATGTCGGCATACGTGATGTGGGCCTTGCCGAATTCGTCCTTCAACGTCTCGATCGCCCGATCGGTTTCCCCGTTCACCGCATCACTCACCTGCACTTGCAGGATCAGGTGAGTTCCGCCCTTGAGATCGAGCCCAAGATGGATGTTCTTGAGCACTGCTGCCTTCAGCCCGTCTCCCGTGAACGACGACGGGATCCCGAAGATGCCGTAAAGAAAAACCAGCAGTATTCCGACAATGATTACCAGTTTGATCAGTAAGTTCTTCTGCATGTTCTAAGCGTCACTTCTTTTACGATGATTTCTTTTCTTCGTCTTCACGATTGATGGAAACAACGGAACTCTTCACCACTTCCAGCCGCAAATTGTCCGGCGGCACGCGCAGATGAATCGCATCGTCCTTGAGCGCGATCACCTGCCCTCGGATTCCGCCGCTGGTGGTCACCCGGTCGCCGTTTTTCAGGCTGCCCAGCAGTTCCTGCCAGCGCTTGGTTTTGCGTTGCTGAAAATAGAATGTGGCCGCGATAAATACCAGCGGCAATAGCAGAAATATCCCCAGGCCGCCGCCGGCAGATCCGCCCTGAAACAGTAATAAGCTAATCATGTTTTGCATCATTCAAGTTTTGCATCATTCAAAGATTGCCTTCGCAGCCGCACACGCTCGCCTTTTTTGGAAGAGCGCGATTACCCTGATTTGTGACCGCTGATGAATACCGCCCGGGCCTCCGCACGTGACCTGACTGGTGCTGGAGTTATTCGGAGGTTTTCTTTTTGACGCCTGAATCAGGGGCGCTCAGGCCAAGGACACACTTCCTGACAGCATCCCTGAGAGGTCCCCAAGCCTTATAGCATGACGTACCGTCCGCATGGTGTCAAGGTAGAAGGCCAGATTATGAATCGTGTTTAACACCGCGGCCAGCGGCTCTGCTGAGACGAACAGGTGCCGCAGATAGGCCCGCGTGTATCGCGCGCAAACACGGCAGCCGCACTTGGGGTCGGCCGGCGACTGGTCCTGCGCATAGCGCGCGTTCTTGATATTGATTCGTCCTTCGGAGGTGAACAGCAGGCCATGCCGCGCCGCCCGCGTCGGCAGCACGCAGTCCATCATATCGACTCCCATAGCAGCGTATTGGACGATCTCCTCCGGATACCCCACACCCATGACGTATCGGGGCTTGTCCTTCGGTAGCACCTCGAGCGTGGCTGCAATCATCTCCATGGTCTTGGCCCGCGACTCGCCCACGCTCAACCCGCCAATCGCGTACCCGGGGAAATCCAGCTCTACCGTTCGCTCCGCCGATTCCCGCCTTAGGTCGGCGTACATGCCACCCTGCACAATGCCAAAGAGAGCTGGCGCTGTGTGCGACTCGTGGAGCACAGCGGGTGCCCCATCCTTTGCGCGTTGTTTGCGCAAAGGATGGGATTCGCTCCATGGAACTTCGTGCTTATGGGCTTCAAAATATTCCTTCGATCGCCGCCCCCAGCGCAGCGTCATCTCCATCGACTGCCGTGCTCGCTCTTTCTCCGCCGGATGCTCGGTGCACTCGTCGAAGGCCATCACAATGTCCGCCCCCAGCGCGATCTGTATCTCCATCGACCGCTCCGGTGTAAACAGGTGTGACGTGCCGTCCAGATGCGAGCGAAAGCTCACGCCCTCTTCGCTCACCTTGCGCAGTTCGCTCAGGCTGAACACTTGGAACCCGCCGGAGTCGGTAAGCAGAGCGCGCTCCCAGCTCATGAACTTGTGCAGCCCGCCCAGCTTGCGCACCAGCTCATGCCCCGGCCGAAGATAGAGATGATAGGTGTTGCCCAGAATGATCTGCGCGCCCAGATTTTCAGAACCAAGGTCTTCCAAAATGTCCTGCGGAACCGCTTTGACGGTGCCTGCAGTCCCGACAGGCATGAAGGCGGGCGTCTCCACGTCGCCGTGAGCGGTGTGAATGCTGGCGAATCGGGCCGCGCCGGCCTGGGCCTGAATAGTAAACGGGAGTGTCACAGAACAATATGGTACTAGCTCATTCCATCCCGAGCGAAGCGAGGATCTGCTCCGCTGCCGCTTGGCTGATTGCGTGCCAACAACCGGCGCTAAATGCTCTGGTAAACTCTCACCGAGGACCTCACAACATTGCGACAACTTCCCGTACTCGTGGTCCATGGCGGCGCCTGGGCCATCCCCGATGAAATGGTGCAACCCCATCTTTCCGGTGTGCAGAAGGCGCTGGATCAAGGCTGGCACATTTTAGAAGGCGGCGGCTCCGCCCTTGACGCCGTGGAAGCCGCCATCGTCTGCATGGAAGACGACGAAACTTTTGACGCAGGCCGCGGCAGCTTTCTTACCCGCGACGGCCGCGTCCAGCTTGACGCCCTCATGATGGATGGCGCCACCCTGCGCGCCGGCGGTGTGGGCTGCGTTGAGCGCATCCGCAATCCCATACAGGCCGCGCGACTGGTGCTGGACCAGAGCCCGCACGTCTATTTTGTCGCCGAAGGCGCGGAGCGTTTCGCTCAGGAGCACGGCATGCCGCTTTGCCGCAATGAAGAACTGGTGATCGATCGCGAGATCAAGCGCCTGAAGGACGCGCAGGAAAAAGAAGCTGCCGGCCATCCCGATCTCACGTTTGCCGGCCCTCAATCCAGCCATGACACTGTGGGCTGTGTGGCGCTCGACGCAAACGGTAACATTGCCGCCGGCACATCAACCGGCGGCACGCTCAACAAAGCTCCCGGTCGAGTGGGCGACTCGTCGCTAATCGGCTGCGGCTGCTACGCTGACAACCTCAGCGCTGCCGGCTCCTGCACCGGCTGGGGTGAGCCCATTATGAAGTTGGTCCTCGCCAAGTGGGCGGCCGACCGTGTGCGCACTGGCGCTGCGCCTGACGCTGTGGCACAGGAAGCCATGCAATATCTGAAACGGCGGCTCAACGGCCACGGCGGAATGATCCTGCTCGATCAGCGCGGCCGCTTCGGCATTGCCCACAACACCCCACGTATGGCCTGGGCATACAAGAATACGGAAAGGGAAAAAGCTGGAATCAACTGCTGACTTGGCCGCAGATTTTCGCCGATCAGCGCTGATCTGCGTTGATCAGCGGCCCGAAACCTATTTGTCATAGTGCAGCAGCGCGAATACTTCCGTTCCGTCAAACTTCCTGCGGCCGCTCAGAAAATCCAGCTCCACCACAAAACCCATGCCTTCCACCTCGGCGCCCAGTGACTTCGCCAGTTGCAGACACGCGTTCGCGGTGCCGCCGGTGGCCAGCAGGTCGTCCACGATAATCACACGCTGCCCTGGCCGGATCGCGTCTTTATGAATCTCCAGCGTGTCCGTGCCGTATTCCAGGTCATACGTCCACTTCACGGTTTCCGCCGGCAGCTTGCGCGGCTTGCGGATGGGCACAAAACCGGCGTTCAAGCGGTATGCCAGCGCCGGTCCAAAAATGAAGCCGCGCGCTTCAATGCCCAGCACCAGATCGATATCGCGATCAAGATAGTGCTCGGAGAGCGAATCGATCAGGGTGGCAAAGCCGACTTTGTCTTTCAACAAGGTCGTGATGTCATAAAAAAGAATTCCCGGCTTGGGAAAATCCGGCACTTCGCGCACCAGACTCTTGAGGTGCTCGCAGCTTACCGCGGGCTTCGGCTCCATCTACCATGCTCCTTCAATGCGAAAAGTTTTAAGACCGTCCACCGGCTCTGCCGGTAATTCCGTTACTTCATCCACGCGCGCCGCCCTCGGACCCTGGCGCAATTTGTTGCGAAAAGCGTTGTGCTGCTCTTCCGTGCCGATGGCCAGCGCTTCCACCGTGCCGTCAATGTTATTGCGCACCCATCCGGCCAGCCCAAGCGCGCGCGCTTCATGGTCCACAAACCAGCGAAAGCCCACGCCCTGCACGCGGCCACGCACAATGTAACGCCTGGCAATCATCGGCTAGGCCCGCGAGAGGTACGCGCCCTCGGCTGTATCCACGCGAATCTTCTCGCCTTCATTGATGAAAGGCGGTACCTGCACCACCAGCCCGGTTTCCGTCTTGGCCGGTTTGGTAACGCTTGAAGCGGTAGCCGACTTCAATCCCGGCTCGGTTTCCACCACCGTGAGCTCCACAATCTGCGGCAGCTCGATGCCCACCGGCTTGCCGTCGTAAAACTCCACCTTGATCTGCAGGTTCGGTGTGAGGTAGTCCACGGAGTCGCCCAGCGTGTCTTTGCTCAAATGCGTCTGTTCGTAATTCTCCGTGTTCATGAAGCAATAGCTGTCGCCATCCTGGTAGAGGTATTCCATGGGAATTTCATCCACCGTGATCTTGTCAATGGGATCGCTGGAGCGGAAGCGGTGCTCAAACATGGCGCCCGTGCGGATGTTGCGCAGCTTGGCCTGAATAAAGGCGCGCAGGTTGCCGGGCGTGCGGTGTTCCACGGTGAAGACCAGATGAAGGTCGTTGTTGTGTTTAATGATCATCCCCGGACGCATCTGGGTTGCTGGAATTGCCATGTCTTGAACTCTCTCCTTGAACGCTCTTGCTGGATTGACGGGTCTTGTCTGCTTCTTGCGGGAACGGCGAAACAGACGGCCGGGCCTCTATTTCCGAAGCCGGCGGCAGACGAACTAAAAATTTTACCTCAAACCCGCGCTCCTTTACAGCGCGCACGGCCCGTGCTCGCGGTTTCCGGCCCATTCTTCCCAAGCCAACTTCACCCGCCCGGCCGGCGTCCAAACTTCAGGAGGTGAACTCCATGCTGGCGATTTTCTTCATTCTGCTCATCATGTGGGCACTGGGAATGATCAGCAGCTATACCTTCGGCGGCGCAATCCATCTGCTGCTGGTGTTTGCTTTGATCGTGCTGGTCATCCGCCTGGCGCAGGGCCGTAGCGTGGCCTGATTGCTTCTCAGTTGCGGTCTTCGCTGCTCTCTAACTTGATCGCGACCGTGTATCTTCCGTTCTCATCCACTATCAGGCTCTGGCCGCGATTCCCAATCGTTCTGAGAAAATCCGGCTCATTGATTTCCGTATTCAGGTCCACATTCTCCACCGCCAACAGCCGGTAACTGCCAGGCGCTACGCCGCGCAGGGTGAATTTCCCTTTTGCATCGGCGCTGGTTCGCCGGAACAGGTCAGGCGGCCCGGGCTCCGGAACATCCGGAACCAGCAATATTGAGCCGCGGGTTGGCTGGTCTTTTCGGTCGAACAAAAAGCCTTCAATGCGCGCGCCGGCGGGACTCAGCACCAGCTCCATATCACCGCGCCTGCCGCTGACCACTACGTTATCCGGCGGCACGTCATGGCCGGAGATCGAGAGCGCTTTCAGGTAGTAGTCCTCCGTCAGGTTGCGGATCGTGGCGCGGTAGCGCCGCTCCGGACGGAGTTGCGCTTCAAACTTGTATTCGGGAAAGCTTGCGTTGGTGAACACACGAGGCATCAGGCCTTCGGCGGCAAACTCGATGATGACGCGGCCCAGAGGGTTTTTGAGAATTCCCGTCATGCTCACATGGCCGGCCGCGACAAAATCCGGCAGCGCTGAAATCTGCACGTTCTCCGCTCCCTGATTGCCCACCTCCACGGTCTGCTCACCCGCATAGATCTGGTCGTCTTCGGTAAAGCTGGCGCGCAACGTGTAAGCGCCGGGCGCAAGCCCGCGGATTTCAAACGTGCCGTCTTCGCCGGAAACCAGCGCCGGAAGCCCGTCTCCTTCCATATACGTTGTCCAGTAGGCGGAAACCGAAGCCCCTTTCGGCGGCCTTCCGGTCATCCCGTTGACGACTCTGCCGCGTATCGATACCACGGGAGCGCTGACCAGGAGAAAATTCGCAGCTACCTCATCACCCGGATTCAGTTTTAGGATCTGCGCCTGCTGAAAGTCGCTGGTGGCTGGATAAAACAGCGATGGATAGGTATAGGCGGGATCGGGGACGCCAGGCATTTCAACCTTTATTGGCCTGCCGCGCTTGTCAGTCATTTTCTGTAACGCATTTACGTTCTCTATGATCGAGCCAAGGGTCCTGAGCGCTTTGGATTTGTAGTCCGCCACAACGTAGTACTTTCCCGGATGAAGCCCACCGAGGCGGTATTGCCCGAGGTCATCTGTTACACCCTTTGCCACGACCCGCAGATACATCTGCCCGATCCGCACCTGGGCAACTATCAGCCTGACCTGCACATCCTGTACCGGATCGTTATATTCATCTAGGATCTCACCGCTCACCACCGCTGCCGGCGTCAGCCGCACCGGCATGTTCTTTAAATGCTGGCCCGAAACAACTTCAAACAGGGGTTGATGCTCACGCTTGCGTTCGTCAGAGAAAAATCCCTGGCGCTCCGCCACCAGCTTGTATAGGCCGGGCTCAACGTGTTGGAAGATGAAATGGCCGTTGCCGTCAGCGCGTGATGATTTGCTCCCCGCACCCTTTGCGCCCAGCAGCGTGACGGTGGCCCGCGGAATCGTCCGGCTGTTCTGTATGTTGACGACACTGCCTTCAACGATGGCGCGCTCCGGGTCGTCATCGGCCCGGGCTGCGAGCGGAACAGCCATCGCCAAGGCAATAAGAATCGTTCTATAGGCAATTGCCATGCTTGCTTACTCTTGTTCTGCAAAAATCTTGACCGATCTGGATGGGGCCCACGTTAAGGTTCGGTTAATTTCTGCTATACCGGTTCTTCTTCTTTTCCTCGAAACGCTCCAGGGCCAGATGGATCAGCCGGTCAATCAGCTCCGGATATTCGAGGCCCGAGGCCGCCCACATTTTGGGATACATGCTGATGGAAGTGAAACCGGGCATGGTGTTGATCTCATTCAAGTAGATTTTGTTGTTCTTCGGGTCCATCAGGAAGTCCACCCGCGCCAGCCCTGAGCAATCCACTGACTTGAACGCGCGGATCGCCATTCCTTGCACTTCCTTCATTTGTTTCTTGCTGATTCTGGCCGGAATCACCGGCTGCGAGCCCTCGTCAATGTATTTGGCGTTGTAATCATAGAACTCCGCCGCCGGCACAATCTCTCCCACCGTTGACGCCTGCGGCTCATCATTCCCTAGAACGGCGCACTCCAGCTCCCGCGCTTTGCGTTTCTTGCCGCCCACACCTTCTTCGATCACGATCTTGCGGTCATACTCTGCGGCGACATTGATCGCCGGGCCCAATTCCTTGCGATCATGCGCCTTGGAAATTCCAACCGACGATCCCAGGTTCGCCGGTTTCACAAACAGCGGATACTTCAGCTTGCGTTCCACCAGTTTGGTGACCTTCTTTGGCTCTTTCTCCCACTGGCTGCGCAGCACCGTCACGTGCTTCACAATCGCCAGTCCAGCGCCCGCAAAAAGCTGCTTCATGATGTCTTTATCCATGCCCGCCGCGGAACCGAGCACGCCCGCGCCCACGTAAGGAATCTCCGCCAGCTCGAGCAAGCCCTGGATCGTTCCATCCTCGCCAAACGTTCCATGAAGTACAGGAAATATGACGTCCACGTCGATCCCTTTTTGCGACGTGGATCCAGCGCTATCAAATGGAACCAGCCCGTGCGACTGCGGCATGGGCGGAACAATCACGCCTTCACCTTTGGCCAGCACCGCCGCGCCAGGCGTGGTCTGCGGATCGCCTGCGCGCAGGTGGCGTCCGCTCTCAGGCAGGTTCTCTCCGCGAAGCAGGCGCTCCGCGTGCGTCTCCGTGAGCCATCGGCCTTCTTTGGTAATGCCAATGGGCACTACCTCATATTTATCTTTGTTGATTGCCTTGAGAACCGAGGCCGCTGAAAGCAGCGAGATTTCGTGTTCGCCGCTGCGTCCGCCAAAAAGAATGCCGACCCTGAGTTTCTTCATCTGCAATACTGTAAAGCAGCAGTCAGCACTCAGCAATCAGCCAAACAAGTTAACCGCGAAGGACGCTAAGAGCGCAAAGGAGAGTATGAAAACTGATCACGCCTATTCCTTTGCGTTCTTCGCGTCCTTTGCAGTAATCAGATTGTTTAAAGGGCTGAATGCTGATTGCTATCTGCAGTCTTTGACGATTTCCCGCACCGCCTCGGCCAGCTTGCCGTCCCGCTGCTTCTGCGCCAGGTCGTCGAGCGATTTGGCCGTCGCCTGCGGATCAGTTTTGAGAATCGCGCTGTAGGCCTTTAGCACGCCTTCCATCCCGCCAACGCTCTGGTCAACGATGCCGTCCGCCTGCTCTGGGTGTTCGATGAGAAATGCCGCGCTGGAGATCAGCAGTTGGTTCGCCAGTTCGGAGCGGTATTTATGATTTGGCCGGCGCAGGCCCGCCAGCAGATTCGTGCAGAGCCTCACGCGGACGTCGGGAGCACGTATGACCCATTGCAACGCCCATTCGCGGTCAGAATTCAGGGCCGGGTCCAGTGGCGCTTCTTCTAACTTATGCGCTACGACGACCAGACGCTGGCGCTCCTCCGGCGTAGTGTGCTTCTCCACCGGCTGCTGCGCCACTGTAGGCGTCGGCGCCTGGGTCTCACTGCTCTGGACTCCCGAATCGCATTGCTTGCGGACGTGGCTCTCAAGTTTGCCTTCACCTGATATCTGCACCAACTCGTCGAGTGCTTTTGATCGAGTATCCGGCTTACTCTTGAGAATGGCGCTGTAGACTTTCAACGCACTCTCCATGCTGGCGGTGTAGTCCGCCATTTCGTCATCGGCACGGTCTGGGTGCTCAAAAACAAATGCGGCGCTGGCGAGCATGAGCTGGCTGATAATACGCTCGTGGTATTTGTATTCCGGCCTCTCTTGGTAGAACTCTCTGAGGGCCCTGCCGCAGATCTTCATATGGGCGCCGGGGACGCGCATTACCCACTCCATCTTCCGGTCGCCTTCGCGCTGTAAACCCTTGTCCAGCGGCGATTGCTCCAGTTGGCGTACTACCATGATGAAGCGCTGGCGCTCTTCTGGAGAGGGCCCGCTACCCTGCGCAGCAGCAGAAAGAACCATGAAAGACAGCAATATCAATACGATTGAAGCTGTTTTTCTCATGCCTGCATCCGCCACCGGCTTACACGCCCTCTTTCTTGTCTTCGCATGGCTTGCTCGCATCGCGGACAACGTCGCCAAGTTTGCCCTGCTTCTGTTTGTCCAGCAGTCCATCCAGGGCCTTGGATTTTGCGCCGGGATCGCTCTTTACCAGCGCGCTGTAGGCTTTAAGTGCGCTCTCCACGCCGGCCACGTACTGTGACGACGTGTCGCCCGCCTTGTCCGGGTGCTCGATGATATAGGCCGCGCTGCCGAATGTCGCCTGATAAGAAAGCTGCGGCGTGTACTTGTTTTGCTCCATCAAAAACTCAGGACCAAAGAGGATTGGCGCGCAGATATTCACGTTGATATCGGGAATGTCCTCCAGCCACTGCTTGGCCCATTTCTTTTCTTCGTACAGACTTTTATCTAGCGGCGTTTGCTCGAGTTTGTGCGTCAGCGCCAGAAAGCGCTGGCGTTCTGCGGGCGTCGAAGGCGCTCGCTTAGGTTCGTTCTGGGCGAAGGACGCCGACAAGACAGCCAATGAGAACAGGATGAATGAAACCAGCCGCGCTTTGCGCATTCTTCCTCCAACAGCTTTGCAATTTGCAGAAGAGAAACCCAAAATCTTTGAAACACAGAGGAAAGGAGGTAACGGAGGAGTGAGAGTTGCCGGTTAAATCAGCTCATCCGTATTCATCAGCAGTGATCTCTGCCTTTCGATCGCGACGATCTCGGCGATTTTCCCTTGCCTCCGCTTCCTCCGTTCCTCTGTGTTTCAAAGATTTTGGACTTCGTTAAATGTGGATTACAAAATCTTTTTCCCGAACGCTGAAAGCGCCAGTTCCACCGCCAGGTCCGCTGTCCGGTTGTGCTCATCAATCACCGGATTGACCTCGACAATCTCAAAGCTGGTCATGCGGCCATGGTCGGCAATGATCTCCATGGCCAGGTGGGCTTCGCGATAGCTGGCTCCGCCACGCACTGGCGTTCCCACACCGGGAGCGTCTTCAGGGTCAATCCAATCCATATCGAGCGAAACGTGGTAGCCGGCGGTGCCGCGTCCGGCGACGCGCAGCGCTTCTTCAATCACCGTGCGCATGCCGCGCTCGTCGATGTCGCGCATGGTGTAGACCTCAATGCCGGTCTCTTTTATGTTCTCTTTTTCGCGCGCATCAACGTCGCGGATGCCCACCAGAACGCAGTTCTCTGGGTGTACCTTAGGTGAAAAACCATAAATATCGGCCAACTCCGCCGGTCCCAGCCCCATAATTGCCGCCAGCGGCATGCCGTGAACGTTGCCGCTGGGGGAAGTATCGGGCGTATTGATGTCAGCATGGGCGTCAATCCAGATCAGCCCGATCTTCTGTTCCTGCACGCGCCGCTGCTGGCGGAAAAATTCTGCCACTCCGGCCACCGTGCCGGCTGCCACAGAGTGGTCTCCGCCCAACACCAGTGGAAACTTGCCCGCTTCCAGCGTCTTGAAGACCGTCTCAGCATGCTTGGTGCAGGTGGCGGTGATTTCTTTCAGGTACTTGGCGTGAGGATCGCCCGATTTCTTCTGCTCGGCGATCGCCACAGCGATATTGCCGCCATCTTCCACCACGTGGCCAAGTTCTTCCAGCCGCGCCTCCAGGCCGGCCACGCGCACGGCCGAGGGCCCCATATCTACCCCGCGGCGCGATTGCCCAAGATCCAGCGGCACGCCCAGAATCCTGATCTTTTTGGGAACAATGTTGTCCGCCACCACCGGCCGGTTGACCGGCTCGGTCTTGGTCGCCGCGGGCGCTGTAGTTGTTGGATCGGGAGTCATACGTTCCTAATCTTTGCGTCTGTGCTCTAGGGATAGATACGGGTCAGAGTGCGGGCAAACGGAATGGTCTCGCGCACGTGCTCCAGACCGCATACCCATGCCACGGCGCGCTCAATTCCCATACCGAAACCGGCGTGCGGCACGCCGCCAAATTTGCGCAAGTCAAGATACCACTTGAACGCTGATTCCGGCAGATCATGCTCCTGAATGCGTTTGCGCAAAAGATTGTAATCGCCAATGCGCTGCGATCCCCCGATGATTTCACCATAGCCCTCGGGTGCCAGCACGTCCACGCACAGCGCCAGTTCAGGACGCTGCGGGTCCGGCTCCATGTAAAACGCCTTCACCTGCGCCGGGTAGCGATGGATCATGACCGGCTTCTCAAACTGCGACGAGATGTAAGTCTCGTCCGGCGAACCGAAATCGCCGCCCCATTCAAACTTGGCCTCGACTTGTCCCTTGGCATGGCCCTCCTGCAACATTTTGACAGCTTCGTCATACGTGATGCGCGGAAAAGGCGGCTTGATGTTGGCCAGTTTGGTTATATCGCGTCCAATGGTTTCGAGATCGGCCTTGCGGTTGGCCAGCGCGCTCTGCACCAGGTGGCTGATGAACTCTTCCGCCAGCTGCATGATGTCATCAAGCTGCGCGTAAGCCACCTCAGGTTCCACCATCCAGAACTCGGTCAGGTGGCGGCGCGTCTTCGACTTTTCCGCGCGGAAGGTTGGCCCGAAGGAATACACCTTGCCCAGCGCCATGGCCATGGCTTCGATATAAAGCTGGCCGGACTGGGTGAGAAAGGCCTGGTCGTCGAAATAATCGACCTCAAACAACGTGGTCGTTCCTTCGCACGCTGCCGGCGTGAGGATGGGCGGATCGGTAAGTGTAAAGCCGCGCTCATCAAAGAAATTTCTGGCGGCACGAATGATCTCCGCGCGCACGCGCAGAATCGCGGTCTGCCGTGGCGTCCGTACCCAGAGATGGCGGTTCTCCATCAGGAAGTCAATACCATGCTCTTTGCGCGCGATGGGAAATGGCTCGTCTTCCGGAACGCGCTGCACGACTTTTACGTCATTCACGTCCAGCTCATAGCCGCCCGGCGCGCGCTTGTCAGCGCGAACTTTCCCGGTAACGATCACGCTGGATTCGTCGGTGAGGTTCTTGAGCGTGTCAAAGACTTCCGGCGTTACCTGGTTCTTGGGCGCCACGCCCTGGATCACACCAGTGCCGTCGCGAAAGATGGGAAAGATCAGCTTGCCGCTCTCGCGCTTGTTGTAGAGCCAGCCCTGAATGGTAACGGCCTGGCCGTCATGCCGTCCGACTTCTGCGATGGTAGTGATTGGCGCCTGGGTCGTTGTTTCCATATTAAATCTCAGTGAATTCCAAGTCTCGTCTTCCCGAACCCCGTCAATGAGGGCGCGCTGTCTGGGTCCCCATTCGCGCGCCGCTATTGCGCGTGAATGGGCAGAGCGCCCGAATAGGGGTGAGGGACCTTGTGTTGCCGTTCCAAACGCCACTAATCCGCGGCTACGCCTGCGCTCTCCAGCTTGCCGTAAACGCCTGCCATTTTGCCCGGAAGATCGATGCCCTCTTCGCCTTCAATCTCCAGCAGCAACGCCGGGGCTCCGGGAGCGGCGCGCAGCGACTGCATCGTCTGCTCCCAGTCGATCGTCCCGTCGCCGGGCCACAGATGCGAATCCTTGTCGCGCTTGTTGTCATGAATATGGGTCGAGCGTATGCGCCCCTCGAGCACGCTGAAGGCCTGGTGCACAGAGCTCATCAGATGCGCGTGACCAACATCGAAACAAACTCCCAGGTCTTCATAGCGCAGCAGCCGGATCAATTCCTTCAGCTTCTCCGGGGTCGAAAGATCGTTGGGAATATTCTCCAGCAACAGGCTTACGCCCAGCGGCCGGGCAAACGCCCGCAGGTGCTCAATCGCGCTCAGCGCATTTTCAAACTTGCGCGGATCGTCGTACTCATCGCTCTTGCCAATGTGCTGGACCAAAAAGCGGAACGGCACCGTCTCCGCGACTTCAATCGCGCGCTTGATTTCATCCATGGCCTCAATGCGCTGGCGCTTGTCCGGATCAACGATGTTGACCTGCTGCCCGCCGGAATGGAAATTGTTGTCCATGTAAATCGGCGCATGCATGGAGTGAAACTCTATTTTCTCTGACTTGAACCAGTTCCCCAGCTCCTTGACGTGGTCTTTATCGTGATAATTAAAGTGCCCGCGCGCGGCAAACAGCTCGATTGCCTGCGCTCCGCCGCGCACCATGTTGTCCAGCAGGCCGGGATGCAGCCGCCGTTTGATGAAAACGTAGCTCGACATTGCGCGCAGCATCAGAAGCCGACCGCCTTTCCGCCATTGCGCCCGTCGGGCGCGCCCAGAAGCTCTCCAGTTTTAGGATCCACGCCAATGCACTCGCCGTCACTCCAATAGCCTTGTTCTTTGATTTTGTGTCCGCGCGCCTGCAGCAATTTGATGGTGTCCGGCGAAATGCCGGCCTTTTCAATCTCGATCTCATCCGGTTGCCACTGGTGATGGAATCGCGGGGCGTTCACTGCCTGTTGAATATCCAGGCCATAATCCACCACGCCCATCAGGATATTGGCCACCGTGCTGATAATGCGCGGCCCGCCGGGCGAGCCCAGCACCATCGCCAACTTTCCGTCCTTGAGAACGATGGTCGGCGCCATGGCGCTCAGCGGGCGCTTTCCCGGCGCAATCGCATTGGCTTCTCCCTGAATCAAGCCGTAGCCGTTCGGCACGCCGGCCTTGGAAGTGAAGTCGTCCATCTCGTCGTTCAGCAGAAAGCCGAGCTTGCCAGCGGTCACGGCCGAGCCAAAACTGTCATTCAGCGTGGTTGTCACGGCCACGGCGTTGCCCTGCGGATCGACAACAGAATAATGCGTGGTGTTGTTTGACTCGCGGCCCACGTATGGCTGTTGCAATGCTGCGCGGCGGTCCAGATCGCCAAAGCCCGAGGGCCGCCGCAGTTCTTTGCTGTCGCTGGCGCGCATCATGTCCAGCGATCTCCGCCAGCCCGTGGCGTATCGTTTATCAATCAACTGGGCGACCGGAATCTGGCTGAAGTCGGGATCGCCCAGCAACTCCGCGCGGTCAAAAAACGCCCGCCGAAAAGCTTCCGTGATCAGGTGAATGGAATCGGCTGAGCGATTGCCCATCTTCCCCAGATCGTAACCTTCAAGAATGTTCAGCGCCTCAACCATGGTGATGCCACCGGAGCTGGGTGGAGGCGCACTGATGATCTCGTATCCGCGATACAAGCCTCTAATCGGCTGGCGCTCCTTGACCTCATATTCAGCCAGATCCTCAGCGGTGATCAGTCCGCCGCCGCGGTGGATTTCCGCCGCCAGCTCCCGGGCCATTGCGCCCTTGTAGAACTCGTTGGCCTTGGGGTCGGCGGCAATACGCTCCAGCGTTCGCGCGAGTTCAGGCTGGCGGAAGATTTCTCCCTGCTCATAAAGCTTTCCATCGCGCTGAAAGATTCGTTTCGAGTCAGGGAACTTGCCCAAGTCCTCATCACGCAGTGACCGGGCCTCTTCGTACGTCAGGCGCACTCCTTCGCGCGCCAACTGGATGGCAGGATGCATTACTGCTTTCAACGTTAGCTTGCCCCAGTGCTGCTGCGCGTACAGCAGCCCCGCCACTGATCCGGGCACGCCGATCGCCTTATACCCGATCAGGCTGGCGTTGGGAATCACATTGCCCTGCGCGTCCAGATACATATCACGACTGGCGGCTTTAGGAGCTTTCTCGCGAAAATCCAGAAAATGAACTTCGCCATTGGCCTTGCGCAGCAGCATGAATCCGCCACCACCAATGTTGCCCGCAGCAGGATGTACCACGGCAAGCGCAAAGCCCGTGGCCACGGCCGCGTCCACGGCATTACCGCCCTGGCGCATGATCTCGGCACCAACTCTGGAAGCTTCCTGGTGGACGCTGACAACTATGGCCTTTCTGGCGTGGATGGGCCGCAGCCCCTGGGCGTATCCCACATGGGCCGCCACATAGAGGGCAACGAGCTGAAGAATCAAAAATTTACGCAGAACTTTCATTTTGATTGCGACCGCCGGACGACAACAAAAGCCGTGATCCCTGGCAGACACGGATTTCTTCTGCTTGGATGGAAGCCGGCATGCCTGGTAAATCATCCTTCTTGTCGTGAAAAGGGGGCCTGCAGGAGCACAACTGAAGCCCGCAGACCAGCTTATGAGGCTAGCTTACCCATTGCAGCCAGTCAAATCAGGCGGACGAAAAACGTCAACTCCTCTCCTCGATCAGCAAGCGCTGCTCTTTGGCCAGATAACTCTTCTTTCTGAACCAGTCTTCCATCGCCTCCTGGAGGCGATCCAGGGGAACACGCGTTCCTACGCGCATCACGCCATCAGCTACGGGAAGCGTATCGTCGAAAATCGAATCGTTGGTGAAGTTGCGCATAGAAAAACTGTCGAGCCATTTGATGGGACATGGCACGATTTCTCCGTCCCTCCTGTAGCTCACTTTGATTTGCCGGGAATACATAGTGACTTCAGCAGTTTACTTTGCCGCTTCTAACTTTTTGACCCGTAGGTTTACTAAAAGCTAACTAGCCTTCGGGCCCCTCCCCAACACTAAAAAGGCTGGAAGAACTCACCTAAAAAAGGGCTTATTTCCCCTTATCTATCTTCGCCCTGAATGGTCCTTGCACGCTCGGCCCGGGAACCCGCGATCTCCTCTAACTCATTGTAAAACATGGTGATTTTCAGCGCAGCTGACTCAGAGTACCACGGTCGGCTATTGTCCCCGGTTGCCCATAGGGATGAACCTTTTCGCCCCGGACATGTCCTTGGGTAACCGGCGAGAATGAAACTTGAAGCGCATCCTAGACACTAATAAACGTACTAGAAGTATTAAGGGATCCCCTAACTTATGACGGAACGCCACTTACATACCGATAGCACCGACCTAGTCAATCATCTTAAAGAACTCACCAATGCGTTGACGGCACTGCACGGAGATCTTTACTGGCTGGCCATGCAGAGCCCTGATCCAGAGAAAAAACAGGCTGTCCCGGCCGCCGAGCTCAATGTTGATATGCTCAGGGACTTGAAAGGCGCTGTGGACGATATGCGGCTGCTCCTCTGGCAGTATATTGAAACCGCCGCCGAAGCCGATCCGCAGAGCGTGCGTGAGGGCATGGAGATGCAAAGGCTGAACCGCGTTACCAGGTTTCTCCAGCTTCTCCGTGACCGCCTGGTCCACTTGCCCGATCAACAGCCAGTTTCGTTTATCGAGCGCATCAGCGCGGCGGTGAAAGAGCGGCTGGGCGATAAAGCCGCCTGACTTGTCTCAGCTTGAAGGGTGTCCGGGCCGACATCCCGGAATAAATTCGTTATAAATGCAAAAGAGACGCTTTAGGCAGCGTCTCTTTTTAGTTCATGGCGATCTGCAGCTATCCCTTTTTCAGCCCCGGACCGGCCGCTCGCACGTTTGCGGGGACATCGAATTTTTCGAAGTTCTTGGCGAAACGCGCCGCGAGGTCGGCCGCGGACTTGTCATAAGCTGCCTTGTCTTTCCAGGCATCGCGAGCGCGCAGGAATTCAGCGGGAACTCCCGGGGCCGACTTGGGCACGGTCAAACCGAATGCGGGATCGGTTTCAAATTCCACGTCATTCAGCTTGCCTTCAATCGCGGCATTGACCATGGCCCGCGTGTACGGCAATTTCATGCGCGATCCCACGCCATACGGTCCGCCAAACCAGCCGGTATTCACCAGCCAGCATTGTGAGCCGTGCTCCTTCATGCGGCGTCCCAGCATCTCTGCATACACCATGGGACGCAACGGCAGGAACGGCGAGCCAAAGCAGGTGGAGAAATTAGGCTGCGGCTCTTTTACGCCGGCCTCAGTTCCCGCTACCTTCGCCGTGTATCCGGAAAGGAAGTGATACATGGCCTGCTCAGTATTTAACTTGGAGATGGGAGGCAGCACGCCGAAGGCGTCAGCGGTAAGGAAGATTACATTCTTGGGATGGCGGCCGATTCCCGGAATGACCGCGCCTTCAATGTAGTCCACAGGATAGGCGCAGCGCGTGTTCTCTGTGCGGCTGTCATCGTTGTAGTCGGGAACGTGTGTTTCGGGATCAAGCGTAACGTTTTCCAGCACTGAGCCGAAGCGGATTGCGTTCCAGATCTGGGGCTCATTCTCTTTCGAAAGCTTGATGCACTTGGCGTAGCAGCCGCCTTCAAAATTGAAGATGCCGGTTGCGCTCCAGCCGTGCTCGTCATCCCCAATCAGCAAACGCTCCGGATCAGCCGAAAGCGTAGTCTTGCCGGTGCCGGAAAGCCCGAAGAACAATGCGGTCTCGCCGTTTTTGCCGACGTTGGCGGAACAGTGCATGGGGAAGACGTTGTTCTGCGGCAGCAGGAAGTTCATCACGCCGAAGATCGATTTCTTCATCTCACCGGCGTATTTGGTTCCCCCGATCAGCACGATCTTGCGCGTGAAGCTCACAATAATGAAAGCCTCAGAGCGTGTGCCGTCGCGCTGCGGGTCGGCTTGAAATTCAGGTGCGGCGACAATTGTGAATTCAGCATGGTGCGTCTTCAGCTCTTCGTTGCTGGGGCGCACAAACAGCGCGCGGACAAAAAGGTTGTGCCATGCGTACTCGTTGATCACCCGAATCGGCAGCCGGTACTTGGGATCAGCCCCGGCAAACAGGTCCTGAACAAACAATTCCTTGCCGCGCAATGACGCCACGACCCTTTCAAACAGCGCGTCAAACTTCTCCGGATCGAAGGCCTGGTTCACGTCACCCCAGTTCACCAGTTCCGTGGTGACAGAGTCTTTCACCGTGAATTTGTCCTTCGGCGTGCGCCCGGTATATTTGCCGGTGTAGGCGACCAGGGCGCCGTTATCTGCCAGCAGGCCTTCGCCTCTGCGCACCGCATGTTCCACTAAAAGGCCGGAATGCAAATTGCGATGGACCTTTTGGCTCTTGAGAAGCGTATCCAGAGTAGAGGCTGTATCAATGGCTGGCAGAGTTTGCGACATGACGGCGAAATCTCCTGTTCTCACAAAAGCTGGATGCGCCCAGGCAACGGAGGGCGCGAGGCAGCGGGTTGGCCTGGCTAAGCGGTCGTAATCAGCGCGTTTTGTGGCGCGCCTACTTCTTTCAATACTGCGTTCAAATGTCCGAGCGCTTCATCCACCGTAAGCGTATACATTTCCCGGCCATGCTCATAGGTACCGGACTCAATGGCTGTTCTCAGGAAACGTCCGGCAGTCTGGATGGCCAGCGGGTCGGTTATCACCCTGCCCGTGCGCTGGTTGTATTCCACCCATGTTGGATGCGGCAAAGCGATCCATACCGAACGTCCGCTGGCAAGAAACTTTATATCGACGGCGTCCGCGTGGCGGGTGGCGATGGCAACAATCAAGGCCTGGTAAACGCAGTGGAGCTTCTGTCCAGTCCAGCGGTCGGTAGCGTGAAAGTCCTCGTACATGCTGTCTAAAAATAATATCGGAGTGGCGCAATATCAGCAATCACGATCAGCAATGCTAGGCCGGGATCCCAAGGATAGTATGTGACATTAATCACAGTCCAGTCAGGTACTTAGCTTGAGCCGTTTTGTGGGCGTGGCTGGCATCGCGGTACGACTAAAAGAGTTTGCTAAAGCAATACCGATCCCGCTGTCGCTCCGGATTACGGAAAAAGCCGTCGGAATCTATAATCGCTCTCGAGAAAACGATTGATGAACACCATGCAAGCAGTCTGGATTTCAAGTTTCGGCGGTCCTGAGGTCCTCGAAATCCGCGAAGTCGGCAAACCGATCATCAATAACGAACAGGTGCTGGTCCGCGTCCGCGCATCTTCACTCAATCGCGCCGATCTTTTGCAGCGGCAAGGCAAATATCCGCCTCCTCCCGGGGTTCCCGTGGAAATTCCCGGCATGGAATTTGCCGGTGAGGTGGCGGAAGTGGGTACCTCTGTCCGGCAATGGAAGCCTGGACAACGGGTGTTTGGTCTGATCGCCGGCGCGGCCCAAGCCGAATACCTGGTCACCTATGAGCGCCTGCTGGCGGAGATCCCGCCCAACCTCAGCTTTGAACAGGCAGCGGCGGTTCCTGAGGTTTTCATAACCGCCCACGACGCGCTCTGGACGCAAGCTCACCTCCGCCCTGGCGAAACCGTGCTCATCCATGCCGTGGGCAGCGGCGTTGGCCTGGCTGCGGTGCAACTCTGCCGCGCGATTCAGGCAGTTCCCTTCGGCACCTCGCGCACAGCCGACAAGATTGAGCAGGCAAAGCCCATCGGCCTTGAGGCCGGGCTCGCCGTCCGCGACAACTTTGAAGAATTGCAGACTGCCGCGCAAGCATGGACTGCCGGGAAAGGCATCAACGTGGTGCTTGATCTGGTCGGAGGCCCATACGTCAAAGCCAGCCAGAAGCTGATGGCCCACAAGGGCCGGATAGTGCTTGTCGGGACCGTGGCCGGCGGGAATTACGAATTGGAAGCTCGCTACATGCTGGGCAAACGCCTCAAAGTCTGGGGCACGGTGCTGCGCGCCCGCGCCCTGGAAGAAAAGATCGAGGTCACGCAGAGATTCGCGGCCGAGATCGTTCCTCTGCTGGCCAGCGGCGTGCTTCGCCCGAACATCGATAGCGTTTTCAAGGTCGCCGATATCGGCAAAGCGCACCAGCGGCTGGAGTCGAATGAGTCGTTTGGGAAAGTTGTAGTCACGTTCGACTAAAGCCCTCCGCCTGATCGTTCCAGGACCAAACTCGGCGTCACAACCTCGGCCGCCACCGGCCGATTCAAGACTTGAGTCTCGCTTGTTTCACCCTGCATTCTTTCCCTCACATGCCGGTTGTTCCGGAGTTGATAGTCCCGCAGCAAGTTCAGCAGAGCTATGCGGACAGCGCCTTTGCTCACGCTTCTGATCCTCTTCTTAACTTCCTTTTCCGCCGCCGAGCCGCGCGTCTCTGCGCCGCGAAAACCACCAAGCTCCACGGTAACGATATTTTCGAGGAGCCGCGCATTGTTCTCTTCGAACCATCGTTGCTGAAGCGCTTTGTCTCTCTCCTCCGGCCGCCATCGGCCGAGTGATAATCGCTTGCGCTCACCCTGTTGCGCGATCTCATCGATCTGCGCCTGACGTTCAGGAGAAGGCGCAAACGC
>WNFM01098984.1_pt1 | contig 26524 bp, 24 predicted proteins | sample 5400271 | NCBI WGS metagenome assembly WNFM01 (sample SAMN13153352, study PRJNA577476) | soil metagenome | isolation source: 60 cm saprolite on Douglas fir-dominated hillslope | place: USA:California | collected 2013-09-17 | reverse complement strand
CCAACGCAGCGCTCTATTGGGAGCGCGAGTCGCGCCACGACACGGTAATCAGTCTTACATATGGCCGGCCGGCGCTCGACGCGTACTGCCGCGTGATCGAGGCCTGGGTTTCGCACTTCCTGAAAGCGGAAGTCTCGGTCGAACCCATTCGAAAAATCGAGGAGCCGCGCTGGGCCTGGCATGTCGGGCTCGATGCCGAGTCGACCTCGATCCTCAACGAACTGTGGTCGGGCGGCGAGGTGGAGCAGGGCCGGATGCGCAGGATCATTGCCCTGTTCGCGCTGCAGTTCGACGATCCAGCGATCATGCGGCCGGACATTTCCGGCCGCACCGTGTACCTGGCGCTTTCAGCGACCGAAGAGGGCCTGGTGCGCATGAAGCCGCAGAACCTTCTGCTCAATCTCCCGCTCCTCGGTCTGTCCTCATGAAGCCGGATTATTGGGACCGCGCCAAACGGGCCTTGGCGAGGAGGGATCCGGTGATGGCGGGAATCATGCGCGCGCATCCGAAGGTGTTCATGGCGCAGCGCGGCGAGCCGTTCTTTACACTGGCGCGCGCCATCGTCGGTCAGCAGATTTCCGTGAAGGCGGCGCAGAGCGTATGGAACAAGGTTTTGGTTTGTGTTCAAGAGGTTTCCCCCGAGGGAGTGTTGAAGGTAAAAAGGCCCGCGTTGCGGGCATGCGGCTTGTCGGACCGCAAGACCGAATACATCGCCGATCTCGCGCAGCACTTCGCCGACGGCAAGATTCGCTTGCACAAATGGCCGGATATGGATGACGAGGCGATCGTTGCCGAGCTGGTGGAGGTGCGGGGAATCGGCCGCTGGACGGCGGAGATGTTCCTGATGTTCAACCTGCTCCGACCCGACGTGTTTCCGCTCGACGACCTGGGGTTGCAGAAGGGCATCCGCCTTGCATATTTCAAGAAAAGAAAGATTTCCTTGAAAAGAATGAAGAAGCTGGGAGACACATGGCGGCCGTGGCGCTCGGTGGCCACCTGGTACCTGTGGCGCTCGCTCGACCCGGTCCCGGTAGAATACTGACCCCGTGAAAACTACCTTCCTCGAGTTCGAGCAGCCCGTCGCGGAGCTCGAGAACCGCATCGAAGAACTGCGCTTCGCGCAGGACGACTCGGCGGTCGACATCTCGGAGGAGATCCAGCGCCTTTCCAAGCGCAGCCAGGTGCTTACGAAGGAGATCTACGGCAAGCTCACTCCCTGGCAGGTGGCGCAGGTGGCGCGCCATCCGCAGCGGCCCTACACGCTCGACTACGTAGGCATGCTGTTCACGCACTTCGAGGAGCTGCACGGCGACCGCACGTTCGGGGACGATCCTTCGATCGTAGCCGGGCTGGCGCGCTTCAACGGCGAGGCTTGCGCGGTGATCGGCCACCAGAAAGGGCGCGACACCAAGGAGAAGATCCTGCGGAATTTCGGCATGCCCCGGCCCGAGGGCTACCGCAAGGCGCTGCGCATCATGAAGCTGGCGGAGAAGTTCGGCCTGCCGGTGTTCACTTTCGTCGATACCCCCGGCGCTTATCCCGGCATCGACGCCGAGGAGCGCGGCCAGTCCGAGGCGATCGGCCGCAACCTTTTCGAGATGGCGCGGCTGCGCTCGCCGGTCATTGCCACGATCATCGGCGAAGGCGGCTCCGGCGGCGCGCTCGCGATCGCGGTCGGCGACGTGGTGCTGATGCTGCAGTATTCGACCTATTCGGTGATCTCGCCCGAAGGCTGCGCTTCCATCCTGTGGCGCAGCGCCGACATGGCGCCCGAAGCCGCGGACGCGCTTGGCATCACGGCGAGCCGTCTGAAGACGCTGGGCCTGATCGACAAGATCGTTCCCGAGCCGCTCGGCGGCGCGCACCGCGACCCCCAGGCCACGGCGCAGGCGCTGCGCAAGGCGCTCGCCGAGGCGCTCAAGCAGCTGCAGGAGAAGAAGCCGCGCGAGCTTGTCGAGGAGCGGCTCGAGCGCCTGATGGGTTATGGCAAGTTCAAAGAAACCGCGGAACGGTGATCTCGCCGGCGCGGTCGACGGTTTCCTAAGCCGCCATTCGTTGCAGCGCAAGCGGATGTGCCTCGGCCTGTCAGGAGGGGTCGATTCCGTGGTGCTGCTTCACGTCCTCAATTCGCTCAAAAGGAAGAAAAAATACTCTCTTCACGCGGTCCATGTTCATCATGGCCTGAGCCCGAACGCCGACGAGTGGGCCGAATTCTGCAGGAACCTCTGCAGGCAGTGGCGGGTGCCGCTGTCCGTTCGCCGCGTACGGGTTAAAAAAGACGGCAAAGGACCGGAAGCGGCAGCCCGCGATGCTCGCTACGGGGTTTTCAAGGGGATTTCATCCGACTTCGTGGTGCTGGCGCACCACCTAGACGATCAGGCTGAGACCGTCCTGATGAATCTGCTGCGCGGCGCCGGGTTGCGCGGCGCAAGCGGCATGCCGGCACGCTCGCGCCTGGGCGGCAAGGAGCTTTTGCGCCCTCTCCTTGAAATTTCAAGAGAAAGTATTGCGGCGTATGCCCGCGAGCGCGCCTTGGAATGGATCGAGGACGAGAGTAATGCGGACGAATCGCTTACGCGCAATTTCATCCGGCGGCGGCTGGGCCCCTTGCTGGAGACGCGGTTTCCGAAGTGGAAGCGGGGCCTTGCGCGCGCCGCCCGGCATTTCTCGGGAAAGGAGCTGAACGCGCAGGTCTTGCTGCGCGAGTTTCTTGCCGCGCAGGGCCTGCGCGCGCCGAGCGAGGCCAGGCTGGTCGAGATGCTGAAGCAGCTGATTTCGGGCGGCGCCGGCACGCTCGTTGAGCACGACGGCGCGACGTTGCGCGTTTTCCGCGGCAAGGTCTTGATGAATTCCGGGAAAACTCTTCCCTTTGCGCCGCTAACCTGGAAAGGCGAGCGAAGGCTGGCGATTCCAGCGCTGGGAGGGGAGCTGAGGTTTCGCCCGGCACGCGGCAAAGGAATTGTTTTTTCGAGGAAACCGGTCTTCATGGTGCGGCTACGCTCGGGAGGCGAGCGCCTGCAGCTCGATGCGCGGCGCCCACGACGCACGTTGAAGAACCTGTTCCAGGAAGCCGGAGTGCCGCCCTGGGAGCGCAGCCGTACGCCGCTTCTCTATTGCGGCGACGATTTGGTGTGGGCGCCGGGGCTCGGAATCGACGTGCGTTATCAAGCCGGATCAGACACCGCCGGCTGGGTCCCTGAGTGGCGCAAGACGCTAGCTCCGCGATGATCTAAGCTCTTGTTTTTACGAAAGACGAGCAAGGCCCATGCTAAAATTCCCGGTTAAATTCATTACCTGCCGGAGAGACCAGGAATGGTGGCGGAGCAGACCCTGTCGATCATCAAGCCCGACGCAGTGAAAAAGAATGCGATCGGCCAGATTCTTGCGCGCTTCGAGGGCGCGGGATTGCGCATCGTCGCAGCGCGCATGATGCATCTTTCGCGCCCGCAAGCGGAGGGCTTCTACGCCGTGCATCGCGAGCGGCCGTTCTTTCGCGACCTGGTCGAGTTCATGATTTCCGGCCCAGTCCTGATCCAGGTGCTGCAAGGCGAGAATGCAATCGCGAAGAATCGCGAGCTGATGGGCGCGACCGACCCGAAAAAGGCGGCCAAGGGCACGATTCGCGCCGATTTCGCGGCCTCGATCGACGCCAACGCGGTGCACGGCTCGGACGGGCCCGATACGGCGCGCACCGAAATCAGCTATTTCTTTGCTGCCTGCGAGGTTTTCCAGCGTTGAAGAAGAACCTGCTCGACTTCGACGCCGCGGGGCTCGCGGGCTTTTTCGAGACGCTCGGCGAGAAGCCGTTTCGCGCCCGTCAGGTGTTGCGCTGGATTCACCAGTCGGGCGAAGGCGATTTCGCCCGCATGAGCGATCTGGCGAAGGGGCTGCGGGAGAAGCTGGCGAGCGCCGCACTGGTCGAAGCCCCGACGGTGGTGGGCGACACCGCGGCCGAGGACGGCACGCGCAAGTGGTTGCTGAAGGTCGACGCAGCGAATGCGGTCGAGGCGGTATTCATTCCGGAAACGAGCCGGGGCACGCTTTGCGTGTCGAGCCAGGCGGGCTGCGTGCTGGACTGCGCGTTCTGCTCGACCGGCAAGCAGGGCTTCAACAGGAATCTCACGACGGCCGAGATCATCGGGCAGTTGTGGTTGGCGAACAAAGAGCTTCGCCGTGGAGCGGATACCGCCAGACCCATTTCGAATGTAGTAATGATGGGGATGGGCGAGCCCCTGCTCAACCTCGACAATGTGATCCCGGCGCTGCGGCTGATGCTCGACGACAACGCCTACGGCCTGTCGCGCCGCCGGGTCACCGTGTCGACCGCGGGAGTGGTTCCCGGCATGGACCGGCTGGGCGACGAATGCCCGGTGGCGCTTGCCGTATCGTTGCATGCGCCGAACGACGCACTGCGCGACCGGCTCGTGCCGCTCAATCGCAAATACCCGCTCGGCGAGCTGCTCGCCGCATGCAACCGCTATCTGGAGCGCGCACCTCGCGACTTCATCACTTTCGAATATGTAATGCTCGACGGCGTGAATGACGCCGACTCGCATGCTCGCGAGCTCGCCGGCATCGCCGCCCGGGTGCGCTGCAAGTTCAACCTGATCCCGTTCAACCCGTTTCCTCGCTCGGACTTCCGCCGCTCCGGGGCCGAGCGCATCGCGCGTTTCGCCGACATCCTGCGGCGCGCTGGCCTCACCGTCACCACGCGCAAGACGCGCGGCGACGATATTGCAGCCGCCTGCGGGCAACTCGCCGGGGATGTCGCCGACCGCACCCGGCGCGGCGCGCGGCGCTTGGCTCTGAAAGAGGTGCGCGCGTGAAGCTGCAGCGGCTGCTCGCCGCTGCAACGCTGCTCGCCGGCTGCGCGGGCCCGTCCCCGGGCCCGGGCGACGCGCCGTCTATGGACACCGGGACCATCGTCGGCGAGGTCGGCGATCCGCGCAACCGCGCGAAGCTGCACACCGAGCTCGCCGCCGCGTACTACTCGCGCGGCAGCATGGGGGTGGCCCTCGAAGAGCTGCGCACAGCGGTCGCCGCGGACTCGAGCTATGCGCCAGCGCACGGCATGTTCGGGGTGGTTTACCAGGAGTTGCGGGAGAACCAGCTCGCCGAGCAGAGCTTCGAACGCGCCTTGCGCCTCGCGCCGAACGACTCGGACATCAACCACAACTATGGCTGGTTCCTCTGCCAGACCAAGCGCGAGCCGGCCTCGATCAAGTACTTCCTGCATGCGATCCGCAATCCGCTCTACCCGATGCCGTGGCGCTCGTACTCGGCCGCGGGCCAGTGCAGCATGCGGACCAACAACCTGAAGGATGCCGAGGAATTCTTCGTGCGCGCGCTGAGGCTGGAGCCCGATGATCCTGCGGCGCTGCTGTACATGGGCCAGATCCGCTACCGGCAGGGCAACATGACCGACGCCCGCAGGCTCGTGTCGCGCCACAACAAGCTCGTCACGCCCACCGCCGAGTCGCTGTGGCTCGCGCTGCGCATCGAGCGCAAAGGCGGCGAGCGGGTCGCCGAGGCCGGCTTTGCCAACCAGCTGCGCCGACGCTTTCCCGGCTCGCCGGAATATCAGGCGCTCCAGCGAGGCCAGTTTGACTGAGGTCGCTTCCCTAGGCGTCGGCCGGGCGCTCGCCGAAGCGAGGCAGGCGCAGGGCCTCGACCTCGCGGATGTCGCGCAGCACATCAAGTTCATGCCGCGCCAGATCGAGTCGCTCGAGGCCGAGCGCTTCGAGGCGCTGCCGGGGCCGACCATCGCGCGCGGCATGGTTCGCACCTACGCGCGCTTCCTGAAGCTCGATCCGGGGCCTTTGCTCGAACGCATGACGGGGCATGTCGATGCGCCGGATGCGACGCCGCAGCTCGCAGCGCGCTTCAGCCAGCCCGTTCCGTTCTCGGACAACGGCCGACGCTCCACGCTACTGTACCTGGCGCTGTCGGCCGCGGTCCTGGCGATCGCGGGCGGCGTGGTGTACGAGTGGCGCCACGAGCGCCCCGCCCCGGAGTTCGTCGCGGCGGCGCAGGCGCCGGAGGAGACCCCTCGAGTCCCCGCAGTGCCCGCACAGACGGCGAGCGCGTCGGCGACGCCGCCGCTCGCCGCGGCCGTGGAGCCCACCCCGACTCCGCCGGCGCCGGCCAAGGAGACTGGGACGCCGAGAACCGTCCAGGACCCCGTCGCACCGAGGACTGCGGGCGCCAACCGCATCGTGCTGCGCTTCGAGGAAGAGGCGTGGGCCGAGGTCACGGACGCCGCCGGGCGCCAGCTCGTCTCCTCGCTTAACCCGGCGGGCACGGAGCGCGTGGTGCGCGGCACGCCGCCTTTCAGCCTGGTCATCGGCAACGCGCAGCACGTGAAAGTGAGCTATAACGAGCGCGCGGTCGACCTTCAGCCGCACGTGAGAGTGGAAGTCGCACGATTTACGTTGAAATAAGCGCTTCAAATGAGTTCCCCAAGGAGAAGAGGCTCTCGCCCGGTCGCGGTCGGCGACGTGGTGATCGGCGGCGGCGCGCCGATCGTGGTGCAATCGATGACCAACACCGACACGGCGGACGCCGAGGCCACCGCTCGGCAGGTCGAGGAACTGGCGCGCGCAGGGTCGGAGCTGGTGCGCATCACGGTCAACTCGCCCGAGGCGGCGGCGCAGGTGGCCGCGATCCGGCGGCGGCTGGACGCGGCAGGGTGCGCGGTGCCGCTGGTCGGCGACTTCCATTTCAACGGCCACAAGCTGCTGACCCAGTATCCGGATTGCGCCCGCGCGCTGGCCAAGTACCGGATCAATCCGGGCAACGTCGGCAAGGGCGCAAAGCGCGACGACCAGTTCGCCACCATGATCGAATGCGCGGTGCGCTACGGCAAGCCCGTGCGCATCGGCGTCAACTGGGGCAGCCTCGACCCGGAGCTGCTCGCCCGCATGATGGACGATAACGCCAGGCGCCCCGAGCCGATGGAAGCCGACGAAGTGATGCGCGAAGCGGTCATCCGCTCGGCGCTCGAGTCGGCGCGCCAGGCGGAGGAATTGGGCCTTGCCGCCGAGCGCATCGTCATTTCCTGCAAGATGAGCCAGGTGCGAGGCCGGAATGGGATCGAAGGGCATCGTCGCCTCGGCGGCGGCGATGGCGGTGCTGCTGCAGGAAGGAATCGGCGACACGATCCGCGTATCGCTCACGCCCGAGCCCGGCGGCGACCGCCGGCGCGAGGTCCAGGTGGCCCAGGAGCTCCTGCAGACCATGGGTCTGCGCGCCTTTACGCCGTTGGTGAGCGCGTGCCCGGGCTGCGGGCGAACCGCCAGCACCTATTTCCAGGAGCTCGCCGACAAGATCCAGGGGTTTCTGAGAGCCCAGATGCCGCTATGGAAAAAACGCTACCCCGGCGTCGAGAGCATGCGCGTGGCGGTGATGGGCTGCGTCGTCAACGGGCCCGGCGAGTCCAAGCACGCCGATATCGGCATCAGCCTGCCAGGCACCAACGAAGTCCCGGTGGCGCCGGTCTATGTCGACGGCGAGAAGACCGTGACGCTGAAAGGCGAGCGGATCGCCGAGGAGTTCCAGGCGATCGTCGAGAGGTACATCGAGGAGAAATACGGGTCCGGCGCTGCGGCGCGCCGCAGCAAAGAAATCAGAATAAAAGCGGTCTAGAAAAAAGCAGTCCCATGTCCACCATCCAAGCCGTTCGCGGCATGAACGACATCCTGCCCGGCGAGGCCGAGGCCTGGCTCGGGTTCGAGGCGAAAGTCGAGGCCTGGCTCGAGCGCTACGGCTACCGCAACATCCGCATGCCGCTGGTCGAGCACACTCAGCTTTTCCGGCGCGCCATCGGGGAGGCTACCGACATCGTGGAGAAGGAGATGTACTCCTGGCGCGACGAGCTCAACAAGGAGGAGCTGACGCTACGCCCCGAAGGCACCGCGTCCTGTGTGCGCGCCGCGATCGAGCACAGCCTGCTCCACGACGGCCCGAAGCGCCTGTGGTACTCGGGCCCGATGTTCCGGCACGAGCGGCCGCAGAAAGGCCGCTACCGTCAGTTCCACCAGTACGGTGTCGAGGCGCTCGGCTATCCCGGCCCCGACGTGGACGCCGAGCTCATCATTATGTGCGCCGCGCTGTGGCGCGACCTTGGGCTGGAGGGCATTCGCCTCGAGCTGAATACAATCGGCTCGCCGGAGGAGCGGTCCCGGTATCGCACTGACTTGGTTTCTTTTCTTGAAAAAAATTCCGGCAAGCTGGACGATGACGCGCGGCGGCGCATGCACAGCAACCCGCTGCGCACCCTCGACTCGAAGAACCCGGTCGTCCAGAAAGTGGTGGCCTCCGCGCCCTCGCTCGGTGACTACCTGGGGGACGCCTCGGCCGCGCACTTCGAGGGCGTGAAGCGCCTGTTGGACGCTGTCGGAATCGGGTACTCGGTCAATCCGAAGCTGGTGCGCGGCCTCGACTATTACAATTTCACCGTTTTCGAGTGGATTTCCGACCGGCTGGGGGCGCAGGGCACGGTATGCGGCGGCGGCCGCTACGATGGGCTGTTCGAGCTCATCGGCGGCAGACCTGCGCAGGCGGCGGGTTTCGCGATGGGCAACGAGCGGCTGATCGCTCTGATGCTCGAGGCGGATCGGCGGCCCGAGCCGAGAGTCCCCCATGCCTACGTCGTGTTTCAGGGGGAGGGAACCGACGGCTGCGCGGTGGCGCTGGCGGAGGGGCTGCGCGCGGCAGGCTTCAGGATCGTGTTGCACGCCGGCGGCGGCAGCTTCAAGTCGCAGATGAAGAAGGCCGATTCCAGCGGCGCGTTGTGCGCGCTGATCATTGGCGAGGACGAATTGCGAGCGAACGAGGTTTCTTTCAAGTTCCTCAGGAAGAATGAAGAGCAGGTGCGGGTGAAGCGGGACCGATTGATCGAATTATTGCGAAAAGGCTAGCCGTGCCGCTCGATCTGGAAGAGCAGGAGCAGGTTGCCGAGCTTAAGGCCTGGTGGAATCAGCACGGCACGCTGATTCTGGCGGTCGTGGTGGCGGCGCTTGTCGCCTTTGCCGGCTGGGCCGGATGGCGCAACTACGAAAGCGGCCAGGCGGCGCAGGCGAGCGCGCTCTATGAAGCGCTCGCGAAGGCGGCCCAGGCGGGCGACGCGAAGGCGCTGCGCGACGCGGGCGGGACGCTGGCGGAAAGTTATCCGCGCACGCCGTACGCCTCGATGGGGGCCCTGGTGGCCGCGCGCTTCTATTTCGACCGCAAGGACCTGAAGAGCGCGAAGGCGCAACTGCAATGGGTGATCGAGCGGGCGCGCTCCGACGACTTGCGCGACCTGGCGCGCATCCGCCTCGGCGCCGTGCTGCTCGACGAGAAGGCTTACGACGAGGCGCTCAAGATCGCCGATGCGCCTCACGCGAGCGCCTACGACGCGCTGTACGCCGCGCTCAAAGGCGACGTGCTGGTCGCAAAAAACCAGCCGGCCGAAGCGAAGGTGGCGTACAAGCTGGCGCTGGAGACGGCCGGCAGGGAGGACGGTGCGTTTCGCGAGAGCGTGCGTATGCGGCTGGAGGGGCTGGGCGGGTGAAGATCCGGCTGCTCTTCGCAGTGCTGCCGGCGGCTCTGCTCGCGGCCTGCGCAAACCCGTTTGTGAAATCCGGGCCGCAGCCCGCGGAACTGGAGGATCTTGGCAACGCGCGTCAGGTCAAGGTTCTGTGGTCGGCGGACCTTGGCAGCGGCGAGCCATACGTCTTTTCTCCGGCGCTTGCCGGCGACTCGGTGTTCACCGCGGCCCGCGAGGGCTCGGTGGCTCGGCTTGACGCCGCTAGCGGCCGCGAGCTATGGCGCGTCGCGACCGCAAAGCGCCTTTCCGGCGGCGCGGGTGCGGATGCGAAAACCGTAGTCGTCGCCACCGACAAGGGGGAGGTGATCGCGCTCGAGGCCAAGACCGGGGCGGAGCGCTGGCGCGCCCGTGTCTCGAGCGAGGTGCTTGCGGCGCCGGCGCTCGGTGCCGGGCTGGTTCTGGTTCGCAGCATCGACAGCCGCATATTCGCGTTCGGCGAGGACGATGGAAAGCGCCGTTGGGTCTACCAGCGCGCTGCGCCTTCGCTCATGGTGCGTAGCCCGGCCGGGATCACGGTGGACGGCGACACCGCGTTCGCCGGGTTCTCGGGCGGAAAGCTCGCGGCAATCGCGCTATCGAATGGCGGGATGCGTTGGGAAGTGACGGTCGCGTTGCCCAAAGGCAGCACCGAGCTCGAGCGCGTGGTCGATATCGTGGGCGACCCGGCGGTCCAAGGGCGGGAAGTGTGCGTGGCCGCCTACCAGGGCAGGGTCGCATGCTATGAGTCCAGCAGTGGCAGGCTGATATGGGCGCGGGACATGTCTTCCATTACCGGTGTGAGCCTCGATGCGCGCTACGCGTTTGTCAGCGACGATCGCGGCGCGGTGCACGCCCTCGATCGCACCAACGGCCGCCCGGTGTGGAAGCAGGACAAGCTCTCCCTGCGCCAACTGTCGCAGCCGCTGCCGGTCGGGAGCGCGGCGGCGGTCGGTGATTTCGAGGGCTATGTGCATTTTCTCGAGCGCGAATCGGGAGCCTTCGTGGCGCGCTATAGAACCTATCGCGGCGCGATCCGGGCCGCTCCGGTCGCGTTTTCATCGGGTTTCCTGGTGCAGACGCAAGACGGCGGGCTGAACGTAGGCAAATCCACCCTCTTTAACCGCCTTACGCGCAGCCGGGACGCGATCGTTCACGACATCCCGGGTGTGACGCGCGATCGGCACTATGGCGACGGCCGGCTCGGCGACCGCGCCTTCACCGCCATCGATACCGGGGGACTCGAGCCCGGCGCCGCCGATGGAATCTTCGTGGAGATGGCGCGCCAGGCCGAGCAGGCGATCGCCGAGTCGGACGCGGCGCTTTTCTTGCTGGACGGCCGCACGGGTATTGCGCCGGCCGACCGCGAGATCGCCGCCAAGCTGCGCAAGCTCAAGACCCGCGTCTGGGTAGTGGTCAACAAGACCGAAGGCATGGCTGCCGAGATGGCTACCGCGGAGTTTCACGAGCTCGGCCTGGGTTTGCCGGCGGCCGTCTCCTCGGCGCACGGCGAAGGGGTGAACGAGCTCATGGAGGCGGTTCTCGCCGAGTTTCCGGAGGACGCCGAAGCCGAAGCGAGAGCCGAGCAGGGTCATCCGCGCGTCGCCATCGTCGGCCGCCCCAACGTCGGAAAATCCACGCTGGTGAATGCCCTGGTCGGCGAGGAGCGGATGATCACCTTCGACCAGCCGGGAACCACCCGGGACTCGATCGAGGTGCCGTTCGAGCGCGGCGGCCGGCGCTATACGCTGATCGACACCGCAGGGCTGCGCCGCCGCGGCAAATCGGCCGGCGAAGCCGTGGAGCGCTTCTCCATCGTCAAGGCGCTGCAGGCAATCGAAGCGGCGAACGTTGCCGTGCTGATGCTGGACGCGGCCGATGGCGTGACCGAGCAGGACGCGCACGTCGCGGGCTACATCCTGGAGCGCGGCCGCGCCGTGGTGATCGCCGTGAACAAGTGGGACAAGGCCGACAAAGAGATGCGCGAGCGCATCAAGACGGATCTCCAGTGGAAGCTCGGGTTCCTCGGTTTCGCCGACAGCCAGATGATCTCGGCGCAGCAGGGCAAGGGCCTGCGTGAGCTGCTGGGCTCGATCGATGCCACCTATGTCGCCGCGATGGCCCGGCTGCCTACGCCGAAGCTCACGCGCGCGCTCATCGCCGCGGTCGCGAAGCAGGCGCCGGCGAAGAGCGGCATCTTTCGCCCCAAGCTGCGCTATGCGCACCAGGGCGGCATCAATCCGCCGCGCATCATCATCCACGGCAATGCGCTTGATCGCGTCGCCGACAGCTACAAGCGCTACCTGGAAAGCTTTTTTCGCAAGGAGTTCAAGCTGATCGGAACGCCCATGGCGATCGAATTCCGGACCGGCAGGAACCCGTACGCAGGCAAAGGCAAGCCCCTTCCCTCGGGCAAGGCGCGCGCGCAACGCGAGTCGAAAAAGGACCGCAAACTGCCGTTCGCCAAAAGAAAAAGAGTGCGCTGATCCGGCTCGCTTTCTTGACGACGCGTGCGAGTCGGTGTAATGTTGTCAGTAACAACATACAGATGTAGCTAATGTCAACATTGAGCCGTCGCAAAACCGCGTACCACCACGGCGATTTGCGCTCGGCGCTGTTGCTGGCGGCGGCAGATGTTATGGAAAAACAGGGGCTTAAAGCTCTGACGCTGCGCTACGTCGCACGCCGTGCCGGAGTCTCCCACAACGCCCCCTATCGGCATTTCAAGGATCGGAACGCGCTGCTCGCGGCGCTGGCCGAGAAAGGTTTTCGCGATCTCGGAAACGCGCTCAAGGGAAAGCCCGGAATCCGGATGGGCGAAGCCTACGTGCGTTTCGGGCTCGCCCATCCAGCACGCTTTCGGCTCATGTTCGGCGGCAGCCTGCGGCTAAGCGATCACCCGGCGCTGCGCGAGGCCTCGGGCTTGGCGTACGAAGCTTTGCTGCGCGCCGTCCGTGCCCGCCAGGACCTGCCGAACCCGGAGATCGCGGCCGCCGCAGCCTGGTCGCTGGTCCATGGGCTGGGGAATCTTCTGCTCGACGGCCATTTCGAGAGCACGACACGCGGCGGCGTCGAAATCGAGCGCTTCGCCAAGCAGGTGCTGGGCAGCATCCGGTTCGCCGGCGCCGTTCAGCGCTCGGCGTAATCGCGGAACGCCCCGGCGCAGGCGCCGCCGGGATCGGCGTGGCAGCGCAGCAGCCGAAACGCGGGCGCTGCCACGTCGCGGCCGATCAGTCCGCCGTGCGCGTGCCACAGCTCCAGTGCGGCCGTCTGGTTTCGCGTGGCGATATGTCCGGCCATGGCCGCCATTAACAGGTACTCGCGCGCATCGATGCCGAGCAGGGTCTGGGTGGCGAGCAAGTTCGACGCCAGCCCGGCCATGCGCGCGGCGTCGCGCGTTCCAACTGCGTGAAACAAGGCTATCCAGCGGCGCTGGAACTCGTGCAGCGAAGCGAAACAGGGGCTGGCGGCCAGGCGCGACCACAGCGCGCGTGCCTGGTCGGGCGGGAGATAAGGATTGACCGCCTTGGCTACGCGCAGCGCGCTGCTGAGCCAGGCATCGAATTCGCGCGGCTCGCGGCATTCGAGCAGGCGCAGCTTGAGCAACTCGAGGTCCTTCTGCAACGCCGTGGGTACGGCTTCCGGCGCTGGCGCGCGCGGCGCCAGGAGAAAATCGCGCGCGTACCAGGCGAGCCGAGAGTTCTCGGTGCGCTCGAAGGCGTAGGCGCCTTCGAAAAGCGGGTTGACCGGACGGCGGCTGCGCCCGGGCTCGAGCAGCTCGAGGATCGGCACTCCCAGGTTGACAAGCGCGACAAGGTCGACGGCGCTCTTCTCCATGAAGCGGTGGCGGGCGGCGTTCAGATCGAGCAACGGTGCGTAATCCGAGTTAGCAGGCACGCCGTAGCTGGCGAACAGCGGCTCGAGCATCGCGCGGCTTCCGATATAGCGCGCGTCGAAGTCCCCCGCGGCTAGCACATGAATCGTCCACAGCTCCTTTGCGATCCCCGGATGCTCGAATATCTTCGCCTGCGCCGGCAGCGGGATCGCCGAATCGGACGCCACGATGAGCAGATCGTGGTCGCTGGGCGCGAATACGGCGTAGTGAGGAAAGACCTCCCCCAGCGCGCCCATCACCGAGGCGACCAGGGAGGGGTCGATTTCGTAGAGCTGGAACCACTGCACCAGCAGCCCCTGGGGCGCCAGGTGGTTGCGGACGCGCCGGTAGAACTCGCGCGTGAACAGGCTCGACACCCCGCTGACCCAGGGATTCGACGGCTCGGAAATGATGAGGTCATAGCGTCGGTTGCGCGCCGCGAAAAACGTCTTGGCATCGTCGATCAGGATGGCGCCGCGCGGGTCGACGAAGGCGCCGCTGTTGCGCGGCATGAAGCCCCGCGAGGCTTCCGCCATCGCCGACTCGATCTCGACCGTGTCGACGCGCTCGATGTCGAGGCTCTGCAGCAGCGTATGCGTGGTCAATCCGGTGCCGACGCCGATGACGGCGGCACTGCGCGTCTCCGGTTTCAGCGCAAGCGGCAGCGCGGCGGTCAGCACCATGGTGATTTCGTCGGTGCCGCGCTCGCTGGTCGGGTCGAGATTGATCGAGCCGTCCGACTTGCCGTTGGTGCGCAGGCGCACAGTGGCCGTCTTGCCGTCCTTCTTGAACAGGATCGCGGCGTCGCGGGAAGCCCAGAGCTCGCCGTACCGGAACACCCCTGCCGTCATCTTGTTCGCGTCCAGATCGACGAATACGGTCACAGCGACAAAGCATGCCGCGCACAGCGCGGCGACGGCGGCGAAGCCTCTCCGCGCGAAGCCGAAGAAATGCAGCAGCACGAGCCCCGCGAGCACATCGATGCAGCTTCCAAGGATCAGCGTTCCCTTCAGCCCGAGTAGCGGCAGCCCCGCATGCACGGCGAGAATCACGCCGGCAATGGCGCCGAGCGTGTTGGCCGCGTAGACCTGGCCGATTGCGGCTTCTCCCGCGCCGCGCCGCAGCAGCGCGCCGGTGAGCAGCGGCAGGGTCATGCCTGCGAAAAAAGTCGCCGGCAGCATCACCAAGGCTGCGACGCCCGCGCCGGAGACGTTGAAGAGGAGGTAGCCGGTCTCCGAGCGCGCCAAGCCTTTCATCAGCGATTCCATCAGAGAAAAGGTGAAGTCGTACAGCGGCAGCGTTGCCGCGGCGGCGAGGCCCATGGCGACTTGCACCGCGCCGAGCATGAGCTCGGGCGAGCGCGCCGCATCGACGCGCCTGCGCACCGCGAGCCCGCCGAGCGCCAGCCCGAAGATGAAGGTCGCGAGCATCAGCTCGAACGAATGAGTCGATGCGCCCAGCACGAGCGACAGCATCCTGATCCAGCTGATCTCGTAGATGAAGGAGGCGAGCCCCGTGAAGAATGCGATCGCCAGAAGCAGGGCTGCGGTTCGCGGCCTCTCTTCGATGAATCGTCTGGGTTGGATGGCGGCGTGGCGCGCGTCGCTGGCGATCAGCCAGACGACGAGCGCAAGGAACAGATTCAGGAGGCCCGCCGCGCGCAGCGTGCCCGGCAGACCCAACGCCGCGATCATTACGAAGCCGCTCGCCAGGACGCCGAGCGCCGCGCCGAGGCTGTTGGCGAAGTAGAGCGTCGCCACCGACTCGCCTGCGCCGCTCGGCTGCGCGCGCGCAAGGCCCGCGCTCATCAGCGGAAACGTCATCCCAAGGAGCAGCGACTGGGGTACGATCAGCAGCGAGGACAGGGCGATCTTGGCGACGAGCGCGAGCCATTCCGTGCCGAGCGCGGGCAGCAGCGCGGTGTATGCCCACTCGGTGAGCGCGACGAATGCCTCGTGGAAAGCGAGAGCGAGCACGCCGACCAGCGCCTCGACCAGAGCATAGGAGCGAAGCGGGTTCTCGAGGCGGCGCGAGACGCGGCCGCACAGCCAGGCGCCGCCGGCCATCGCGCCCATGAACACAGCGAGCACCAGCGACTGCGCGTAAGCCGCGTGCCCGAGAAACAGCTTCAGGTAATGGGTCCAGATCGACTCATAGATCAGCCCGGCGAATCCGGAGGCGATGAAGACGAGGTAGTAGGCGCCGCGCGACATCGCGCGATGCTAGCTTAACTGCGATGCCCGCTTCGTTCTTTCCTTCCGTTCCGCTGCCCGCCCGGTTGGCGTCGTTCTATTTCGCGTTCTTCGCTTATTCTGCGGCGTACGTCGCGTATTTCCCGCTTTGGCTTGCTTGGCGCGGGTTGGGCGCCGAAGAGATCGCGTTCGTGCTTGCGCTACCGCAATTGGCTCGGGTATTCGCGCCGGCGGCCTGGGGCTGGCTTGCCGATCGAACCGGCACCCAGCGCGGCATCGTCGTTTTCTCCTGTGGCGTCATCGCAGCTACCTACGCGGCCATGCCCTACGCGGGAGGAACGCGCGAGATTGCCCTGCTGATCGGCGCGTCGGGCGTGCTTTCCGCGGGCGCCTTGCCCCTGGTCGAGGCGATGACGCTTGGCTCGCCAAGCGGCCCGGCGCGCTACGGCCCGATTCGCTTGTGGGGCTCGGTCGGCTTCATTGCCATCGTCCTCGCCGGCGGCTTGTGGCTCGACTTCAGCTCTGCCGAAACCCTGCCTGCGGCTCTGGCGCTGCTCGCCCTCGCCGCGCTCGGGGTGTCCATCTGCTTGCCGCGCGGCGCGACCTATCCCGCGGCGCAGCAGCCGCGACTGTCCACCCCGCCCGGCGCGGGCGCGGTGCTTGGCGCGGGTTTCTGCATGGCGGTCGCGCACGGCGCGCTCTACGCATTCTTCACTTTGCATTTGCAGCGCGAGGGCTACAGCGGAATCGTCATCGGCGTGCTCTGGACACTCGGCGTGGTTGCCGAGATCTTCGTATTCGCGTGTCTGCCTGCGCTGTTCAGGCGCTACGCGCTGTCGGGTTTGCTGATGGCGAGTCTTTTCTGTGCCGTGGCCAGATTCCTCGCGATAGGCTGGGGCGCATCGCTATTGTGGATTCTCGTCATCGCGCAGTTGCTTCATGCCGCGACCTTCGGTGCGTTCCATGCGGCCACGGTCACCGCGGTGCACCGTATCTTCCCGCCGCATACGCAGGGCCGCGGCCAGACCCTGCTCTCGAGCATTTCCTACGGGGCGGGCGGGGCAGCGGGCGCCTTGGTCGCGGGCTGGGGCTGGCAGGCGGCCGGGCCGGGGCTCGCGTTCTCGCTCGCGGCGCTCGCCGCGCTGGCGGGAGCGTATTTTGCGTACCGTCTCAAGCGAGCAGGCCTGTGAGCGTGCCATAATTTCTCATTTCTGCACTGCGGCAAATGGGACAAACGCTTTATGACAAGCTTTGGGACAGCCACCTCGTGCATATCGAGGAGGACGGCACCGCGCTGCTCTACGTCGACCGCCACCTGGTCCATGAGGTCACGAGCCCGCAGGCCTACGAAGGCTTGAAGGTCGCCGGGCGTAAACCCTGGCGCGCCGACTCGGTGGTGGCCACGGCCGATCACAACACGCCGACCACGAACTGGGACGAGGGCATGGCGGGCGTGAGCGATCCCTTTGCCAAGCTGCAGATCCAGACGCTTGACGCCAACATGCGCGAGTTCGGCGCCAAGGTCTATTTCCCGTTTCTCGACAAGCGCCAGGGCATCGTCCACGTCATCGGTCCCGAGCAGGGGGCGACGCTGCCCGGAATGACCGTGGTGTGCGGTGATTCGCACACCAGCACGCATGGCGCATTCGGCTGCCTGGCGCACGGCATCGGTACCTCCGAAGTCGAGCACGTGCTCGCGACGCAGTGCCTCATCACGAAGAAGATGAAGAACATGCGCGTGACGGTCGAGGGACCGCTGGCGCGCGGGGTGAGCGCTAAGGACGTGGTGCTCGCGATCATCGGCCGGATCGGCATCGCTGGCGGCACCGGCAGCGCGATCGAGTTCGCCGGCGGCACGATCCGTGCCCTGTCGATGGAAGGGCGTATGACGATTTGCAACATGTCGATCGAGGCAGGCGCGCGCGCCGGCATGGTTGCGGTCGACGAGACCACCGTCGCGTACGTGAAGGGCCGGCAGTTCGCGCCGAGCGGCGCTGCCTGGGAGCCGGCGGTCGCGTACTGGCGCACTCTTAAGAGCGATCCCGATGCGAAATTCGATCGCGAAGTCATGCTCGATGCGCGCGAGATCAAGCCGCACGTCACCTGGGGGACCTCGCCGGAGATGGTGATTTCCGTCGACGACGCCGTGCCGGATCCGGACAAGGAAAAGGATGCCGTGAAGCGCGAGGGGATGGAGCGCGCGCTGCTCTACATGGGCCTCAAGCCGCGCACTCGCATCACCGACATCAAGCTCGACAAGATTTTCATCGGTTCGTGCACCAATTCGCGCATCGAGGACCTGCGCGCCGCCGCCGCGGTGGTCAAGGGGCGGCGGGTTGCGTCGAACGTGCGTCTGGCGCTGGTCGTGCCCGGCTCGGGCCTGGTGAAGGCGCAGGCCGAGAAAGAGGGGCTCGACCGGGTCTTCCGCGACGCGGGCTTCGAATGGCGTGAGCCGGGGTGCTCGATGTGCCTCGGCATGAATCCCGATCGGCTGGGCGCGGGTGAGCGCTGCGCGTCGACTTCGAACCGCAATTTCGAGGGCCGGCAAGGCACCGGCGGGCGCACCCATCTCGTCAGTCCGGTGATGGCCGCCGCCGCCGCCATCGCCGGGCATTTCGTCGACATCCGGAGTTGGCATTGATGGAGAAATTCGGCGTCCTCACGGGGCTGGTGACGCCGCTCGACCGCGCGAACGTCGACACCGATCAGATCATCGCGAAGGAGCATCTCAAGTCGATCAAGCGCACCGGCTTCGCGGACGCGCTGTTCGGCACCTGGCGCCGCGACCCCGACTTCGTTCTCAATCAGCCTCGCTACAAGGGCGCGACGATCCTTCTTACGCGCAAGAACTTCGGCTGTGGCTCCTCGCGCGAGCACGCACCCTGGGCACTGATGGACTACGGCTTTCGCTGCGTCATCGCGCCGTCGTTCGCCGACATCTTCTTCAACAACTGCTTCAAGAACGGGTTTCTCCCGGTCGTGCTGACCGAGGCCGAAGTCGACCGCTTGTTCTATGAAGCGGCATCCTTTCCCGGTTTCAAGCTGACTGTAAATCTTGGGAATCAAACCGTATCCACGGCGGACGGAGCGCGGACCATGCGCTTCGAGGTCGACCCGTTCCGCAAATACTGCTTGGTGAACGGTCTCGACGAGATCGGTCTCACGTTGCGTCACGCCGACAAGATCCGCGCCTTCGAAGCGCGCCGCAAGGCGCAGTTTCCCTGGTACTTCTGAGATGAAAGTCGCCGTTCTGCCCGGTGACGGCATCGGGCCGGAGGTCATTGCTCAGGCTTGCAGGGTGCTGAAGAAATTGGATTTGAAAATCCAGTTTCAGGAAGCCCCGGTGGGCGGGGCGGCGTATTCCGCGCACGGCGATCCCCTTCCAGACGCGACGCTGCGGATCGCGAAGGAGGCCGACGCCGTCCTGTTCGGCGCTGTCGGCGACCCGCGCTACGACAACCTGGAGCGCGCGAAGCGCCCCGAACAGGCGATTCTCGGGCTGCGCAAGGAGCTCGGCCTGTTTGCCAACCTGCGTCCGGCGCAAGTGCACTCCGAGCTCGCCGCTTCCTCGCCGCTTAAGGCGGAAGTGGTCGCCGGCCTGGACATTCTGATCGTGCGCGAGCTGACCGGGGACATCTACTTCGGGCAGCCGAAAGGGATTCGCGCGGCCGCCGACGGCGGCCGCGAGGGCTTCGACACCATGCGCTACAGCGAGTCCGAGATCCGGCGCATCGCGCGCGTCGCTTTCGAGGCCGCACGCAAGCGCGGCAAGCGCGTGTGCTCTGTCGACAAGGCGAACGTGCTGGAGACCTCGCAGCTTTGGAGAGATGTTGTTTCTCAAGAAGCAAGGTCTTTTCCGGACGTCGAGCTCAGTCACATGTACGTCGACAACTGCGCGATGCAACTGGTGCGCAATCCCAGGCAGTTCGACGTCATAGTCACCGGCAACCTGTTCGGCGACATCCTGTCCGACGAGGCCTCGATGCTTACCGGGTCGATCGGCATGCTGCCCTCGGCTTCGCTCGACGCGCGGGGCAAGGGACTGTACGAGCCGATTCACGGCTCGGCACCCGATATCGCGGGCAAGGACATGGCGAATCCCCTGGCGGCGATTCTCTCGGCGGCGATGATGCTTCGCTTTTCATTGAAGGAGGAGAAGTCCGCGGCGCGCATCGAGGCGGCCGTCACGAAGGTGCTGCGTGGTGGCCTTCGCACCGCGGACATTCATACGCCTCAGGCCAAGAATGTGGGTACCCAGGAAATGGGCGACGCCGTGGCGGCGGCCCTATAAACTACTGTTTATGCTCAGAGTAGGCATTGTCGGGTGGCGCGGAATGGTGGGCTCGGTCCTGGTGCAGCGAATGCGCGAGGAGCGGGATTTCGACCACCTCGAGCCGACTTTTTTTTCGACCTCCCAGGCCGGCGGCAAGGGTCCGGCGATCGGTAAGGGCGCCGAACCGGTAAAAAACGCGACCGACCTTGCGGCGCTGAAATCGCTGCCGGTGATCGTGTCCTGCCAGGGCGGCGACTACACCAACGATATCTATCCGAAGCTGCGCCAGGCCGGCTGGCAGGGCTACTGGGTGGACGCTGCGAGCGCGCTGCGCATGAACGACGACGCAGCCATCATCCTTGATCCGGTCAACATGCCCTTGATAAAGAACTCTCTTTCAAAAGGCGTTAAGAATTACATCGGTGGCAACTGCACCGTGAGCCTCATGCTCATGGGCATGGCGGGCCTTTTCCAGCGCGACGAAATCGAGTGGCTGACTACCATGACCTACCAGGCGGCTTCCGGCGCGGGCGCCGCCAACATGCGCGAGCTCGTGGCGCAGATGGCGCAGATCGGCGAGAGCGCGAGGCGCCTGCTCGATGATCCGGCGAGCGGAATTCTCGACATCGACCAGGCGGTCACCGACGCGATCCGCTCGCCCGGGCTGCCGAAGGAGAATATCGGCCAACCCCTGGCCGCCAGCTTGCTGCCGTGGATCGACAAAGACCTCGGTAATGGCCAGAGCCGCGAAGAATGGAAGGGGCACGCGGAAACAAACAAGATTCTTGGTCGGAATGGAAAGCAGATTCCGGTGGACGGGGTATGCGTCCGGATAGGCGCGATGCGTTGTCACAGCCAAGCCCTCACCATCAAGCTGCGGCGCGCGCTCCCGCTCGACGAGATTGAAGGGATGCTGGCGGAGGCGCATGACTGGGTAAAGGTGGTGCCGAACCGCCGCGAGGAGTCGCTCGCCGAGCTCACGCCGGCGGCGGTCACGGGAAAGCTTTCGGTGGCGGTCGGGCGTCTGCGAACTCTACCGATGGGCAAGGATTATCTGGCCGCCTTCACTGTTGGAGACCAGCTCCTCTGGGGGGCCGCCGAGCCTCTGCGCCGCATGCTTCGCATCCTGTTGGACGCCGGGGTCAAGCATTAGGCCCGGAATTCGGCACCGCCCGAATTCACGGAAATTCTTGATTTGCCAGCGTAACATCATGATGTTATGTTAGTTGGTCCAGCTAAGAAGAATCTAGGGCGGGGGAATCGTGGGTAGATCAATCGCCATCGCAGTAGTTGCGGCTGCACTGTGCCTGGCGGCACCGTTGGCTGCGCATGCTGCGGGGCTTGGCAAGCTGACGGTATTGTCGTCGCTCGGTCAATCGCTGAACGCTGAGATCGAAATAGTCGCGCTGCAGCCCGGAGAAGAAGACGGCCTGACGGCACGCCTGGGATCGCCGGAAGCGTTCAAGCAGGCCGGCATCGAATTCAACGTGGCGCTCAACAGCATGAGTTTCGCGATCGAGCGCCGCGGCGGCCGTTCGTTCCTGCGCCTTAGGACTTCACAGCCGGTAAATGAGCCGTTCCTCGAGCTGCTGGTGGAATTGCAATGGAGCACCGGCCGGCTGGTCCGCGAATACACCTTCCTGCTCGACCCGGCCGAATACAAAGGCTCGAGTGCTCTGGCTGCCGCTCCCGCTCCCGCGGCGCCTGCGGCTCCCGCCGAGGCGTCCGCCGCGTCGGAGACGGAGAAGCTCGAAGCACTGAAACCGGAAACGGGCTTGCCGCCGATCGAGGCAACACCGCTCGAACCGACGCCGCCGACGGCCGTCGCCCCGGCTCCCGCTGCCGAGGCCAAGCCTGCTCCGATGACGCCCCCAACCAAGCAGTATGAGGTGAAGAAGGGCGATACGCTGGGGGCCATAGCGCGCCAGCATCTGACTGCTGGCGTGACGCTCGATCAGATGCTGATCTCGATCTACCGTGCCAACCAGGACGCCTTCATCCGTAACAACATCAACCTGGTGCGCGCCGGACGCATCCTGAGTATCCCCGAGGGCGAAGCGGCCGGCACGCTGGACGCGGCCGACGCGAAGCGCCTAGTGCACTCCCACCACGCGGACTTCAACGCGTATCGCAGCCGACTGGCGGCGGCGCCGGCCCCCGCGGAGGCAACGCCCGGCCAGCGCGAAGTGACCGGGCTGATCGAGCCCAAGCCGAGCGCCGCGCCCAAGGAGAAACAGGATCAGTTGAGGCTATCGAAGGCCGACCCGAAAAAGCCGTCGGCGCCGGGCGCGCAAGCGGCGCGCGAGGACGATCTCGTAGCGCGAGAGCGTGCGCTCAAGGAATCGCAATCGCGCGTCACGGATCTGGAAAAGAACGTTGCCGACCTGCAAAAACTGCTTGAGCTTAAGAATCAGCAGCTCGCCGAGCTGGAGAAGAAAGCGGCGGCGAAGCCGGCACCCGTGGCCGAAGCCCCCAAGCCCGCCCCTGCACCGGTGGCAAAGGCGCCCGAGAAGCCCGCCGCCGAAGCGCCTAAACCCGCGGCGGAGGCGCCAAAGCCTCCCGCCGAAGCACCCAAACCCGCCGCCGAAGCACCCAAGCCTGCCGTTGAAGCGCCCAAGCCTGCGGCGGAAGCGCCAAAACCAGCCGCCGAGGCCCCGAAGCCGAAACCTGGCGCGGAGCCTGCGAAGCCGGCGCCGAAGAAGGCGCCGCCCCCGGAGCCGAGCCTGCTCGACGAGTTTGCCGACAACCCGGTCGCGCTGGGCGCGCTCGGAGGGGTGATCCTCCTGCTTGCCGGTTATGGCGCGTGGGCGTGGCGGCGCAAGAAGAAGTCGCAGGCAAAATTCCAAGACAGCGTTCTCGATGCCGCCTCGAGCGCCGGCGCCGCCTCGGTGTTCGGCGCTCCTGCCGCAGGAGCGGGCGGCGGCGCGGCCGGGGTCTCGCAAGTGTCGGTGAGCCAGGCGCCGGCGGGAATGGAGGCCGAGGAAGTCGATCCGATAGCCGAGGCGGACGTCTACATGGCGTATGGGCGCGACGCGCAGGCCGAGGAGATTCTCAAGGAAGCGCTGGCGAAGGACGCCAATCGCAAGACGGTCCATGCCAAGCTGCTGGAAATCTATGCCAACCGGAAGGACGCCAAGTCCTTCGAGCAGACCGCGCTGAAGCTGAAGGCGCTAACAAACGGCGCGGGTTCCGACTGGGACAAGGCGGCGGCGCTCGGGCGCGCAATCGATCCACAGAACGGCTTGTATGGCGGCGCAGGCGCTGCGCCGGTTGCCGTGGCTGCCGCCGCAGCGGCGGCGCCCACGCTCGATTTCGACCTGGGCGGCGGCACCTCGCCAGGCGCGGCGCCGGATATCTCACTCGACGCGGCGTCCAAGGACACCTCCCCGTCGGTCGATTTTGACCTTGGCGCTGCCGCTGCTGCGCCCGCCGCAAGCGGCCAGACGAGCGACTTCACCCCCGAGGGCACGCTGATCATGGACCAAAAGAGTCCGGATGCGAGCGGCAGCCTCGACTTTGACCTGGGCCTGCCCGGCGGCGCGCAGAAGCCGACGCCCGCGGCAGCCGCGCCCGAAGATGCAAGCGGCGGTATGGACTTCGACTTGAACCTCGATATCGGCGGCCTGGACAAGTCCGCCGACAAGCCGACTCAGCCGGCCCCTGCCGCCATGGACCTGTCGTCGATCAGCCTGGACCTCGGTGGAGGCGACACCTCGGCGCCGAGCGGCGGCGATCCGAAATGGCAGGAGGTCGCGACCAAGCTCGACCTTGCCAAGGCTTATGAGGAAATGGGAGACAAGGACGGTGCGCGCGAGCTGTTGAACGAGGTGGTGAAGGACGGCGACGCTGCGCAGAAGGGCCAAGCGCAGCAGTTGCTCGCCAAGCTGGGCTAGGCGTCAGGACACCTCCACTCCACGAAGCCGCGGCGTCAAGCGGGACGCGAGCGTCCCGGGCGGCCGCGGCTTTTGCTTTATGCGGATAGCGCTAGGAATCGAATACGACGGCAGCCGCTTTCTCGGCTGGCAGACGCAGCCCGGCGGCGGCGCGGTGCAGGACGCCTTGGAGCCTGCGCTCGCCGCGATCGCTGGCGAGCCTGCGCCGGTGACTTGCGCGGGGCGGACCGACCGCGGTGTTCACGCGCGCGAGCAGGTGGTGCATTTCGACACGGTGGCGAATCGCCCGGCATCGGCCTGGGTGCGCGGGGTGAACGCGCTGCTGCCCGAATCCCTGGCGGTGCTCTGGTCGCAGGCGGTAGCTGGCGATTTCCACGCCCGCTACAGTGCGCAGGCGCGGACCTATCGCTATGTTCTGCTCAATCGCGCGGTGCGGCCGGCGCTTGCCGCCCGCCACGTCGGTTGGTTTCATGCTTCATTGAATATTCAGAAAATGCAGGAAGCTGCCGCCTTACTGATCGGCGAGCATGACTTTTCCGCGTTTCGATCGGCGGAATGCCAGGCGAAATCGCCGGTCAGGACGCTGCATTCCCTGGTGATCGAGCGGCAAGGCGAGCGCATCGATTTCGTCCTCCGGGCCAACGCGTTCCTGCACCACATGGTCCGCAACGTCGTGGGGACGCTCATCTACGTTGGCAAGGGAAAACAGCCGCCGCGCTGGGCGAAGGAGGTACTGGATTCGCGAAGCCGTGCGCTGGCCGCGCCGACTTTTGCCCCAGAGGGTTTGTATCTTGAGCGGGTTGAATACGATTCAAAATGGGGCCTGCCTGAGAAAAGCGTCAATTCACTGGGCATCCCGGTCGAATCGTGAGAACCCGGATCAAGATCTGCGGCATCACGCGTCCGGGCGACGCCAGGGCGGCGGCCGAGGCGGGCGCCGACGCGATCGGACTCGTGTTCTATCCGCGGAGCCCGCGCTTCCTTAGCGTTGAGCGCGCGCTCGAGATCCGCGATACGCTGCCGCCCTTCGTGCAGACCGTGGCGCTGTTCGTCAATCCCGATGCCGCGCAGGTCGCTCAGGTGATCGGCCGCGTGAGGCCTGCGATGCTTCAGTTCCACGGGGAGGAGAGTCCCCAGTATTGCGGCGAATTCGGGCTGCCCTATATCAAGGCGTGCCGGGTGGAGCCGGGGGTCGATTTGCTAGAATACCTGCGCCCTTTCTCACGCGCTGCGGCTTGGCTGCTCGACAGTCACGTCGAGGAGTACGGCGGGATCGGCGAGAGCTTCGACTGGTCGCTCGTGCCCAGCGTGCGCGAGCGGCCGCTGGTTCTCTCGGGCGGCCTGACGCCCGGCAACGTTGCAAAGGCGATCCGCCGTGTGCGGCCCTGGGGTGTCGATGTCTCTAGCGGAGTCGAGTCGGCGAAGGGCATCAAGGACGCCGCCAAAATCGCTGCCTTTATCGCGGAGGTCAGAAATGCGGATATATGACTTGCCCGATGCGCGCGGGCATTTCGGCCCGTACGGCGGCGTGTTCGTTGCCGAGACGCTTTCGCATGCGCTCGAAGAGTTGCTCGAGGCGTACGAGCGCGCGCGCAAGGATCCCGAGTTCGATGCCGAGTTTCGCTACGAGCTCAAGCACTACGTCGGGCGCCCGAGCCCGGTGTATCACGCCAAGCGCCTGTCCCTGGAATGCGGCGGCGCCCAGATTTACATCAAGCGCGAGGATCTGAACCACACCGGGGCGCACAAGATCAACAATACGATCGGCCAGTCGCTGCTTGCGCGCCGCATGAAGAAGCCGCGTGTCATCGCCGAAACCGGCGCCGGCATGCACGGCGTGGCGACCGCCACCGTCGCCGCGCGCTACGGAATGGAGTGCGTGGTGTACATGGGCTCCGAGGACATCAAGCGCCAGGCGCAGAACGTCTACCGCATGAAACTCCTGGGCGCCAAGGTCGTTCCCGTCGAATCCGGATCGAAGACTCTCAAGGACGCGCTGAACGAGGCGATGCGCGATTGGGTCACGAACGTCGAGAGCACCTTCTACATCATCGGCACGGTGGCCGGTCCGCACCCGTACCCGATGATGGTGTGCGACTTCCAGTGCGTCATCGGAGAGGAGTGCCTGGAGCAGATGCCGGAGCTGGCCGGGCGGCAACCCGACGCGGTGATCGCCTGCGTCGGCGGCGGCTCCAACGCCATGGGCATCTTCTATCCCTATATCAGGCACGGGAAGACGCGGCTGATAGGCGTCGAGGCGGCCGGCGAAGGCCTGTCTTCCGGAAAGCACGCGGCGTCGCTCTGCGCCGGAAGGCCGGGCGTGCTGCACGGCAACCGCACCTACCTGCTGCAGGACGCCAACGGCCAGATCACGGAGACGCACTCGGTCTCGGCTGGGCTCGACTACCCCGGTGTTGGCCCCGAGCACGCGTGGCTGAAAGACAGCAAGCGCGCGGAATACGTCGCGGTGACCGACGAAGACGCCCTCAAAGCTTTCCATGCGCTGTGCCGTTCCGAGGGCATCATCCCGGCGCTCGAATCGGCGCACGCGATGGCGCACGCCATGAAGCTCGCGCCGACCCTGCCGAAGAACGCGATCTTGCTCGTGAATCTTTCCGGCCGCGGCGATAAGGACATGCATACGGTTGCCGAGCGCTCGGGAATCAAGTTCTGAGCATGTCGCGGATCCAAGCCTGTTTCGGGAAGCTTCAAAAAGCGAAGCGCAAG
>WNFM01319538.1_pt1 | contig 26556 bp, 26 predicted proteins | sample 5400271 | NCBI WGS metagenome assembly WNFM01 (sample SAMN13153352, study PRJNA577476) | soil metagenome | isolation source: 60 cm saprolite on Douglas fir-dominated hillslope | place: USA:California | collected 2013-09-17 | reverse complement strand
CGTCGATTTTGGGAGAACCGTCCAAATCCCATACCAGCACCTTCGCGCCCGACTCTTGCAGGCGTTTCGCAATCGCAGCGCCGATGCCTTGGGCGCCGCCGGTGACAATCGCGCTGCGCCCGGTGAAGTCCAGCCGGTTCATAGGATGCCTGGGGAAGCGAAACGGAAAGCGCGCAGTATAATCGCTGCCCTTCCCGGAGAGTAAACACATGGCAGGCAGGTTGGCAGGAAAGGCGGCGTTCATTACCGCCGCAGGACAAGGCATGGGACGCGGCGCGGCGCTCGCCTTCGCGCGCGAAGGGGCAAGGGTCTGGGCGACCGACCTCAACGCCAAGCCGCTGGATGAAATCGAGGGCAAGGACGGTATCCGCACGCGCGTCCTGGACGTAACCGACGAGGCGGCGATCGCGAGGCTCGCGAAAGAGGTCGGCGAGATCGATGTGCTGTTCAACTGCGCCGGCATCGTGCAGCACGGCACGATCCTCGACTGCGCGCCCAAGGACTGGGAGATGAGCTTCGGCGTCAACGTGAAATCGATGTACCTGGTGACGCGCGCTTTCCTGCCGGCGATGCTGCGCAAAGGGGGCGGCTCGATCATCAACATGGCTTCGATCGCGTCCTCGCTGCGCGGCCTGCCGAACCGCTTCGCCTACGGCGCGAGCAAGGCGGCGGTCATCGGGCTGACAAAATCGGTTGCCGCGGATTTCGTCAGGCAGGGAATCCGCTGCAACGCCGTCTGCCCCGGCACGGTGGATACGCCGTCGCTGCAGGGGCGCATCAATGCCCAGCCCGATCCGGTGCAGGCGCGCAAGGACTTCGTCGCGCGCCAGCCCATGGGACGGCTCGGCACGGTGGAAGACATGACGGGAATCCTGGTGTTCCTGGCGTCGGACGAGTCGCTGTTCGCCACCGGCAACGCCTATTCGGTCGACGGGGGAATGACGATATGAAACTGTGCCGCTACGGCAAAGCGGGTTACGAGAAGCCGGCGATGATCGACGGCGAGGGCCGCGTGCGCGATCTCTCCAAGGTGGTCGACAACATCGGGCCGAACGAGATCTCGCCGCGCGGTCTGAAAATGCTTTCCAGGGTGAAGCCCGATTCGCTGCCGGTGGTGAACGGCAGCCCGCGGCTGGGCGTGCCCTATATCGGCATCGGCAAGTTCGTCGCCATCGGCCTGAACTACTCGGACCACGCCAAGGAGGCCGGGCTGCCGATCCCGCCCGAGCCGGTGGTCTTCATGAAGGCCACCACCTGCATCAGCGGGCCCGGCGACGACGTCATCCAGCCGAAGGGCTCGACCAAGCTCGACTGGGAAGTCGAGCTCGGCGTAGTCATCGGCACGCAGGCCAAGTATGTTTCGGAGGCGAATGCCCTCGAGCACGTCGCCGGCTATTGCATCGTGAACGACGTCTCCGAGCGTGCCTTCCAGATGGCGACCAGCCAATGGGACAAAGGCAAGGGCTTTGATACCTCAGGCCCGATCGGTCCCTGGCTTGTCACCCCCGACGAGATCCGCGACCCGCAGGCGCTGAGCATGTGGCTGGAGGTGAACGGCAAGCGCATGCAGACGGGCAACACGCGCACCATGGTCTTCAGCGTCGCCAAGATCATCGCCCACGTCAGCTCATACATGACCCTGCTGCCGGGCGACATCATTACCACCGGCACGCCTCCGGGAGTCGGCCTCGGCATCAAGCCGAACCCGGTGTTCCTAAAAGTCGGCGATGTCATGACCCTGGGCATAAGCGGCCTGGGCGAGCAAAAGCAGAAGGTAGTCGCGTACACCTCCCAGGGGTAAGCTAGCCCGATGAACAAGCGGGCGGAAAACCAGGTGCAGCGCGCGGGGCTCGAGCGGTCCGCTTTCTGGATGCCGTTCACGGCGAATCGCCAGTTCAGGAAGACGCCGCGCCTGCTGGTGCGCGCCGAAGGCATGCATTACTGGTCGGACGACGGCCGGCAGATCCTCGACGGCTGCGCCGGGCTGTGGTGCGTGAACGCCGGCCACTGCCGGCCGAAGATCGTCGAGGCGGTGCGCAAGCAGGTGGGCGAGATGGATTTCGCGCCGACCTTCCAGATGGGCCATCCCATCGCTTTCGAGTTCGCCGACCGGCTCGCGCGCATCGCGCCCAAGGGCTTTTCGCGCGTGTTCTTCACCAACTCGGGCTCGGAGTCGGCCGACACGGCGCTGAAGATCGCGCTCGCCTATCACCGCGCGCGCGGCGAGGGTCAGCGCTTCCGCCTTGTCGGGCGCGAGCGCGGCTATCACGGGGTGAACTTCGGCGGCATGGCGGTCGGCGGCATTCCGGCGAACCGCAAGGTGTTCGGGCCGGGGGTTGCCGGCGTGCACCACATCCGGCACACGCACGATATTGCTAGAAATTCATTTTCAAAAGGACTACCGCCCCGCGGCGCGGAGTTTGCCGACGAGCTCGAGCGGTTGTGCACGCTGAACGATCCCTCCACCATCGCCGCGGTCATCGTCGAGCCGGTCGCCGGCTCGGCGGGCGTGCTGGTGCCGCCTGCGGGCTATTTGCAGCGCTTGCGCGAGATTTGCACGAAGCACGGCATCCTGCTCATCTTCGACGAGGTGATCACCGGATTCGGCCGCCTGGGGCAGCCGTTCGGCTCGCAGCGCCTCGGCGTCATGCCGGATCTCTTCACCGCGGCCAAAGGCATGACCAACGGCACGGTGCCGATGGGCGCGGTATTCGTTGGCGACGCGATTTTCGACGCCTTCATGCAGGGCCCCGACGGCATCGAGCTGTTCCACGGCTATACCTATTCAGGCCATCCGCTCGCCTGCGCTGCGGGCATCGGCACCCTCGATACCTATGAGGAGGAGGGGCTGCTCACGCGCGCCGCATCGCTCGAGAAGCATTTCGAGGGCGCGATCCACGCGCTGAAAGGCGCGCGGCACGTCATCGACATCCGCAACATCGGCCTGATGGGCGCGGTCGAGCTCGAACCGCGGCCCGGCGCGCCCGGCAAGCGCGCCTACGAGGCCTTCGTCAAGGCCTTTGAAGCGGGGGTGCTCGTGCGGTACACGGGGGACATCCTGGCTTTCTCGCCGCCGCTCATCGTCGAAAAGCCGCAGATCGACCGGATCTTCGCGACCGTCAGGGACGCCGTGCAGGCTCTAGAGTAGTTTTTAGGAAAAATCTACTTCGCGGCGGCCCTGACCACGCCAAGACGCCGCCCGCGCGTCTGCTGCTTCAAGCGTGGCGGAGCGACGAGGTCGCGCACGAAGTTCGGCAAGGCAAACACGCCCTCGTGGGTCTCGCCGTTGTAGTACTTCAACTCCGTCAGCTTGCGCGCGTCGATGCGCCGGTCGATCTCGTCGGCGGTGAAGGCCTTGGGATCGAGCTTGTCGGAGCACACCGCCATCGCCCACAGCGAGCCGTAGAGCGGGATGTACATGATGTAGGGCCGCACTATGCGGAAGACGCCGATCAGGCGCTGGGCGAGCTCGGCGACGCGCTCAGGCCGCGCCACGGGCGAGCCGATGTGCAGGGTGAGCGCGCCGCCCGGCGTGAGCGCCGCGCGCAGCTGCTGGAAGAACTCCGTGGAGTAGAGCGCCTCCGCCGGCCCCATCGGATCGTTCAGGTCGAGGGCGATCAGATCGAACTTCTCCTGCGTGTCGCGCACGAACTTCATGCCGTCCTCGACCAGCACCCGCAGCCTGGGGCTGTCGAACACGCCGTTGTGCACGGCGCGGAAGTGCTGCTTTGCCACCTCGATGACGTCGCCGTCGATCTCGACCATCGTCACCTGCTCGACCGACGGATGCTTGAGCGCTTCTTCGGAGGAGCCGCCGTCGCCGCCGCCGATGATGAGCACCTTCCTGGGCGCGGCGTGCGCCGCGAGCGCAGGGTGGATGAGATTCTCGTGGTAGACGAACTCCTCCTTCTCGGAGGTCATGTTGAAGCCGTCCAGGCGGAACAGCTTGCCGTAGTGCGGCGTCTCGTAGATCTGCATGCGCTGGAAGCGCGTTTGCCACTCGCCTAGCTGCTTCGTCGCCTTGATGTAGAAGCCGGTCGAATCGTTGAGCGGCTCCATCAGCAGATGCTCGCCGCGGTCGACCTCGTGGCGCGCGATCTCGGTCGGCTGGAAGTAGTCGATCAGCAGCCCGAGCAGCTTCCTCGCCTTGGCGGAATTGTCGCCGCTGTAGTTGCAGACGTAGACGTCGAGGGTGAGCCCCTGGCGCTCGGGCCAGGTGTGGATCGCAAGGTGGGACTCGGCGAGCACCACGGTGCCGGTGAAGCCGGAGCCTTCGAACTGGTGGAAGGTCGCATCCATGGTGGTCAGGCCCGAGGATTCCACCATCGCAATGCACTCTGCGCGAAAGCTCGCGCCGTCGAGAAGGCGCTGCGGATCGCAGCGGCAGCCGGTGAGGTCACCGATGAGATGCAGACCGTTCATTTTTTTTATGCCCCCCAAAATGCGAAGGCGCAGCCTGCCGAGAAAGAAACCAGGCTACGCCTTCCATCCGCGCCTACCGGCGCAAAACAGAGATCTTCAATCGTGTTCAATTCGTTCAAAACCTCCCAAGTGCTGCGCTAGTCGCTGCGCATTTCTGCCGACACTGCGTCGATCAGGCGGCGAGCGATTGAGATTTTGCTTGGAAGTCTAGGCAATTGCAATACATCGAACCAGTTTGCCGCCTCGATCTCTCCTTCTTGCGGCCGGATTTCGCCGCTCTTCCAGTCGCAGACGAAAGCGATCATCAGCGAATGCGGAAACGGCCACGACTGGCTGGCGAAGTAGCGGATGTTGCTTATTTGCACGCCGACTTCCTCGCCGACTTCGCGCGCCACGCACTGCTCCAGCGACTCGCCGGGCTCCACGAAGCCCGCGAGCGCGCTGTACATGCCCGGCGGAAAGTGCGGCGAGCGCCCGAGCAGGAGCTCCTTCCCGCGGCGTACCAGCATCATGACGGCCGGGGCGACGCGCGGATACGCAACCAGCTTGCAGGCCGGGCAGATCCGGACGCGCTCGTCGCGCTTTGCCTCTGTAGGAGAGCCGCAGCGGCCGCAGAACTGGTGCGTGCGGTCCCAATCGACGAGCTGCAGGGCCCGCCCGGCCAGGGCGAAATGGGCGTCCTCCAGCACCGAGAACAGCACCCGGAGGCCTTCCCAGGACATCCCCTCGGCCGGCGCCGGCGCGTCTTTAGGGAGCTCTGCCGCCCAGCAGTCCAGTCTGCCGAGCCGCCCTAGATATAGGGTACGAACCGCCCGGTCCCCCAACCAGTTGTGGTTTTCTTGCAACGGTAGCCTGGCCCAGGAAGGCCGCGAGCGCACCCTTGGATCGTCCGACGGACGCGGATCGGGAGGCCCCATCTCGACCAGCAGCTGGTCGCCGCGGAACACGAACCAGGCGCCGGCGCCGGGCGCCTCGCAGAAACACAGCTGCTCGTAGCCGGCCGGGGTGGAGAAAGGCAGCTCGCGCGTGGCGCCCGGGGGAAGCTCGTCCATGTGCCGAGTATAATTTGCGCCCTCCGATGGTTTCCCCCGCAGTAGCCGAAATGACTTCGGCGACCGCTGTTTCTCCCGCCCCCGAGCGCGAGCTCGCCAACGCCATTCGGGCGCTCGCGATGGATGCCGTCGAGGCCGCGAAATCGGGCCATCCGGGCATGCCGATGGGCATGGCAGAGATCGCCGTGGCGCTCTGGAAGCGGCACCTGCGGCACAACCCGGCGAACCCGAGCTGGCCCGACCGCGACCGCTTCGTGCTGTCGAACGGCCACGGCTCGATGCTGCAGTACGCGCTGCTCCATCTGACGGGCTACGCCCTGCCGATCGAGGAGCTGAAGCGCTTCCGCCAGCTCGGCTCGAAGACCCCCGGCCATCCCGAGCGCGGCTGCGCCCCGGGCGTGGAGACCACCACCGGGCCGCTCGGCCAGGGCATCTCCAACGCCGTCGGCATGGCGCTTGCCGAGCGCCTGCTCGCCGCCGAGTTCAACCGTCCCGGCCACTACGTCGTGGACCACTACACCTACGTCTTTCTCGGCGACGGCTGCATGATGGAAGGCGTTTCGCATGAGTCCTGCGCGCTCGCCGGCACCCTCGGCCTGGGCAAGCTGATCGCGGTTTACGACGACAACGGCATCTCGATCGACTCCGACAAGGGCCAGATCAGGCAGTGGTACACCGACGACGTGCGCCGGCGCTTCGAGGCCTACGGCTGGCAGGTGATCGCCGGCGTCGACGGCCACGACATCGAGGCGGTGGATCGCTCCCTGAGGAAGGCAAAGCGCGAAAAGACCCGGCCGACGCTCATCTGCGCGAAGACCGTCATCGCCAAAGGCGCGCCGACCAAGGCGAACACCGGCGCCGCGCACGGCGCGCCGCTCGGCGAAAAGGAGATCGCCGCGACACGGGAAGCGATTGGATGGAAATACCCGCCTTTCATGATCCCGGAGCATGTCCGCCAGGGGTGGGATGCCAGGGAAGCCGGCAAGCGTGCGGAGCGCCGGTGGAACCGTGCTTTCAAAGAATACGAAAAGCAGTTCCCTGCCGAGGCGGCGGAGTTCAAGCGGCGGACCGCGGGCGAGCTGCCGCCGGGTTTTACGGAAAAAATCCATGCCCTGGCGGGCGAAATGAATCAGAAAGCCGAAACGGTTGCCACCCGAAAGGCTTCTCAATCGGTACTCGAGGTACTCGTTCCCGCGCTGCCCGAACTCATCGGCGGCTCGGCCGATCTCACCGGCTCGAACCTGACGATGGTGAAGGCGTCGAAGGTGGTCGGGAAAGAGGGCGGCGGCAACTACGTGTTCTACGGCGTACGCGAATTCGGCATGTGCGCGGTGATGAACGGAATCGCGCTGCACGGCGGGCACATTCCGTATGGCGGCACCTTCCTCGTGTTCTCCGACTACGCGAGGAACGCGCTGCGGCTCGCCGCGCTCATGGGCCTGCGCGTGATCTACGTGTTCTCGCACGATTCGATAGGCCTCGGCGAGGACGGGCCGACGCACCAGCCGGTTGAACATGCGGCGGCGCTCCGGCTCATACCCAACATGGACCTCTGGCGCCCCTGCGACACGGTCGAGACCGCCGTGGCATGGGGCGCCGCCCTCGAGCGCAGCAAGGGGCCTACCGCACTGCTGTTGACGCGCCAGAACGTGCCGTTCGCGAGGAAAAACGCGCTTGAAGAAATCAGAAAGGGCGCTTACGTGCTCTCGGATGCGCCGAACCCGCGTGCCGTGATCATCGCCACCGGGTCGGAAGTCCAGCTCGCGCTGGGCGCGCAAAAGCAGCTTGCCGAAGCTGGAATTGGAGTACGTGTGGTGTCCATGCCGTCCACGTCGGTCTTCGACCGCCAGCCTGACGATTACAAAAAATCCGTTTTGCCGGACAGAATTCCGAGAGTCGCGGTGGAAGCTGGCGTTACCGATTTCTGGCGCAAGTATGTCGGCCTCGACGGCGCGGTGGTCGGCATCGATCGCTACGGCGAGTCGGCGCCCGCAGGCGATGTCTTCAAGCACCTCGGCTTCACGCCAGAAAAAGTCGCAGAAGCGGTCAGGAGCGTAATTCGATGATCAAGGTAGCCATCAACGGGTTCGGGCGCATTGGACGCAACGTGCTCCGGGCCCACTACGAAAGCGGCAAGAAGCATGGCCTGCAATTCGTCGCGATCAACGATCTCGGCGATGCGGCCACCAACGCCCATCTTCTCAAGTACGACACGGTCCACGGCCGTTTTAACGGAACTGTAGAAGTAAAAGAAAAGTTCATTGCGGTAAACGGCGACAGCATTCAAGTTGTTGCCGAGCGCGATCCGGCCAAGCTGCCGTGGAAAGCGCTAGGCGTCGACGTCGTCATGGAATGCACCGGGCTTTTCACGAGCAAGGCAAGGGCGAGCGCGCACCTCCAGGCCGGCGCGAAGAAAGTCATCATCTCGGCGCCCGGCGAGAAGGACGTCGACCGTACGATCGTTTACGGTGTAAACGACAAGTCGCTCAAAGCTTCCGACACCGTGATTTCGAACGCGTCGTGCACGACGAATTGCCTGGCGCCGCTCGTCAAGGCGATCGATGACCGCATCGGCGTGCTGTCTGGGCTCATGAACACGATCCACTCCTACACCAACGACCAGGTTCTCACGGACGTGTTCCACAAGGACCTGCGCCGCGCTCGCTCGGCGACGCACAACATGATCCCGACGAAGACCGGCGCCGCCGCCGCGGTGGGCCTGGTGCTGCCGCACCTGAACGGCAAGCTCGACGGCTTCTCGATCCGCGTGCCGACGATCAACGTCTCGATCGTCGATCTCTCCTTCGTCGCCAGGAAGGCCACGAGCGTGGAGGAGGTCAACAAAGCGGTGAAGCAGGCCTGCGAGACAGACCTCAAGGGCATCCTCGAGTACAGCGGCGAGCCGCTGGTGTCCTCGGACTTCAATCACAACCCGGCGAGCTCGATCTTCGACGCCGGCCTGACCCGGGTCTCGGACGGCACGCTGGTGAAGGTCTGCTCCTGGTACGACAACGAGTGGGGTTTCTCCAACCGCATGCTGGACGTCGCGGTGGCGTTCATGAACGCGAAGTAATGAAGTTCAAACGGATGGCGGACCTGGACTTGCGCGGCAGGCGGGTTCTGATCCGGGCGGATCTGAACGTCCCCATCGAAGCCGGGCGCATCACCGACGACACGCGTATCCGCGCTTCGATTCCCGGCATCAAGCTCGCCCTCGAGCAGAACGCCGCCGTGATGGTGACATCGCATTTGGGAAGACCGAAGGAAGGCGAGCTGAAGCCTGAGGATTCGCTTGCGCCGGTCGCAACGCGTTTAGCCGAACTTTTGAAAAGAGAAGTGCCGTTGATTCGCGACTGGGTGAACGGCGTTGCGGTAAAGGCTGGCCAGCTCGTCATGCTCGAGAACTGCCGCCTCAACAAAGGCGAGAAGAAGGACGACGAGACGCTGGCGAAAAAGATCGCCGCGCTGTGCGAGGTATACGTGAACGACGCTTTCGGCGCCGCGCATCGCGCCGAGGCGACGACCCACGGCGTGGCGCGCTTCGCGCCGCTCGCCTGCGCCGGCCCGCTGATGGCCGCGGAGCTCGACGCGCTCGGCCGGGCGCTCGCCAATCCCAGGCGGCCGCTGGTCGCGATCGTCGGCGGCTCGAAGGTGTCGACCAAGCTCACCGCGCTTGCCGAGCTCGCCACGAAAGTCGACACGCTGATCGTGGGGGGCGGCATCGCCAATACATTTCTGCTTGCGGCGGGCAAGCCCATCGGCCGCTCGCTCGCCGAGCCCGATCTGGTCCCGGAAGCGAGGAAGGTGGCCGCTTCGGTCGAGGTGCCGCTGCCCGAGGACGTGGTGGTGGCGGTCGAAGCGTCGGCGCGCGCCCCGGCGGCGACGAAGGCGCCGGAGGACGTCGATGCCGACGAGATGATCCTCGACATCGGCCCGAAAACGGCCGCCGCGTTTGCCGAGCGCCTGAAGAAGGCGGGCACCATCGTCTGGAACGGCCCGGTCGGCATGTTCGAGATCGAACGCTTCTCGCGCGGCACGGAGACGATCGCGCGCGCGATCGCGAGCTCGGGCGCCTTTTCGATTGCGGCCGGCGGCGACACGCTCGCGGCGATAGCGAAGTTCGGCCTTGAAAAAAGAATTTCTTATATTTCTACCGGGGGCGGGGCTTTCCTCGAGTTCCTCGAGGGCAAGACGCTTCCCGCGGTCGCCGCGCTTGAAGCGCGCGCAGATCGTTAGGCGGTTTTTCAGGTAATCTCTTTTTCTTTGTCATCCCAATGCTCCGCAGCACAAAGATCGTCGCCACGCTCGGCCCGGCATCGAGCGATCCCGCAATCCTCGAGCGCATGGTGCGCGCCGGGGTGGACGTGGTGCGCCTCAATTTCTCGCACGGCACGGCCGACGACCACTTGAAGCGCGCCGAGCTGGTCAAGGACATCGCGCGCAAGGTCGGGCGCACGGTCGCCATCATGTGCGACCTGCAGGGGCCGAAGATCCGGGTCGGCAAGTTCAAGGACGGCAAGGTCACGCTCGAGAAGGGCCAGCGCTTCGTGCTCGACGCCGGCTGCGCCACGGGCGATGCCGCGCGCGCGGGTCTCGACTACAAGGAGCTGCCGCGCGATGTCGGCGCCGGCGCGGTGCTGCTGCTCGACGACGGCAAGATCGTGCTCGACGTGACCGACGTGCGCGGCGAGGAAGTCCACACCATCGTGCGCCACGGCGGCGTGCTCTCCAACAACAAGGGCATCAACCGCCAGGGCGGCGGGCTCACCGCTCCCGCCCTCACCGCGAAGGACATGGAGGACATCAGGACCTCCGCCAAGATCCAGGCCGACTATCTTGCGGTGTCCTTCCCCAAGACGGGCGCCGACATGTACATGGCGAAGGAGCTGATGCGCGCGGCCGGCGGCCGGGCGCTCCTGATCGCCAAGATCGAGCGCGCCGAAGCGGTCGGCGAGAGCGCCCTGATCGACATCATGCGCGGCTCCGACGGCATCATGGTGGCGCGCGGCGATCTCGCGGTGGAGGTGGGCGATGCCTCGGTGCCGGCGCTGCAGAAGAAGATGATCCGCCTCGCGCGCGAGCAGAACAAGCTCACCATCACCGCCACCCAGATGATGGAGTCCATGATCAACAGCCCGGTGCCGACGCGCGCCGAAGTATCCGACGTGGCGAACGCCGTGCTCGACGGCACCGATGCGGTGATGCTCTCGGCCGAAACCGCGAGCGGCAAGTACCCGGTCGAGGTGATCGAGGCGATGGACCGGATCTGCAGGGAGGCCGAACGCAGCCAGCCGCTCAATCTCGAGCAGGACTTCCTCAACCGCGTGTTCACGCGGGTCGACCAGTCGATCGCGATGGCGGCCCTCTTCACGGCTTATCATCTCAAGGTCAAGGCGATCGCCTCGCTCACCGAGTCGGGCTCCACCGCGCTGTGGATGAGCCGCCTCAACTGCGGCGTGCCGATCTATGCCCTCACCGCGCAGACCGGCACGCGCTACCGCTGCGCCCTCTTCCGCGACGTGTTCCCGCTCATGGTCAAGTACATCGGCCACGACCGCGAGGAGCTGCTGCAGGAGGCGGAAAAGGTGCTGGTCGAGAACAATGTGGTCAAGCAGGGTGATCTCATCGTCCTCACCATCGGCGAGCCGATCGGCAAGGCCGGCGGGACCAATACAATGAAGATCGTCAAAGTCGGGGAGCACCTCAAACCATGAGCGCAATCACTCCTCAGGCCGCGGGTCATTCGCAACTGCCGCCGATGGCCTCGCGCTTCGTCGAAGTGGCGAAGCTGCCTTGGACCAGGACCCCGCATCCCGGGGTCGAGACCAAACCGCTCCTTGTCGAGCGCGAAACCGGAATGATGACGATGCTCGTCAGAATGGCGCCCGGGGCGCGGCTGCCGGACCACGAGCACGTGCTGATCGAGCAAACCTACGTGCTCGAAGGGAGCCTGGTCTGCGGCGAGGGCGAATGCAAGGCAGGCGACTTCGTCTGGCGCCCGGCGGGCAGCCGTCACGAGGCCTGGGCGGGCGCGCAAGGCGGCCTGATGCTCGCCATGTTCCAGGCCCCGAACAAGTTCTTCGAGGCCGACGGCCGCGTCATCGATTTTCTCGGCAACGATTGGGAGAAGGCCTGGGGCCGAGTTCTCAACCGGTAACAGCAACCGCCAAGGCCCGGGCCGAGATGCGCATCGCGCTGTGCAACGAAGTGATCGCGCCGATGCCGTTCCCGAAGCAGTGCGAGTACGCGGCGAAGCTCGGCTACGACGGCCTGGAAATCGCGCCGTACACCCTTTCGGAGGAGCCGCACAGGCTCGGAGCTGCGCAGCTTGCTGCAGCGCGAAGCGCCGCCCGGGAGGCAGGAATCTCCGTTACCGGCCTGCATTGGCTGCTCGTCAAGCCGGCGCACCTTTCCATTTCGACGCAGGATAATGCGGTCAGGAAGAAGACTGTGGACGTGATGCTTGCGTTCATCGACCAGTGTGCGGAGCTCGGCGGACGCTACCTTGTCCACGGCTCGCCGCATCAGCGGCGCATCGACCCCGGCGACACCCGCGCCGCCGCGACGGCGCGCGCGCAGGAGTGCTTCGCGCTCGCCGCCGAGCGCGCGCAGAAAGCCGGCGTGGTCTACTGCGTCGAGCCGCTGTCCTCGGAGCAGACGCCGCTGATCAACACCCTCGAGGAAGCCGTGCAGATGGTGGAAGCGATAAACAATCCTCATCTGAAGACCATGCTCGACTGCAGCGCCGCCGGACGCATGGAAAAGGAGCCGCTTGCCGCGCTGGTCGACCGCTGGCTGCCAAAGGGCGTTCTCGCGCATGTCCAGCTGAATGACCGCAACCGGCGCGGGCCCGGACAGGGCGAGCAGCGCTTTGCGCCGCTGCTCGGCGCTCTGCGGCGCCACGGCTACGGCGGCGATCTCGCGATCGAGCCGTTCGACTACGTGCCCGACGGGCCGGGTGCGGCGGCGCGCGCCATCGGCTACATCCGCGGCATCCTGGAAGCCCTGGAAACCCAATGAGGTTCTCCGTCAGGGAAATCGATATTTTCGAGCGCGACGTGAAGCTGCGCCTGCCGTTCCGCTTCGGCGTGGTGACGCTCGAGGAGGCGCCGCAGGCCTTCGTGCGCGCCCGGATCCGCCTGGAAAACGGCAAGGAGGCGGAAGGCGCGGCGGCCGAGCTGCTGGTGCCCAAGTGGTTCGACAAGAACCCGGCGCTCAGCAACGAGGAAAACCTGAGCGAGCTGCGCGCCTCGCTCGCCCTCGCGCGCGACAGTTACCTTGCGGCAGGCGCAAGCACCGCCTTCGGCCATTCCATCGACAACTACGCGCCGCAGATCGCCCTCGGCTCGATGCAGGGCATGAACAGCCTCGTCGCCTGCTACGGGCCGGCGCTCATCGACCGCGCGCTGCTCGATGCGCTATGCCGCGCTCTCGGTGTTTCCTTTTTCCAGGCGATTCAAAAAAATATTCCCGGCATCGCGGCGCCGGGCTGGCAGGCGGACCTTGGGGCCTTCGACATGGATGAGTTCCTGGACGGCCTGAAGCCGCGCAAGCAGATCGCCGCGCGCCACACTGTCGGGCTGCTCGATCCGATCACGGCATCGGAGGCGAAGCGGCCGGTCGGCGACGGCTTGCCCGAGACGCTCGAGGAAGTCATAGAGCGCTACGGCCATCGCTGGTTCAAGCTCAAGGTCGCGGGCGACGTAAAGAACGACGTCGCTCGCCTTTGCGCGATCGCTTCCGTGCTGGACCGCATCGGCGAGCCTTATCACGCCACGCTCGACGGCAACGAGCAATACGAGGACGCAGGCGGCGCGCTGGAGCTGTGGCGGGCCATCAAGGCCGAGGCGCGGCTGAAAAGCCTAGCCTCGAGCATCGCCTTCATCGAGCAGCCGGTGAAACGCCAGAACGCGCTGGTGGCCGGAACGGGCGAGGTTGCCGAGCTCGCCGAGGAGAAGCCGGTGATCATCGACGAATCGGACGACTCGCTCGAGGCCTTCCCGCTCGCGCGGCGCCGCGGCTATACGGGCGTTTCCTCCAAGACCTGCAAGGGCCTTTATAGATCGATCCTCAATGCCGCCCGCTGCCGGCTGTGGAACCGGGAGGAAGGCACCGATCGCTATTTCATGTCCGGGGAGGACCTCACGACGCAGGCCGGGCTCGCGGTGCAGCAGGACCTCGCGCTGGTGTCGCTGCTCGGCTTGGCGCACGTCGAGCGCAACGGCCATCACTACGTGAACGGCATGGCGGGGCTGCCTGAGGCGGAGCAGGACGCGTTTCTGAAGGCTCATCCGGATCTGTACGAGAGGAGCCATGGCGCGGTGCGGCTGCGGATTCAACAGGGGAATCTGCAAATCGAATCGCTCGCCATTCCCGGCTACGCCAGCGGCGCGATGCCCGACTGGCAAGCGATGAGGCAAACGTAGTGAATCAGAAGCGCATCGGCATCATCATGCACGGCGTCACCGGCCGGATGGGAATGAACCAGCACCTCATCCGATCCATACTGGAAATACGAAAACAGGGCGGCGTCACTCTCAAGGACGGAACGCGACTGATGCCGGACCCGCTGCTGGTCGGCCGCAATGCGCAGAAGCTCGAGAGCCTCGCCAGGGAGCACGGGGTCGAGCGCTGGAGTACGGATTTGAGCGCGGTTTTGAAAGATGAAAAATATGAAATCTTCTTCGATGCGGCTTCCACCAAGCTCCGCCCGAAGCTGCTGAAGCGCGCGATCGCGGCCGGCAAGCACGTCTACTGCGAGAAGCCGGTGGCGACGAACACCGCCGAGGCGCTCGAGATCTACCGGGCGGCGAAGAAGGCCGGGGTGAAGCACGGCGTGGTACAGGACAAGCTCTGGCTGCCGGGCCTCCTGAAGCTGCGGGCCCTGCGCGATCAGGGTTTTTTTGGAAAGCTGCTATCCGTAAAAGGCGAATTCGGGTACTGGGTGTTCGAAGGAGGCGAGCGCCAGGCGCCGCAGCGCCCGTCGTGGAACTACCGCAAGCAGGACGGCGGCGGGCTGATCCTCGACATGCTGTGTCATTGGCGCTACGTGCTCGACAACCTGTTCGGCGAGGTGCGCGCGGTCTCCTGCCTCGGCGCCACGCACATCCCCTTCCGGCACGACGAGAGCGGCCGGAAATACAAGGCAACGGCGGACGACGCGGCCTACGCGACCTTCGAGCTCGAGAAGGGCGTGGTCGCGCATTTCAACAACTCGTGGGCGACGCGCGTGCGCCGCGACGATCTGCTCACCCTGCACGTCGACGGCACCGACGGCTCGGCGGCCGCGGGTCTGCGCCGCTGCTTCACGCAGTCCTGGAAGGACACGCCGCGCCCCGTCTGGAACCCGGACCTGCCGCAGCCGATCGATTTTTTCGCGGGCTGGCGGGAAGTGCCGGATGCGAATGCGTACGACAACGCGTTCAAGTGCCAGTGGGAGTTGTTCCTCAAGCACGTCGCGGGCGAGGGCGGCTTCCGCTGGGATCTGCTCGAAGGCGCGAAAGGCGTGCAGCTCGCCGAGCTGGGACTGAAGAGCTGGCGGAAGCGCCGCTGGTTCGACTTGCCCAAGCTGAAACCATGAAGCGCGACACGATTCTCACCCTCAAGCTCCCGGGACGCGGAAAGCGCCTGGAAGAGTATGCCGTCAGGGCACCCAAATCTTTCCGCAAGCCCGCCAAGCCCTTCACGCGGAAAGCGCTTGCCGCGGCGCACGTGGTCGCCGATCCGCTCTCGGCAAAGGAGCCCTGGCTCGAGGCGGCGATCGACTGGGATGCGACTATGGCCTACCGCAGGCACCTGTGGTCCTGGGGTATGGGGCTCGCGGAAGCCATGGACACCGCGCAGCGCGGCATGGGCCTCGATTGGACGAATTCCCTGGAATTGATTCGCCGTACCCTCGAAGAAGCGAGGAATTTCAAAGGAGCAGTCGTTGCCTCGGGCGCGGGGACAGACCATCTTCCGTCGGACAAAAAGCATTCGATCGAAAGGATCATCTCCGCTTATGAAGAGCAGTGCGCGGCGATCGAAAAGCTCGGCGGCCGCATCATCCTGATGGCGAGCCGCGCTCTCGCCGCGAGCGCCGGGTCGCCCGAGGACTACGCCCGCGTCTACGACCGCATTCTTTCGCAGGTGAAGGAGCCCGTGATCATCCACTGGCTGGGCGAGATGTTCGACCCGGCGCTCGAAGGATACTGGGGGAAGAAGGACCATCACGCTGCAATGGATGTTTGTCTCTCGGTTTTGCAAAAGAATCATTCCAAGGTGGACGGCGTAAAGATCTCCCTCCTGGATAAAGAAAAAGAAATCCGAATGCGGCGCAGGCTTCCGAAAGGCGTGCGCATGTATACCGGCGACGATTTCAACTTCGCCGAGCTGATCGAGGGCGACGCGCAAGGCCATTCGGACGCGCTGCTCGGCATCTTCGACTCGATCGCGCCCGCCGCGTCACATGCTTTGTCTTTTCTGTCTGAAAATCAGAATTCCAAATATCACGAAGCGCTGGCGCCCACCGTCCCCCTCTCGCGGCACATCTTTCAGGCGCCGACGCGCTTCTACAAGACCGGGGTCGTCTTCATGGCCTGGCTGAACGGCCACCAGGAGCACTTCGTCATGGTCGGCGGCCAGCAGTCGGCGCGCTCTCTGCAGCATTTCGTGGAACTGTTCCGCCTCGCCGACTCGGCCGGGCTGCTGTCGGATCCCGAGCTCGCCTGCCGGCGCATGAAGCAACTTCTCGCAGTGCACGGATGCAGCTGAAAAAGCTCAGCGCGGGATTCGGAATCGAAGCGGGTGGGGTGGATTTGTCTTCGCTTCATCGGAATGATTTTGAGAAACTGGAAAGCGAATTCTTCAAGCACCAGATCCTCGTGATCCGCGGCCAAAAGCTGAGCGCAAAGCAGTTCCTCGGCTTCGCGCGGCGCTTCGGCCCGCCCGAGCCGCACGTGATCGACCAGTTCCACCATCCCGAGCACTCCGACATCCTGATCCTCTCCAACGTGGTGAAGGACGGCAAACCGACCGGGCTGGCCGACGCCGGGACCTACTTCCACACCGACTATTCGTATCTCGAGATGCCGGCGCGGGCGACGACGCTGTACTCGATCCAGGTGCCGCGCGTGGGCGGCGACACCCTGTTTGCCAATCAGTACGCGGCTTATGAGGATTTACCTTCCAAACTAAAAGAAAAAATAAGGAATCTGGTTGCGCTGCATCATTACGGCAACCGCAATAACCTCGACGAGACAACGCGGACCGTAGCGTCGGTGCTCACCGAGGAGCAGAAGCACAAGGTCACCTGGGTCAAGCACCGGATCGCGCGCAAGCACCCGGTGACGGGCCGCACCGCGCTCTATGCGGTGTCGGGCACCTCGTTTCGCATAGAGGGCATGCCCGATGACGAGGCGCACGCGCTGCTCGACGAGCTCAAGCGCCACGCCACGCAGGAGAAGTACCACTACCGCCTGAAATACTGTGTGGGCGACGTCGTTGTCTGGGACAATGCTTCGCTGCTGCATTCGGCAACGCTGATCGATCCAAACGACGCGCGCACGCTTTGGCGCGTTACCATCAAGGAAACGAGGAGGAGTGATGAAACGTGAACAACTAGCAGGACTTCTGGCTGTCGGGATGGCCGTCTGCCTGATGCTTCCGGCCGCAGTGCAGGCCCAGACCTGGCACGGTGCCTCGCAGTTCAACGACGACCATGCTTTTACCAAGGCGCTGGTGAAGTTCGAGGAGCTGGTCAAGAAGTACTCCGGCAAGCCCGTGAACTTCGTGCTGCACAAGAACAGCGAGCTCGGCCTGGAGAAGGATTACTTCGCCTACATGAACCAGGGCTCGGCGGTGGATTACGCGATCGTTTCGCCGGCGCACATGTCGACCTTCTCGAAAGCTGCGCCGTTCATCGATGCGCCGTTCATCTTCCGCGACCTCGCGCACTGGAACAAGGTGCTCGACGCCGACCTGCTCAAGCCGATCGCCGACGAGATCGCGCAGAAAGCCGATGTGCTGCTGATCGGCTATGCCGGCGGCGGCACGCGCAACATTTTCGTCAACAAGCCGGTGCGCAACCTCGCCGACATGAAAGGCCTGAAGGTGCGGGTGCAGGGCGCGCCGATCTGGAGCCGCACCTTCGCTGCCGTCGGCATGTCGGCGACGGTGATTGCCTACAACGAGATCTACAACGCGATCCAGAACGGCGTCATCGCCGCCGGCGAGAACGAGGCGGCGGGCGTCGAGTCGATGAAGTTCTACGAGGTCGGCCCGAACCTATCGGTGACCGAGCATGCGATCACCATCCGGCCGCTGTGCTTCTCGGGCAAGACCTTCAAGGGCCTCGACAAGAATATGCAGGCGGCGGTACTCAGGGCCGGCAAGGAGGCAGGCGCCTACGGCCGCCAGGTCGAGTCGGGCGAAGACTCGGCCAAGCTCGATGCGATGGAGAAATCCGGCAAGCTCAAGCGCATCGCATTCACGGAGCGGCCGCAGATGAAGAAGCTCGTCGATCCGGTGATCGAGGCCTACGCCAAGGAGATCGGCGCCGACCAGATTCTCGCGAAGATCAACGCCATCAAGTGACATCGGCTTGAGAGGCGCGGCGCGGCCGGGGCGATCCGGGCGCCGCGCCTTTTTGTTGAGGGAGCAATGAGAAGAATAATCGCCTGGTATCACCGGCTTCTCACCTGGCTGATGGTGGCCACTGTGGCCATCCTCATCATCCCGGTCACGTTGCAGATCATCTCGCGCTACACCCAGCTGATCCCCTCCTGGATCTGGACCGAGGAGCTGTCGCGCTTCCTTTTCATCTGGATGGTGATGCTTGGTGCGATGATCGGCATTCGCGAGCACAGCCACTTCGAGGTCGACGTCTGGCCGGACCTCGGCCCGAAGCCCACCGCGCTGCTGCGCATTGTCTCTAACATCCTCGTGCTGGTGTTCTCGTTGGTGTTCGTCTGGTGGGGTATCCAGTTCGTGCGCTTCGGCTGGGACCAGCTCTCGGAGCTGGCCGAGCTGCCGATGCCCTGGATTTTCATGGCCTGGCCGGTCGCCGGAATCACCTGGGTGATTTTCCTCGGGGAATCCTTCGTCGATAACTGGCGGGTGCTCGCCGGCAGGGGAGCCGTGGAATGAGCGCCAGCCTGACGCCGGGGATGGCGGCGCTCGCGCTGTTCGGCGTGTTTTTCGTGCTGCTGGTGGCGCGCGTGCCGGTCGCGTTGCCTGCCTTCCGATCCTCGCCTACGAGCCGCGTCTTTCGCCGATGATGCTGTTCAACGAGACCTTCAAAGCCTACAACTCCTTCATCCTGCTCGCGGTGCCGTTTTTCCTGCTCACCGCGAACTTGATGAATGTCGGCGGCATCACCGACCGGTTGGTGCGCCTGTCGCGCACGATGGTCGGGCATTTTCCTGGCGCGCTCGCGCAGATCAACGTGCTCCTTTCGGTGTTTTTCGCGGGGATCTCCGGTTCTTCCACTGCGGATGCCGCGAGCCAGTCGAAGATCTTCATCGAGGCGCAGGTAAAGGAGGGCTACGGTCTTTCGTTCTCCATCGCCATCACCGCAGTATCAGCGGTGCTCGCAGTGATCATTCCGCCCTCGATCCTGATGATCGTCTGGGGCGGCGTGATCTCGACGTCGATCGGCGCGATGTATCTCGCGGGCATCCTGCCGGGGCTGCTGATCGCCCTCGCGCAGATGGTGACCGTGCACATCTATTCCAAGATCTACAACTACCCGGTCTATCCGCGCTCGACGGTGAAGGAGTTCTTCGTCTCCGCATGGCAATCGCTGCCGGCGTTGTTCACGCCGTTCATCATCGTCGGCGGCATCCTGCTCGGCTGGTTCACAGCGACCGAATCGGCGGCGGTGGCGGTGATCTACGCGGCGGTGCTCTCCATCTTCATCTATCGCGAGATGGACATGAAGCATCTCTACCACGCGCTCTCGGAGACAGGAAAGCTCGCCGCGATAGCCCTCTTCTGCGTCGGGACGGCGTCTGCGTTCGGCTGGCTGCTCGCGTACTACCAGATCCCCAAGGCACTGCTCGAGAACGTGACCTCCTGGCACATGGGCATCACGGGGGTCGGGTTCTTCATCGCTTTCGTGTTCCTGGTGGTCGGCTGCTTCCTGGACGCGATTCCGGCGATCATCATCGTCGGCACCATCCTGCAGCCGCTCGCGCAGTCGGTGAACATGCACCCGATCCACTTCGCGATCATCGGCATCGTCTCGCTCGCCTTCGGCCTGGTGACGCCGCCCTACGGACTGTGCCTGATGATCTCGTGCGCCGTTGCCAAGGTGCCGCTCAAGTTTGCGCTGAAGGACACGCTGATAATGCTGATCCCGATGCTCCTGATGCTGGCGGCGATCATCATCTGGCCCGAGATACCCCTGATCCTGCCAAGGCTCATCGCGCCCGAATTGCTTAAGTGAAGAAACCGGCCCCGGAAAAGCTGTCGCTCAATACTGCGACGGTAAAGAAGCAGTGGGGCATCGCGCAGGCGATCGAAGGTTGCGCGCGCCACGGCATCCGCGGCATCTCGCCCTGGCGCGACCAGGTGGCGGCCTTCGGCCTCGAGCAGACGGCGCGGCTCATCCGCACGCACGGCCTCACCGTGACGGGTCTTTGCCGCGGCGGGTTCTTCACCGCGAAGGACTGGCTCGAAGACAACCGGCGCGCCATCGGCGAAGCGCACGTCCTGGGCGCGCAATGCCTGGTCCTCGTGGTCGGCGGGTTGCTCCCCGAGTCAAAAGACTTGCATTTATCAAGAGAAAAAATAAAGGAGGGGATCGCTAAGATCCTTCCCGAAGCCCGGCAGGCCGGCGTTCCGCTCGCCATCGAGCCGCTGCATCCCATGCAGGCCGCTGAGCGCGCGTGCATCAATACGCTGGAGCAGGCGCTGGATATCTGCGACGCGCTCGGCGAGGGCATCGGGGTTGCATGCGACGCCTACCACGTATGGTGGGACCCGAAGCTGCAGGAGCAGATAAAGCGGGCCGGCAAGAAGCGCCTCCTCGCGTATCACATCTGCGACTGGCTGGTGCCGACGCGCGACCTCCTCAACGACCGCGGCATGATGGGCGACGGGGTAATAGATTTACCAAAGATAAGATCTTGGATTGAGGCCGCCGGTTACACAGGCTTCCACGAAGTCGAGATCTTTTCCGAGCTCGACTGGTGGAAGAAAAATCCGGACGAGGTGCTTGCGACCTGCAAGCAGCGCCATCGGGACTGCAGCTAGCTGTTTGCCTTCAGTAGCCCAGCGCCCTCGGCAGCCAGAGCGACAGACCCGGGAAATAGGTAACGATCAGCAGCGCCGTGCACATGGCGCCGTAGAACGGCCATAGCTCGCGCGATACCTCCTCCATCGTCACCTTTCCTATCGCGCAGCCGACGAACAGCGTCGGCCCGACGGGCGGCGTGATGAGACCGATGCCAAGGTTGAGCAGCATGATCATGCCGAAGTGCACCGGGTCCACGCCCATCGCCTTGACGATCGGCAGCATGATCGGCGTGCAGATCAGGATCATCGGCGCCATGTCCATGAAGGTGCCGAGCAGCAGCAGCAGGATGTTGATCAGCATCAGCATCACGTACTTGTTGTCGGTCATCGACAGGAAGAGCGCCGTTGCCTTGGCTGGCAGCTGCATGATCGCCATCAAGTAGCCGAAGCCGGCCGCGAAGCCGATCACCATCATCACCATGGCGACGGTCTTCGTCACGCGGTGCACGAGCTTCGGCATGTCGCGCCACTTGTATTCTTTGTAGATCACCACGGTGCAGAACAGGGCGTACACGCAGGCTACGGCACCCGACTCGACGGCGGTGAAGGCGCCCGACAGGATGCCGCCGAGGATGATCACGATCGTGATCAGGCCCCAGAACGCATCCAGCGCGATCTTCAGCGCTTCGCGCAGCGGCACCACGCGCCCGGCCGGGAAACCCTTCTTGCGTGCCGTATAAAGAACCAGGCCGATCAGGCAGGCACCGAAGAGCAGGCCGGGGAAAACCCCGGCCATGAACAGCGCCGCGATAGAGACCGTCCCCCCCGTGGCGATCGAGTAGATGATCGAGTTGTGCGAGGGCGGCACCAGAATCGCCTGCACCGAGCCGCAGATGGTCACGTTGGTTGCGAAGACCTTCGAGTAGCCGTTCTTCACCATCTCCGGGATCATCACCGAGCCGATGGAAGCGGTGTCGGCAACCGACGATCCCGACAGGCAGCCGAAGAGGGTCGAGGCGAGGACGTTCACCAGCGCGAGGCCGCCGCGGATGAAGCCGACGAACACTTTGGCGAGGTCGACGAGCCGCCGCGCCACGCCGCCCTCCGACATGATGGCGCCGGCAAGCACGAAGAACGGGATGGTCAGGAGCGCGAAGTCGTCCATGCCGTCGGAGATCTTGAGCATGATCGCTTCGAGCGGCATGTCGATCCACAGCGCGGTGACGATCGTCGCCAGCCCCATTGCATAGGCGACGGGAATCCCGAGGAACATGAAAATCAGGAAGGCGAACAGCAGAATCAGGGCGTCCACGATGCGCCTCGCTAGTCGATCTGCGGCTGGTCGCGGAACGTGAACGACGTCGCCGGCGGATCGCCGAGCCACAGGCGTTCAACGCAGAAAAGCAGCGTCACCACACCGGCCACCGGGATCGGGATATAGGTTACGCCGGCCGATAGGTCGGGAAACTCCGCGATCGTGTTGTACCAGACCGCGTCCACGAGCTGCACGCCCCACTTGAGCATGAAGAGCGCGATGATCCCCATGCCGACGTCGGCGCCGCGCTCCAGGCGCGCCCGGTTGACGTCGTTCACCATGCCGAGCAGCGTACCCACGGCGATATGCGCCTTGGCGCGGTACGCCGCGGCGCCGCCGACGAAGGAAAACAGGACCATCAGCAGGATGCCGGCCGGCTCCGGCCAGCTGGCCGGCGAGTTCACCACGTAGCGCATGAACACGCCGTAGGGAATGATTATGGTCATGATCAGCATGACCACCCCTGCAAGGCTGATGCAGACGATGTACAGCCACTCCATCGCCGCTCGGTAGGTCTCTCTCATGACAAAAAAACGGGCCGCCTTTTATTGAGGGGCGGCCCGTTCTCCGGTTGGCGCGGCTACTTCGTGTCCTGAATGCGCTTGAGGAGCGCGCTGTACTTGGCGCCGTACTTGTCGCGCACCGGCGCGGTGGCCTTGTAGAAGGCCTCCTTGTCGGCCTTGACGAACTGCACGCCCTTCGCCTTCAGCTCGTCGGTCGCCTTCGCGGTCTTCTCGTCCCACAGCGTGCGCTGCTCGAGCTGCGCCTCGCGCGACAGCTTCTTCACCAGCGCCTGGTCTTCCTTGCTTTGCTTCTCCCAGCTTACCTTGGAGAAGACGAAGATCTCCGGAATGATCAGATGGCCGGTCAGGCTGTAGATCTTGGCGACCTGGTAGTGGTTTTGCGCAAGAACGGTCGGCTCGTTGTTCTCTGCACCGTCCACCACGCCGGTCTGCATCGCCGAATAGAGCTCGTTGAAGCCCATCGCCACGCCGTTGCCGCCCATGGCGTTCATCGTCTCGACGAAGATCGGGTTGCCCATCATGCGGACCTTCATGCCCTTCAGGTCGGCGGGCTTGGTGACCGGCTTGTTCGCGTAAACGTTGCGCGTGCCGGCATCCATCCAGCCGAGCGCGATCAGCCGCGACACTCCGGCCGACATGCGCTCAAGCAGCTCGTTGCCGATCGGACCGTCGATGACGTGGCGCATATGCGTCTCGTCGCGGAAGACGAACGGCAGGTTGAACACGTTCACTTCATCTACCACCGGGCCCATGGCGCCGACCGAGATGCGGGCGATCTGCAGCGCGCCGACCTGGGCCTGCTCGATCATCTCCTTCTCGCCGCCGAGCTGCATCGAGGGGTACATCTGGATCGAGATGCGGCCATTGGTGGCCTTCTCCAGCTTCGTGCCCATGCGCACGATCGCCTCGACGGTCGGGTAGCCGAGCGGGTGAACGTCGGTCGCCTTCCACACCTGCTTCTGCTGCGCGACGCCTGCGCCGGGCAGAGCGAAGCACGCGGCAGCGAAGGCCGCGCCAATGAAATGCTTATACGGCATGAACTCCTCCTTTGGTAGAATCGTCAGTCATCATACAACTGGCGGGGTCCCCCCCGTCAAGAGACGCGTGACGAGCCTTTATTCATGATGCGGATCCGCCCCCTGGCCGCGGCGCGCAAGCTGTCGCGCGGCCTGTTCGAGCAGCTTGCCGAGCAAATCAAGAGCGGCCGCCTGTCGCCCGGGGAGCGGCTGCCCACCGAGCAGGAGCTCACCCGCGCCGCGCGCGTGAGCCGCACCGTGGTGCGCGAGGCGGTGGCGGCGCTGCGTGCCGACGGCCTGGTCATCACCCGGCAGGGGGTGGGCGCCTTCGTATCGGCGGCGCCGCAGCAGGCGCCGTTTCGCATCGATCCGGAGCGGATGCAGTCGCTCGACGATATCCTCAGCGTCATGGAGCTGCGCCTGGGCGTGGAGATCGAGTCAGCCGGGCTCGCGGCCGAGCGCGCCTCGCGCCCGCAGCTGCGCGCGATCGGTGCCGCGTTCGACGGCATCGACCGCGCCGCCGAGCAGGGCAAGAGCGCGGTCGACGAGGATCTGGCCCTGCACCGCGCGATCGCGGAGGCAACCGGCAATCCGGAGTTCGCGCGCTTCCTGCAGTTCATCGGCCGCCATCTCATTCCGCGCCGCATCGTGAGCGGGCTGCCCGAGAGCATGGGCGGCCGGCGCGCGTACCTGGGCCTTATCCAGGAAGAGCACCGCAAGATATACGAGGCGATCCGCCGCCGCGATCCAAAGGCGGCGCGCGAAGCGATGCGCCGGCACCTGACCCGCTCTATCGAACGCTACCGCCGGCTGGCCGACGAGCGCCGCCACGCAGCTTGAAAATTCTTTTGACGCATTCGCCGGAGGCGCTGGCGAACTATTACGGTGAGCGCGCGCTCGCCGGGTTGCGCGCGGTGGGAGAAGTGATCCTCAATAAGAATGCTTCTTCCCTTGAAGGCGAGGAACTGATTGTCGCCGCATCGGATTGCGATCTCATCGTGTCGTATCGTCAATCGCCCGGACCGGCGCAGGTGTTCGAGCGGCTGCCGCGGCTGGTGGCGTTCCTGCGCTGCGCGATCGACATCCGCAACATCGATGTCGCGGCGGCGAGCCGCGCCGGCGTCCTCGTCACGCAGGCCAGCGCCGGCTTCGTAACCTCGGTTGCTGAATTGGTTTTCGGTTTCCTCATTGATCTTTCCCGCGGCATCACCGGCCACGTTATCGACTATCGCCAGGGGAGGGTACCGAGGGCATCCAAGGGCAAGGAGTTGAAGGGCAGCACGCTTGGCGTCATCGGCTACGGCGCCATAGGAAAAGAAGTGGCAAGAATCGGAAAAGCTTTGGGCATGCGGGTCTTGATCAATGACCCGTACGTGCAGGACATCGCGCAAACCCCGTTCGATGAACTTCTGAAGCAATCGGATTACGTCGTGCCCCTCGCTGTGGCGACCGCCGAGACCGAGAACCTCATGAACGCCGCGGCGTTCGCGAAAATGAAGAAGGGCGCCTACTTCATCAACGCCTCGCGCGGCAACCTTGTCGACGAGGCGGCGCTGGTCGCGGCGCTCGATTCCGGGCATCTCGCGGGCTGCGCAATGGATGTCGGGCGCGCGCCCGATCAGATGCCGACCCCTGCGATCGCGGCGCGCCGCGATGTCATCGCCACGCCGCACACAGCCGGCTTGACGCCTCAGGCAATCGAGCATCAGTCGCTCGAGACCGTCGCGCAGGCCGGGGAAGTCCTCAAGGGCCGAGCGCCCAAGGGCGCGGTCAACGCCGAGCACTGGAAAAGAAAGGAGCTGCTTAAGAGATGAAAACTGTCTTGATCACCGGGGCGACCGGGGACGTGGGCTCGCATCTGCGCCGGGAGCTCGCCGGCAAATACAGATTGAGGTTGTCCGATCGCCGGCCCCTGGAGGGAAAGAAGAAAAACGAAATCTTCATGAAAGCCGACATTTCGAAAATGCCCGATGCCTTGCGCATCACCAAGGGCGTCGACGCGATCGTCCATCTCGGCGGCTATTCGGTCGAGGGCACCTGGGAGGCGATCCTCCAGGCCAACATCGTGGGCTGCTACAACGTGTTCGAGGCCGCGCGCCGGAACGGCGTGAAGCGCATCATCTTCCCGACGAGCAACCACGCGGTGGGGTTCTACCGCCGCGACCGTACCATCGATCACAAGGTCTATCCGAAGCCTGACAGCCGTTATGGCGTGTCGAAGGTTTTCGGCGAGGCGCTCGGCAGCCTCTACGCCGACAAGTACGGCATGGAGATGTTCATGGTGCGCATCGGCAACGTGCATCCGTTTCCGCTCGACAAGCGGCGCCTGTCGATCTGGTTCAGCCCGCGCGATCTCGCCCAGTTGATCTCGATCGGCATCGACCATCCCGGCATCAAGTTCGAGATCGTGTACGGCGTCTCGGGCAACAAGCGCAGCTGGTACGACAACTCCAACGCGGTGCGCCTGGGCTACCAGCCGCAGGATGACGCGGAAGCCTTTGTTGAAGAGGTTTTGAAAAAGGAAAAACCTGGAGATCCAGTCGCCGAGCTCTACCAGGGCGGGATTTTCACGGTCGCCGAGGAGGTTCCGAATCCGGCGGCGCCGAAAAAGGCTGCGAGAGGCAGGAAGAACAAATGAGCGACAAGAAGCCGAAACTTCAGGCGCCGCGCGGCGCCTGCGACACGCACATCCATTTCTACGATACGACCACGCCCCAGGCGCCGGGGACTTTCCTGCCCGGCCATTTCGCGGTCGAGGAATACCAGGCGATGCAGAAGCGCACCGGGCTCGAGCGCGTCATCGTGGTGCAGCCCAACGCCTATGCCGATGACAATCGGGTTGCTTTGGATTCCATAAAGAAGTTGGGAACCAAGAATGCCCGAGGCGTCGCGGTAGTCAAGCCCGGCGTCGCCGACAAGGAGCTCGAGCGCCTTACCAAAGGCGGCATCTGCGCCATCCGCATCATGACCCTGCACGGCGGCACGCTGGGATTCGATGCGATGGACACGCT
>WNFM01042546.1_pt3 | contig 26584 bp, 25 predicted proteins | sample 5400271 | NCBI WGS metagenome assembly WNFM01 (sample SAMN13153352, study PRJNA577476) | soil metagenome | isolation source: 60 cm saprolite on Douglas fir-dominated hillslope | place: USA:California | collected 2013-09-17 | reverse complement strand
GCGATGGATAAGGTCGGCAAGGACGGCGTGATCACGGTCGAGGAGGCCAAGGGCCTCGAGACCACGCTGGAAACCGTGGACGGCATGCAGTTCGACCGCGGCTACCTGTCGCCCTACTTCATCACCGACCCCGAGAAGATGGAGGCGGTGCTGGAGGATGCCTACATCCTCATTCACGACAAGAAGATCTCGGCGATGAAGGACTTGCTGCCCGTGCTCGAGAAGGTGGCGCAAGCCGGCAAGCCGCTGCTCATCGTTGCCGAGGACGTCGAGGGCGAGGCCCTGGCGACGCTGGTCGTCAACAAGCTCCGCGGCACCCTGAAAGTCTGCGGCGTCAAGGCGCCCGGGTTCGGTGACCGCCGCAAGGAAATGCTGCGCGACATCGCGATTCTGACCGGGGGTCAGGTGATTTCCGATGAGGTCGGCGTCAAATTGGAGACCACGACCCTCAACGACCTCGGCCGCGCCAAGCGCATCGTCGTCGACAAGGACAACACGACGCTGGTCGACGGCAAAGGCAAGCACGAGGGGATCGAAGGCCGGAAGAACGAGATCAAGGCCCAGATCGACAAGTCGACGTCGGATTACGACAAGGAAAAGCTCCAGGAGCGGCTGGCGAAGTTGGCCGGCGGCGTTGCCGTGCTGAACGTCGGCGCAGCCACCGAGACCGAGATGAAGGAGAAGAAGGCCCGGGTCGAGGACGCGTTGCACGCGACCCGCGCGGCGGTCGAGGAAGGCATCGTGCCGGGCGGCGGTGTGGCGCTCCTGTGGTGCCAGAAGGTGCTCGATAAGGCCAAGGGTGCCGATGAGGATGAGAAGATCGGCATCGAGATCGTGCGCCGCTCCCTCGAGGAGCCGATCCGCGCGATCGCCCAGAACGCGGGCGCCGAAGGCGCCATCGTCGTCGGCAAGGTGAAAGAGTCGAAGGACAAGAACTTCGGCTACAACGCCCAGACCGACGCGTTCGAAGATCTGGTCGCGGCCGGCGTCATCGACCCGACCAAGGTCACGCGGACCGCGCTGCAGAACGCCGCGTCCATCGCGGGCCTGCTCCTCACGACCGAGTGCGTCGTGGTGGAGAAGAAGGAGAAGGACAAGGCTCCACCGATGCCGGGTGGCGGTGGTATGGGAGGCATGTATTAAGTAACAACGACGCCTAGGCGCCGAGACGCCGAGGTAAAGCAATGCCCCGGGGGGGAAGTCCTCTCGGGGCGTTGTGTTTTCTACTGTACGGTCAGGGGCTTCCGCAGCACCGGGAGACCGCCGATTTGCCAGTCGGTGAAGACGACATACTCCCCCGGCGGAAGCGCGGGGTACCCGAGCCGTCCCGTATCAAGCGCGACCAACCTGCGCGTCATGGTGAGCGAGTCCCCCGCGGCAATCTTGAAAGGCGTAATCACGGTCAAGCACCCAAACCCGGGGGCAGGGTACACGACGCCGCCGGGGCCGTCGAGTCCGAAGAACGTCGGCAGACTGCAGCCGGAGACCAGTGTGGTGTCGCGGACCGCGGCGTTGCGCACAACGAGGTGAACGGTGAACGAGTCATCGGGGGAGACCTGCGCCGGCTGCACGTCGAGGCGGAGCGACAGGGAACCGACCGACAACGGCTCCCCACTGCAGCCCGCCAGGAACAGCGCCAGTGGGGCTCGAGCCCCGGTCGAACTGAAAGGCGCATACGACCCTCCTGCTGGGTAGGTTCGAAATAGATGCGAAGCCGTCCCGGCTTCGGCAAGTGTGGTCCGGGAGCCGCAGGGAGGCTCCCCCGGGCTCGCGTTTTGCGACCTGTCACCCAGTATGTGACCCTGGGCACGGGAGTGATACGCTATTTTGGGGGACCCATGAGCTCCCCGACGCCGCCCCCCCCGTCGCCGCCGGAACGGACCGCGCTCTCCCGGGAGCTAGCCGATTTTCTCATCGAGCTGTCGATCGCGCTCCACAAACATGCCATGTATCCTGAGGGCCATCCCTCCCTCGCTCCCGCGGCCGCGGGCGTGACGCGTCGGGCCGAGCAGTTCCTGGAGGAGCGGCCCACCCTCTCGCTGGGCGTAGCGCGGCAACAGCTCGTGATCGAGGGCGTCGCTACCGATCCCAAGAACCCGTTGCTGGCCGAGCTCGCGGGGCGCCTGCACCGCCACCATCTCGGCGCCATGACTTTCCACCGGGGTATCCGCGCGTCGGAGGTTGCCGATGTGTTCCGTACGCTCGCGGTCGAGGCGGAGCGCTCGGGTCAGCCGCTCGGTCTCGGTCCCCCTGAGCGGCTGCGCGCCTGGGAGCACATCCGGCTGCATTCCCTCACCTATGAGCGCCTCGAGCTGCTGGACGAACAGGGGGCACCTCCCGGGGAGCAGGGCGGCGACGAGGGACATCGGGCGCGGGGCGCGCATGCGGCGCAGCTGTGGCTCGGTCTGGCGCGGGCGGCGCTCGTCGCGGAGGCGGTCGGCGACGACGCGTCGGTGCCGCCTCCCCCAACGGAGCCCGCCGCGGTCGCCCGCGCGATCGACGCGCACCCCAAGAGCGCGGCCTACGACCAGGTGATCGTGGGCTACCTGTTGCAGATCGCCGACGAGCTGAAGGACGCCGGGGGCGCTGAGGCGGTGTCGCTGCGCCGTCGCACCTCGAAGCTCGTGGGGGCTCTGCAACCCGAAACGCTGCGGCGCCTGATTGAAATGGGCGGGGACGCCGCGCAGCGCACGAAGTTCGCGATCGATGCGACGCACGGCCTGGCGGTCGATGCCGTGCTCGAGATCGTGCGCGCGATGGCCGATGCATCGCACAAGACTGTGTCGGACCCGTTGGTGCGGATGCTGTCGAAACTCGCGGCGCACGCGGAGCAGGGGACTGGGGCGGCGCGCCCACAGGCCGACGAGGCGCTGCGCGAGCAGGTCCATGATCTGCTTACCGGCTGGACCCTGGACGACCCGAACCCCGATCCGTACGCCCGGGCGCTGCAGCGGATGGCCGGTGGAGCGCTGGGCCCGGCCACGAAGGCGGGCGAGGCGGATCACAACGCGGAGCCGGTGCGCCTGCTCCAGACCGGCCTCGAGGTCGGCGTGCTCGGCCCGGGGGCCTGGCGGGCGGTGGGACGCTTGATGGAGGGCGATGGGATCGCGGCGCTGGTCGATGTCCTCGAGCATGCGCCGCCGGGCGGCGCCGACGCGGCCCCGGTGTGGGAGCGCGTCACGGCGCCCGAGACGGTGCGGCGCCTGGCCGCGCTCGACCCGCCCGATTTCGCCACGCTCGACCGCCTGCTGCCGCGGCTGCCGCTCCCGGCGTTCGAATCCCTCCTGGACGCGCTCGCGGCCTCCGAGTCGCGCACGACACGGCGCGGCCTGCTCGATCGCCTGAGCCGTGCGCCGCGTGAGATGGGGGCGGCCATCGTGTCGCGGCTCGGCGGCGAGCAGCCGTGGTACGTCGTTCGCAACCTCCTCCTGGTGCTCGACGCGCTGCCGGCACTGCCCGAGGGCTTCTCGTCCGCACCCTTCGCCGCCCACGCCGACGCGCGGGTTCGGCGCGAGGCGTTGAAGCTCGCGCTCAAAGTGTCCGCCGAGCGCGAGCGCGCTCTGATCGGCGCGCTGCGCGATGCCGACCCGCGCACCGCACGCCTGGCGCTGAGCGCCGCGCTCGACAACTGCCCCGCGCCCGCGGTGCCCCTGGTCGTCGGGGTCGCGCGGGACGCCCGGGCCGCGTCGGAGGTCCGGGTGCTCGCGATCAAGGTGCTGGGCCGGACCCGCCACCCGGCGGCGCTGGCGGCGCTGCTCGCCTTGACCGATGGCGGCACGACGTGGCGCGGACGGCCGAAGCTCCCGGCTCGTTCCCTCGAGCTCGTGGCCGCCGTGATGGCGCTCGCCGCCGGGTGGAGCACCGACGCACGCGCGCGTGCGGTGCTGGCGCTCGGCGCCGCGTCGAAGGATCCGGAGGTGCGGAATGCCACGGATCCCGGAGAGGAGGTCGCGCGCCGATGAGCGATCCCGCGCGCTTCCTCACGAGCTTTGCCCAGGCGCTGGCCGCGATGACGCTGTATCGCGACGGGCACCCGGCGCGCGCGCGGGCGGTGGACGCCGCCTATCAGGAGCTGCACGACCTGCAGGCCGACACGGCGCGGCCTCTCTTCACCTTCCTGGGTGACGAAGTGGTCTACGGACGGCTGCCGCTGCGAGAGCTCAAGGAATGGGACTGGGGCCGCCGTTTGGCCGAGGCGGGGATCCAGCGCCTCGAGTTCGAGGACCAGGTGAGCCGCGACGACTTCGAGGGGTTCCTCGACGAGGTCCTGGCCCGGGTAACCCTGTCGATGATCGATAGCACCGACGCGCGCCAGATGCGCCGCACCAGCATCCGCTTCGGCGCCGTGGGCCTCCGCGGCGAGACCGATCTCGCCGCCGAGGCGCTCCCGACGGCCACGATCAGCTTTTCGCTCGGGGAGGAGGCGGACACGCTGCGCTGGTTGCAGAAGGAAGTGCAGGCGACTGGCTCCGTGCCGCTCGTCGAGGCGGAGGCGGTGGTCCGCTCCCTGGCGGTGGCGATGCACGGCGGCCGGCAGATCATCCTGCCGCTGTTGCAGCTCAAGGAGTTCGATCAGTACACCACCACGCACTCCTTGAACGTCTCCGTGCTCTCGATGGCGCTCGCGGAATTCCAGGGCCTCGGCGCCCGCGACGTGCGGGCCTTCGGCATCGCCGGGCTGCTGCACGACGTCGGGAAGACCAAGATTCCGATCGAGGTGCTCACGAAACCCGGGAAGCTGACCGACGAGGAACGCGCCCTGATGAACGGGCACCCCGCGGCTGGAGCGCGGCTCCTACTCGACACAGAGGAGGATCTCGATCTCGCCATCGTGGTCGCCTATGAGCACCACATCATGATCAACGGGGGCGGGTATCCGGCGCTGGCCTATCCCCGGGGTTGTCACCACGCGAGCCGCCTGGTGCACGTGTGCGATGTGTACGACGCGTTGCGCACCAGACGCCCCTACCGCGACGCGTGGGAGTTCGAGAAAGTGCTCGCGTATCTTGGGGAGCGGGCGGGCCTCGAGTTCGACGCCGACCTCGTCGCGGCGTTCATTCGGATGATGCGGCAGTGGGAGCCGCAGGTGGCGGTCCTCGCGGACGAGCACGCCGCCGTTCCAACGTCCGCCGGTACCTAAGCGGCCGAACTCGGGTATTATGCGGGCATTCCGGGTGTCATTCGATGGATAGGGGCACGTTCCGCATGTATTGGCGCGCAATGATGCTGGGTGGGATGATCCTGGTGGCGGTCCAGGCGCGCGTGCGTCTGGACGGCACGTGGCAAGCCCGCTCGGGCGACGAAATCCGGCACATCGTCGTGCGGAGCGACAGCTCGGCGCAATTCGGGGAAGAGGTCGCGCGCTGGCGCGTGGTGGGCGACAGCCTGTGGATCACGTTGGGCGACGGCGTGTGGCAGGTGTACGGCATGAAGCTGGCAGGAGACAAACTCACGATCGCGGGCGGTGACCTCGAGAAACCGGTCACGCTGCGTCGCGTGGGCCCACCCGTTCCGCGGCCCGATTCGCTGGCGATCCCTGAGGCCCCGCCCGCAAGCGCGCGGGCGTGGTGATCCCCGGCCCTATTTCAATTCCGTCACCGTAGACACCCGCCAACCGACGTCCCGCTTTTCGAACCGCATCCCGAACCGCCGCCGGTCCTGACGCGGCGCGCCGCCCCCCGCCGGGACGTATTCGAACAGGGCCCGGACGTCCGCGGTCGCCACCGCGCCCCGCGTGTTGAACCGCTCGACCGTGAACTTCGCCGTAATCTGATCCCAATTGTGGAAGAACGTTTCCCACCCGCGCCGTTCCGCGTCGTTCATCTTGGGATAAATCACGCGCACGTTGCCGACCCGCTCGCTCGCGAGCGCCCGTCCCAGGTCCGTCAGCAGCACGTCGATTGCGCCGCGGGCATCCGCGGGCTGCGAGCTGGGGGGCGCGATCCCAGCGTCGATCGCGACCTGTTCGGCGCTCTGGGCTGCGACCTTGGCCATGGTGAAGTCTTGCTGGCGCAGGAGTGAGTCCGCGCGCGCGAGAAAGATGCCGGCGTTGGCCGCCGTCGGGCCGGTGGGGATCGCTTGGACCACGGGCGTGACCCGCTGCAGCATCTGCGCCGCCTCCTGCTGCAGGGTGTGCGCCTCGTCCTGCGCCTTGCGATACTGCGGCACGACGGCGACGTACCCGTTCAGGGCCTGCGCCTGGTTGCCGGCCACCAATGCCTGTTCGGATACCTGGAACATCGTTTCGGCGAGCACCATCGCCGGTGTGTTGTTCTTGAGGGCGCCCGCTTGAATCGCGTGGTCGCGCGCCGCCAGGGCCGAGTCGCGCCGCGCGCTGAGCGCGAGCGAGACCCGCGGAATCTGCGACGCCACGGGCCCGGGCGGTGTCACGCGAGGTCCCGGGACCTCGTTGGGCGCCGGTGGTGACGGGGAGAACAGCAACAGGGCGACCACGATCGCGAGAGCGGAGAGCACCGCGATGCGCCACTTCATCGGCGCCTGGGTGACGAGCTTCAGGACCGGCCCCGGCAGCGGCGTCCAGCGGATCCCCAAGCGCTGCGTCGTTTCCTCGCCCGCCCCTGACAGGGCGGCGCGGATCCCCAGGAGGGTGCTCTGCATCTGTGCGGCCGATTCGTAGCGCTCGTCGGGCACCTTGGCCATCGCCTTCGTGACGACGCGTTCGAGGGCGGCAGGAATCGACGGCGCCACCGTGCGCAGCGCCTTCGGCTCCGTGGTGAGCACCTGATAGAGCACGCCGTGCACCGACTCGCCCTCGAACGGCTTGTGGAACGACAGCAGCTCGTACAGCATGCACCCCACCGCGAAAATGTCGGTCGCGGGCGTGATCGCACCGTTGGTGATCTGCTCCGGCGCCATGTAGGTCGGGGTCCCGACGATCGCACCCGAGCCGCTGGCATCGGCCGACTGCAACCGCGCGATGCCGAAATCCATGATCTTCACGCGGCCGTCCGGCATGACCCGGACGTTCGAAGGCTTCACGTCGCGATGGATCACGCCCCGTTGATGGGCGAAGTGGAGCCCGTCGAGCAGCTCGATCACGAGATCGAGCTTCCGCTCGAGCGCCATCGGCTCGCGCATCGTGATGATGTCGCTCAGATCCCGTCCTTCGACCAGCTCCATGGCGATGAAGAGCTGACCCTCGGCGTCCCCGAGATCGTAGACCGTCACGATGTTCGGGTGTTGAATCGCGCCCGCCGCGCGCGCCTCGCGCAGGAAGCGCTCCTGCATTTCCTTCGTCTTGCGGAAGTGACTGCTCAGCAGCTTCAAGGCGACGTACCGTCGCAGCACGGTGTCGTACGCCTTCCACACGATCCCCATGGCCCCTTCGCCGATGAGGGTGTGGAGTTCGTACTTGCCGAGCCGGCGGTAGCGCTGCGATTCGGTCATCGCGTCAGCCAATCGAAGATGCGGCCCAGGTAGGCGCGCGTCGGGTCATCCACGACGACGTTCCGTCGCGGCAGCACGCGCTCGATCGTCGCGAGGAATCCTTCGCGCGTCATCCGTTCCGCGCCGGCACCCCCCCAGGCGAACGGCGCGACGTACTTCGGCGCGCGCACGTCCCCGAACACGTTCGCACCCGCACCCACGACGGTGCCGGCACCGAGCAGCGTGCCGATGGCGGTCTTCGCGTGGTCGCCGATCAGACTGCCGAGAAACATGTGCCCGGTCTCGAGCCTCGCGTCGCCGACGTCGAGTCGCACCGGCCCGTACGTGTTCTTCAGGTTCGACGTGATGGTGCCGGCGCCGAGATTCACCCAGCGGCCGAGCACCGAGCTGCCGACGAAGCCGTCGTGGGATTTGTTCGCGTACCCAAGGATCACCGTGGTCGCCATCTCGCCGCGCACGACGCACCACGGACCGATCGCCGAGGTGCGGATCGGCCCGCCCACGATGCGGGTGTTGGCCCCCGCCCAAAGCGGGCCCTCGAGCCGCGTGCCGGACTTGACCTCGACCCCGCTCTCGAGCACCACGGGCCCGGCCGTGGTGTCGAAGACCACTCCCGGTTCGACGGCCGCTTCGCGCAGTGACAGCCACGCCGGGTCGCCGATGACGACGGCGGCGCGGGGCACGGGGTCGGAGTCTCCGAGCAGGCCGAGCAGGTCCTCCTTGAGGAGCACCTCGAGCGCGGGGACCAGGTCGTACACGCCGCGCAGCACCATGCCCTCGATCTCGACGGCCTGCGCCTGGGGTAGGGGCCCCGTCCAAGTGGCGCCGGCCGGCACCGCCCAGCCGACGGTGATGCCGGCGTGGGTGAGGCGCGCGGGAGTCTCGGGGAGATGGGGCGCGAGCCCCCGGGGAGCGAAGGTCGACGAGCCGATGACCGCAGGCCCCGTAACGGCGCGACGCGCTTCGACCGGCGGGACGCCCGGCTCGGGGAACCCGGCCAGGTGCGGCAACGCGAAGATCGCCGCGGCCTCGGCGCCGACGAAGCTCTCCCACCGCTCGCGCACGAGGTGCGCGCCGGCCCGCAGCTCGCACAGCGGCCGCACTCCGGCGAACGGCGCCCATGCCGGCGCGGGATCGGGGTCGACCAAGTAGAGCGCGTGACTCACAAGTCTTGGACCAGCGCCTTGAGGCGCTCAGACTGCCCCGTGGGCATGACGAGCGTGTGCCCGTTGGCGCGCACGACGACGGTGTCCTGGACGCCCACCACCGCCACGTGCTCGGTCTCCGACCAGATCACCGAGCGGCGCACGTCGTCGCCGAGCGTGACGTGGCCGACCGTCACGTTGCCGCGCGCGTCGGGCGTGCGGATGCGCAGCAAGGCATCCCACGAGCCGATGTCGTCCCAGGCGAACGCGCCCGTGACGACCGCCAGGCGCTTGGTGCGCTCGAGGACCGCCACGTCGACGGCGACGGGCGTGACCGCGGCGAAGAAGCGGGGCACGTCACCGGCGGAGAGGGCGGCCCACCCCGCGGTGAGCTCGCGCGCGTAGGCCCCGGCCTCCCCGAGGAAGCGCGCCACGCCCCAGGCGAACAGGCCGGTGTTCCACAGCGCACCCCGGCGCCGCAGCAACGCGGCACGGGCGGGACTCGGCTTCTCGACGAAACGCTGTACGCGGCGCGCGCTGCCGACGGCCTTGCCCGGGACGATGTAGCCGTACCCGGTCTCGCTGCGCGACGGCTTCACGCCCACCGTGACCAGCACGTCGTGCTCCGCCGCCACGTCCAGCGCGTGGGTCGCGGCGGCGCGGAACGCGCGGTCGTCGCCGACCGCCCAGTCGGCGTGCAGGGAGAGCATCTGGCCGCCGGGATCGTGCTTCGAGATCCAGTGCGCGGCCCAGGCGAGCGCGGGGGCGGTCGAGGCGGCGCGAGGCTCCGCGAAGACGTTCGCCCGCGGCACCTCCGGGACGGTGGCGGCGACGCGGTCCACCAGGAACGGGCCCGTGAGGACGAGGGTGCGCTCCGGCGGGACGAGCCCCCGCAGGCGTGACACGGCCTGCGCCAAGAGGGGCCGGTCGCCGACGAGCGGCAGCAGCTGCTTGGGGCGCTCGCTCGTCGAGAGCGGCCAGAAGCGGGTGCCGGACCCGCCCGCGAGGATCGCCGCCCAGGTGCTCATGAGGCCTCGTCCTCGGGGACGGGGAGGTCGCCGAACATCGTGGCGATCCGCTGGCTGAGCTTGGTCGGACTGAAGGGCTTGGTGACGAGCGCCGCGCCCAGCCGACGCGCCTCGCGCAGCACGCGCTCCTCGCCCTCCGCCGTCAATACCAGGATGGGGAGGCGCGCGGTGGCGTTCTTGGCACGCAGGTCGCGCAGGAAATCGAGTCCGGAGCCGTCGGGGAGGTGCAGGTCGAGCAGCAGGCCATCGGGGATCGCGGCGGTGACGGCGGCGCGCGCTTCGGCGAGGGAGCGGGCGAAGCTCACGCGGTACCCCAACTGTTCGAGATACGGCCGGAGGACGAGGCCGATATGCGGCTCGTCATCGACGACGAGCAGGTGTCGCGGGGCGGTCGCCATGCGGCGGGCTCCCGCTCAGAGCAGGCCGGCGATCGCCGAGCGGTGCCGGCGCAGGTCGAAGAGCAGGCCGCCGACGTTAGTGGCGGGCTGCACCAGGACCACGAGAAGGGCGTCCGCATTCAAGACGGCAACGATGGCCAGGCCGCGTCCGAACTCGAGCACGGCCGTGCCGAAATCGCCCCGGCCACCCGCGTCGCCCAGCTGAGCCATCTGTTTGATGACGGAGGGGAGCAAAGCGGCCACCCCCTCCGGGTCCAAACCGTTGGCGGTGCGGGAGTCGATGGGCAGGCCGTCGCGGCCGACCACCACTACCGCGTCCACGCCAGTGCGTCGGCTGAGCGCCTCCACCACGTCGCGGATCGTCGCCATAGGGAGGGGCAACGTAGGGTTCGGCTCGGGCGAAGTCAAGCAGCCACCGTGGGTTGACCCACTCGGACGCTGCGGGGTAATTTGGGGGCACCCCATGCGCTCTCTTCGCTCGCTCTTGCTGTTCGGCCCTTTCCTCGCAGCCGCCTGCGGCGACTCCACCGGCCTGCTGCGCGCCTCCAACCTCAACTCCGTCGACACCGTCTCGCTGTACGCGCTCAGCGGCGGCACACCGCCACGTACGCCCTCGGGCTACTGGCTGGGGGTCGACAACACCCCGGCGCCACACCCCGTCCTCATCCAGGAAGGCGCAGCGTTCGACTTCGTCGTCGATCTGGACAGTGCGTATCGACCGCTGTTGAAACCGACGGGGGCGCTGCGCCTGGGCCGCAACTCGGGCGTGCAGACGACGACGCTCCCGTTCGACTCGATCCGCATCGCGCCCAGCGGCGGCTACCAGCTCGACAGCGCCGTGACGGTCGACGTCGGCGGCCGCGCCATCGTGCACTCGCGCACCGCGCAGTGCAGCTTCGGGTTCACCACGGTCTATTACGCCAAGCTGCACATTCTCGCGGTGGACTCCGCGTCGCGCCGCATCGACTTCGAAATCCTCGTCGACGACAACTGCGGGTATCGGGGGCTCGAGCTCGGCCTTCCGAGCCACTGAGCGGTGATTGACCTGAAGCTGCTGCGCGCCTCGCCCGCTCAGGTGCGGGCGGCGCTCGCACGCCGCGGCGACGCCGCGCTCACCCGCCTGCTCGACGAGATCGAGGCGCTCGACATGAAGCGCCGCACCCTCACCGGTCAACTCGATCAACTGAAGGCGGAGCGCAATGACGCGGCCAAGGCTGATGCGCTGACCGCGAAGGCGCAGCGTGGGTTGCCCGAGGCGACGACGGCGGCCCGCCGGGAGCTGGGGTCGCGGATCTCGACGGTCGAGTCGGAGCTGCGCCAGATCGAATCCGTGCTCGAAGCGAAGGCGCTGTTCGTGCCGAACATTCCACTGTCCGATGTTCCCGACGAGACCACGCAGCTGCGCAGTTGGGGCACGCCCGCGCCCAAGGGCGGCAAGCCGCATTGGGAGATCGCGGAGCAGCTCGGCATTCTGGATCTGCCGCGCGGCGCAAAACTCGCCGGCTCGGGATTTCCCGTGTTCGTCGGCGCCGGTGCGCGCCTCGTGCGCGCGCTCATCAACTTCATGCTCGACCTGCACACGCGCGAACACGGCTACACGGAAGTGGAGCCGCCGTTCGTCGTGCGGCGCGAGGCGATGACCGGGACGGGCCAGCTGCCCAAGTTCGAAGACGATGCGTACCGCATCCACACCGACGACCTGTTCCTGGTGCCGACCGCCGAAGTGCCGGTGACGAACCTGCATCGCGACGAGATCCTCGACGGCACCGCGCTCCCCAAGGGGTACGTGGCCTACACCCCCTGCTTCCGCCGCGAGGCGGGAGCGGCGGGGAAAGACACCCGCGGCTTGCTGCGCGTCCATCAGTTCGACAAGGTCGAGCTGGTACGTTTCTGCCGCGCCGCCGATTCGGCCGCGGAGCACGAGAAGCTCACTAGTCATGCCGAGGAAGTGCTGCGCCGCCTCGAGCTCCCGTACCGCGTGGTGCTCCTCGCGGCCAACGACTTCTCCTTCGCGAGCGCCAAGACGTACGACCTCGAGGTGTGGGCGCCGGGCGTCGGTCAGTGGCTCGAGGTGTCGAGCGCCAGCACCTTCACCGACTACCAGGCTCGGCGCGCCAACATCCGCTGCCGCCCACGGCCTGGTGAGAAACCCGAGTTCGTGCACACGCTGAATGCCTCGGGCGTGGCGCTGCCGCGTACGCTCGCGGCGTTGCTCGAGACGCGCCAGCAGCCCGACGGCTCCGTCACGTTGCCGGAGGCGCTCGCCGCGTATTTCGGCGCCGACCGGTTCGGTGGCGGCTAGGGACCTGCTCCGACGGGCCGGCCCGGCCGCGCTCGTCGGCTTCGCGCTGTTGTTCGGCGCCCTCTCCGTCGGCTATGCCTGGATCGTGGCGCGCCACCTGCAAGGCGACGCTCGCGAAACGAGCCGCCTCTTCGGCCGGGTGTTTGCCGGGCTGAACGACCCGCATGAAGGTGCCGCCGCCGATGCCTTGCTCAATCTCGCGGAAGAAGTCCGTCACCTCGGCATTCCCATCGCCGTGACCGATCCCACCGGCCGCATCACCGCGCTCGACAACGCACCCTTCGGGCCGGCGGCGAGCGAGGCCGAGCGCCGCGCCTGGATCGGCCGGCTCGACCGGATCAACGAGCCCCTGGTGCAGCCGGGCGTGGGCACGATTCACTACGGGGCCGTCCCCGCCGCACGGCGATTCACCGGCCTGGCGGCGCTGCAGGCGGTCGTGTTCGTGTGCCTCGCCCTGCTGGCGGGCTGGGCGGTGCGGGTGCGGGTCGGGGCCGCCCGCGACCGGCTGTGGGTGGCGATGGCCCGCGAATCGGCCCACCAGCTCGGAACCCCCCTGATGAGCCTCACGGGTTGGATTGATTACCTGCGGGAGAATCCGGGTACGCCGGGCGGCGAGTTGGTCACGCATCTTCAAGCGGACGGCGAGCGGCTGGAGCGCGTCGCGAAACGGTTCGAGCGCATCGGCCGTCCCGCGCGGCGCGAGCCGGTCGGCCTGGGCGCGGCCGCGGAGCGGGTCGTCGGCTATTTCCGGCCGCGCCTGCCGACGCTGGCGAACACGGTGTCGCTCACCCTCGTCTCCCCCGGGGTCGGGCCGACCGCCACGGGCGATCCCGTGCTGATCGAGTGGGCGCTGGAGGTGATCGTGAAGAATGCCATCGACGCGCTCAGCGGGCGCGGCGGGCGGATCGAGGTGCGGGTCGACAGCAGCGACCGCGGCGCCCGGGTCACCATCTCGGACGACGGGCCCGGCGTGCCGGCGGAGATGCGCGGCCAGCTGTTCGAACCCGGTGTGTCGACCAAGACGGGCGGTTGGGGGATCGGCCTCGCCCTGGCGCGGCGCATCGTGCAGCAACAGCATGGCGGCCGGGTCTCGTTCCGTCCGGGCGAAGGCGGCACGGGCTCGGTGTTCGTGCTCGAGTTCCCCCGCAGCGCGACATGACGCTGTCCCTCAACGCCGCCCAACAGGCGGCGGTCGAGCATCCGGGCGGACCACTTCTCGTCCTCGCCGGAGCCGGGTCGGGGAAGACCCGCGTCCTGACGGCGCGCATCGCCCACCTCATCAAGGCGCAGGGTGTGCCGCCGCAGCGCATCTTCGCCGTCACGTTCACGAACAAAGCCGCCGGTGAGATGCGCAGCCGCGTCGGCACGCTGCTCGGCGCCGACCCCCGCGGACTCTGGATCGGCACGTTTCACTCCCTGTCGGCGCGGCTGCTGCGCCGCGAGGCGCCGCTGCTCGGTTTCGGCCCGAACTTCACGATCTACGATGTGGACGATCAGCAGGCCCTCATCAAGCGCCTGCTCGAACAGCGCGGTGTCTCGGTCAAAGCGTATCCCCCGCGCGCCCTGCAGGGCATCATTTCGGGCGCCAAGAACCGCATGCTGCTTCCCGAGGAGCTGGGCGCTCAGGCCGATAGCCCACTCGCGCGCGTCGCCGCCGATGTGTTCCAGGCGCTCGGCCCGGCGCTCAAGCAGGCGAACGCGATGGACTTCGACGACCTGCTGCTCCATCCGCTCGCCTTGTTCCGTGAGCACCCGGAGCGCCTGGCGTACTGGCAAGACCGGTTTCAGCACGTGCTGGTGGACGAATTCCAGGACACCAACGCCGCGCAGTACCTGCTGGTGAAACAGCTCGCGCGCCGGCACGGCAACCTGTGCGTGGTGGGCGACGACGACCAGGCAATCTACGGCTGGCGGGGCGCCGACGTGCGCCACATGCTCGCGTTCCAGCAGGACTTCCCAGGCACGACGCTCATCAAGCTGGAGCAGAACTACCGCTCCACCCAGGTGATCCTGGACGCCGCGAACGGCGTGATCGCCGAGAACGCCGCCCGCCTGGGGAAGACGTTGTTCACGGCGAAGCAGGGCGGTGACCCGGTCACGCTATTGACCGCCGCCGACGAGCGCGACGAGGCCGAGTGGCTCGCGGCGGAGTTTTCCCGGCTCGCGGCCGATGGAGACATCCCCTACGAGGGGATGGCGATTCTCTACCGGACGAATGCCCAATCGCGGCCGCTCGAAGAAGCGTTCCGTTTCCGGGGCATTCCGTACCGGTTGGTCGGCGCCGTGAGCTTCTACGAGCGACGCGAGGTGAAGGACCTGCTCGCCTACCTCCGCCTGCTCGCGAATCCGGCGGATGACGAGGCCTTCCTGCGGATCGTGAACGTTCCCCGCCGCGGCATCGGAGACGCCTCCCTCTCCCTGCTGGTGCAGGCCGGCGTTACCTGGCGGAAGCCCCTCCTCGAGGTCGCGCGGGGGGCCGCGCGGGTGGCGGAGCTGCGGCCGAACGTGCGCGACGCCTTCATTGGAGTGGCGGCGCTCGTGGACCGGCTGCGACACGCGGGGGGGCACGCCGACCCGGCCACCGTGCTTGAGGCCGTGTTGGCCGCGACCGGCTACGAGCAGTACCTCACCGAAGAGGGTGCGGAAGGGATCGAGCGAATCGAGAACGTCCGGGAGCTCATCGCCGGGGCCGCGGCGTGGGCTGAGGTGCAGGATCCGCAGGTCGCGGCGGATGGCGGCGGCACGCCGGTGGAGCGTTACCTGACGCAGGCCGCGCTGGTCACCGCGGTGGACGAGGAGCAGGGTACGACGGGCGTGACGCTGCTCACGGCCCACATGGCGAAGGGTCTCGAGTGGGCGGTCGTGGCGCTCGCCGGGCTCGAGGACGGACTCTTTCCGCTGAGCCGCACGGTGACCGAGCCGGGCGGCGTGGAAGAAGAACGGCGATTGTGCTACGTGGGTCTCACGCGCGCGCGCGAAAAGTTGTATCTCTCATGGGCGCGCACGCGGTATCGCAACGGCAGGCTCGACCTCGCGGAGCCGTCGCGGTTTCTCGAGGCGGTGCCCCCCGCGGTGCTGCAGGAGCGGAACACCACGCCCTCGTGGGACCGCTCGCCCCGGGGATCGCGCGCCCACTGGGGGGGGGCGGCGCGCAGCGCCCTCCCGGAACCCTGGATGCCCGCGGAAGAGTCGCAGGACGCTCCACGCTACGTGCAGGGCGAGCGGGTCCGCCACCGCAAGTTCGGCGGGGGTGTCGTGCGCGCCGTGGCGGGGCAGGGCAAGGAGCTGAAGGTCACCGTCGAGTTCGACGATCAGGAGATCGGCACCAAGCAATTGCTCGTGGCCTACGCGGGCCTCGAGCGCGAGTGGGAGGGGGGAGCAGAGAGTCCATGAGCGTTACGCGGGACGACGTGTTGCGCATCGCGCGGCTGGCGGAGCTCGAGGTCGACGAGGAAGCGCTGCCCGTCCTCGTCGAGCAGATGTCCCGGATCCTCGACTACGTGGCGCAGATCAGTGCCGCGACGGGCAACAACGGCTTGCGGCCCTTTGTGCCCGGCCCCGACGCGATTCGCTTCCGGCCCGATGAAGAGAATCCGTGGCCTCTCGCCGTCGGGCCCGAGCAGCTCGCGCCGGTGTTTCGCAACGGGTTCTTCGTCGTGCCCAAGCTCGGGCAGTTCGAAGAGCCGGAGGCCTCGTGAGCGACGCCAAGGCGGTTGCCGATCGCCTCGTGAAGGTCAAGCGGCTCAACGCTCTTCTCACCCCCGTCAAAGAGCTGCGCAAGGCGCTCACGGAACAGGCAGCCGCGGCCCGACCGACCGGCGTGCTGTACGGGATGCCGGTGGCGGTGAAGGACAACATCTGCACCCTCGAGTTCACGACGACGTGCGGCTCGAAGATCCTCGAAGGCTACCGTTCGCCCTACGAAGCCACGGCGATCACGAAGCTCAAGGCCGCCGGGGCGCTGATCGCGGGGAAGACGAACTGCGACGAGTTCGCGATGGGGTCGTCGACGGAGCATTCCGCGTATGGACGCTCCATGCACCCGCTCGACAAGACGCGCGTTCCCGGCGGCTCCTCCGGCGGCTCGGCGGCGCTGGTCGCCTCGGGCGCCGTGCCGGCGGCGCTCGGCTCGGAAACCGGCGGCTCGGTACGCCAGCCGGCGTCGTTCTGCGGCGTCGTGGGCATCAAGCCCACCTATGGCCGCGTCAGCCGTTACGGGCTCGTAGCATTCGGGTCGTCGCTCGACCAGATCGGCGCCTTGGGACGCAGCGTGCACGACGCCGCGCGGGTGCTGTCGGTCATCAGCGGGCGCGATCCGAAGGATGCGACCTGCGAGGATCGCGATCCCTTGCGACTGCCGACCGTTCCTGAGTCGCTGCAAGGGTTCGTGATCGGGCTGCCGCGCGAGTACTTCCCCGCTGACCTGGATCCCGCCGTGCGGCGCGCCTGCGACCGGGCCGTCCGCCTGATGAAGGAGCAGGGCGCGGCGGTGCGCGAAGTGTCGCTGCCGCACACCCAGTACGCGGTGCCGACCTACTACGTGATCGCGCCGGCGGAGGCGTCGTCCAACCTGGCGCGGTTCGACGGCGTGCGGTACGGGCCGCGGGCCGAGGGCGCGAGCGACGTGCGCGCGCTATACCGGCGTACGCGCGGCGAGGGATTCGGTCCGGAAGTGCGGCGCCGCATTTTGGTGGGGACGTACGTGCTCTCGGCCGGGTACTACGAGGCCTACTACCGTCGGGCCCAACAGATGCGCGCGCTCATCGCCCAGGACTTCCGCAACGCGTTCGACCGCGGGGTCGATCTCCTGTTCACACCCACCACGCCGACTCCCGCGTTCAAGGCCGGGGAGAAGCTGGCGGACCCCGTGTCGATGTATCTGTCGGACATCTTCACGGTGACCGCGAACCTCGCGGGGCTGCCCGCGATCTCGCTGCCCGTGGGCCGAGTGAAGGGGCTGCCGGTCGGTGGGCAGTTCATCGGGCAAGCGTTCCTCGAGGATGAGATGCTCGAGGCCGCGTACGCGCTCGAGCGCGCCGTGCCGGCGACGGAGGAAGCCTGATGGGAGGGGCGGGGCCCGGCTGGGAAACGGTCATCGGGCTCGAGACGCACGTGCAGCTGCGCACCGTCTCGAAGATGTTCTGCGGCTGCTCGGCGGTATTCGGCGCTGCGCCAAACACCCACGTCTGCCCGGTGTGCTTGGGTCTTCCCGGGGCCCTGCCCGCTCCCAACGGTGAGGCGCTGAAGCACGCGGTGCGTGCCGCCCTGGCGCTGGGATGCACGGTGCACGCGAAGAGCGTGTTCGCGCGCAAGAACTACTTCTATCCCGACCTGCCCAAAGGCTATCAGATCTCGCAGTACGAGGAGCCGCTCGCGACCAAGGGGTCGCTCACCTTTCTGGCGCCGGAGCGCGGGCTCGTCACGGCGACGATCGTCCGCCTGCACGTTGAAGAGGACGCCGGTAAGTCGCTGCATGACCGGTTCCCCAAGGCCACCGCCGTGGACCTGAACCGCGCCGGGGTGCCGCTCATCGAGATCGTCACGGGCCCGGACTTCCGCTCTCCCCAGGAGGCCCGCGCCTACCTCCAGACGTTGAAGCAGGTGCTCGAGTACATCGGCGTCTCCGACTGCGATATGGAGAAGGGAAGCCTGCGGGTCGACGCGAACGTCTCGGTGCGCCGAGCCGGCGACAGCGCGCTGGGCGTCAAGACCGAGGTCAAGAACATCAATTCCTTCGCCTTCGTCGAGAAGGCCCTGGGTATGGAACGCGATCGTCAGATCGCGGTGCTCGAGGGCGGCGGTACCGTGACGCAGCAGACGATGCTGTACGACAACAAGGACAACGCCGTCCGGCCGCAGCGCTCGAAAGAGGAGAGCCACGACTACCGCTATTTCCCCGAGCCCGATCTGCCGCCGCTCGTTTTGACTCCGGAGTTCGTCGCGGAGCAGCAGAGCCTGCTGCCCGAGCTGCCGGCGTCGAAGCGCGAGCGCTTCGTGGCGCAGTACGGGTTGCCGCAGCAGGACGCCGCGGTGCTCACGGCGGGTCGCGCGGTGGCCGACTACTACGAAGGTGTGGTGCACGCCGGTGCCGAGGCGAAGGCGGCCGCGAACTGGGTGATGGGTGAGGTGCTGGCCGACGCGAAGGACCACGCCGAGGCGCTGCGCGTGCCGCCCGGTTCGCTGGCGCAGCTGATTGGGCTCGTGAAGGGCGGCACGCTTTCCAACCAGGCCGGGAAGCGCGTCTTTGCCGAGTTGGCGAATCGCGGCGGCGACCCGCGCACCGTCGCCGAGGCGCTCGGCGTGATTCAGGTCGTGGACCCGAACGCCGTGGCGGGGTGGGTCTCCGAGGTGCTCGGCGCCCACTCCACCGAGGTCGAGCGGTACAAGAGCGGTGAGCTCAAACTGATGGCGTTCTTCGTGGGACAGGTCATGAAGGCGTCAAAGGGAAAAGCCGACCCCAAGGTCGCACAGCGGGTGTTAGAGGAGCGCCTAACCTCCTAGCGGTCTCTCCACGGCCGCTGTGCCTTCGACTCGTACCAGTAGTCGAGGGACGGCTGCGGCAGACCGAAGTGCTGTTCCGCGGTTTCCTCCATTCGCTCGGGCTCGTGCCGCGCCCCCTCGTGGAGCGCCTGGCGGCGCATCCGCTTCGCGAGCCTGAGCGCCTGCTCCCCTGCCGGATCGAGGCGCCGCGCGGCCGCGTCTTTCTCCCCCAGCATCTCCATCACGTATTCGAAGGCGACCGCCATGTGCCGCTCGACGTCCGAGTCGGGCAGGTCCCAGCGGCTGTTCTCGGCCTCTGACTTTCGGTGAGGTGCACCATGCCGCGAAACAGCCGGCGGCTGGTGCGCACGCTGAACAGGGTGGGCGATAGAATCCCGTCGAGATGGGTGTCACTCTGCGTGTGATCCTGGAGGATCACGTCGCGCGCTTCCCGGGCGTAAGCATCGCCCAGGTGCGTCTCGAAGCGGCTCTCCCAGTACGAGTGCCCCAGCGCCGCGGTGGTCGACGTGAGCACGAGCTGGCGCGGCACGAAGAAGTTGTGCGCCACCGCATCGGCGGCGAGGTGCGAGAGGTAGCCGAGGCCGAAGGCGCGCAACGGATCGGTCGGGGCGAGGTCGAAGATCTCCTGGCCCACGTGCCAGGCGTGGCAGTGCCGTCCCACCGGTGCATATTTCTTCGCGATCGATGTGTCGGCGGCGATGTTGCCGTACAGGAAGTCGTAGGGGAACGCGCGCAGCAAGTCGGTCACGGCGGCAGGGAGCTGGTGCAGGTTGGCGAGGACCGACTCGCCCAGGAAGATGTGCGTGCCGGGGGTCCAAGCGTGCGCCACGCCCGGGAAGACCACCAAGGCCAGGACGGCGAGCACCGCTGCGGTGGCGACGACTCTCACTTCCTCCTCTTCTTCTTGCCCTTGAGCACCTTGCGCCCCCACTGCCAGAGGGACAACCCGCGGCGCACGTTACGCAGCGTGGCGGCAGCGTCGATCGCGGTCTCCTCCATCTCGTCCTGCACCACCTCGACGAGGGCATCGAGATCCGACAATCGGTGCTCCGCGGCGTCGGCGGCGCGCACGATGCGCATCCGGATGTCGCGCGACGTGCCGGCCAGGGCGTCGGCCTCTCCCTTGATGGTGCCGATCAGCTGGCGCACATCCTGAATCGCCGGGCCCGCCAGGTGCTCCAGCGCCCGCGTGAAGCGTCGGATCCCCAACGCCGAAATCACCGACGCCACGGCCACGACCAGAGCGGCGAGCGCGATAATGGCGAGGCTGATGGCGGAAACGACGCCTACCCACGTCGGCAGCATCACGCGCAGCGCCAGAGCCCGAGCCATGACTGGTGCGGCGATCGCCTGCGCGAGCACGACGCCGAGCAGCACCGTCGTGAGGAGCGACCCCCCCGAACCGGCATAGATCAAGTTGAAGCTCACGGCCAAGGCCAGCGGCACGCTTCCCTGAGCCACCGTGGCGAGCGCGAGGCGGGCCCGCCCGTAGCGCATCACGGCCCAGCGCGTCACGACGCGGACCAGGCCGAGGACGAGCGCGGCCGGCACGAGCCACCACGTCGGCAAATCGAGCAGCGCGCCGGTCACGACGAGGAACGCGGCGTGCACGGACGGTTCCCAGGATATCAGCAGACCCTGGAGGCGCCGCCGCAGCGGGGAGAGGTTCACGATCAGCGCCATCGACAAGGCGCACACCACAAATGGCGAGACGTCGGCGGCGTATCCCATCCCCGCGCCGAGCAGGACCACGGCGAGGAGGTCGAGGCCCAAGGCGCTCGGGTCGCCGTCACCGCGGAGGCGGGACAGCCACAGGAACAGCACGCCGGCGCCGCCGCTCGCGGCTACGGCGACGGCGATCCAATGGACCCACCCGAGCGCGACGCCCGCGAAGGATCGGTGCGGTTGGGAGAGGCCGAGCGCGAAGGCGAAGACGAGGGCGCCGAACACCGTGTCGAGCAGCGCGGCGCGGTCCAACGCCCGCGCGCGCGCGGTCGGCACGCGCAGCGCCCGGGCGACCAGGGCGACGGCCCCGGGCCCCGCGACCATAGCCGCGCCGCCGAGCGTCAGCAGGGCGGGGACCGTGGGGCGCCACACCGGCGCGAGAGCCGGCGCGACCCGCGTGAGCAGCCGGGCCGTCAGTACGGTCAGCACCAGGACCGCCCCTCCCTGGAGCGCCGCGAGACCCCACGTGTCGCGCGGAATGCGGCGCAGCACGCGCCACTCGAGGCGTGCCCCGAACACCGCGCCGATCCACCCGATTCCGAGTGCCGTGACCGGCACCAGCGCGCCCAGCGTGGCGTGGTCGAGGACGCCCAGCCCCGGGCCGAGCGCCACGCCGGCGAGGAGCAGCGGCGCCCCGGCAGCGAGCGCGAGGTCGAGCGACAGGCTGCGGCGCAGGTGGGGGAGCGGCAGGCGCGTCGCGGCGAGGCCGGCGACCAGGACGAGCGCCAGCGCGAGGACGGGATTCACGAGGGCGAACGTTCGCGAACGCTTGACGACGACGCAAGCGTCGCCGTACCTTGCCCAGACCTATGCCACCGTCGTTCCACGTCACCGGCGGCCGCGCGCTGAAAGGCACGATCCGCCCCGCCGGCAACAAGAACGCGGCCCTTCCGATCCTCGCGGCGACGCTGCTCGCCGACGGTCCCTGCCGCATCGACAACGTTCCGCACATCCGTGACGTCGAGACGATGCTCGCGTTGCTCGAGCATCTCGGCGCGGCGGTGACGTGGGACGGGCCCAACACCGTCACCGTCGATACGCGCCAGGCGGCGCCGCGCGCGCTCGATCCCAAGCTCTCCGCCAAGATCCGCGCGTCGATCCTGCTCGCGGGGCCGATGCTGGCGCGTTTCGGGAGCGTGAGCCTGCCGCCACCGGGGGGCGACGTCATCGGTCGCCGGCGCGTGGACACGCATTTCCTCGCGCTCGAGCGCCTCGGCGCCGAGATCACCGTGGGCGACACCTACAAGCTTGAAGGCAAATTGGCCGGCGCGGACATCTTCCTGGACGAGCCGAGCGTCACCGGGACCGAGAACGCCTTGATGGCGGCGGTCAGCGCGCGCGGGACGACGGTGCTGCGTAACGCGGCATCGGAGCCGCACGTGCAGGATCTCGCCCGGTTCCTCGTGGCGATGGGTGCGAAGATCGACGGCATCGGGTCGAACACGATGACGATCGAGGGCGTCGCCACGTTGCGCGCCGCGCCCCACACGATCGGTCCCGATCACATCGAGATCGGGTCGTTCATCGGGCTCGCCGCCGTCACCAATGGGGCCATCACCATCGACGGCGTGCGCGCCGACGAGCTGCGGTCCACCTTGCTGGCGTTCGAACGCCTCGGCGTGCGGCCGCGCCTCGACGGCACGACGCTCGTGGTGGACGCCGATCAGGAGCGCCGCATCCGGCCCGACCTGGGCGGCCACGTCCCGAAACTCGAGGACGGACCCTGGCCGGCCTTTCCGGCGGACCTGATGTCCATCGCCATCGTCGCGGCGTCCCAGTGTGAGGGGCTGCTGCTCGTGTTCGAAAAGCTGTTCGAGTCGCGGCTGTTCTTCGTGGACAAGTTGATCGGCATGGGGGCGCGTATCGTCCTGTGCGACCCGCATCGCGCCGTGATTGCCGGTCCGTCGCCGCTGCGCGGGCAGGTGGTCGAAAGCCCCGACATCCGCGCCGGCATGGCGATGCTGCTCGCGGCCCTCGCGGCGCAGGGCGACTCCGTGATCCACAACATCGGCCAGATCGAACGCGGCTACGAGCGCATCGACGAGCGGCTGCGGGCCTTGGGAGCACAGCTGGAGCGGCGGGATGATGCACGGTAGCGCGGTAGGGGCGCCGCATGCGGCGCCGCTACTCGCCGAAACACTGGTCGGCGACGCCGCCGTGCCCCGGATGGAGCTGGCTGCCTGGGCCGAGCGGTACGGCCTCGTCGCGGGCATCACGACGCGCGGCGTGGGCGCCGCTCCCTTCAGTCTCGGGCTGTGGAGCGACGAGCCGGTGGGGCACGTCTTCACGCGCTGGCGTGCGTTCCGGGCGGCGTTCGCGGCGCGGTTTCCGACGCTGGTCCTGAGCCATCAAGTGCATGGCAACGTGGTCCAATGGCACGAGACGCTACCCGAGGGGTGGCTGGTGCTCGACGGTCTCGATGGCCACGCCACCACCGACCGCGGCACCCTGCTCACCGTCACCGTCGCCGACTGTATCCCCGTGTATCTGGCGGTGCCCCAGAAGGGCGCGATCGCCCTGCTGCACGCCGGATGGCGCGGGGCTGCCTCGGGGGTGCTGGGGCGCGGCGTGGAGCTGCTGAAGTGGCGCGGGTTTGCCAATGGCAGCGACATCGTAATGCATTGTGGAGTAGGTATTTGCGGTACGTGTTATGAAGTAGGTTCTGAAGTCGCCACCTGTTTCGGCTTGCCGGCGAGCGCCACGCCCGTGCCGCTCGACCTCCGCGCGATTCTGGCGCGGCAGGCGCGGGAGCTGGGCATCGAGGAGGTGTCGATCTCTCCGTGGTGCAGCGCGCACGATCGCGACCGCTTCTTCTCGCACCGCGCGTCGGGTGGGCGCGATGGGCGGATGGTCGCGTATCTCGGTCGTCCTAAAGCTTGACACCACTCTAGCTTCGGCTACATTCCCGTCTGCAGCGGGCGAAGTTCAGCCCGCGCTTTTTTTTCTATGCTTTCCGACACCCTGGTAGAGGCCTTCCGCACCCGGCTCGAAGCGCTGGGGTTCGACTTGGCCGACCTTCGCATCGGCGGCACGCCGAACCGGCCGCTAGTCCAAGTCCGAATCGACTGCCCCCCGCGGGCAGTGACGGTGGACGACTGCGCCACCGCCAGCCGGGCCCTCGAGGCCTGGCTCGACGAGGGCGGTCCCTTAGGGAATCGCTACGTGCTCGAAGTCTCGAGCCCGGGGATCGAGCGGCCGGTCCGGTGGCACCGCCACTGGGTCCGCTTTGTCGGCCATCACGTCAACGTGAGGGTGGCGGGAATGGGCCGCGTAAACGCCCGCATCGTAGCGGTTCCGACCACGGAGACCGTGGTACTCGAGCCGGAAGGCAAGCCGGCGCTCGAATACCGGCTCGCCGAGCTGAAGGAGGCCCGGCTGGCACCGAAGACGGAAGACTGAGGACTGAATGGCGAACGCCACCGACGTAGTCTCGGCAATCAAAGAGCTGACCAACACCAAGCAGCTCGAGCGCAGCGAGCTCATCGATCTGCTCAAGGACGGCCTCCACGCCGCCCTCGTGAAGCGCTACGGACCCAACGTGCGCTCCGAGATCGGCATCGACGAAATGAAGGGCACGATCCGGATCGTGGTGCTGAAGACGGTCGTCGAGGCCGTCGAAGACCCGGGCACTCAGGTCGCGCTCGAAGACGCGCGGTTCGAGGACCCCGAGTTTCAGCCGGGCGACGTCCTCGAGGAAGAGGTCCCGTTCGACCAGTTCGGCCGCACCGCCGTGCAGGCCGCCAAGCAACGCATCATCCAGCGCGTCCGCGAGGGCGAGCGCAGCCGCATCCGCGAGGAGTTCTCCGATAAGGTCGGCGACCTGCTCTCCGGGGAGGTGCAGCAGATCGAGCGCGGCAAGATCGTGGTCATGCTCAACAAGTTCCGCGAAGCGGAGGCGATCATCCCCTACCGCGACCAGAACCACCGCGAGCACTTCCATCAGGGCGACACGATCCGGGCTGTCTTAAAGAGGATTGAAGAGACGCCCAAGGGGCCGCGCCTGATCCTGTCGCGCGCCGACCCGCTGTTCGTGAAGGCGCTCTTTAAGCTGGAGGTCCCCGAGATCCAGCAGCAGATCGTCGACATTCGGGCCACCGCCCGCGAGGCCGGGAGCCGCACCAAGATCGCCGTCTCCTCCCGCGATGACGGGATCGATCCCGTGGGCGCCTGCGTCGGGCTCAAGGGCTCGCGTGTCCAGGCGGTGGTGAACGAGCTGAACGGCGAGCGGATCGACATCGTGCCGTGGTCCTCCGACCCCGAGCGCTTCGCCAAGCTGGCGCTCGCGCCGGCGCGCGTGGCGCGGGTGTTCTCCGACCCCGACACCAAGACGATTCAGGCGATCGTGGACGAGGACCAGTTGTCCCTGGCCATCGGCCGGAACGGGCAGAACGTGCGGCTGGCGTCGGAGCTCACCGGCTGGAAGATCGATCTCTACTCGAGCCGCGAGTGGCTCGAGCGCGGCGGGGAAGGACCGCTGTTCGCGCCGCTGCCGGCCGCCGGGAAAGGCGTCACCGACGTGGCGCTGACCGAGATGAAGGGCTTGCCGCCCGAGTTGGTGGCGGTGCTCGAGCAGGCGGGCAAGAAGACGCTGCAGGACATCCTCGACTTGGAGCGCGAGGAGGTCGACCAGCTGCCCGGCATGACGCCCGACATCGCCGACAAGCTGATGGCCTTCCTCAATGAGATGACCGAGGACAGCGGCGAGGACGACGAGCCGGAAGCGCCGCCGCCGGCCACGCCGCCTGCGGCAGCGTGAACGACGCCGTGACCCGCCTCCTGGGCCTGGGACTGCGGGCTGGGCGGGTGGTGATCGGCGTGTCGGGCGTGCGGGCAGGATTGCAGCGGGGCAAACTCGCGTGTGTGGTGCTCGCAGCGGATGCGGGCCAACGCACGCATGACAAGGTCACCCGGCTGGCGCAGGCGAAGGGCGTGAGCCTGGTGATGGGACCGGATGCGGCGCAGCTGGGCAAGGGGCTCGGCCGGCCGCCGGTGCAGGCGGTCGGCGTGGAAGATCGGGCGCTCGCCCGCGGATTGACGGCATTAGTGGAGGAGTGAGTGGCGACGACGCGGATTCACGACTTAGCGGCTGAGTTCGGCATCTCCAGCGAGCAGCTCATGAGCATGCTCAAGGAGATGGACATCTTCGTGCGTAGTCACCTGACGCCGGTCAAGGACGAGCAGGTGGCGCTGGTGCGTGCGCGCTGGGAGCGCGAAAAGCGCAAGCAAAAGGAGCCCGCGACTCCTCCCAAGCGCCGCCGCGCCGCGAAAGCCGCGGAGCCGGCGCCCGCGCCCGTCGCCGTCGAGGCGCGACCGATGCGCCGCCGGCGCACCGCCGCTGAGGTCGCCGCCGCCGACGCCGTGGCCGCCGAAGTCGCCGCAGTGGCTGCCGCGGAAGCCGAACAGGCGCGGCTCGCGCATGAAGCCGTGGCGCGCCAGCAGGAGGAAGAGCGCCCCGCGGCGTCGCTCGAGGAGCGCGCCGCCGCCCTCTTCAAGGATCTCGCGCCCGGCGAGTCGACCGACGTGGCCGTCGAAACGCCGCCGTCCCATGCGCCGATGTCGCCGTTCACGTCGGCTCCCCCGTTGCCGCCGCCGCCCCCACGGCCGTTCATTCCCACCCCCGTGCGTCCCCGCCCGGTGGCGAGCGCCACCCCGTCGGGTCCGGTGCCGCCGCGCCCCGTCGCGTCGGCGGCCCCCGGGGCGATGCCGCTCGACGAGCGCCGCCGCGACAAGGGCGGCAAGAAGCGCAAGAAGGGCAAGAAGTCCATGGTGGACCAAGAAGCGGTGGCGCAGAACATCTCCCGCACCCTGGCTTCCATCAAAGGTCCGGTCGGTCGCAAAGGCGTCCACCGGCGCGAGGAAGGGCCGAGCTTCCGCGAGGTCCAGGAGGAAAAGCGCCGCGAGGAGAAGGAGCGTGAGAAGACGCTCGTCCGCGTGACGGAGTTCATCACCGTCTCGGAGCTCGCCAACATCCTCAAGGTGCCGCCGACTCAGATCGTCACGTTCGCCTTCAAAGAGATGGGGCAGATGGTGACGATCAACCAGCGGCTCGACTTCGACATGATCGAGCTGATCGCGTCG
>WNFM01289730.1_pt5 | contig 26593 bp, 23 predicted proteins | sample 5400271 | NCBI WGS metagenome assembly WNFM01 (sample SAMN13153352, study PRJNA577476) | soil metagenome | isolation source: 60 cm saprolite on Douglas fir-dominated hillslope | place: USA:California | collected 2013-09-17 | reverse complement strand
CATCGATCAGCACCGGGATGCGACCGCCGACAGCTTTCACCACTTCCGGCAAGGCGCCGATGGTCGACTGCAGGCTTGCTTCCGCACGGCCCCCGTGATTTGACACGATGATGGCGTCCACACCGTATTTTACCGCTTTGGCGGCGTCTTCGGCGGTCATGATGTCTTTGAGCACGATCTTCATTCCGGTGATGCCCTGCAGGCGCTTCACGAAATCCCAGGCCATGCCGGTGCCGTAGAGATTGGTCACATGCGAAACATCCAGCCCGTCGAACATCGCTTTGCGCGACACCTCGTTGGCAAAGCCGCCTTGGCGGTCAACGGCAAGGACCAGCGCCGGGGAGCCGGCCTTTTCGGCGCGCTTGACCAGGGCCTGGGTGGCGTTCCAGTCATCGGTGGGATAGAGCATGTACCAGATGGGCGAACCATGTGCCTCGATCACCGATTCGACCGAGGCGTTGCCGACGGTGGAAAGAATCATCTAGTGGCCCCTGGCGCGCGCCGCGCGGGCAACGGCCACCTCCGCCTCGGGATGAACGCGCCTTGGCTGCTGACCGGCGCCCGCAGGACGTCATAGCTTTGCGCCAGCGACGTTTCCGGGAAGGTGGCCAGCAGCGCGCTTACCGATGCCAGCGATGCCGAACCCGCCATCAGCGGACTGCTGGCGAGAAAACGCAGGAATTGCTGGCGCGCCATTTCGCGCCCGGCTGAGGTTTCAGGGACGATGGCTTGGTGGTCGTTGTGTATGGCAGTCTCCTTGGCGAGAGGCTCGGGTCATATCATATGTCAATGGACTGTATGCGGCGTGAGCCCACGGTCCAATCGTCCAAAGTGCCGGTGCTGGATTAGCTCCTTGGAGGTAGCCCGGGCCGGCAGGCTGTTTTTATTTTGACAAAAAATGCTTGCCTATTGCCTCGGGGGCGGTGAAGAATCCGGTGTGCGGGGCGATGGTCGGAAATCCCCGCCGCCGTAATGCCGCCGGCGGGAGCGGTTGATCAATGGCGGATCAATAGCAATCGCCCCGGCCACCAGCCATAAATCATAACTAACCAAACAAAGGAGGCAATAATGACCAATCCCTACGCGGCTCCAGACGCCGCTTCCGACGGCTTGCCGGCAGCGGGGGGCGCCATTACCGGCGTCATGCTCGATGCCCTGCGCGGCACCAAGGGCTGGGTAAAACTGGTGGGAATCCTGATGTTCATCGGCGCCGCCTTTACCGTGATTGCGGCGCTGGCCATGACCCTGGGCGGCGCGGCGATGCGGGGGATGGGTGCGGGTGCCGGCGCCGCACCGTTGGGCATGATGGTGGGCATGGCGGGTTTCTATCTGTTGATGGCGGCGATTTATGTGTTCCTCGGACTGCACCTTGTGCGCTATGCCGGCGCGATCAATCGCCTGCTTGCCGATGGCGATGGAGAATCCATGGAGGATGCGCTGCAGCATCAACAGAAGTTCTGGCGTTTGGCCGGGATCATGGTGCTGATCGGGATGGGCTTCGCAATAATCGGCATGGTCGCTGCCATCGCCATTCCAATGATGATGCGATAAGACGCGGACAGCGTTTCAAAACGGCGTTTTAATATAAGGTAAAGGGATTGCGCCGGTCCCGGACAAGCCTTGCGTACAGTGGATAGGACGATTGCATAGCTGCCGTCCCGTCCGGACGTGCTTGACTGCAATATTGCCGTGCGTTTGCCATTTTCATTTCGACTGGCGCCTTGCCGGTGCGGGGCCGGTCAGTTCGCGGAGCGCGTCTTTTCCCACCCAGCGCGCGGTGGCGTCGGCTGAAGCCGCGAGGCGCCGGGCCGTTTCCACTGCGGCGGCACGGAGCGCGGGATTGCGTTTGCCGATTGCACGCAGGGCCATGTTCACGGCCTTCTTGACGAAGTTGCGTTCATCGCCTGCAGCGCCTTCGATCAGTTTGAGGCCCTGCAAAAACGGCTCGTCGCCGGCGCGCTTGTCGTGCACGGTCAGGCTCCACAGCAGCGCAAAGGCGGTGCGCTTTTCGAACTCGTTGCGCTTGCCGCTCCACTCCGCAACCTTGGCCCAGGCGTGCGGTGTGCGATCGAACAGGTTGAAGCACATCGCATCGCAAAAGGCCCAGTTGTCGAAGTCCTTGCACCAGCGGTCCATTTGCGCAGAAGTTAATTTTGCAGGATCGCCGACGAAAGATGCGAGCATGCGCGCCTCGTATACGGCGGTATCCCAAAGCGCCAGGGCGAGTGCGTGGTTATGCCCGAGTTGCTTGCCCAGCGCTTTGATGTCCTTCATCGCCACGCCATAGGCCTTGTCCGAGGGGATGGCGTAGCGCACCATACCGTCGAGTGTGGCCTTGCTGCCGTGACGCCTCAGCCATTCGAGCGCGGCTTCGACTTCATCCCCGAGCGAAGACTGCGCGGCGTTTTTGCCGGCGTTTGTTTTCGGCAAGGAAGATGTCGCCATTATTGACCGCCTTATTGACCGTGACCGTTTATGCGCAGCACCGGTTGCATTCGTTGCGCAGATTGCCGTTCCGCTCGGTCTGCGGCATGCCGATCATGCGCGCTTCCATATTGCGGACGGCCACGCGCGATACAGTGCGCCGCCCAGCCAGGAGCAGGGCAAGGCCGTCACCGCCAGTGCGATGGGATACCAGATCGGGCCGAGATCCATCTTCAGCGCGGCGATCACCCCCATCGTGCCGAAGAAGAGCCCGATCCACCCCAGAATCCAGACATGACGCAGCGGCGAATGTGGCGCCAGCCGGGCCGTGAGGTAATTGCCGGCGACGGTATAGACGAGCCGGTAGCTCAACGCCAGAAAATTAAGAGCCGGATCATGCATGGCTTGCCCCCAGGGCGGGTAGACGTTCGCCATATGCAATAGTTGGTCGGTGCCGAGCGAAAGCACCACCACCGCCAGGAACCCGGCCAGTATCGCCGCGGTGCTTCGCTCTATCTGCCGCGTCGGCGCGTTCGCGCCGATTGCCGGCCCGCTCATTTAGCCTTCTCCGCCTGCATCGAGGGCAACAGGCTTTCGAGTCGGTCATAACCGGCTTTCATGCCATGCTCCATGCCGGAACGGCGCGCGGTATCGCGCGCTTCCTTTGAGACGTACAACACATCGATGGTGACGTGAGTGATGCCGCCGTTGTCAGCAAATGTCGTGGTGTCCAGCGCCTCGCCCGGATACCAGGACTCGTCGAACTTCTCGGTGGCGACGATTCGTGCAGGGGTGACCAATTCGCGAAACACGCCGCCCATGCCCATTTCGGTGCCGTCGCCTTCCTTGCGCCATAGATAGCGATACTTACCGCCCACCTTGAGATCGATTTCGCACACCGGCATGGTCCAGCCCGGCGGGCCGAGTAACCAGCGCCTGACCAGTTCCGGTTGGGTGAACGCATCGAACACCAGCCGGCGTGGCGCGTTGAAATCGCGCTCCACCCGGATCTCGCGATCGGTGGGTGTGGATACCGCGAAACTGTCGGGATAGATCATGGAACCTCCTTCATCGTTTGTGACGGACAGATTTTTTTCGGGTGGTCTTCATCTCGCCCAGCAGGTCGTCGAGGCGCAGAAACGAGGCTTCCCAGAACTCGCGGTAATGCTCCAGCCACGCCGTGGCCTCCGCGAGCGGTTTCGCCTCGAGCTTGCGCGGCCGCCGCTGCGCGTCGCTGCCGGCGGAAATGAGTCCGGCGCGCTCCAGCACCTTGAGGTGTTTGGAGATGGCCGGCTGGCTCATCGCAAAAGGTTCGGCCAGTTCCGATACCGAGGCGGCGCCGGAAGCGAGGCGCGCAAGGATCGCGCGCCGCGTGGGGTCGGCGAGGGCGGCAAAGGTGGCGTCGAGGTGGGCGGGGCTCATTCAGGGATGATCGTTTATTGCATAACCAAAAGGTTATATAAAGAATTCCGGTCTGTCAAGCTGCCGGCACGGATGGCATTTTCAGGCAGCAGTTGTTTTAATGAGACCAAGGCAGGTAAGCCCTTTTCGTCTTTCCGTTCGTTTAATGAATGCAAACGTGTCATTGGCCCTGAAGGAGACAGCAATGGAGCTCTATCTGCAACGACGAAGCCCTGCCGGCAATTTCGCTGGATTGGCGATCGGTCTGGCCCTGCTGTACGGATTGGCGCGCCACGACGTCCGGATATTTACGCCGCCGGACGTGGCCTATATTTCGCCGGACATCGTCAAGCCGTCGCAACCGACCGTGAAACCGCCGAAGATCAGCAGCAAGCTGCCGGCGCTGCCCACGATTCCGCTGCCGGAATTCCCGCCGCCTGTCGTTGAACAGACGACGGCGACCGCCAGTATCGATGCATCGCCATCGCCTCCTGTTACCGGTCCCGTCCTGATCGAGCCGGCCAGCGCGCCCGGTAATGCGCTCGGCATTGCCTGCCCGAATGCGCAATCGATCCGATCGGCGGTGAACTATCCAGTCCAGGCGCGGCTTGACGGCCTGCAAGGCGATGTACTGGCGCGTTTCATCGTCGGTGCGGCAGGCGATATTCGCAATGTCCAGATCATTCGTTCATCCAATCGCGTGTTCAACGCTCCGGTGCTCGCGGCAGTGAAGCAATTGAATTGCGTCGCGCAGGGACAGGACGTGGCAGTGGAGATGCCGTTCTGGTTCCGGCTCGAATAAATGTCCCCAGAGAGAATCGGTGAAAGCCCAGCATCGGCGCGGCTTTCGGGCCAAAAATGGCCGGGAAGCCGCGCCGAATGGCGATCTGCATTTTTATCAGACGCAGTTGAACCATTTCCTTGCGACCGAGCAAATGCCATCAATGCTTGTCGGTAAAATTGCCCTGCTCAGACGCGGAGAAAATTGATCGCCCCTTGCGGGAAGGTCGTAGCTCCCCCAGCCATTCGCGCGCCTCTCCGCGCAGCCAGCCGCCGCGCACGCCCACCAGCGTTTGCCGATTGATATCCCGCAGCAGCGGCCATCGTGAGGTCGAGGCCATGAAAACGTCGCGCAGCCATGGCAGCAAGGTCTGACCGCTCTGGAAAATCGGCGTCAAAAAACGGCTGGCCTGGCTGTAGAAATGCAGATGAGTTTTGCGGCTTGCGGTGTAGTGCGCCAGGGCTTCGGCGATGTTGTCCGACTGCGCGACACATTGCGCCAGTGTCACGGCATCGAGCAGCGCCAGATTGGTACCCTGCCCAAGCTGCGGGCTGGTGGCATGCGCGGCATCGCCGATCACGACCAGGCGATCGGTGTGATAACGCGGCATCACCACATCGGCGTAATGGGCCCAGGTCAATTGTCCGACATCGGTGATTTGCGCCAGCAAGGCATCCGCAGCGGGGTTCAGCGCCAGCACTTCATTCTTCCAGGCGGCGAGGCCGCGGGCCTGCCAGGCCGCGAGGCGATCACGATGCAGGCTCCAGAACAGGCTCACCACGGGTTTCACTTCGCCGGGACGGGTACCGGTGGGCATGATGCCCAGCATCTTTTCAGCGCGGTCGTACCATTGCAACAGTGTTTTGCCACGCGTGTACTGTTCGTCGGAGTCGGGCAGCACTGCCCACAGTGCGCCCCAGGGATAGGCGCGGTGTCGAAACCTGAGCCCGGTTTGCGCGCGCAACTGAGAGTGCGCGCCATCGGCGATCACCACCAGATCGTGTGTGGATGCCAGTGCTTTCAGATCATGCACTTCATGACCGGTGAACAGATTCACGCCGGCCGCCTGCACCCGCGTCCACAGAGCATTGAACAGCACGCCCCGATGCAGGCCGAGACCAAAGGCGCCGGCTCGCCAGTCTTCATAATGGATATCGATTACCGCGCGGCCTTTGGGGGTCACACCCCATAGCCAATCCACCCTGGCGCCGGCGCCGAGGATGTCGCCCTCGATGCCCAGCGTGCGTATGGCAGCCAGGCCAGTGGGCTGCAGCAGAATGCCGGCACCGACGGCAGCCGGCTCGCCGAATTTTTCGAACAGGCTGACACGATGCCCGGCGCGCGCCAGCAGTAGCGCGCTCGACAGGCCGGCAAAACCGGCGCCGATGACGGCGATATTTTTATTTTTCATGTACCGGAATTGTGCATGATCGCGTGGGTTGTGAGAAGCAAGCGCGGCGGAAAAATGCCTCTTAAGTGTGCTAACGCACGGTGTGCCGGGGCCGTAAGGCCTAAAACGGATCTGTCGATGGATGGTCTCGGGTTGGTGGAATCCGTGAATAACTTTCCGGGATATCGCTGACGCAGTAAACGATGAATCGCCATGCATCAATGTATCGGGCTTCCGTGCATCGCACAGGAATTGCGCCCGCGGAGAAACCCACTTCATCGGAAATACCTACCAAGGAAATACGCCATGAATAATTTGCAAAAGTTTCTCTCGAACGGCCTGCTGGCAAGCGCGGCCTTGCTGGCTGCCGTACCGGCCTTTGCGGCCGTTTCACTCGGTTCCGCCTCGCAGTTTGCCGTGCTGGCGGGCAGCAATGCCACCTGTACCGATGGCACCGTAGTAGGCGATATCGGTGTCTCGCCGGGCAGCGCGGTTCCCTATACCAACACCGGCTGCACGATTACAGGCGCAGTACCGCCTGCCACCGATGCTGCTGCCGCTGCAGCACGCGCCGATATGCTCGCCACCTATGCCTCATTTCAGTACCTGACTTGCATTCCCCTGACGGGTACATTGGCAGGCGTCACACTTTCTCCGGGCGTGTATTGCCTGGATGCGGTCGCCAAGACCGGCACCCTGACGCTCGATGGTCCGGCCAATGGCGTATGGATTTTCCGTGTCAATGGCGCACTCACCGGCACCAATTTCTCGGTGGTAATGACCGGTGGTGCACAGCCTTGCAATGTCTATTGGGCACCCAGCGGCGCAGCGACCCTGACGACCTCGAATTTCAAGGGCAGTATCCTCGCCGGCAATGAGGCGATTGGTTCGATCACCTTGACAGGCGGTTCCTTCGCCGGCAGCGCCCTGGCCAGTGTTGCGGTGACCATTACCGGCACCAGCGTCATCGGCTGCAGCGCCCTGCATGGCGGCGGTAATGGTGGTAACGATCATGGCAAATGCAACCAGGGTGTCGGCAACGGCGCTGAGGGTTGCGATCCGGGCAATTCCAACAACCACAATGGTTCGAACGACGAAAATGGCGGCACCCCGGGCAATCCGGGACGCAAGGGCAGCAACTAGCCGTCTGTCGTCACAAACAGTAGGAAAACACCAAAGAAACACCAAAAGGACCCGCAAGGGTCCTTTTTTTGCGGATTGAACTGTCAATTCTTGCAAACTGTGTCAATTCGCACAGCTTCGGCAGCGTGTCCGCGGCAGACTACGGCATGCTTTCTGCTGACTTGACCGCACCAGATCGGGTCGTCGAGCAGCTGCCAACCCTGCAAGGACTGCATGATGCCGACAAACAACAATCCTGCGCTCGAACGCAAGGTCGAAGCGCTTTACGCCACCCTGGCCGCGCCGCGCCCCGACGATATCGACTGGTGCGACGAGCTGTTGACGCGGCTGGAAGAGGTGGCCGAATATTCCCTGCATCCCGGTGTGCCGGTGCGCGCCTTGTCGCGTACCTTGAATGCCGCGGCGGACGAACTGTTGTCGGCCGCATAGCGCGCGGCAAGCTAGATGGCGGGGTGGCGCCTGGACGCGCGTCATGTCCCGTTCCGCCGAGCCGGTTGCCCGGCAGCAAAAGATTAGTTAATCTTCCCCGCGGGCCCCAAGCCCGACACACCGAGCGCAACAAAAACGAATGTCGGGCGCATGACCAAAAATCGTCCGGCGACAGCGTATAAAAAATAACGGGAGCTTCTGAATGAGTACGACAAAAGGAATAGTGGGCGTCTTGATCGCCCTGCTAGGGATGTCCGCGTTTAACAGTCGGGCATTGGCGAACGGGGGGTACGCTGCCGATGGCGGCATCATCTTGGCCGACAGCGCATCGGATCGCGCGCGCCAGGAAGCGCAACGCCGCGAGGAGCAGCGCCGGGAAGATGAGCGCCGCCGCCGCGAAGAAGAACAGCATCGTCAGGAAGAACAGCGTCAACGCGCCGAGGAACGACGTCGCGAGGATGCTGCCGCTGAACAAAAGCGCAAAGACGAAGCCGCCGAGCAGAAGCGCAAGGAGGAACAAGTGGCCGAGCAACATCGGCGTGAAACCGAAAACCGCGTGGCAGATCAACGCCGCAAGGAAGAGCAAGCGGCGGAGCAACGACGCCGCGAAGTCGAGCAGCGGACCGCAGAGCAGAAGCGTGCCGCGACCTTGCAGCAAAATGGCGCGATTGCCGATCGCAATAAACAGAGGCTGACGCCGCAAGGCGGCTTGCCTGCGCCACACAGCGCCTCGCCGCCGACCACGGCCAACAGTGCAAACGCCCCGGCAGAGCAAAAGAAATCGCCATCGCCGCCATACAACGGCACCATTGCCGACCGTAACAAACAAGGCCTGACACCGCAGGGCAGTTTGCCGGCGCCGCAGTCATCAGCACCTACGGCGAACACGGACAGCAAGGGCGGCTACGGCGATCGCCGTTATGCCGGGCCGAATGGCCAGGTGCCGACGGTGCGCGCCAGTGCCAATCCGGTATCGGGTGGCATGCCCGGCGCCGGCACTGTAGGCGATGCGTCCGCAACGGGCAAGGCCGGCACATCGCCGAACTGGGGTCCGGCTACCGGCGGTCCCACGCCGCTGACCACCAATCGCGGTTCAACCACCGCGAATACGGGTGCCGCGATGGCCGCAGGGGCGGCAGCGGGCACCGCCGCCGGCAGTACAACGCCGAAAACAAGAGAAGAAAAACTCGCCGCCGACAAGGCTGTCAAGGACGCCGAAAAGGCGCAGCAGCAGCAAGCCGAGCAGGAGTACCTGAAAAAGGTCGCCGCTGGTGTCAAGCTGGTGGCCGTGACTTGCCTCGGGGGCGAGGGCAAGTATTACGCAACCGGCAGCATGCCGAAAATCAGGCCGGAGGTGGTCAGTTGCATCGATGTGCATTTCCAGGCGATCTGCCCCGGCAGCAATGTCGTGATCGATGGCGTGGCCGATAATTTTATCGGCATGGGCGGCTGTTTTGGCGACACTTACACGATCTCGCCCAAGCCGGCCTGCAATGTCAAGGATGTGAAAATTCGCGTGGTGGATGCGCAGCCGGGCTGCGGCACCAAAAAGTAGCACCGCGCGGTCCGGCTGGAGCCGAGCCCGGAAAATATTGCGGAGCTGCCGCGATGTTTTTCGAGCCCGGCTTTTTTGCGACCAGCTATTTGCGCGGCTTGCCGTAAACGTCGGCGGCGGCATGGTCATGCCGCCGGTTTCGTGCCTGCTGTAATATTGCTGCCACTGGATTCATTGCTTTTTTTCCCGCAGCGGTGAACCTCCGGCCGCGCGAGCGATCCCAGAACTCGTTTCACTCCTTTCCATCCTCAGGAGCAATTTCATGGCAAAACTGAATGTCAACGGCAAGATGCAGGATTACCAGGCGGATGCGGATACGCCCCTGCTCTGGGTGCTGCGCGAGCAACTCGGGCTGACCGGCACCAAATACGGATGTGGCATGGCGCTATGCGGCGCCTGCACGGTGCATATCGACGGCGTGGCGACGCGCAGCTGCGTGATCCCGGCTGCCAGCATTCAGCCCGCGCAGAAAATCACCACGATCGAAGGATTGTCAAAAGATGGTTCGCATCCGGTACAAAAAGCCTGGGTGGCGCTGGATGTGCCGCAGTGCGGTTTTTGCCAGTCGGGCATGATCATGGCCGCGACCGCGCTGCTGAAAACGACGCCGAATCCGAGCGATGCCGAAATCGATGCGGCGATGACCAATGTCTGCCGCTGCGGCACCTACAACCGGGTGCGCGCCGCCATCAAGACCGCCGCTCAGGTGCAGGCCGGCGGCAAGGCTGTCAAGAAAGCCGGTGCCGACGACATCATTCATATTGAAGGGAGCACCGTATGAATTCGCTCGCCATTTCCCGTCGTCAATTCCTGCAGGGCTCCGCCGCCGTTGCCAGCAGCCTGGTGGTCGGTTTTCATGTGCCCTTCGCCAACGCCGCCACCGCGCCGGCAGATGCGACGCCCGAGATCAATGCCTGGGTAGTCGTCAAGCCCGATGACACCGTCATCATCCGCATCGCCCGTTCCGAAATGGGGCAGGGCACGCTGACCGGTCTCGCGCAACTGGTGGCCGAAGAGCTCGAGTGCGACTGGGCCCGTGTCACCACTGAATATCCGACGCCTGGCCAGAGCGCCGCGCGCAATCGCCCTTGGGGCAGCTTCGGCACTGGCGGCAGCCAGGGCATTCGCGGCTCGGAAAACTATGTGCGCGTCGGCGGCGCCACCGCGCGCATGATGCTGGTGCAGGCTGCGGCCGACGAATGGAAAGTGCCGGTCGCCGAATGCAGCGTAAGCAAGAGCATCATCAGTCATGGCCCCAGCAAGCGCAGCACCTCTTACGGCAAGGTCGCCAAAGCCGCAGCGCAACTGACGCCCCCCGCAGCGGCCGATGTCAAACTCAAGGATCCGAGAGACTGGACGCTGGCCGGCAAGCGTCTGGCGCGCCTCGATACGGTCGACAAGACCACCGGCAAGCAGGTCTATGGCATGGATCTGAAATTGCCGGGCATGCTGAATGCGGCGATCAAGGATAGCCCGGTGTTCGGCGGCAAGGTCAGGAGCGTCGACGATAGCGCCGCCTTGAAACGTCCCGGTGTGAAAAAAGTGCTGCGCGTCGGCGACAGCGCGGTGGCGGTGGTGGCCGATACCTGGTGGCGTGCCAAGACTGCACTCGAATCCTTGAAGATCGAATGGGATGAGGGGCCGACCGCCAAGGCCTCCAGCACCGCTTTCGCGGAAGTGCTGAAGGCCGGTCTCACCGCCAGCGATGCCGTGGTCGGCAACAAGGTCGGCGATGCGCCCGCTGCACTTGCCACTGCGACGCGCAAGATCGAGGCGGTGTATTCCTATCCGCACCAGAACCATGCCTGCATGGAAGTGATGAATGCCACGGCGCGCTGGACGCCGGAGCGCTGCGAAGTCTGGGCGCCGACGCAGAACGGTGAGGGCGCTTTGGCCGCGGCATCCGAAGCAGCTGGTCTGCCCCTGGCGAAATGCGAGATGTACAAGATTCATCTCGGCGGCGGTTTCGGCCGGCGCGGCGCCACCGATTACATCAAGCAGGCGGTGCTGATCGCCAAGCAGATGCCGGGCACGCCGATCAAGATGCTCTGGACGCGCGAAGAAGACATGGCGCAGGGCCGCTTTCACCCGGTGACGCAGTGCAAGCTGACTGCCGGGCTGGATGCCGATGGCAATATCAATGCTGTGCATATGCGCATCGCCGGGCAGTCGATCCTCGCCGGGGTGGCGCCGCAGAACATCAAGGACGGCAAGGACCCGGTGGTATTCCAGGGTCTCAATGCCCCGGGGCCGGAATCCTCATTGATGTACAGCTTCCCGAATTTCCTGGTCGATCACGCCATGCGCAACCCCAATGTGCCGGTGGGTTTCTGGCGCGGTGTGAACCTGAACCAGAACACGATTTATCTGGAATGCTTCATGGATGAACTGGCGCATGCGACCGGGCAGGATCCGCTGGCGCTGCGCCGCAAATTGCTGACTGCCAATCCGAGGGCGCTGGCGGTGTTGAATACGGCAGCGGAAAAAGCAGGCTATGACAAGCCGGCGCCGAAAGGCGTATTCCGTGGTCTCGCGCAAACACATGGCTTTGCCAGCTATGTGGCAGCCTGCGCGGAAGTGTCGGTCAGCGATGCGGGCGTGGTGAAAATCCATCGCATCGTCGCCGCCACCGATCCCGGCTATGCGGTCAACCCGCAGCAGATCGAGGCGCAGGTCGAGGGTTCCTTCGTCTACGGCCTGTCGGCCGCGCTGTATGGCGAATGCACGCTCAAGGACGGCCGTATCCAGCAAAGCAATTTCCACGACTACCAGCCGCTGCGCATGGATGAAATGCCCAAGGTCGAAACGCATATTCTCGCTTCAGGTGGACCTGTCTGGGGCGGGGTCGGCGAGCCGACCATCGCGGTGGCGGCGCCGGCGGTGTTGAATGCGATTTTTGCGGCAACGGGAAAACGCATCCGCGATCTGCCGCTGAAGAATCACGATCTCAAGAAGGCTTGATTCATAAGTCTGATTCGCCAGCGGAAAAATCGTAGAACGCCATTTGGCGCGGATTTCCAGCCATTTTTGGCCGGAAATCCGCACCAGTGCTGGAGTTTGTAATTTTGTGCGGGACGTCTACTGCACGTATTGCCCCGCCCAATTGACCAGATTGCCCGGTTGATACGCGGCAAGCGCCGCACGGTGTTGCTGCACCGAGCGATGCACCTTGGCATCCGGTGCAATCGGCCGCAGGTATGGCGGCTTGAGTTTATAGGGCAGAGCGTTCCAGGAGTCGTGCAGCTCGCCCGAGACATCGCCGGCCGGCAGCAGCGGTAGCGGGTCCTTGTATTGCAGACCGGCCGTGCCGAGGCGATCCACCATCCATGCCAGTCCGAAATCGGACAGGCCGCTTTCCTCATAACCGCCGCCCACATCGGCATGCGCCCCGGCAAACCAGACCTGCTCGATGCCGCTGCGCGCATTCCAGGGCGTGGGCGTGAAATCGGCGCGATGCTCGTCGATGGCCAGGGCGTGGAATCCCTGCGCCACCTTGCCGCTCAACTCGGCGTCGGCAAAACGGAACAGGTCGAGGCGCTTGTCCTCGGTAGCGTCATACACCGGAATACCGAGTGAACCGACCGTGTCCCAGACGCCGATGGCCGCGACCGGCACATTCGGGATCATTTGTTCCTGGCCGACCTCGGTGCCGATGCCGAGCACCCTGCGCCATACCAGATCGACGGCACGCTCGGCGAGATTTTTCTGCTGGCGCTCACGGTAATAAGCCCAAACGTACAGGCCGCATTGATAGGCCTGTTCCTTGTCCGCGAAATTGAATTTGGCGTAATCCATCAATCCTGCCTTGGCGATCATGCCGCCGAGGGCGCGCGCGGTGTAGGCGCCGCGGCTGAAGCCGGCGATGACGATCCTGTCGCCCGGCTGATAGTTGCGCGAGATGAAGGTATAGCCGCGCACGATACGGGAGATGATGCCGGCGCCGAAGGCTCCGCCGAGCAGTTTGATGATGGCGTTATCCGAATCACCGACGCCGTGCAGGTATTTGGCGATCTGCACGGTATTGCGATCTGCATCCAGCGCCGCGCGCTCGCCTTCATCCGCCAGGGTGAACGACTCGATGGAGTCGTCGCCGGCGAGGTTGTGGTACAGCTTGAGGACATTGGTGCTTTCCAGCACGCCGTCCTTGTCGCTGTCGACCTTGACGCCGTTCCAGGTGCCGTCGGCGAGAAACGCGATTGTTTTTGACATGTAATCCCCTCTCGGGTCGGTAATGGAAGCGTTGAATACGGCGATGCCATTTTTACGCCTGTTTTTGCGGTGCTGCCCTACCTGTGCGGGTGGGAACAGGGCGGCGGCGGATGAGCCGAAATGCAGGAAAACGGCGACAGAGCACGCATTTGGCGATAGCGTTTGCCATTGTATCGGCGAATAATGGGGGTGGCAGTGGCACTTCGCCGGGGCGCGATGCTTCAGTTCGTTCAACCTGCCGTTGCGCTAATATGAATTCTGCATTTCGCGAGATGGAGGACCTATGAACATCAAAGCGCTTGCAACCACGACGTTTATGCTTTGCCTGGGCGGCTGCGTTTCCGGACCGCCGATTCCCGTTTCCGTACCGGTGCCGGTACAACAGCTTTGGCAGGACCAGATTTTCAGCTATGACCGCAATTTGGTCACGATCGACAAACAACGGCTGTTTGCGCTCGATGACGATTTGCTGGCCGCACTCAAGCGCGCGCGCCTGGAAAGGGCGAGCGCACAAACGCGCGTCACGCGACTGATTGCTTTGCTTTATGGTCCCCGCAATGGCGCGAAGCTAAGCGAGTTTCCCTACGAGACCGGGCACTCCAGCGTTGCCGCCGAAACTTGGCGTCGCAAGCGTGGCGATTGTCTGTCGCTGCTGGTGCTGGCTTATTCCATCGCTAAAACCATGGACCTGCCGGTAAAAATGCAGGAGGTACGCGTTCCGCATATTTTCGATCGCTACGACGGTGTGGATTATGTGGCGGGGCATGTGAACCTGCTGATCAAGAACGGCGGTCGGCTGCAATCCGATAGCAGCATCGGCCTTGGCATTGGCGATGTGATCATTGATTTCGAGCCGCAGATCGGTTCGCGACGCGAGGGGCCGGCATTGACAGAGGATGCCATTCTGGCCCGTTTCTACAACAATCTGGCGGCGGAATATTTGGCGGAAGGCGATCTGCCTCGCGCGTATGCCTACTTCAAGGCGGCGATCCTGACCGACGGCAGTTTTGCACCCAGCTATGCCAATCTGGCGCTGCTCTATAAACGTCACGGTCTACTGCCCAGCGCCGAACGGTCGTTGCGCTACGCCATCACCCTGAACGATCAAGATGATATCGCCATGGCTTCCCTGCATCAGTTGCTGGTATCGCAGGGGCGCGACAGCGAGGCCGCCGCTTATGCGCGCGTGCTGGAGGCCAGGCGCGAAAAAAATCCCTATTACTGGATCGGCCTGGGCCTGGATCAATTCCAGAAGGAGAATTACCGGGATGCCATCAATGCGCTCGAGCATGCCCAGGCACTGAGCACCGGTTTCGAGGAAGTCCATCGCTATCTGGCCATCGCTTATCTGCGCAACGGCAATCAGGATGAGGCGAAAAAACAGGCGTTGCTACTGGCGAGCCTGACGCGCGATGAGCCGGCGCCAGAGAGCATGAACAAGAAGATCAAGAAACAGCTGCCCGTTCATTAACCCGGCCAGGTACTTGTATCCCGGCGTTTCTGCACGCCGGGCTGAACGGGCTGCGCCCCGCGCGCAAACTGCGGGATTCGGTAATAATGCGGGCTCACGCGGCGATCCCTGCGTGCATTTACCCTGCGAAACCCGTCACTACAAGGACCTCATTGTGAACCGACGCTTATTGTGCGCGCTGATCGGCGCGCTGCCTTTTTTGCTGGCCTCCTGCCAGGCTTTTGCGCCACAGTCGCCGGTACAGTCTTCCGGCATCGACCTCAAGAACCTGGATACCACGGTACGTCCGCAGGATGATTTTTACCAATATACCAATGGTGTCTGGCTGAAAAATACCGCGATCCCGGCCGATAAATCGAGCTGGGGTGCGTTCAATGAACTGCGCGAAAACGCGGTCGACAATCTGCGCACCATCGTCGATGGTATCGTCGCGCAAAAGGACAAGACGCCAGGCAGCGAAGAGCAGAAAATCGGCGATCTGTATGTCAGTTTCGTCGATGAAGCGCGCCGCGAGTCGCTGGGCATCAACCCCCTGCAAGCGGATTTCGCCCGCATTGATGGACTCAAGTCGAAGGGCGAGCTGCCGGCGCTGATGGCGTATATGAACCAGATGCGCATCACCACGCCCTTCGGCATGAGTGTTGCGCAGGACGCCAGGGATGCGACCCAGTACGCGGTTTACATCCGCCAGAGCGGCCTCGGTCTGCCGGATCGCGATTACTATCTGAACGACAACGACGCCAAGCTCAAGGATGCGCGCGCCAAGTACGAAGTCCTGGTCGCGAAGATGCTTGGCGCCGCCGGCGACAAGGATGCCGCAGTGCATGCTAAGGACATCGTCGCGCTCGAAACCGAATTGGCCAAGGTGCAGTGGACGCGCGTCGAGAGCCGCAACGCGGTCAAGACGTACAACAAGGTCGAACTGGCCAAGCTGGTTGAAATGGTGCCGGGCTACGACTGGCAGTCGCAGTTGCGCGCCTTCGGCATCGAGGGCAAGATCAATTCGGTCATCGTCACGCAACCCAGTTATTTGACGGGTTTCGCCAAGGCGCTGGAAATGGCGCCGCTGGATACCTGGAAGGCGTATTTCAAATGGCATGTGATCAACAACTATGCACCCTACCTGTCGAAGTCAATTGTTGACGACGACTTTGCGTTCTACAGCACGACGCTTCGTGGCGTGCCGGTCAATGAGGAATCCTGGAAGCGCGGCATAGCCTTGGTCGAGGGGTCTTTGGGCGAGGCGCTCGGCAAACGCTATGTCGAGAAATACTTCCCGGCTGAGAACAAAAAGCGCATGGAGAAACTGGTCGGCAATCTGGTCGCCGCATTCGGCGACAGCATCGACAATCTCGACTGGATGAGCCCCGCCACCAAGAAGCAGGCGCGCGCCAAACTGGCGACGATGAATCCGAAGATTGGCTATCCGAGCAAATGGCGCGACTACTCGGCGGTCACCATCTCCAGGGATGACCTGATCGGCAACTTGAGGAGCGTCAGTCTCGCCGAAAGCAAACGCAATATCGCGCGCCTCGGTAAGCCGGTCGATCGTGAAGAGTGGGGCATGACGCCGCAAACAGTGAATGCCTATTACAACCCGCGCATGAACGAAATCGTGTTCCCGGCCGCGATCCTGCAACCGCCGTTCTTCAACCCGGCGGCCGATGATGCGGTCAATTATGGCGGCATCGTCGCCGTGATCGGTCATGAGATCGGCCATGGCTTCGATGACCAGGGCAGCCAGTCCGACGAAATCGGCAATCTGCGCAACTGGTGGACGACGGAGGACCGCGAGAAATTCTCGGCCAAGACCAAGGCGCTGGTCGCGCAATACGATGCCTATGAGCCGCTGGCCGGCTATCACGTCAACGGCGCGCTGACCCTCGGCGAAAACATCGGCGACAATTCTGGCCTGGCGGTGGCATACAAGGCTTATGTGAAATCTCTTGGCGGCAAGCCTTCGCCCGTGATCGACGGTTTTAGCGGCGAGCAGCGCGTGTTCCTCGGCTGGGCGCAGGTATGGCGCAGCAAGATGCGCGATGACTCCACCATCGTGCTGGTGAAAACCAATCCACATGCACCGGCCAATGTGCGCGGCACAGCGCCGCTCAAGAACCAGCCGGGCTTCTATGAGGCGTTCGGCGTCAAAGCAGACGACAAGATGTTCCTGCCGCCCGAGCAGCGCGTGACGATCTGGTAAGACCGCGTTTCGCTTGCGCGACGCCATCATTGCCGGGAAATACCCCAGCCGTGCTGGTGCGCGGGTCAAAAAAAACAGGGCCCCGCAGGGCCCTGTTTTTATATTAGCTTCAGAACGTATAACTTACCTTGGCGTAGTAATAGCCGCCGTTAATGCCGAACGGCGAGAAACTTGGGTAAAGTGCGACGGCGCCGTTGTCGAGCGCCGCGCGGCGCGCTGCCAGCAAATCGCTGTTGACCGTGTCGGGGTGCACATTGAACAGGTTGTTCGCGCCTACCGCCACCGTTACCGACTTGGTCACCTGGTTGGCCACTTCCAGATCCGTGATGAACTTGGTATGGATCTTGGTCTCGTAATAATTCAGGCCGTTGCGCGAAGCGTAAGCCGACGAGGGGCCATAGACGGCCTCGCGCGCATTCACGCTCCAGGCGCCCAGCTTCCATAACGCACCGAGATTTATCCGGTACTTGGGCGAGGCGGTTTGTAGCGTGGAAATCGCCGCCAGATCGAGCAGCTTCTGCGGCAGCAGAACCGTCGGCGCCTGATTGATCTTGGTGACCAGGACTTTGTTGACGTTGGCCGCCGCCGACCAGTCCACGCGTCCGTATTCGTCATAGTTGTCGCTGTAGGAGAGCACGAACTCGGCCCCGGTGCTGCGGGTATCGACGGCATTCGAGAAAATATTGATGCCGGTCTGCGTGACCGCCGGATCGAGCACATTGCCGTTTGCCTTGATGGCCGCAACCACGGCCGGTGAATTGACCGCGCCGCCGGAACCGAACAGCTGGCCGCTGCCGACGATGCGGTCCTTGATGGTGATGTAGTAAGCATCGAGTGTCATCGTCACCTTGGGCGCCGGATGGGCGACAAAACCCAGGCTGTAGTTGCGCGATTTTTCAGCCTTGAGGCCGTCCACGCCGACCAGTTTGGCGCCGGGCGAATTCGGCGCAAGCTGCACAAAGGCCGAAGTGGGCGCCACATTGGTGGCCGAATAATATTCTTCGGCCAGGGTTGGCGCGCGGAAGCCGCTGCTGACGGTGCCGCGCAGCGCGAATTCAGGCGTGAAGTCGTAACGGCTGGTGAATTTTCCCACTGTCGAATTGCCGAAGTCGCTGTAATGCTCGAAGCGCGCGGCGGCATCGATCTTCAGGTTTTCAACCGGAGAGCCGGCGAAATCGACATAGGTGGCGACGTTGCTGCGACGATGCTTGCCGGCATCGGTGAGCAGGAAACCCGGATAGGATTGCGAGCCCTCCTTGTAGCGTGAGGCTGCATCGCCGGCGCCGATTTCATATTTGTCGGTGCGCTGCTCTAGTCCGGCGGCCACGGTCAGCGGCGATTTCCAGCCGATGCTGAAATCGCGGCTGAAATCGAGGTTATTGGTCCACTGGCTGGCGATGAAATCGCCGGCATGGAATTCCGTTGGTGTTGCCCCGGTATCCTTGAACAGGGAAACGTTGCCGGAATTCAAGACGCCGACCTTGTCGTGGTCCTTGCCGTAAACCGTGCTCAAATCCCAGTTCCAGCCCGCGGCCTTGCCCTTCAGTCCGGCGGTGAGCGCGTAGTCGTCTTCCTTGATGGATTCAAGCGGGTTGAAGCCCGCCGGGTAAATCGCCGGAATCCGGTTCGGCGTGCGGTAGTTTTCAAAAGCGGCGGCTGTTTTGCGGCCATAGGTAGCGAAGCTGTAGAACTCCAGCCCGCGCCCCATATCGTATCCGGCATTGGCTGTCATCATGCTCAGGTGATACGCGGCATCGCCCGAGATATGATTTACATAGGGATAACCCGGGAAGTTCACCAAGGTTGGCTGCGATGCCAGATTGGCCGGCGCTACCACGCGCGGATCAATCCCGCCCCGATCGCTGAAGTCGTGGTATTTCGTCTCAGCGCTGATATTCAGGAACGCCCGTTCAAATGGCTTCAGACCCAGATTGGCGGATATGTCTCCGGTCTTGCCGCCGCCGTCAAAATATTTACCGCCGGTCGCGCTGACCAAACCGCCCTCGTCGTAGGATTTCAGGATGATGTTGACTACACCGGCGATTGCATCCGTGCCGTACTGGGCGGCAGCACCCTCTTGCAGCACCTCGATATGATCGATGGCCGAGACGGGGATAAAACTCAAGTCGGCAGCGGCCCCGCCCTGGTAGGCGCCGGCAAGCACCGCCAGGTTGGCGGTCGTGTGCCGCCGCTTGCCATTGATCAGCACCAGGGTATGGTTGGGGCTCAGGCCGCGCAGTTTTGCCGACAATGTCAGATTGGCGGTGTCGCCGCCGAAGGCTTGCGCGGTAAAGGAAGGAAGATTCTGCGCCATCGCCTGGATCAGATCCGGCTGACCGGTTCTTTCCAGCGCGCCGATATCGAGCACCTGTATCGGTGAAGGACTGTCTACTGCCTTCAGACCGGTCTGGCGCGTGCCGGTGACGATCACGGTGTCAATTTTTTCCGTAGCCGCAACGCCGGCGGAAGTCACTTGCGTGGACTGGGCAAATGCAATGCTTGAGTGCACAGCAACGGCCAGCAAACTTAATTTGCATATCTTTTTGCTCACGTCTGTCCCCTTGTGGTGAAAATCAGTGCGCCGGGAACTCAACGTCCCGACAGATGAAGAATTCGAATCCCCGCACCTGCTGCGTGGCCTGTGCTTTTTTTGGACTCAAATGTGTGGTTAGCAGGGACTGTGCCAACCAGCGGAACAGTGCGTCTCAGCACAGAGTCAGTGCATTCCCTTCAGCATCGGGAATGAACGGTGGCAACTATTTGGTACGCAGGGACCGACGGTGTGCTGCGCGTGTGCGCAAGGGTCCGCTGTGCGTGGAGGCCGGATAAACCGGGCGCATTTGGTGCGTTCGTCGGGACTAGGCGCACCACCATGGCGTACCAGCCGAAGCGGGACTTGCGGCGCGCGAATCGTAACGGATTTTCATTGTGCGATTGCCGGCACAAGTGCTGTGCCGACAAATACGCGATCGATGCGGTCGCGACAGCAGTCGTAGGCGCGGTACCTGTATTGGATGGTGCGAGAATCGGAATCGCCGCGCTGGCGGACCTGCCGCATATCTGGCGCGACTTTCGCTAAGTAAGCAGGCAACGCTTTTCCTGGCGGAAGCCGCCTGCGCGCGTCACTGCAGAATGATTGAACCCATATCCGAGGAAAAAATGATTCTTTATCGCAATCTTTATCGCAATCTATTTCGCGCCATTCTCGCCGGCATGGTTGCCGGCGCCTGTCTGTCCGTCCGGGCGGCGTCGGTCGCGCCGGTCGCAGCCGAACACGGCATGGTGGTGACCGCCCAGCACCTCGCCACCCAGGTGGGAGTCGATGTGCTGAAGAAGGGCGGCAACGCGGTCGATGCCGCTGTCGCCGTGGGCTATGCGCTGGCCGTGGTCTACCCGGCGGCCGGCAACCTCGGCGGCGGCGGCTTCATGACCATCCAGCTTGCCGATGGCCGCAAGACCTTTCTCGATTTTCGCGAGAAAGCGCCGCTGGCCGCGAGGGCGGATATGTATCTCGATGCAAACGGCAATGTCATCAAGGGGCTGAGCAGCAGAGGGCACCTCGCGGTCGGCGTGCCCGGCACGGTGTCGGGCCTGGAACTGGCGCGCGAAAAATACGGCACCATGAAGCGCGCGGCATTGATCGCGCCGGCCATCGCCTATGCCGACACGGGATTCGTGCTTGAACAGGGCGACGCGGATATGTATCGCGAAGCGGTCGGCGATATGCGCAAGGACGCCGCCACTGCCGCGATCTTCCTGCCGCGGGGCGAGGCGCCGGCGGCCGGTCACCGGCTGGTGCAAAAGGACCTCGCCCGCACCCTGCGCCTGATTGCGCAGCGCGGCAGGGATGGCTTCTACAAGGGTAAAGTCGGTGCCGCGATCGTGGCCTCAAGCACGGCCGGCAAGGGCATCATCACCCAGGCCGATCTTGACCAGTACCAGACGCGCGAACTGGCGCCGGTCGAATGCGACTATCGCGGCTACCATATCGTCTCTGCACCGCCACCCAGCTCCGGCGGGGTGATCGTCTGCGAGATTCTCAACATCGTCGAGGGCTATCCGCTGAAGGATCTCGGCTACCGCTCGGCGCAATCGGTGCATTACATGATCGAGGCGATGCGCCATGCCTATGTCGATCGCAACAGCTATCTGGGCGATCCGGACTTTGTGACCAATCCTCTGACCCGTCTGCTCGACAAGAGCTACGCGGAGAAGATACGCGCCGCAATCGATCCGTCCAGGGCCGGCGTGTCGAAGGACCTGAAGCCCGGCGTCGCCCCGCATGAGGGCAGCAATACGACGCATTACTCGATCGTCGACAAGGACGGCAACGCGGTCGCGGTCACCTATACGCTGAACGATTGGTTCGGCGCCAAGGTGACGGCCGCAGGCACCGGCGTGCTGCTCAACGACGAGATGGACGACTTCACCGCCAAGCTCGGGGTGCCGAATATGTATGGTCTGGTGCAGGGCGAGGCCAATGCGATTGCGCCCGGCAAGCGGCCGCTGAGCTCGATGAGCCCGACCATCATGCTGCGCGACGGCAAGCCGGTGCTGATCGTCGGCACGCCCGGCGGCAGCCGCATCATCACCACGGTGGTGCACACCATCGTCAATGTGGTCGATTACGGAATGACTGTGCAGGAGGCGGTCGATGCGCCGCGCTTCCACCAGCAGTGGCTGCCCGAGACGACCAATGTCGAGAACTTCGCGCTGAGCCCGGACACCCGCAAGATCCTCCTCGACATGGGTCACAAGCTCGCGACTGCGCAGCCGGCGAACCATGTCGCGGCGATCCTGGTCGGCGCGCCGACGCTCGACGGCAAGCCGGTGGGGAACAACCGCTACTACGGCGCCAACGATCCGCGGCGCAACACCGGGCTGGCGGCAGGCTATTGAGCGGATGCGCAGGCAGGGTTCCTGCGGTCAGGGTCGCAGAACGTTTTGGAATGTCGCCAGATTGCCCTGATTGGGTTGTGGCCTGACGCCGGTCAGCTTCGCCAGCAGCGGGTAAATATCCACCGTATTCACGCGGTCGAGACCTTGTCCGGCACGGAACGCCGGACCATGCGCCAGGAACAGGGCCGTCATCAGTGGATCCTCCGGATCGAAGCCATGCGCGCCGCCACTGGGCGGGGTACGTTCTGCCAGGACATGCGTGCTGATCCACCAGCCGGTGTCGGCCAGGCAAATGATGGGCGGCACACGCGCATTGCGGCCGTAATCGAATCGCGCCGGCAACTTCGCCTTGGGCCAGCACTGCAAATGCGCATGCGGTGCTTGCAGGGCGTTGCCGATCTCGGCCGCTTTTCCGGGCAGGGGCGTGATGCCGATGAAGGGGCCGCCGTTGCCAAAGGGGGCGACTGCGGCGGGATCGATGATCTCGTCCAACCACACCACGCGCTCTTTCGACGTCGCCGCCATGCCGTGGTCGGAGACAATGACCAGGTTGGTGTCGCTCAATCTGCCGCGCGCCCTTAGGCCATCGACCAGCCGCTTGATGGCGGTGTCGGCCAGGCGAATGGCCGCGGCGTTCTGCTCGGAATCCGGGCCATGACGATGCCCGGCGGTATCGACATTGTCGAGGTAAAGGGTGATGAAGGCGGGGCGGGTCGCGAGCGGGCGGTCAAGCCAGGCCAGCACCTCGTCGACGCGCGCCTCGGCGGGAAAATTGATGTCGTACTGGCGCCACTCGCCGGGTCTTACACCTTGTATCGGCGCCTCGGATCCGGGCCAGTACATGGTTGCGGTGCGGATGCCCTGCTGTTCCGCGCTCACCCAGATGGGCGTGGCGGCGTCCCACCAGCGCCGGTCCTGCACCGCGGCGCGATTGCCCAGCGAAAAGGTCACGTCCGGAATCGTGGCATCGCTCATGGTGTTGCTGACGATGCCATGGCGGTCGGGATGCAGGCCGGTGACCATGCTGTAATGGCTGGGAAAGGTCAGCGCCGGAAATGCCGGTCGCATGCCTTGCCGCGCCAGCACCCCTTCCGCCGCCAGTTGCGACAAGGTCGGCGTCAGGCCGCGATCGAGAAAGTCGGGGCGAAAGCCGTCGATCGAAATCAGGATCAGCAGTGGTTTCGGGTTGTCGGTGGCCGGCGGTATCGGGGCATGCAGGGACGTACAGGCGGTGAGGGCGGCAAGAAGCGCCCAGCCCAGGCGGCGGAAGGAAGCAATCATGGCGCTATTGTAAGCAGGCCAAGCGGAATTCAGTCTTGCAGTGATCCAAATTACAAAAAAATTATTCATCTTCCGGTAGCCAGACTCTGCCGTTTTTGTCGGTCTTGTAGACTAGCTGCGGCGCTGTTGCAGATACAGGGCCTCCACCTTCTGCCGTGCCCAAGGCGTCCTGCGCAGGAACTTGAGGCTGGAGGTGATGCTGGGATCATGGGTGAAGCAACGGATCGGCACGGCAGCCGCCATTGCCTCCCAGCCGATGGCGGCGACCAGGGCGGTGAGCATGGCCTCCAGGGTAATGCCGTCGAGATGGCGCGGATGGATGGGTGGTTTCAGAGGCATTTTACGTTGCGCGCCTACAATATGGTCTTTACCGCAGAATGCCGTCCATGACCGAACCGCTGCGCCTCGCCAAACGCCTGGCTGAAATGATCCCCTGTTCGCGCCGCGAGGCCGAGCTTTATATCGAGGGCGGCTGGGTGATGGTGGACGGGCAGGTGGTGGAAGAGCCGCAATTCCGGGTTTCGACCGAGCGCATCGAATTGCACGCCGCGGCGACGCTGTCGCCGCTGGAACCGGCGACCATGCTCTACCATCAGCCGGCAGACGATGCCGCCGAACCGCCGCTTTCCGCCGCCACCCGCTGGGCGGAGGATGCGTCCGGCATCCACTTGCTGAAACGCCATTTTGTCGGACTGAAGCCGACCTTGCCGATCGAGGCAGGCGCGTCCGGTCTCCGCGTGGTCACGCAAAACTGGCGCATCACGCGCAAGCTGGTCGACGATGCGGCGACTGTGGAGCAGGAATATATCGTCGCGTTTCCCGGGCAGGTGTCGGACGCGGAAATCGGCAAGCTCAAACGCATACTCGATTTCCAGGGACGCGCGCTGCCGCCGGCCAAGGTCAGCCGGCAAAACGAAACCCATCTGCGTTTTGCCATCAAGGGCGCCCGGCTGGGCCAGATCGCGTTTCTCTGCGCGCAGGCCGGCCTCAAGGCGGAATCGATGAAACGCATCCGCATCGGCCGCGTGGCGATGGCGAAATTGCCACTTGCGCAATGGCGCTACCTGGCAGCCAACGAACGATTTTAGCGCCCGCGAATCCGGCGCGATCAACGCCCGCACTGTGCATCGGTTGCGGAGAAGCCCGCAGGCTCGTATAAACTACGACGCTTTTTCCCGGGACTTTCCAGAGACGTTATGTGGTTCAAGAATTTGCAGGTTTATCGTTTTCCCGCGCCCTGGGACATCACCCCCGCGCAACTTGATCAACAGCTGGCGCGCCACGCCTTCCGCTCCGCCAGCAGTTATGAAATGCAAACCCAGGGCTGGGCTTCACCCCGCGATAATGATTTGCTGGTGCATGCCGTCAACGGCCAGTTGCTGATCACGCTGGGCGCGGAAAAGAAGCTGTTGCCGGCCTCCGTCATCAAGGAAGTCACCAAGGCCAAGGCGGCCGAGCTGGAAGAGCGCCAGGGTTTCAAGCCCGGCCGCAAGCAAGTGCGCGAGCTGAAGGATCAGGTCACCGACGAGCTGCTGCCGCGCGCCTTCAATGTGCGCCGCAATACCTGGGTATGGATCAATCCCGCCGCCGGCTGGCTGGCGATCGATTCCGGCTCGCCCGGCAAGGCCGATGAAGTGCTGGCTCTGCTCAACAAATCTGTCGAAGGCGTGCATTTCGAGCGTCTCGAGGCGGCCCTGTCGCCGATGGTGGCGATGACCGCCTGGCTGGCTGCCGACGAGGTGCCGCCCGGCTTCAGTATCGACCAGGACACCGAGCTGCAATCGCCCGTCGAAGAAAAGGCCACGGTGCGTTTTGTGCGCCATACGCTCGACCCCAAGGAAGTGCAGCGCCACATCACTGCCGGCAAACAATGCACGCGTCTCGCGCTGACCTGGGAGAACCGCGTGTCCTTCGTGCTCACCGAATCCCTGACCCTGAAGCGTATTGCGCCGGTCGACGTGATCAAGGAAAGCGCCGACGGCGTGGTGCTGGTCGAGGAAGAGCGCTTCGATTCCGACTTCATGCTGATGACGGGCGAATTGCGGCAGATGATCGCGGACCTGGTTGAGGCGCTCGGCGGCGTGATCGAGGGCGAGAAAAAATAAGCGCGGTGGCGGGGCGGAATCGGCCTTTCGATTCCGCCGCCACCATGGCTTATTCGGCGGCCACCGGCTGCGCGCCGGGACCTTTGTTCAAGGCCAGGCGCGGCGCATTTTTCAGGCCGAACGCCGGCCGCAGCCACCTGCTGCGTTTGATCAACGCGGTTAAACCCCAGCATCCCGCTATCGTGCCGAGCAATACCAGGGGCAGCTCAGCGAGCACGCCCAGCTTCAGCGGCACCAGCCAGTAGGCGAGCAGCACGATCAGACTCTGGTGCAGCATGTACCAGGGATAAACCGCCTCGGTCGCCCGCGGCAACCAGCGGAATGGCCGATTCAGCAAGGCATGTCCCCAGCCCAGCACCGCGCACAGCGCCAGCCAGATGTAGGCGGTGCGCACGACCCAGATCGTCAGCAGTTCCCAAAATGGCAGCTGGTCGGGCTGCAGCCGGACGATCAGGATATACACCGCGAACATCATGAGGCCCGCGGCCAGCGACAGTTTGCGCAGTCTCATCAATTCCGCCCACAGCGGCTCGCTGCGTCCCAGCCACCAGCCATAGACAAACACCGTGAAGTAAATTGCGTGCCGATACCAGTCGTGAATCAGGTCGCCGGTATCCTCGAAATGCAGGCGCAGCAGGCAGGTGGCGACGAGCAGGGGCATCGCCGGCCACAGCAGCAGGCGGGCGCCGCGCAATCCGTTGAAGGCGCGCTCGACGGCCCGCATCGCGCGCGATTCGAACAGCGGACGCAGCAACAGCAGTACCGCCGTATAGCACCAGAGATACGCCAGGTACCAGAGATGGTTCCAGGTGAAGCCGTGTTCCCAGCCATCGAAGGCCTTGGCCGGCCAGGGATAGCCGGTGTAATAGCGGCCCAGGAATGTCAGGAAGCCCGGCTCGACCAGGCCATTGCTCACGCCTTGGCAATAGGGTTGAATCGGCACCACCACGAGAATGCCGAACAGCAGGGGCCACATCAGGCGCTTTGAGCGCTGGCGCAGAAAATCGCCGGTCGCCGCGTTGCGCATCAGGAAGGCCGTGGAGATGCCTGAAATCAGAAAGATCAGGTCCATGCGCCAGCGGTTCAGGAACAGCATCGGGATCTGCAGGGTTTCGGACAAATAACTGCTTTTGACATGCCATTCCCATTCGGCCACGTACAGCATGCCGACGTGAAACAGGATCAGGAAAGCAAAGGCGATGGCGCGCAGGGCATCGATATCGTGACGGCGCTTCATGGCGGCTCCAAAAAAGTTCAGTGAAGGCGCCAAACTAATCGCGGCCATGGTCCGGCGGCGGATTATGT
>WNFM01337169.1_pt1 | contig 26594 bp, 28 predicted proteins | sample 5400271 | NCBI WGS metagenome assembly WNFM01 (sample SAMN13153352, study PRJNA577476) | soil metagenome | isolation source: 60 cm saprolite on Douglas fir-dominated hillslope | place: USA:California | collected 2013-09-17 | reverse complement strand
TGGGGCGGAACACGAGCACCATGATCAGGATCGCGAAGATAACGACATCCGACCAGCTGGCCGAGACGTAGCGCTCGTTGAGAGCCCGGATGATCCCGATCACCAGCCCCCCGAGGGCGGCGCCCTCGATATTGCCGATCCCGCCCAGGACGGCGGCGGTGAAGGCGACGAGCCCGGCGGAGAAGCCGAGGTCGAACTTGATCGAGTTGAAGTAGAGCGCGTAGACGAGGCCGCCCGCGCCGGCCAGCGCGGCGCCGATGAAGAAGGTGGCAGCGATCGTCCGGTTGATGTCGATGCCCATCAGCTGCGCCGCGTCGCGGTCCTGGGCGGTGGCGCGCATCGCCTTGCCGAGCTTCGTCCGGTTGATGAAGAGCGAGAGCATCACGACCAGGAAGATGGTGACCACGACCACGAACACGTCCTTGATGCCGATGTCGACGAGCGAGGTCGTGTAACGGTTCTCCGGGATCAGGTCCGGGAAACGGAGGTTCACCGGGCCGCGCCACAGGTACATGGCGCCCTCGAGGATGAAGGACATCCCGATCGCCGTGATCAGGGGGGCGAGCCGGGGCGCGTTGCGGAGGGGACGGTAGGCGACCCGTTCGATTGTGATATTGACGAGCCCGTTGATCGCCATGACGGCTACGAAGACGAGCACGAGCACCGGGATGTAGGCCAGTGCGTAGTGGGAGCCGGGGCCGATCCCGAAGAGCGCGAAAAGCGGAAGGGCGACGAAGCCGCCGAGCGTGAAGACGTCGCCGTGGGCGAAGTTGATCAGCTCGATGATGCCGTAGACCATCGTGTAGCCGAGCGCGATCAGGGCGTAGATGGCGCCGTCGGTGATCCCGACCACCATGGTTGCGATCAGGGACTGGGGACTCTGGATGGCGAGGATCACGATCCAGGCGAGGGCGGCGACGCCCATGGTCGAGAAGAGGGCCGTTCCTAGGTCACCGGCAAAAGTGGCACGGAGCCGCTGGATCGATTCCAAAGTTCCCGCTCCCTACATAGACAGGAGGGGGCCGCGTTGGCCCCCTCCCTGGTTCATCGAATGCGTTACGCGCCGAAGTTGAACTGCTTGACCCAGACGAAGCAGAAGTTCGCGTTGGGGCCGCCGGCCTTGCCGCAAGTCAGGTCGCCGACCGCCACCCGGGCGGCGTCCTGCTTCTTGACACCGTAGACCGAGATGATCTTGGCCGAGGTGTCGCCGTTGGCGTCGAAGGTCACGGTGCCGAGGACGCCCTGGAAGTTGCTGGTCGAGGCCACGTTGGCGCGGACCGCCTCCCGGAAGTCGCTGATCTTCTTGGGGTCCTTGCCGGCGTCGATGGCCTTCTTGATCGCCGCGATCTCGATCGTGGCGGCGTCGTAGGCGGACATCGTGTAGGAGCCGTAGTCGTTCGCGCCCGTGAAGGCCTTCTTGAAGTCGGTGATGGTCGAGGCCGCGGAAGAGATCTGGCCCGCGTCGGCGCCGGCGGTGGTCGCCGAGATGCCGTCGGCCGCATCCGCACCGTCGTCGATGCACTGCGAGGTCTCGATGCCGTCGCCGCCGAGGTACGGCCAGGTGCCGATCCCGAGTGCGTTCATCTGGCCGCGCGGCTTGCAGGCGCTCTGGTCGTCGGTGCCGCCGACGTAGATGGCGGTGGCGCCAAAGGACTTGAAGCCGTTGAGGATGGACCGCCAGTCGGTGGTGGTCTTGGGGTCGAAGGACTGCCGCTGGGTGGTGCCGCCGTCCTTCTTGAACTGGGCCTCGAAGGTGTTGGCAATGCCGACGCCGAAGACCGTCTTCTCGTCGAGCACGCCGATCTTCTTAATGCCCAGCGTGTTGTAGGCGTAGTCCGCCATCGCGGGGCCCTGCAGGTCGTCGGTCGCGACGACCCGGAAGTAGTTGTTGGGGTTGCCCTTGCGAAGGTCGGACGGGGCGTAGTCGCAGTTGGGCGGGCCCAACGGCTTGGTCAGACAGGGGTTGGTGTTCGACGGGCTGATCATGGTGAAGTGCGCCGGCGCCGCGATCGGGATCTCGGCCTTGCCGACCGCCGAGTTGAATGGCCCGACCATGGAGACGACCGCGTTGTTGTTGATCAGGTCGGTCACGTTCTGGACGCCCTTGTCGGCGTTGTACGAGCCTCCTACGGCGTCGTCGCGGTTCTCGACCGTGAGCGTCCAGCCGCTGACCGCGTTGCCGGCCTTCTGAACCGCGAACTTCACGCCGTTGAGCGTGGGGAGGCCAGACGAGGCCGCCGCTCCGGATTCGGGCAGGTCCACTCCGATCGAGATGGTGCCCTTGTTACCGCCGCTGCCGTTGCCCGTGCCGCCGCCGCAGGCCGCTGCGACGAGTGCCAGGGCCCCAATAGCAGCGACCCGACCCAGTCGAGTAGTCCGCATGCTTCTCCTCCTGAAATGTCCCGAACTAGATTCGCTCCCCCTGCGCAGGGCTCCGGACGGTCGGAATCTTAACCAACCGGAGTTGGAGACTGTATAGCCGATGGGTCCATGAGGTGTCAATTTGGGCCCGCCGGTATACTCGGGTTTCTTGTCGCCCCTCTCCTCCCATCGGAGCACGTACGTGAAGACGGATTTCAACGAGCATCTCAAGCCCAAAGGCCAATTCGTGGACGAGGCCGTGCAGGCCGCCCTGGCAGGCCGCTGGGAAGATGCCGCAGAGATCAACCAGGCGATCCTGGAGCGCTTTGGCGCGGACGAGGAGGCCAACAACCGGCTCGGCAAGGCGATGACCGAGCTCGGCCGCTTCGACGAGGCCAAGGCGGCCTACGAAGCGACCCTCGGCCTCAACCCGCTCAACGTCATCGCCCAGAAGAACCGGGCCAAGCTCGATGTCCTCGCCCAGTCGAAGGACATCAAGATCGGCCCGACCCGGGTCGACCTCAACCTGTTCGTCGAGGAGCAGGGCAAGACGACCAGCACCCAGCTCGACTCGGTCGACGACCCCAACGTTCACAACAAGATCGGCTCCGGCGACATCGCCGAGCTCCGCATCCAGGGCGACTCGATCATGGCCGAAACGGTGCGCGGGGTGAAGCTGGGCACCGTCGAAGCCCGCCTCGCCAGGCGGCTGATCAAGTTCATCCAGGGCGGCAACCGCTACCTGGCCGCCGTCACCTCGGTCGAGCCCGGCGCGGTGAAGCTGATGATCCGGGAGACCTACCAGGACCCCAAGTTCCTAGGTAAGCCGAGCTTTCCGCAGCGCCGCAAGCGCGAGGCGGAGGCGTTCCGGCCCTACGCGAAGGAGAGCCTGCTGCTCACCCGCGACCTCGACGGCTTCCGGGACGACGACGAGGACGAGCCCCGCAACAGCGAGGACGTCGAGGCGGTCGATGAGCTGGAGGGCCTCAATGTCGTCGACGACGACGCCGACGAGACGCTCGACTTCTCCGACGAGGCCGAGGCCGACGTCGCCGAGGAAGCGGACGACGACGACGATGAGGACGAAGACGAGTGAGCAGCGCGTCAAAGGAGTCCTTTCACACCGATTGACACGCCGACCGGCTTCCGGGACCTGCTCCCGGAAGAAGCCGAGTCGATGCGCTCCGGCCAGGAGGCGATCCTCGCGGAGATGCGGCGATGGGGCTATCGCTTCGTCGTCACCCCAACCCTGGAGTCGGATGGCGCGCTGAGCCTCGGCCTCGGGCCTGAGCAGCGGCGCAGGCTCTTCAAGTTCGCCGACGCCGACGGGTCCCTACTCGCGATGGTGGGGGAGAAGACCGTCCCGGTCGCGCGGCTCGCTGCCGGCGGCCTGCGCGGCGCACCGCTCCCGCTCCGCCTCTGCTACGCCGCCTCCGTGCTCGCCAACGACAGCGGCCGCTTCTCGAGCCGGCGCGAGACGCACCAGGCAGGAGCTGAATTGATCGGTGCCGCCGGCCCGGTGGCGGACGCCGAGGTGATCGCCCTCGCCGTCCGCTGCCTGGCTGCGGCCGGCCTCCGCCGGTACCAGGTCGACGTCGGCCACTCCGAGTTCTTCCAGGGGTTGCTGGCCGGGCTCCGGCTGGACCCCGAGGTGGAGGCGGGCGTGAAGCAGGCGCTGGCCGCGCGGGACTTCGTCGCCCTCGAGGAGCTGCTCGGCTCGACCCCGCTGCGGAGCGCCGAGCAGGAGCTGCTGCTCCGCTTCCCGGCCCTCCGGGGCGGGGCTGAGATTCTCGACGCCGCCGCCGGCCTGGTCGCCAACCACCGCTCGGAGGCGGCGCTGGAGGAGCTGGCCCGCGTTCACCAGCTGCTGGGAGCGCACGGCCTGGGCGAGGTCGTGAACCTCGACCTCGGCGCGATCCGCGACTTCGACTACTACACCGGGGTGATCTTCGAGGCCTATGGGCCGGACCTCGGCCGTCCGCTCGCGGCGGGCGGACGCTACGACCACCTGCTGGAGCGTTTCGGCCGCCCCGCCCCGGCAACCGGCTTCGTGGTCCACCTCGACCTCGTCGCCGAGGCGATCACACGCTCCGGCGGCAGGCCGGCGCTGCCCCGGCTGGACGCGGCGATCTGCTGGACCGCCGCCGGGCTGCCCGCCGCGCTCCGGCTGGCGTCGTCGCTCCGCCTCTTCGGGATGCGGGCGGTCGTCGACAGCGAGGCCCGGGCCCTCCCGGGCGCCCGCACCTGGCACCTCCAGGTGGCGGCGGTCAACCTCCTCCACTGCACCGGCGAGGGAAAGGTCGCCTGGGTCGACGCCGCCGGGAAGACGCGGCGGCTGCCCCCCGAGCAGGTGGTCGGCCAGCTGGCGGGAGCGGTGCTGTGACGTCAAAAACTCTCCCCCGCTTGGCGGGGGAGAGACGCCAATGAGCGTTTCGATCGCGCTGTGCACCGGCGTGCTCCTCGAGGGAAGTCTCGAATTGCTCGCGGAAGCGGGGATCACGAAGATCGACCGGGCCCAACTCGGCCGGCGCCTGCTCCTCGACAAGGACGGCGTCCGGGTGGTGCTGGTCCGGCCCGCCGATGTCGCCGCCTACGTCGACTTCGGCGCCGTGGACCTCGGAATCGTCGGCAAGGACCAGCTCTGGGAGAACCCCGGCAGCCACTACGAGCTGGTCGACCTCGGCTTCGGCGGCTGCCGGCTGGTGATGGCCGTGCCCGAATCCTCCGAGCTCGCCGCCTCGGAGACCTGGCCGCCCGTGCTCCGAGTGGGCACCAAGTACCCGCGGGCGACGGCCGCCTTCTTCGCCGCCCGGGGCAAGGCCGCCGACATCATCGGCCTCCACGGCTCGGTCGAGCTGGCGCCCCTGGTCGGCCTCGCCGATGCCATCGTCGACCTCACCGCCACCGGCGCGACGCTCCGCGAGAACAAGCTCCGGGTCGTGGCCGAGGTGGGTTCCTCGACCGCCCGGCTGATCGCCAACCAGGCCAGCCTCAAGACCCGCGGCGGGGAGGTCCAGGCCCTCGTCACCCGGCTCGCCCAGACGGCGCGCGCGCGATGAGCATCCGCCGCTTCGACCTCGGCAGCTGGCTCGACAGCCCGCTCAGCCGCCGCCGCCTCGACCTGGCCGGCCTGGCCGAGGAGCAGGCGGCGGTCCGCACGATCTGCGACCGGGTGCGGGCCGAGGGGGACTCCGCGCTGGCCGACTACGGGAGCCGCTTCGACGGCTGGCGCCCGTCTCCGGACGACGGGTTCCGCGTCCCCCAGCACGAGATCGACGGCGCGCTCCGCCGCCTCGCTCCAGGGGACCGCGCCGCCCTCGAGTTCGCCGCCCGGCGGATCCGCGCCTTTCACGAGACGCAGGTCTTTGAGCCGGTCACCGGCACCCCAGGGCTCAAGCTCCTGACGCGACCGGTCCGGCGCGCCGGGATCTACGTCCCCGGCGGTCGCGCGGCCTACCCGTCGACGGTCCTGATGGGCGCGATCCCGGCCCGGGTGGCGGGGGTGAAGGAGGTCGTCGTCGCCACGCCGCCGGCGACCGACGGCTCCGTCCCGGCCGCGGTGCTCGCCGCGGCCGCCGTCGCCGGCGTCGACGAGGTCTACCGGCTGGGCGGCGCCCAGGCGATCGCGGCGCTGGCCTACGGCACCGAGAGCGTGCCCCGGGTCGACGTCCTGGTCGGCCCCGGCAACGTCTACGTGATGCTCGCCAAGAAGGAGGTCTTCGGCGCGGTCGGGATCGACTCGCTGGCGGGGCCGACCGAGATCCTGATCGTGGCCGACGCCACCGCGCGGCCCGATTTCGTGGCGGCCGATCTCGCCTCCCAGCTGGAGCACGACCCGATGGCCTGGGCGGTGCTGGTCACCGACTCGGCCCAGCTCGCCGACCGGGTGGAGGAGGAGTTCGCGAACCTGGTCCAGGGCCTCGACCGGGCGGAGGTCATCGGCGCCGCCCACTGCTGCATCGTTGTCGTCGCCGACCTCGACCTCGCCATCCAGGTCGCCAACGACTTCGCGCCCGAGCACCTGGAACTGATCGCCGCTGACCCCGCCCCGCTCGCCGCCCGGGTCGAGAACGCGGGCGCCGTCTTCGTCGGGCCCTACGCCCCGGTGTCGCTCGGCGACTATGTCGCCGGCCCCAACCACACCCTGCCGACGGCCGGTGCGGCGCGCTTCAGCTCACCCCTCGGCGTGTACAACTTCCTCAAGCGCACGAGCGTCGCCAGCCTCAACCGGGGTGACCTCGAGCTGCTCCGGGAGGCGTGCGTGGCGCTCGCCAACCTGGAGGGTTTGACGGCGCACGCGCACGCGGTGGAGGTACGGCTTGAGTAGCAAGGAGCGGAAAGCGAAGGTCGAGCGGAAGTCGAAGGAAACCCAGCTCCTGGCCGAGGTCGACCTCGACGGCAAGGGGCTGGTGGAGGTCGAGACGGGCCTGCCCTTCCTCGACCACATGGTCGAGCAGATCGCGCGCTATGGCGCCTTCGACCTGGCCTTCAAGGGCAGGGGCGACATCGCCGTTGACCCTCACCACCTCTGCGAGGATGCCGGGATCGTGCTCGGCCAGGCACTCTCCGAGGCGCTCGGCAGCCGCGAGGGGATCACCCGCTTCGCGGCCGCCTACGCCCCCCTCGACGAGTCCCTCGCCCGGGTCGTCGTCGACCTCGGCAAGCGTCCCTACCTTTTCTACAACCTGCCGCTGAAGGGCAAGGTGGGCAGCCTCGAATCGGAAGTACTGGAGGAGTTCTGGAGGGCGCTCTCGATCCACCTCGGGGCGACCATCCACGTCGACCTGATCCGGGGCCGGAACCGCCACCACATCGCGGAGTCGGCCGCCAAGGCCCTCGGTCTCGCGCTCCGGGAAGCGATGAGCCGGGGTGGCCGGGGCGTCCCCTCCTCGAAGGGCCTGCTCGGGTGATCGCGATCGTCGACTACGGCGTCGGCAACCTGCGCTCGGTCGAGCGCGCGCTGCTCCACGCCGGCGCCAAGCCGAAGATCACCTCCGACAAGGAAGACCTGCAGCGGGCGAACGGGATCGTACTCCCCGGCGTCGGCGCTTTCGCGCCCGCCCTCGAGAAGCTCACCGCGGGGAACCTCGGCCGGGAGGTCGTCGACCTGGCCCGTAAGGGCAAGCCGCTGCTCGGGGTGTGCCTCGGCTACCAGCTGCTCTTCGAGGAGTCGAGCGAGCACGGCCGGCACCAGGGCCTGGGGCTGCTCCGGGGCAAGGTCGACGTGATCAAGTCAAGCGCTCACCTGCCGGTGATCGGCTGGTGCCGCTTGAAGCAGACCGACGGGGCGCCGCTCTGGAGCGGGATCGCCGACGGCTCCTACTTCTATTTCGTCCACTCCTACACGCCCTCCGCCTCGCCCGACGGCTGCGCCAGCACCGACACCGCGCCGGTCGCGGCCGCGGCCAGGCTGAACGTGATGGGGACCCAGTTCCACCCGGAGAAGAGCGGGGCCGACGGGCTCCGCGTCTACGCCAACTTCCTCGCCGTCTGCGGTGAAGGCTGAAGCGCCGGTGCCCGCCAAGCGGATCATTCCCTGCCTCGACGTGGACGGCGGGCGGGTCGTGAAGGGCGTCCGCTTCGTCGAGCTGCGGGATGCCGGCGACCCCGCCGAGCTGGCCGCCGCCTATGACGCGGCCGGCGCTGACGAGCTGGTCTTCCTCGACATCACGGCTTCCTCGAGCGGGCGCGCGATCCTGCTCGACGCCGTCGCCCGGACCGCCGACCAGGTCTTCATCCCGCTGACCGTGGGCGGCGGCGTGCGGACGACCGGCGACATCCAGGAGCTGCTCTCCCACGGCGCCGACAAGGTCTCCATCAACACTGCCGCGATCGACGACCCCGGGCTTTTGACGCGGGGGGCCGAGCTGTTCGGGGCGCAGTGCATGGTGCTGGCGATCGATGCCCGCCGCCGGGTCGAGGGCGCGGGCTGGGAGGTCTTCTCCCATGGCGGCCGCCGGGCCAGCGGCCTCGACGTCGTGGAATGGGCGCGCGAGGGCGAGCGGCGGGGGGCGGGGGAGATCCTGCTCACCTCGATGGACCGGGACGGCACCAGGGACGGCTACGACCTCGCCCTGACCGCCGAGGTGAGCGCCGCGGTCCGGCTGCCGGTGATCGCCTCCGGCGGCGCCGGCACTGCGGGCGACCTGTACGCGGCGCTGACCGAGGGTGGCGCCGAAGCCGCGCTCGCCGCGTCGATCTTCCACTTCGGCGAGCTGCGGATCTCCGACGTCAAGAAGGACTTGGCCGCGAGGGGCCTGGAGATCCGGCTGTGAGCGACGAGAGCGAAATGGAGGAGATCGAGGGCGCGGGGACGGGCACGAGGCCCGACTTCTCCAAGGGCCTGGTCCCCGCCATCGCCCAGGACGTCGAGACCGGCAAGGTGCTGATGGTCGCCTACATGGACGCCGAGGCGTGGGCGAAGACGGTCGAGACGGGACGCGCCTGGTTCCACTCCCGCAGCCGCGGCCTGTGGGAGAAGGGCGCCACCTCGGGCAACCACCTGGAGGTCGTCGAGCGCTGGCTGGACTGCGACTCCGACACCGTGCTGCTCAAGGTCCACGCCCACGGCCCCGCCTGCCACACGGGCGCCGAGACCTGCTTCTTCACCAGAGCCTGGTGACGGAAAAAAATGCACCACATAGGCACTAAGGGCACCAAGACGGAAATTGGACGGCTATCGAACTCCGGCTGCCCCAACTCCCGACTTACCTTCGTGTCCTTCGTGTCTTTGTGGTTTTGAACCCCATGCAGTCGATCACCAAAGTGCGGCCTAACACCTGGTGAAAACGCTGCACCTGTTGCGGCACGCCAAGTCTGACTGGGCCGACGAATCCCTCCCCGACAAGGAGCGGCCCCTGGCGCCGCGGGGAATCAAGGCCGCGCGCCAGCTGGCGGAGTGGTTGAAGGAGAAGCGGATCGACGTCGACCTGGTTCTCTGCTCAACGGCCCGCCGGACGCGGGAGACGCTGGAGCTGATCCGCCCGGCCCTCGGCAAGGCGGACATCAAGCTCGAGGATGGCCTCTACGGAGCCTCTGCCGACAAGCTGATCGCGCGCCTGAGGCGGGTGCCGAAAAAGGTCGGGGCGGTGCTTGTCATCGGCCATAACCCTGGCATCGAGGAGGCCGCCTGGCTGCTCCTCGGCCCGGATCGAGCGCCGGGCCATTTCCCGACCTGCGCACTCGCCAGCATCCGGTTTGCCGGGGCGGACTGGCGCTCGATCCAAGAGGGTGGCGGAGACCTCATCGGGTTCACCACACCAAAGGATCAGGGCGCATGAATATGCGGACAACCGGTATATTCATGCACTCGTGAAGAAGCTGAGGGCGGCCGTCGCCGGGGCGAACGGCTACGCGGGCATGACGCTGGTCCACCTCCTCGCCCGCCACCCGGGCGTCGAGCTGGTCCAGCTCACCTCGCGGTCCTATGCCGGTAAGCCCTACTCGGAAGTGTTTCCGCTCCACGACATCGAGGGGACCTTCCGGGAGGAGCCGGACGCGGCCGCCGTCGACGTCGTCTTCTCCTGCCTGCCCCACAACGTCGGCGCCGGGCTGGCGGGCGGCTGGCTCGGGGCAGGGGCGCGGGTCATCGACATGAGCGCCGACTTCCGGCTTCGCGACCTCGCCCAGTACCCGCTCTGGTACCGGCAGGAGCACCCGGCACCGGAGCTGCTGGCGAAGGCCGTCTTCGGCCTGCCCGAGCTGCACGCCACCGAGCTCCCGGGCGCCCAGCTGGTGGCTGTCCCCGGTTGCTACTCGACCGCCTCGATCCTCGGCCTCGCGCCGGCGGTGGCGGCCGGCCTGGTCGGGTCCGACATCGTGGTCGACGCCAAGTCCGGCGTCAGCGGCGCCGGCCGCTCGCCCGGGCTGGGCGTCCACTTCAGCGAGGTCAACGAGTCGCTCGGCGCCTACGCCATCGCCGGCCATCGCCACCTGCCCGAGCTGGTGCAGGAGCTGGGCGGCGTCGCCGCCGAGGGCAAGGCGCCCCGGGTGACCTTCGTGCCCCACCTGGCGCCCATGACGCGAGGGATCCTCGCCACCTGCTACTTCGACCTCAAGGGGTCGCCGGCCGAGCTGGAGGACGCCTACCGGGAGTTCTACGCCGGCCAGCCCTTCACCCGGGTGGTGGCGAGGTCGCCCACCACCAAGCTGGCCTCGCACACCAACCTCTGCCTCGTCAACATCGCCTCGCAAGGCGAGAAGGCGGTGGTCACCAGCGCGCTCGACAACCTCGTCAAGGGCGCCTCGGGCCAGGGCGTGGAGTGCTTCAACCTCGCCTTCGGCTTGGAGCGGACGGCCGGCCTCGAGGGGGCGATCCGGTGGCCGTGACCTTTCCCCGCGGCTGGAAGGCGGGCAGCGCCGCCTGCGGGATCAAGGCCTTCACCGCCGGCGCGTCTGCGATTCCGAGCGGCCAGAGGGACGACCTCGCCGTCCTCTACAGCGAGCGGCCGTGCGATGCGGCCGGCGTCTTCACCACCAACAAGGTCAAGTCGGCGACGATCGTCATCGACCAGCTCCACCTCCGCCAGAACCGGGTCCAGGCGGTCGTCATCAACTCGGGCAACGCCAACGCCTGCACCGGCGCGCAGGGCTACAAGGACGCGCTCCTGATGGCCAAGCTGACCGCCGACCGGCTCGACCTCGACCCGCCCCAGGTGGTCGTCAGCTCGACCGGCGTGATCGGCCGCTTTCTTCCCATGGACGCCGTCAAGAAGGGCATCGCCGAGGCCTGCGCCGGGATCGACGAGGAGGGTGGTGCGGCCGCCGCGCGGGCGATCATGACGACTGACACGGTGGCCAAGGAGGCGACCGCCCAGGTGGAGATCGGAGGCGTCACCGTCCGCGTCGGAGGAATGAGCAAGGGATCGGGGATGATCCACCCCAACATGGCGACGATGCTCGCCTACGTCACGACCGACGCCGCTGTCGAGCCCGGCTTCCTGGCTGCCATCGTCCGGCGGGTCGCCGACAACTCCTTCAACCAGGTCACGGTCGATGGCGACAGCTCGACCAACGACACCTTCCTGATGCTGGCCAACGGGGCGGCCGGCAACCCCCCAGTCCGGCTCGAGACGCCCGAAGCCGAGCGGCTGGAGGCTTCCCTGCTGGCGGTGGCGCGCGACCTCGCCCGCCAGATCGCCCGCGACGGGGAGGGGGCGACCAAGCTGATCACGGTCAGCGTCACGGGCGGCGCCAGCTTCGAGGAGGCGCGCCTCGCCGCCCGCTCCGTCGCCGCCTCCAGCCTGGTCAAGACGGCCGTGCACGGCGGCGACCCGAACTGGGGCCGGATCGTCTGCGCGCTCGGCTACAGTGGGGCCGACCTGGCCATCGACCGCCTCGACCTCAGCATCGCCGGGCTGACCGTCTTCGCCCGCGGCGCCGGCCAGCCGGTCGACCTCGCCGCTGTCCGGGCGGCCTTCGAGCAGCCGGAGATCATGATCCATGCCGAGCTCGGGCTCGGCGACGCGGCCGCCGAAGCCTGGGGCTGCGACCTGTCGGAAGAGTACGTGCGGATAAACGCCGATTACACGACGTGAGGAATTGCGACAGATGACAATCGACGCGAGCGACAGGGCGCGGGTGCTGGTCGAGGCATTGCCCTACATCAAGCGCTTCCACGGCCAGAAAATCGTCATCAAGCTCGGCGGCCACGCCATGGAGCGGAAGGACGAGACGCTGCTCGACATCGTCCTCCTGCGCTACGTCGGCCTGCTGCCGGTGCTGGTCCACGGCGGCGGCCCGGAGATCACCGCGATGAGCGACCGGCTCGGCATCAAGTCGGAGTTCGTCGACGGCCTGCGGGTCACCGACGCCCCCACCATGGAGGTGGTGAAGATGGTGCTGACGGGCAAGATCAGCCCCGACCTGGTCGCCACCATCAACCGCCTCGGCGGCCAGGCGGTCGGGATGAGCGGCGAGGACGGACCGAGCATCATCGCGGAGCCCGAGAACCAGTCGCTCGGCTTCGTCGGACGGGTGACCCAGGTCAACCCGGAGCCGATCGACGCCCTCCTCGGCCGCGGCTACATCCCGGTCATCGCGTCGATCGGCCTCGGCTACGACGGCAACGCCTACAACATCAACGCCGACACCGTGGCGGCCGAGATCGCGATCGGGCTTGGCGCCAGCAAGGTGCTGCTGCTGACCGACGTGCCGGGCGTTCTCGACGGCGAGGGCGAGGTCTACAGCGAGCTCCGCAAGGCGGACGCCGAGCGGTTGATCGGCACGGGCGGCGTCAGCGGTGGCATGATCCCCAAGCTGAAGGCCTGCCTGCGCGCGGTGGACGCGGTTCCCCAGGCCCACATCATCGACGGCCGGGTGCCCCACGCGGTGCTCCTCGAGCTTTTCACGGAGGCGGGAATCGGAACGATGGTTACGCCGTGACGAACGACCAGCACCTGGGTTTCAGCGAGTTCCAGGAGCTCGAGCAGAAATACGTAATGCAGACCGGCAAGCACCAGCCGCTGCGGGTGGTTCGCGGCGCCGGGATGCACCTCTACGACGCCGAGGGCCGCGAGTACCTCGACCTAATGGCCGGCATCGCCGTCAACGCGCTGGGCCATTGCCACCCGGCGATCGTCGAGGCGATCACGACCCAGGCGCAGGTGCTGATCCACTCCTCCGACCTCTACTACACCGAGCCCAAGGTCCACCTGGCCAAGCGGCTGGTCGAGCTCGCCTTCCCGTCCCGGGTCTTCCTCAACAACAGCGGCGCCGAGGCGAACGACACCGCCATCAAGATCGCTCGCAAGTGGGGCAAGAAGAAGAAGGACGGCGCCTTCGAGATCATCAGCGCTTTCGGCGCCTTCCACGGGCGCACCCTCGCCTCGGTGACGATGGGCGGCAAGGCCGCCTACTCGAAGTGGTTCGAGCCGCTCCCGCCCGGCTTCATCCACGTGCCCTACAACGACCTCGACGCGATCAAGGCGGTGACCAACGACCGGACGGTCGCCATCTGCCTGGAGCCGGTGATCGGCGAGGGCGGCGTGATCGCCGCCGCGCCCGGCTACCTGGAGGGCGTCCGCAAGTGGTGCGACGAGCAGGACGTCCTGCTCCTGCTGGACGAGGTCCAGACCGGTTTCGGCCGCACCGGCCGCTGGTTCGCCCACCAGCACGCCGGGATCACGCCCGACGTGATGACGCTCGCCAAGGCGCTCGGCGGAGGCTTCCCGATCGCCGCCGTGCTGGCCGCCCCCAAGGCCGACGTCCTGGAACCGGGAGACCACGGCTCGACCTTCGGCGGCAACCCCCTCGCCTGCACCGTCGCCCTGGCGGTCCTCGACACGATCGAGCGCGAGCACCTGGTCGAGCACGCCGCGGAGATGGGCGACCTCCTCGGCCAGGTCGTCGAGGACCTCGGCCAGCAGAACCCTCGCGGCCTCGGCCTGATGCGCGCCTTCACCTTCGCCGAGCCGGTCGCCAAGGCCTTCCAGAACAAATGCATCGAGAACGGCGTGCTGGTCAACGCGACCGACGACAACACGGTCCGGATGGTGCCGCCGCTGATCATCGGGGAGGCCGACATCGAGCGGGCCCACGAACGCCTCAAGGCTTCCCTGCCGGCCCCGGCGTCGTGAAGCAGAAGCGGCAGGTGGCGATCCTCAGCCTGCTCTCCCAGGGGAAACGCATTCACACCCAGCAGGACCTGACCGACGAGCTGGCCAAGATCGGCCTCGAGACGACCCAGGCGACGGTCTCGCGCGACATCCAGGAGCTGGGCCTGATCCGGACCAAGACCGGCTACAAGCCGGTCCTCTTCACCGACTACATCGTCTCCGTCGAGTCGGTCCAGTTCCTGACCGTCGTGAGGACCGCGGTCGGCTGCGCCAACCTGGTCGCGCGGGCGCTCGACGAGCGCGAGCTGCCGGGGGTGAGCGGGACGCTCGCCGGCGACGACACCATCATCGTGGTCCACCCCGACGCCGCCTCCGCGAAGGCTTTTCACAGCTTCTTGAATGGCTGAGCCGGTTGCCCCGAAAGGAAAGCTCGTGCTCGCCTATTCGGGCGGGCTCGACACCTCGGTCGGCATCCGCTGGCTTAGGGACCAGGGCTGGGACGTCGTCGCCCTGACGGTGGACCTGGGCGAGAAGAAGGACCTCGACGCGATCCAGGCCCGGGCGCTCCAGATCGGCGCCTCGGCCGCCTACGTGGTCGACGGCCGGGTCCCCTTCCTGAAGCACTTCGTCTGGCCCTCGCTCCAGGCCGGCGCCGTCTACGAGAAGGAGTACCCGCTCGCGACCGCCCTCGGCCGGCCGCTGATCGCGGCTCAGCTGGTCCAGATCGCCCGCCAAGAGGGCGCCCAGGCGATCGCCCACGGCTGCACCGGCAAGGGCAACGACCAGGTCCGCTTCGACGTCTCCACCGCCGCCCTGGCGCCCGACCTGCTCGTCGTCGCTCCGGTCCGGGAGTGGGGGATGAACCGCGACGACGAGATCGAGTACGCCCGCCGGAACGGCATCCCGGTGTCCTCCACCGTCGAGTCGCCCTACTCGACCGACGAGAACCTCTGGGGACGCTCGATCGAGGCCGGGATCCTCGAGGACCCCTGGGCCGAGCCTCCCCCCGAGGTCTTCGAATGGACCCGCGACCCGCGCGACTGCGGTGACGAGCCGGTCTACGTCGAGGTCTCCTTCAAGCAGGGCCTGCCGACGGCAGTCGACGGTAAACCGCTCGATTCGCTCGAGATCGTCACCCTGCTGAACCAGCTCGGCGGCGAGAACGGGGTCGGGCGGATCGACCACCTCGAGAACCGGCTGATCGGGATCAAGTCACGGGAGATCTACGAGGCGCCCGCGGCGGTGCTGCTGCTCCAGGCCCACCAGGCGCTGGAGGACATCACCCTGCCCAAGGACGTGGCCCGCTTCAAGGACGTCGTCGCCCAGCAATGGGGCCAGATGGTCTACGACGGCCTCTGGTTCAGCCCGCTCCGCGACGCTCTTTACGCGTTCGTCGCGGAGACCCAGCGCCACGTCACCGGCGACGTCCGCCTCAAGCTTTACCGGGGCTCCTCCCAGGTCGTCGGCCGAAAGGGCCCGGAGCAGCTCTACCAGCTCTCCCTCGCCACCTACGGCAAGGGCGACACCTTCGACCAGTCGGCGGCGGCGGGCTTCATCAAGCTCTGGGGCCAGGGCGTGCGGACCGCTTCCCAGGTCCAGGGCCAGCTCCATACCCGCGACCTCGCCGGCCTCCTCGGCGAGGTCAAGAGGCTTACTCCGTAGACCGTGGGGAAACGACATGGGGAATCACCGGGAAAGCGTCAGATTGCAGGGGGAACCAAGCTCTGGGGAGGGCGGTTTCGAAAGCCGCTGCTGCCTGAGCTCGAGCGCTTCTCGAGCTCGCTCGAGGTCGACCTCGAGCTCGCCCCTTACGACATCGCCGGCAGCATCGCACACGCCCGCGGCCTGCGCGAGGCCGGGCTGCTGACCAAGGCGGGGTTCAACCGCCTCCACAAGGCGCTGATCCAGGTCGGGAAGGAGATCGAGGGCGGGGAGTTCGTCTTCGCCGACAGCGACGAGGACATCCACACCGCGGTCGAGCGCCGGCTGGCGGAGATCGACCCCGACGGCGCCGGCCGCCTCCACGCCGGCCGCTCGCGCAACGACCAGGTTGCGCTCGACCTCCGCCTCTACTGCCGGGCGGCGGCCTCGGCGATCGCCGAGGAGCTGGCCGGCCTGGTCCGGGCGCTGGCAAAGGCGGCCGGCAAGCACAGCGCGCTCGCGATGCCCGGCTACACCCACCTCCAGCGCGCCCAGCCGGTGACCGTCGGGCACCACCTGCTGGCCCACGCCCAGCCGCTGCTGCGCGACTCGACCCGGGTGATGAACGCCTTCGCCGCCGCCTCCGAGATGCCACTCGGCTCTGGCGCGCTGGCCGGCAGCACTCTGCCGCTGCAGCGCTCGGCGGTTGCTGACGCCCTCGGCTTCGGCCGGCTGACGGCGAACAGCATGGACGCCGTCGCCGACCGGGACTTCGCCCTCGACCTCGTCTACGCCAGCCTCTCGATCGGCCTCCACCTCTCCCGCTTCGGCGAGGACGTCGTCCTCTGGGCGAGCAGCGAGTTCGGCTTCCTGAAGCTGGCGGACGAGGTCTCGACCGGGTCCAGCATCATGCCCCAGAAGCGGAACCCCGACATCGCCGAGCTGATCCGGGGCCGGAGCGGCCGCCCGCTCGCGTCCCTGGTCGGCCTGGCGACGGTGCTCAAGGGCCTGCCCCTGGCCTACGACCGCGACCTCCAGGAGGACAAGCGGCACCTCTTCGGAGCGGTCGACAACTGCCTCGAGAGCCTGGCTGCGGCCCGCCTCCTGGTCGAGCGGCTGGCGTTCGACGAGAAGCGCCTGGCGGCGGCGGTCGCCGACCCCGAGCTGCTGGCGACCGACAGCGCCGAGAAGCTGGTTGTCGAGGGCCGCCCCTTCCGGGAGGTACATGGCGAGGTCGGCCGGTCGCTCCTCGAAGGCACCCACCAGCCTCCCTGGAGCGTCGCCGAGTCGCTCCGCCGGCGGTCGCTGCCGGGAGGCCCCGACCCGTCTCAGGTCAAGGACGCCGCGGCAGCCGCCGGACGGCAGGCCACCGCGCTGGGCGACTGGGCCCGCAGGCACTCCTGAAGCACGAAGACCTCGTCGGGCTGATCCGGGCGGGCGTCCCCGGCACGGGCGGGGTCTGGGCCGACCTGGGTTCCGGCGACGGCGCCTTCACCAGCGCGCTGGCCGAGCTGGTGGGGCCCTCGGCCCTCATCTTCTCGGTCGACCGGGACCGTTCGGCGCTGGCGCGCCAGCAGAAGGCGGGCGGCCACCGCTTCGCCCAGGCGCCGACCAGCGTGGTCCTCGGCGACTTCGGCGAGCCGCTCGACCTACCCCCGCTGGACGGCATCGTGATGGCCAACTCGCTCCACTTCAGCGAGGACAAGGTGCCCGTGCTGAAGCTGGTCCACGGCTACCTCAAGCCGGGCGGCCTGCTGATCGTCGTCGAGTACGACGTGGACCGCGGCAATCCCTGGGTCCCGTTTCCCTTCAGCTTCGCGACCTGGAAGCGGATGGCGCCGGCGAACGGGTTCAGCCCGCCGGAGCTGATCGGGCAGTACGAGAGCCGCTGGTTGAAGGGCCTCTACTCGGCCGTCTCGACCCGCCAGTAGACGCTCGCCCGGCGCTCCAGCAGGCCGTGGTCGACCAGGTAGCGGCGGACCGAGGCGTAGTCGTTCGCGAACTCGGCGATGATCGCGTTCACCTCCAGCTCCGGGTAGCGCCGGCCGGGCTCGAACTTGCGGGCGAACCAGCGCAGGATCACGAGGCGCTTGCGCTCACCCGCCGGGATCCCCTTCAGGCGGCGGTGCTCGGTGAAATCGGCGAGCACCTTGCGCTCCCACTCGTCGCCCCCGGCGTCGTCCGGGATCGCCAGCTTTTCCGGCGCCAGGCGCCGGTTGAGCCGGCGCAGCGTCTCCGGCTGGAAGTTGTAAACGTGGGTCGTCCCGGCCGCCCGCATGCCGACGAGGCCGATCTCGCGCAGCGTGGCCAGGTGGTGGGAGACCGTGGGCGGCTTCAGCTTGAGGGTCGTCGCCAGCTCGTCGACGCTTCGCTCCCGGGTGGCGAGGAGGCCGATTATCTTGAGCCGGCTCTCGTCCGCGAGCGCCTTGAACATGGCCAGGAGCTCGGCGTCGGATTCTTCGATGGCCATCTAATTAGTATCCTACCGCGGGAGGGTTGAGCTGCTTCTAGCGATCGACGCCGGCAACACCAACGTGGTCATGGGCCTCTATGAGGGCGAGCGGCTGGTCGCCGACTGGCGGATCACGACGCCGCCGACCTGGACCGGGGACGAGGTCGCGATCATGCTCAACGAGCTTTTCGAGCTCCGCGGCCTGACCGTCGGGCTGGTCCGCGACATCGTCATCGGGAGCGTGGTGCCGAACCTCACGCCGGCCCTCGAGGAGGCCTCGATCGAGCACTTCAAGGTGCGGCCGGTGATCGTCGGGCCGGGCATCAGGACCGGCATCCGGCTCGCGATCGAGAACCCGAAGGAGGTCGGGGCGGACCGGATCGCCAACACCCTCGCCGCCTTCCGCAAGTACGGCGGCCCGGCGATCGTGATCGACCTCGGGACCGCCGTGACCTACGACGCGGTCTCCGCCGGCGGCGAATACCTGGGTGGGGCGATCGCACCCGGCGTCGGCATCAGCCTCGACGCGCTGGTCGCCCACACCGCCAAGCTGGTCCGGGTCGAGCTCCTGGCGCCCGACGCGGTGATCGGCCGGAGCACCGTCTCGGCGATCCAGTCCGGCCTCCTCTGGGGGTTCGTCGGCCAGATCGAGTACGTGGTGAAGCGGATGACCGAGGAGCTGGGCGGGAGCGCCCACGTGATCGCCACCGGTGGCCAGGCGGGGATGGTTGCCGGCCTGACCCACGTCATCGACGACGTCGATCCCCAGCTGACGCTCGAAGGCCTGCGCCTGATCCATCTCCAAAACGTCCCCGACGGTGGTACATAAGATCGCCGCCTGAAATGCCGATGACCCCTCTTCCAATCCACGTCGGGCCGGGCGTCGACGCCGGCCGGATCGGCAGCCTGCTCGCCGAGCTGGCGCTGGAACCGGTCGAGCTGCTGCGGGAGACAGTCCCCGACGGCCCGGCGCTCTACCTGGTCGCTTCGGAGACGCTCAAGTCGCGTGAGCAGCTGAACCACCTGCTCGCCAACGCGGCGGTCGTGGTCCTCCACCCGGCCGGCTTCGAGCCGCCCGAGGGCTGGGACGCTGTCTGGGTGCCGGTCGACGCCCCCGCGCGCGTCCTCTCGTCGGCTCTGCACCTGGCCCGCGAGAACGTCGCCCTCCGTCTCCGGGTGGACGTCCTCGAGCGGGACGACAAGCGGGCGCGGGAGCGGATGACGGAGATGAACCGGATCGGCATCGCGCTCTCCTCGGAGCGCGACATGGACAAGCTGCAGGACCTCATCCTGCACAGCTGCCGGCAGCTGACCAACGCCGACGCGGCGACCCTCTACCTGGTCGAGGAGGCGGACGACGGCCACCGCATGCTCCGCTTCGCGTGGAGCCAGACGCATTCGGTCGATGTCCCCTTCAGCACCTTCAAGATGCCCCTGATCGAGAAGTCGATCGCCGGCCATACGGTGCTCAGCGGGCGCTCCCAGGTGGTCGAGGACGCCTACAACCTGCCGCCCGACGTCCCCTTCGGGTTCAACAGCAGCTTCGACGAGCAGCACGGCTACCGGACCCGCTCGATGCTCTGTGTGCCGATGCGCAACCACGACCGGGACATCGTCGGGGCCATCCAGCTGATCAACGCCAAGCGCCACCACGACACCAAGCTCACCCTGCCGAGCGTCGAGCGCGAGGTGATCCCCTTCGAGGCCGACCACCTGGAGCTGGTCGAGTCGATCGCCTCCCAGGCGGCGGTCGCGCTTGACAACAAGAACCTGCTCGACGCGATCCAGAACCTGTTCGAAGGCTTCGTCAAGGCGAGCGTCACGGCGATCGAGTCGCGCGACCCGACGACCTACGGCCACAGCGGCCGGGTGGCCGCCCTCACGGTGGGCCTGGCGGAGGCGATGAACGAGGTCGGCGTGGGCCGCTACTCGGACCTCAACTTCGACGCCGAGCGGATCACGGAGCTGCGCTACGCCTGCCTGCTCCACGACTTCGGCAAGGTCGGCGTCCGCGAGCACGTGCTGGTCAAGGAGAAGAAGCTCTACCCCGCCAACATGGAGCTGCTCCGGGCGCGCTTCGCCTTCGTCCAGCGCTCGATCGAGCAGAAGTACACCGAGAAGAAGCTGTCGCTCGCGATGGAGCGGGGTGGCGAGCTCCACGAGCACGACTTCCACACCCTTGACAAGAAGCTGAACGAGGAGATCGCCGATCTCCGCGAGTGGCTGGAGGCGGTCCTCGCCGCGAACGAGCCGAGCGTGCTCGCCGAGGACAAGGCCACAACCCTCGCCGCGCTTGCCGAGTACATGTACGAGGACGTCGACCGCCGCCGCACGCCGCTGCTGCTGCCGGACGAGTTCCACTTCCTCTCCATCCGCAAAGGCACCCTGGACGAGGTGGAGCGGCTCGAGATCGAGTCCCACGTGACCCACAGCTTCAAGTTCCTGATCAAGATCCCCTGGACGCCGCAGATGCGGAACGTGCCCCAGTACGCCTACGGCCACCATGAGCTGCTCGACGGGACCGGCTATCCGCGCAAGCTGCAGGCGCCCGAGATACCGGTCCAGGCGCGGATGATGACGATCGCCGACATCTTCGACGCGCTGACAGCGACCGACCGGCCCTACAAGCGGGCGGTCCCCGTCGACCGGGCGCTCGACATCCTCCGCAAGGAGTTCGCCGGAAAGCTCGACTCCGAGCTCCTCGACGTCTTCATCGACTGGCGGGTCTACGAGCTGGCGGCCAGCTACCGGCCCGACCACGATCTCCTCCTCGGCGACCGTCGTTGAGGGTCAAGTTCTGGGGCACCCGGGGGACTCGTCCGACCCCGGGGCGCAACACCCTGCGCTTCGGCGGCAACACCGCCTGCGTCGAGGTCCGGACGGGCGCCGACGACCTGATCATCATCGACAGCGGGTCGGGCATCGCCGAGCTTGGCAATGCGCTCCGGGGGCCGATCCACGCCCACCTCCTGATCAGCCACACGCACTGGGACCACATCCAGGGCTTCCCCTTCTTCGCTCCCAACTTCGTCCGCGGCTCGAAGCTGACCGTGATCGGCCCCAAGGGCTCGATGAAGTCGCTCCAGAGCGCTTTCGCCGACCAGATGGACCCTGTCTACTTCCCGCTCACGATGGACCAGATGCCGGTCGAGCTGGAGTTCCAGGAGATGGTGGCGGGGGAGAGCTTCGAGGCGGCCGGCGTCAAGGTCACCACGCACACCATGCACCACCCGATCGCGACCTTCGGCTACCGCCTCGAGGAGGACGGCCGGACCTTCGTCTACGCCTCCGACCAGGAGCCCTGGACCGACCCCGACCTGCTCAGCGACACGGTGGCGAAGTACAAGGCCGAGGGAAGGCCGGCGGCCGAGATCGACTCGCTCTGGCCGAAGCAGCACATCGAGTGGTGCCGGGGCGCCGACCTGCTCGTCCACGATGCCCAGTACAGCGCCGAGGAGTACCGGACGAGGGTGGGCTGGGGCCATTCCAGCTTCGCCTACTCGCTGCTCGTCGCCCGCCAGTCGGCCGCGCGCCAGCTCGCGTTCTTTCATCATGAACCGATGCACTCCGACCACCAGATCGAGGCGATGGTCGAGGAGGCGCTCGGCTCGGACGCCCACCGCAGGCACCGTGGCCTCATCGCCTACCCCGCGGCCGAGGGCCAGGAAATCGTTCTTTGAGGGTCCTCTGACCTACGTCCGGAGCTTCCACCGAACCCACACCTCGGCCGAGGCGCGCGAACTTCTAGGCGACGGCGACGGGCCGACCGAGCCGGTCACGGTGGCAGGGCGGCTGATGATCAAGCGACCATCCGGCGGCCGCGCCTTCTACGTCCTCCAGGACGGCGCGGGCAGGATCCAGCTGATGGCCCAGCGCGACATCCTGGGCGAGGCGGACTTCGAGCGTTTTGGGGAGCTGGGGACCGGCGACATCGTTGGCGCGACGGGGCCGCTGATCCGCACCCGGACCGGCGAGCCGACGGTCGAGGTCCGCGAGTTCATGCTGCTCAGCAGGGCGCTCCGGCCGCTTCCCGAGAAGTGGCACGGGCTGAAGGACGTCGAGCTCCGCTACCGCCGGCGGCACGTCGATCTGATCGCCAACCCCGAGGTCCGGGAGGTGTTCGTCACCCGCTCCAAGCTCGTCGCCGGGCTGCGCCGCCACATGGACGGGCACGGCTTCCTGGAGGTCGAGACGCCGGTTCTCCAGGACATCCCCGGGGGCGGGCTGGCGAAGCCGTTCCGCACCCACCACAACGCGCTCGACCTCGACCTCTACATGCGGATCGCGCTCGAGCTGCACCTGAAGCGCCTCATCGTGGGCGGGATCGAGAAGGTGTACGAGATCGGCCGCGTCTTCCGCAACGAAGGGCTGTCTCCGCGCCACAACCCCGAGTTCACGATGTTCGAGTCCTACCAGGCGTACGCCGACTACGAGGACGTGATGCGCTTCACCGAGGAGCTCATCTCGGCTGCGATCGGCTTTGCCGGCAAGCCCCTGCGGACGACCTACCAGGGCGAGGAGCTCGACTTCACGCCGCCCTACCCCCGTCGGAAGATGGCCGACCTGATCCGCGAGGCCACCGGCATCGACGTGCTGACCGAGCCGGACATCGTGTCCGCCGCGAAGGCCGCCGGGGTTGCCGTCGAGCCGGGCCTGGCCTGGGGATTCGTCGTCAACGAGCTCTATGAGAAGAAGGTCGAGTCGACCCTCCGCCGTCCGACCTTCGTCGTCGACTATCCGCTCGACGTCTCGCCCCTGGCACGCACGCGGGAGGACGATCCCCGCCTCGTCGAGCGCTTCGAGCTGGTCGTGATGGGCCGCGAGCTCTGCAACGCGTTCACCGAGCTCACCGACCCGGTCGAGCAGCGGCGCCGTTTCGAAGCCCAGGTCGCGGCGGCGTCGGCGGGCGCCGACGAGACCCACCCCATGGACGAGGACTACATCGCCGCCCTCGAGCAGGGGATGCCGCCGACCGGCGGCTTCGGGATGGGCGTCGATAGGCTGGTGATGCTCGTGACCGACCAGCCCTCGATCCGCGACGTGATCTTCTTCCCCCAGCTCCGGAAGGCCTGAGTGCTGCCCCTCGAGCTGATCCGCCGCGACCCCGATTCGGTCCGGCGTGCGGCCGAGCTGAAGGGGGAGGAGGCGCCGATCGACGCGATCCTCGCCCTCGACGCCGAGTGGCGCCGCCTTCTGACCGAGGCGGAGTCGACCAAGGCCGAGCAGAACGTCCTCTCCAGGCAGTTCGGGCAGAGCAAGGACCACTCGCTGGTGCCACGGATGAAGGAGCTGGCCGACCAGGCCAAGGCCAGGATGGCAGAGGCGGAGGAACGCAAGCAGAAGCTGGACGAACTCCTCCTCCAGGTCCCCAACCTGTTCCACGAGTCGGTCCCGATCGGGATGAGCGAAGCGGACAACGTCGTCGCCCGCGAGTGGGGCGACAAGCGGGCCTTCGACTTCCCGCCGGCGACGCATTACGACCTCGGCGAGAAGCTCGGCATCATGGACTTCGAGCGCTCGGCCAGGATCACCGGATCGCGCTTCGCGGCCCTCTCGGGCCTCGGCGCTCGGCTGGAGCGGGCGCTCGTCCAGTTCATGCTCGACACCCACACCGGCGAGCACGGCTACACCGAGATGTTCACTCCCTTCCTGGTCAACAGCGAAGCGATGCTGGGCACGGCCAACCTGCCCAAGTTCGGCGACCAGGCTTTCAAACTCGAGGACCGCGACCTCTGGCTGGTACCGACGGCGGAGGTGCCGCTGACCAACTGGCACCGCGACGAGCTGCTCGACGGTCGCCAGCTGCCCGTCCGCTACGTCATGTACTCGCCCTGCTGGAGGTCGGAGGCGGGCGCCGCGGGGAAGGACACCCGGGGCTACATCCGGCTCCACCAGTTCTCCAAGGTGGAGATGGTCAGGATCACCTCCGAGGCGACCTCGCTCGACGAGCTGGAGACCCTGACCGGCCACGCCGAGGTGATCCTCCAGCGCCTCGGCCTGCCCTACCGGGTGCTCTCCATGTGCACCGGCGACATGGGTTTTGCGCAGTACAAGAAGTACGACCTCGAGGCATGGTGTCCGGGCCTCGACCGCTACCTCGAGGTCTCCTCCTGCTCGGCCTTCAACGACTTCCAGGCGCGGCGCGCAAACATCCGCTACCGGCCCGAGCCGGGCGCGCCCCCTCGCTTCGCCCACACCCTCAACGGTTCCGGCCTGGCGCTGACCAGGACCATCGACGCGGTGATCGAGAACTACCAGGAGAAGGACGGGACGATCACCATCCCCGAGGTCCTTCGCCCGTACATGGGAGGCGCCGAGCGGATCGGGTGAGCGGACTCGAGCCGACCCTCGAGGCGATCGAGGCCTTCAACACCGGGATGGCCGGCTTCTGGCACCCGGTAGCCCTTGGATCCGAGCTGACCGCCGAACGTCCGCTGGCCGTGGAGCTGCTCGGCCGCCGCCTCGCGCTGGCGCGGCTGGGTGACGGGATCTCGGCCTTCGACGACCTCTGCCGCCACTTCGGCGCCGCCCTCTCGATCGGCGCCATCGTCAACGGCTGCCTGCGCTGCGCGTACCACGGCTGGACCTACGACTCAGGCGGAACGGTGGTCGACATCCCGGCTCGCCGCGGCCTTCCCATCCCGCGCGAGGCAAAGGTCGCCTGCTACCCGGCGGTCGAGGCCCATGGCCTGGTCTGGGTCTGCCTGGCCGACCCACCAAAGGCGGACCTTCCGGCCTATCCCGAGTTCGCCGATCCCGCCTTCGTCAAGACTCCCTACCGGACCTATGGCGGCTGGGAGGCGGCAGCCACCCGGATCGTGATGGCCGCCCTCGACGACACCCACTTTCCATGGGTGCATCCGGGCATCCTCGGCGACCCCTCGCAGCCCGAGCCACCCGACCACAAGGCCTGGGTCGAGGGCGACCACCTGGTCGCGGCCTACAGCATCGAGCAGCCGGCCAACATCTCCCTCGGCAGCGCGGAAGGCGCGGCCGGCCTGGAACCGGTGACCTACACCAACCACTGCTACCCGAGCACGATCCGCCTCCACAAGGAAGCGCCGGGAGGCGTCTTCATCCTCTTCCAGACCATGCAGCCGATCGCCCACAACCGGTCGCGGATCTTCCTCCAGGTGGCCCGCAACTTCGACCTCGACCCCGCCCGCGATGAGAGCTACCTGGCCTTCGAGGACGTCATCCAATCCCAGGACAAGCCGGTGGTGGAAAGCCAGCGCCCGTGGCTGCTGCCGCCGCTCTCTTCCCGCCTGATGCTCTACGTGCGACCGGCGGACCTGCCGCTGATCGAGTACCAGAAGTGGATGGAGGAGCTGGGGATACCCCAGATCTAGCCAGGCGCATCTCTGCTTAGATTCCCAGCGGAGCGATGGCCGAGTCCGGCTTAAGGCGGCTGTCTTGAAAACAGCTGTGGCGCAAGCCACCGGGGGTTCGAATCCCTCTCGCTCCGCCATCGCGCTCGGCGCGCTGGCTCCGGGAGACCCTGCGCTTCGCGCAGGGACTCCCTTTTAAGAGGAGGGGCTCACGCCCCGGGGTCGTCCCCGCAGGGACGCCGCCTCCCCCCTCGGCCCGCCTCGCGAGCCGGGCCGCGCCGTGCGCGGCCTATTTGGATTGGCCTTGTCTGATTCCGTGAACGACCGCGAAGAGAGGTCGAAAAGTGTCCACGACACCTCGCCAGCGGGCCACGGTGCGGGAGAGGCGGCCTCATCGATTTGTGGGGCCTTGGCCCCCGTCGCCTTTGGCGACTCCCCTCCGCGCGCACTCGCGCCGGAGCAGCGACGTGAGCGGCCTCACCGCCTGCGTGCGATACCCTCGGCGACATGGCTGCTTATGCGCTGCTGAACGGCAAGGTCGTGGTCTTTCCGGACGTGACGAGGGTCGAATCCAACGCGACGGGAGCGGTGACGCTGCGCGCCGAGAACGACGCGATCGTCGGCACCCTCAGGTTGGGTGAAAGCGACTACATCACCTTTGGCGCTGAACCCCAGGTCAGGCCAGTGGCTTGAATTCAGGGTATTCCCGATGGCAGGACCTGCAACCCCGCTCAAGGACCAGGGCTTGCTCGACGCTTTCGCCAGCGATCGGGGTGTAGGTCGATGGCGCCCGGCGGCACGATGAGATCGAAACCACCGCCTGGTCTCGCTTCCAGACCGTAGCCACCTTCGGTCACCTGGGGGTGGTGCTTGCGCCGGCAGAGCGGCACCCCTTCCCTGACATCCGTCTTACCGGCGTCTCTCTGCCGGGTGTCCGCGACCTCCGCATGCGGGGCGTCGGCGTGCTGCCCTTCAGCATGCGCGCCCTCCGAGCCCGCCACCCGGACCTGTTCGCGGAGACGAGCGACGAGGGCATCGAGATGATCCGCTCAGGAGCCCTCCGCCCCCCGATCGGCCGCGTGCTGCCCCTGGCCGAAGCGGCGGAAGCCCACCGCCTTGTGGCCAGCCGAGCAACGATGAGCAAGGTCCTGCTAGCCGTCCAGTCAGCCACTCAAGGTTGAATGAAGGAGTGGGCAGTTTTCCCCCTCCCCGCTTTGCGGGGAGGGCAGGGTGGGGACGAGCACTGACTCTAGATCC
>WNFM01011312.1_pt4 | contig 26599 bp, 23 predicted proteins | sample 5400271 | NCBI WGS metagenome assembly WNFM01 (sample SAMN13153352, study PRJNA577476) | soil metagenome | isolation source: 60 cm saprolite on Douglas fir-dominated hillslope | place: USA:California | collected 2013-09-17 | reverse complement strand
GTCGTTCATCTCCTGACGCGCCACCCCGAGGAGGCGCGTGCCGGCGGGGAGCCGCCGTTTGCGCCTCAGGTTGAGGAGGGCCGGGATGATCTTTCCGAGGGCGAGATTGCCGGTGGCGCCGAAGATCACGATCACCGGTGGCTCGGGAGAGGCCGCGACCGGCGACGTCTTCCCGGTGGGCCCGCTCATCGTCCGGCGCCGGGGGTCCCGGCGCTCTCCTTGACGGCGTGCCCGCCGAACTGCTGGCGCAGGGCCGCGAGAAGTCGATCGGCGAACGACGACGGGAGCCGGCTGCGGAATCGCGCCATCAGCGACAGCGTGATCACCGGAGCAGGAACGCCCTGGTCGATCGCCTCCTGCGCCGTCCAGCGCCCTTCTCCGGAGTCGGCGACAAAGGCCTCGAGACGCGCCAGCTTCGGATCCTGACGCAGCGCGTCGACGGTGAGATCGAGCAGCCACGAGCGGACCACGCTGCCGTCCTGCCAGACGCGGGCGATCCGCTCCAGATCGAGACCGAACTCCCCCTTGCCCTCGAGCAGCGCGAACCCCTCGGCATACGACTGCATCAGACCGTATTCGATGCCGTTATGGATCATCTTCACGAAGTGGCCGGCGCCGACCGGGCCGACGCGGGCCCAGCCGCGATCGGCCGCCGGGGCGAGGGTGACGAACGCCGGCTTCAGCCGTTCGACCGTCGTGGCGGCCCCGCCGATCATCAGGCAATATCCCTTCTCGAGACCCCAGATCCCGCCGCTCGTCCCCTGATCCAGATAATCGATGCGCCGGGAGGCGAGCGCGGCGGCGCGCCGCTGGTCATCTTTATAGAAGGTGTTGCCGCCGTCGATCAAGGTGTCGCCCGGAGCGAGAAGGCCGGCGAGCCGGTTCACGGTCTCTTCGGTCGTCACTCCGGCCGGCAGCATCAGCCAGATGGCGCGCGGCGGCCGCAGGGCCGCCACCAGAGCCTCGAGCGAAGCGGCCGGCGTCAGCCCTTCGCGCTGGAGGGCGCCGAGCGTTTCGGCGGATCGGGCGAACCCGACGACGCGGTGCCCCCCGCGCGCCCAGCGGCGGGCCATGTTGCCTCCCATCTTTCCCAGCCCCACGATTCCGATATCCATCTTCAGCCCCTTTCCAAATCGATCGTCTTTTTCAAACGGCGCGCGTGCCGCGGCTCACCGGAAAACCGCGCCCCCAGGAAGGCGAGCAGGATCTCCCTTGCCAGCGCCTCGCCGATCACCCGGGCGCCGACGCACAGGACATTCACATCGTCATGCTCGACCCCCTGATGGGCGCTGTAGGTGTCGTGGCAGAGCCCTGCCCGCACGCCGCGGATCTTGTTGGCGGCCACCGAGGCGCCGACGCCGCTGCCGCAGACGAGGATGCCGCGCTCGGCCCGGCCCTCCGCGACCGCCCGGCCGACCGCCGCCGCGAAGTCGGGATAATCGTCGTCCGCATCGTAACGCGCCGCCCCCAGGTCGAGAACGTCGTGGCCCGCGCCCCGCGCCACCTCGGCCAGGACGCTCTTCAACGCCAGGCCCGCGTGGTCTCCTCCGATCGCCACCTTCATGACGTGGTCACCTCCTGGGACAGCCGTTCGGCCGCCCGGTCACCGCTCTTGATGCAATCGGGAATCCCGACGCCGCGCAGGCCGTTCCCGGCCAGCCCGAGACCCGGAAGCGCGCCGAGCCGCGCCTCGATGGTCTCCACCTTGTCCAGATGTCCCACCTCGTACTGGGCCATCGCCTTCGGCCAGATGAACGACCGCGCCAGGAGGGGCGGAGCCTCGATCCCCATGATGTCGAGGAGCTGCTCGCGCGCCTCCCGCGTCAGCAGCTCCGGGTCGCCCTCCTCCACCGCCGGCCCGCCGAGAAAGGCGCGCAGCAGGACGGCGTCGGCCGGCGCGCGCTGCGGGAACTTGACGCTCGAGAAGGTGCAGGCGATCAGAGAGCGTTTCTCGGCGCGCGGCACGACGAAGCCGAACCCGTCGAGCCTGCGGGGGATGTCGCTCCGCCGGTAGGCGAGGCTGACCGTCGCGGAGGTGCCGTACGGAATCGAGGCGAGCTCTCCCGTGAGACCGGCATCGACAGTCCGGACCAGGCGGGCCGCTCCGGCGGCCGGCATCGCGAGGACCGCGGCGTCGGCCGGGATCCGCTCGCCGCCCTCGGTGGTCACCACCCAGCGGCCCGGTCTCTCCGCGCCGGCCGCGGTCCCGGCGGCGGGAGCCTCTCCGGGCCGCGCCGTGCGGGCGGCGTCCGCCCCCCGCTCGATCGACGCGACCGGCGTGCGCAGACGCAGCGTCCCGGGCGCGAGCCCCGCGACCAGGCGATCGATCAGGAGCCCCATGCCGCGACGCAGCGTGACGAACAGGGAGTAGCGGGCGCCGCTCGTGCCGCGCTCCCCGGCCGGCGCCCGATGGCGGGCGCCGATCAGACCGAGGATGACGCTGCGGCGGGCGCGCTCCAGATCGAGGAAGCGGGGAAAGGTCGCCCGGACGCTCAGCCGCTCCGGGTCGGCATTGTAAATCCCGGCGACGAGCGGCTGCGCCATCCTCTCCAGCGCCTCGTGACCGAACCTCCGCCTCACGAACGAGGCCAGGCTCTCGTCGGGAACCTCCGGCCCGCGCGGCAGGATCAGATCGCAGGCGACGCGCAGCTTTCCCCGCACGCTCAGGATCGGCGACAGGGCGAACGGCAGCAGACGCGCCGGCGCGAGCATCTGGAACCCCTCCGGGATGGCGATCAACCGTCCGCGTCGCAGCACGAAGGAACGTCGGCAGGCCTGGTTGGTCCCGACGATCTCGTCGGCGAGCCCCAGCTCGCGGCAGAGATCGAGGGCCCAGGGTTTCTCGGAGATGAAGCAATCGGGCCCCCCCTCCACCAGAAAGTCGTCGTGATGCTCCGTCTCGATCACGCCGCCGGGGCGTCCCGCCGCCTCGAGAAGGGTCAGATCGAGGGGCCGCCGATCGGCGCGTGCCTGCTGCTGCAGCCGGCGGGCGCAGGCGAGGCCGGCGACGCCGGCGCCGATCACCACCACTCTCCAGGGGAGGCCCCCGCCGGCGCCGGTCGATCCGCTTCCCGTCATGAGGCCGCCCCCACCCGGGCCCGCACGAGCGTCGCCATCATCAGCAGGAAGGCGGGATGGTCCCCGGCCGTCCCGGCGCGCTCCCAGCCGAGGCCGATTTGCCCGGCGACGGCGCGCGCGGCGACATCCAGATCGTAGAGCACCTCGACATGGTCGCTGACGAAGCCGATCGGCGCGACCACCACATCGCGCGCGCCGCCTGCCTTCAAAGCGCGCAGGGCGTCGCCGATGTCCGGCTCGAGCCACGCCTCGGAGGGGGAGCCGCTGCGGCTCTGGTAGGCCAGGTTCCAGGCGCCGAAGCCGGCCGCGCCGGCGGTCAGCGCGGCGGTTTTCTCCAGCGTCCCGACATATCCCGACTCCGCCGCCATCCCCGCCGGGATGCTGTGCGCGGTGCAGACCAGGGCCGCCTCCGCGCGCCGCGAGGCGGGGACCCGCTCGTGCGCCGTCCGGATCCGGGCGGCGACCGCCTCGATGAATTGCGGATGTTCGTAAAACGGCTCGGTGAAATCGATCTCGGGGGCGGCGCTCCCGGCGCGGCCCCGCGCCGCGTCGACGGCGTCGATGTAGCTCTGCCGTGAGGCGCGCGATGGGTGCGGCGCCAGGATCAGGGCGACGGCGCGGCGCGAGCCCTCGTTTCGCATCCGCGTCAGGGCATCGTCGATGGTCGGATTCCAGAAGCGCATGCCGACATGGACCGGCAGGTCGGGCCCCGCGTTTTTCAGAAGTGCCCGCAGCCCCTCGGCCTGCTGAAAGGTCAGGCGATTGATCGGCGAGGCGCCGCCGACGATCTCGTAATGACGCACCACTTCCTCGATCCGTTCCTTCGGGATCGGCCTTCCGCGCAGGATGTTGTCCAGGAAGGGCCGGACCTCCTCCGGCCTGGTCGGGCCGCCGTAGGCGAGCAGCAGCACCGCATCATGGGGGGCCGCCACTCAGACACCTCCCCATTCGTGCACCGTGTCGACCAGGGCCAGAACGTTGTCGAGCGGCGTGTTCGGCAGGATGCCATGACCGAGGTTGAAGATGTGCCCCGGCCGCCCGCCGACCCGCGCCAGAAGCTCGCGCGCCCTTTCGCGCACCTCGGCGCGCGGCGCGAACAGCACGGCCGGATCGAGATTTCCCATCACCGCCGTCTCGCCAAGGCTGTTCCAGGCGTCGATGATGTCGACCCGCCAGTCGAGACCGATCACGTCCCCGCCCGCCTCCTTCATCGAGGCCAGGAAGCCGGAGGTCTGCGTCCCGAAATGGATCACCGGGACTCCGGGGGACAGACCGGCGATCACCGTGCGCGTATGCGGCAGGACGAACCGGCGGTAGTCGGCCGGTGTCAGACAGCCGACCCAGGAATCGAACAGCTGCACCGCCTGAACCCCGGCGGCGATCTGTCCGTTGAGGTAGGCGATCGTCACCCGCGCGATCTTGTCGAGCAGCAGGTGCCAGGCGTCGGGGTCGCGGTAGAGGAGCGTCTTGGTGTGCAGGTAGTTCTTCGAGCCGCCTCCTTCGATCATGTAGGAGGCGACCGTGAAGGGGGCGCCGGCGAATCCGATCAGCGGCACCTCGCTCCGGAGGGCCTTCCGTGTCCGGCGGATCGCCTCGAAGACGTAACCGAGACTCTCCTCGGTCTCCGGGCTGCGCAGTCGGTCGATCTCCTGCCGCCCGAGTACCGGAGGATCGATCACGGGTCCTTCTCCCTTGCCGTACGACAGATGGAGCCCCATCGCTTCAACCGGAAGCAGCAGGTCGGCGAAGATGATGGCGGCGTCGACGCGCAGCCTGTCGACGGCGTGCACCGTCACCTCGGTGACCAGGTCGGGGTCTTTGCACAGATCGAGGAACGGGACGCGGGCGCGCAGCTCGCGGTACTCCTTCATGTATCGGCCCGCCTGGCGCATCAGCCAGATCGGCGTGACCGCGGTCGGCTGCCGCCGGCAGGCGCGGAGGAACGGGCTGGCGGAGAGCGGATCGGCCGCGCCTCGCGGCGCCGCCGCCGGAGCGGCACATGATCCCCCCGATCGCTTGCGGGCCAGGACTTCACGGCAGCGGAGGCTGGCATCCCGGACCAGCGGCCCCATCTTCGGGTGGGGAGGTTCCAGGTCGACGGGCAGCCGGTGCTCGCGCAGGCTCTGGCTGGCGATCGGCCCCACCGAGGCGACCGCGACCCGCTCCAGCGCGGTGCGCACTTTGTCCTCGAGGCCGGTGTCGCGCGCCACCTGGAGGACGTTTTCGATCTGATGCGCGTTGGTGAACAGAACGACGTCGACGCGGCCTGCGGCGATCGCCTGCAGCGCTCCCCGCAGCGGCGTCAGATCGTCCGGCAGCGCCCAGCGATAGACCGGCACCCGGGTCACCCTCGCGCCGCGCTCTTCGAGCCCCTCGATCAGCTTTGGATTGGTGACGCCGTACTCCTGCACCGCGACCGATCGGCCGCGGACCGGCAGCTTCTCGTCGAGCAGCTTGAGCAGGTCGATCCAGGTGTTCGGCTCGCCGACCGTCAGGCTCGGCTCGAGCCCCAGTCCGCGCAGCGCCGCGACCGGCTTCGGCCCTCGGCAGACCCTCTCGACGCCGGCGAGCGCTTCGAGGATCCTGGGTCGCGGATGACGGGTTTCGAGGATATCGACCAGCGTCCGCGTTCCGACCCCGGTCAGCAGCAATAAGATGTCAAAGCGACCCGCCAGGAGCCCGGCGCCGAACTCGATCGCCTCTTCGTTCCGCTCCAGCGGGATCTCCTTCATCGAGGGAGCGACGAGCGGCCGCCCGCCATAATGAGCGATCAGGCGGCCGATCTCGAGCGCCATCCGGCTCTCGAAGGAAGCGACCGTCAACCCTTCGAACCCTCTGGCGACTGGCGCGGCGGTGGGCATTCTCTCCCCGGGAGGGGAGCATCGTATCCCCGCTGTTCTGTCGGATCAAGCGCCGGGCGTCGGTGGGGCTCCTCAGTGACGCGGGGCGGGGGGCGGTTTCGGGTTGGGATCGGCGGGCACGGGTCCGGCTCGCTGGCGCGAGCCTCCCCTCGATCGCGCCTCGCTCCGCCCACCGCGCTGAAGGGCGCGCGGCGGGGCCCCGTCGCTCGGTCGCTCACGTCCCGCCGATCCCGACCCGGCGCCCCCCGGCCCCCGGCCGCGTGGGGGCCGCCCATCGCGGGCGCTCGATCCGCTGCTCCCGACTGGCTGGCTGATTCACTCGTTCCGGGGCGATTGCTGGGCGGTTCGGGGGGGGTGAAGATCGGAAGGTTTTTGGGTTGCGAAACTGTGGTTTGGGGGCGATATTATTCGTTGACAAAATAGTACACGTTTATTAGAATTGGGGGCGTTTATGGGCGGAATGGGGCGGGCGGAGCTGTCGAGGAGAGTACGATCATGAAAGTCTCGGCCCAGGAAGAATATGGACTTCGGTGCCTTCTGCAGCTTGCCAGGCGGCAGCAGGCAGGGAACCACCGACCGCTCACGCTCTCCGAGATCGCCCGCGGGGAAGGGTTGTCGGTCGCGAACGTCGCCAAGCTGATCCGCGGCCTGCGCAAGGCGGGCCTGGTGGCCAGCGTTCTCGGACGGACCGGAGGGTACAGCCTGACCCGGGCCGCCGACAGGATCAGCGTCGCCGAGGCGCTGCACGCGCTGGGCGGCAAGCTGTACGACCCCGACTACTGCACGAAGTTCGCCGGCGATCTGAAGGTCTGCTCGCACATGGGAGACTGCTCGATCCGTTCGCTCTGGGGAGTGCTGGAGGGGTTGATCGAGCGGGTGCTCGAGAAGACCATGTTGTCGGAGCTGATCGGCAGCGAGCGCGGAGTGGCTGCGGCGCTCGACGACCGCGCACCCGCGGCGATGGAAGGGATCAGGGGTTGCCGTTGAGCGACCGCCCCGGATCGATGTTCGCGGGGATTGGGGAGAGACGATGACGAACTCGAGGACGATCCAGGAACTGACCGACAAGGAATACCGCTACGGCTTCGTGTCGGACATCGAGGCCGACGCTCTGCCGCCCGGCCTCAGCGAGCAGGTGGTCGGCCTGATCTCGGCCAAGAAGAGCGAGCCGGATTTCATGCTCCAGTGGCGCCTGAAGGCGTACCGGAACTGGCTCACGATGGTCGAGCCGACATGGGCCAACGTTCACTACCCGCCGATCGACTATCAGTCGGTCATCTACTATTCGGCTCCCAAGACCCGGGCCGACCGCCCCAAGAGCCTCGAGGAGGTCGATCCGGAGCTGTTGAAAACCTACGCCAAGCTGGGCATTCCGCTCGAGGAGCAGAAGGCGCTGGCCGGGGTGGCGGTCGACGCGGTGTTCGACAGCGTCTCGGTCGCCACCACGTTCAAGGCGAAGCTGGGCGAGCTCGGGATCATCTTCTGTTCGTTCTCCGAGGCGGTGCGCGAGCACCCGGAGCTGGTGAAGAAGTATCTCGGCTCGGTGGTGCCGCACAACGACAACTTCTTCGCCGCGCTCAACTCGGCGGTCTTCAGCGACGGTTCGTTCGTCTACGTCCCGAAAGGGGTCCGGTGCCCGATGGAGCTGTCGACCTACTTCCGGATCAATGCGGCCGACACGGGCCAGTTCGAGCGCACCCTGATCGTCGCGGACGAAGGGGCGTACGTCAGCTACCTCGAGGGGTGCACGGCGCCGAAGCGGGACAAGAACCAGCTGCACGCGGCGGTGGTCGAGCTGGTCGCCCTGAAGGACGCCCGGATCAAGTATTCGACCGTGCAGAACTGGTATCCGGGCGACAAGGAAGGGAAGGGCGGCATCTACAACTTCGTCACCAAGCGCGGCAAGTGCCTGGGGGAGAACTCGAAGATCTCCTGGACGCAGGTCGAGACCGGGTCGGCGATCACCTGGAAGTACCCCTCCTGCATCCTGCAGGGGGACAACTCGGTGGGGGAGTTCTACTCGGTCGCCCTGGCCAACAATTTCCAGCAGGCCGACACCGGGACGAAGATGATCCATATCGGCAAGAACACCAGGAGCACCATCATCTCGAAGGGGATCTCCGCGGGTCACGGTCAGAACACCTACCGCGGCATGGTCAAGATTCTCAAAGGCGCGACCGGCGCGCGCAACTACTCGCAGTGCGATTCGCTGCTCCTCGGCGACAAGTGCGGCGCGCACACCGTCCCGTACGTCGAGGTGAAGAACAGCACGGCGCGGATGGAGCACGAGGCCTCCACCTCGAAGATCGGCGAGGACCAGCTTTTCTACTGCCGGCAGCGGGGCCTGTCGACCGAGGATGCCGTCAACCTGATCGTGAACGGTTTCTGCAAGGAAGTGTTCCGCGAGCTGCCGATGGAATTCGCGGTCGAGGCGCAGAAGCTCCTGGGCGTGAGCCTCGAAGGAAGCGTCGGCTAGGCGCCCGGCCGCCGGAAAGGACAGCGGATCGATGAACCTGCTCGAGATCAAGAACCTGCACGCCCGGGCCGGCGGCGAGGAGATCCTCAAGGGGATCGACCTGGTGGTCCGTCCGGGAGAGGTGCACGCCATCATGGGCCCGAACGGATCGGGGAAGAGCACCCTGGCGAACGTGCTGGCGGGCCGCGAGAGCTTCGAGGTGACCCGGGGCGAGGTCCGCTACCGCGGCGCCGATCTGCTGGCGCTCCCGCCCGAAGAGCGGGCGCGCGAGGGGATCTTCCTGGCGTTCCAGTATCCGGTCGAGATCCCGGGCGTGAGCAACATGTACCTGCTCAAGGCGGCGGTCAATGCCGCGCGCAAGCACCAGGGGCTGGCGGAGCTCGACGCGATCGATTTTCTCGCCATGGTCAAGGAGAAGATGAAGCTCGTCGAGATGGACCAGGCCCTTTTGAATCGCTCGGTGAACCAGGGGTTCTCGGGCGGCGAAAAGAAGCGGAACGAGATCTTTCAGATGGCGGTCTTGAACCCGCGCCTGGCGATCCTGGACGAGACCGATTCGGGCCTCGACATCGACGCCCTCAAGATCGTCGCCCAGGGGGTCAACCACCTGCGCGGTCCCGAGCGCTCGATGCTGGTCATCACCCATTACCAGCGGCTGCTGAATTACATCGTGCCCGACGTCGTGCATGTCCTCCATCAGGGGCGCATCGTCAAGTCGGGCGACAAGGGGCTGGCCCTCGAGCTCGAGGCGAAGGGTTACGCCGGGATCGAAGGTGAGCGCCCGGCAGGCGCCGCCGCCGGCCGGGTCTGAGAGCGCGACCGACATGAACATCGCATCCGGAGATCGCCAGGGTTATCTCGACGCCTTCAGGCGCCTCGAGCGGGAGGCGCCCGCGAACGGGCGCGGCTGGCTGGCGCCGATCCGCGGCGCGGCGATGGAACGCTTCGCCGATCTCGGATTCCCGACCCAAAAGGAAGAGGCCTGGCGGTTCACGAGCCTCCAGGCGCTGACGCAGATCCCGTTCGCGCCGGCGGGCGCCGGCCGGAGGGAGGGTCTGACCCCGGAGACGCTCGAGAGGCTCACCTTCGAGCCGTGGGACTGCACGCATCTGGTGTTCGTCAATGGCCGGTACGAGCCGGCCCTGTCGCGGCTGAGAGACCTGCCGCGCGGCGTCGTCGTCCGCAGCCTCGCGGAGGCGTTCTCGACCTCCCGCGAGGCGATCGAGCCGCACCTCGGCCGCCTGGCGGATTCCCGCACGCAGCCGTTCACGGCCCTGAACACCGCCTTCCTGCACGACGGCGCCTTCGTCGCGCTGCCCGAAGGGGTCGCGCTCGAAGAGCCGATCCATCTCCTGTTTGTCTCGACCGCGGAAACCGGAGCGCCGACGGTCTCGCACCCGCGGGTGCTGATCGTCGCGGGCGAGCGCAGCCAGCTGACCGTGGTGGAGAGCTTCGTCGGTCTCGGCGACGAGGTCTATTTCACCAACGGCATCACCGAGATCGTCGCCGGCGACGGCGCGATCGTCGACCACTACCGACTGCAGCGGGAGAGCTCCGGGGCGTTCCACGTCGCCAGGGTGCAGGTGGAGCTGGGGCGCGACAGCCGCTTCACCTCGCACGCGATCGCGCTCGGCGGCCGTCTGGTGCGCAACGATGTCGGCGTGCTGTTCGGGGCCGAGGGGGGCGACTGCACGCTGAACGGCCTGTACGTCACCGGCGGCCGCCAGCTGATCGACAACCATACGGTCATCGATCATGCGCGACCGCACGGCAGCAGCCGCGAGCTGTACAAGGGCGTGCTCGACGATGCTTCGCGCGCCGTCTTCGACGGCCTGATCGTCGTCCGTCCGGAGGCGCAGAAGACCGACGCCCAGCAGGAAAATCGCAACTTACTGTTGTCCGAGGATGCGCTGGTCGACACCAAGCCGACCCTACAGATTCATGCCGACGACGTCAAATGCAAGCATGCGGCGACCATCGGGCAGCTCGACGAGGACGCCCTGTTCTATCTGCGCTCCCGGGGCCTGGGCCAGGAGGCGGCGCGCAATTTGATGATCCATGCCTTCGTGAACGACATCCTCGATCGGATCAAGATCGCGCCGGTGCGCGCGGGGCTGGAATGCCTGATGTTCACGCAGCTGAAGAAGCACCGGCCGGGGAGGGTCTGATGGCCGGCCAGGGACCGGGCCTGCAGGCCGGGAAGGGCCTCTCCGCCGAAGGCGCCGGCGTTTCGGGCGTCGCGGCCTCGGGCACCGCCGCCCGGCGCGCCGCGGCTCCGGCCTTCGACGTTCAGGCGGTCCGCCGAGATTTCCCGATCCTGCATCAAAAGGTGCATGGCCGGCCGCTGGCCTACCTCGACAACGCCGCCACGGCCCAGAAGCCGCAGGCGGTCCTCGACGCCCTGACCCGGTTCTACAGCCGGGACAACGCCAACATTCACCGGGGCCTGCACGAGCTGAGCGAGCGCGCGACGAGCGCCTACGAGGCGACACGCGCCCGGGCGGCCCGGTTCCTCAACGCCGCCTCGGAGAACGAAGTCGTCTTCGTGCGCGGCACCACCGAGGCGATCAACCTGGTGGCGCAGACCTTCGGTCGCGCCCGGGTCGGGGCGGGGGACGAGGTGCTGATCACCACGCTCGAGCACCACTCGGGCATCGTCCCGTGGCAGATGCTCTGCGAGGAGAAGGGCGCGCATCTGCGCGTCGCGCCGATCGACGATCGGGGAGAGCTGCGGCTGGACGAGTTCGAGGCGCTGCTGGGGCCGCGCACCCGGATCGTGTCGCTGGTCCATGTCAGCAATGCCCTCGGCACGATCAATCCGGTCAAGAGCCTGGTGGCGATGGCCCGTCGCCGCGGCATCCCGACATTGGTCGATGGCGCCCAGGCGGCGCCGCACCTGCCGATCGACGTGCGCGATCTCGACTGCGACTTCTACGCCTTCTCGAGCCACAAGCTGTTCGGACCGACCGGCGTGGGTGTGCTTTACGGAAAGAGCGATCTCCTGGAGGCGATGCCGCCGTACCAGGGGGGCGGCGACATGATCGCTTCGGTCAGCTTCGAGAAGACGATCTACAACCGCGTGCCGCACAAGTTCGAGGCCGGCACTCCGAACATCGCGGGAGTGATCGGCCTGGGGGCGGCGTTCGATTACCTGTCGCGGCTCGACCCCGCGGCCCGCGCCGTCCATGAGGACGATCTGCTCTCTTACGCCACGGCGCGGGTCGCCGCGATCCCGCGGGCGCGCGTGGTCGGCACGGCGCGCGCCAAGACCGGCGTGCTGTCGTTCGTGATCGAAGGGATCCACCCGCACGACATCGGCACGATCCTCGACCGCCAGGGCGTGGCGATCCGGGCCGGCCACCACTGCGCCCAGCCGCTCCTGGAGCGTCTCGGGCTGCCGGCGACAGCGCGCGCCTCGTTCGCGTTCTACAACACGCGCGAAGAGGTCGATGCGCTGGTGGAAGGGATCGGGCGCGTGATCGAGGTGTTCGGCGCATGAACGAGCTGGGGGATCTGTATCAGCAAGTGATCCTCGACCACAACCGCCAGCCGCGGAATTTCCACCCCCTCGCCGGGGTGGCGCGCAAGGCCGAGGGGCACAACCCGCTCTGCGGCGATCGGGTGACGGTCTACGTCGACCTGGACGGGGAGCGGCTGCGCGACATCAGCTTCGAGGGCTCCGGCTGCGCCATCTCGAAGGCGTCGGCCTCGATGATGACCGAGAGTCTCAAAGGGAAGACGCGCGAGGAGGCGGATCGGCTCTTCCAGACCTTCCACCGCCTGGTGACCGAGGAGGGCGCGGCCGGGGAAGGGCTCGGGAAGCTGGTGGTGTTCTCGGGCGTGCGCGAATTTCCGGTGCGCGTCAAGTGCGCGACCCTGGCCTGGCACACACTGCGCTCCGCCCTCCAGGGCGAAAGCGCCGTCGCATCCACGGAGTAGGAGACCATGGCGACCCTGTCGATACCCGAAAGCCCCGCCGGCGAGTTCAAGCCGGCCCACAGCCGGCCCAGCACGATCGAAGACCCGAAGGCGAAGGAGATCGAGCGCGCCGTGATCGACCAGCTGCGCGCCTGCTACGACCCGGAGATCCCGGTCAACATCTACGAGCTCGGCCTGATCTACGACATCCAGGTCACGCCGGAAGGAGCCGTGCGCATCGCCATGACGCTCACCTCGCCGATGTGCCCCGTCGCCGGCTCGCTGCCACCCGACGTGGAGGCGCGGCTGCGCTCGATCCCGGGCGTGACCGAGGCGAAGGTCGAGGTGACCTGGGAGCCGCCCTGGGGCCCGGACAAGATGACCGAGGCGGCGAAGCTGCAGCTCAACATGCTCTGAGGCGCCCTTGCGGCGCGGTCAGGAAAACTGAAAAGCCCCGCAGCCGGCCGGGAAGGCGGCTGCGGGGCTTTCGTGTTTCGTCGGTCGGCCGGTCCCGGGACTCGGACAGGCTCCTAGCGCGAGGAGGAGGCCACCCCGACCGGCCGGGCGCCGGTCAGGCGATCGGCGACGAACCGGTCGAAGATGTTGACCATCCATTCGAGCGAGCTCAGCCGGCCCCGCTCATAACCCTTCGAGCGGGTCCCCTCGAACGCCAGCTCGCACGCCTTCCAGTCCTGCTTGTTGGTCAAATCCCAGAAATCGACCGCGTCCGACGGATCGAACCCGGGCTTGGCCACCTCCCGGGCATCGAACAGGAACTCGCACGTCACCTCGGAACGCCCCGGGCCCGACGGCCAGACCGTGTGGGTCATCACATAGTCGGGGTGCAGGCTCAGGAGCAGGTTGGGATAAACGATGTAGTAATGAACCCGGCGCTGATCCTCCGCGTCGATCGTCGGGAGAGGCGGGCGCGGAGTCCTGCCGGAGAGGGTCATGGTGTTGAACTCATCCTCGCGCAGCTCCATGTATCCGCCGACCGCCGCGGGGGTGTCGAGATCCATGCTGCCGCTGAGGTAGTGGGAGACGCGGTTCAGCTCCGGGTGGATCAGAAAGCAGTGGTAGCACTCGGAGTAGTTTTCCGCGAGCATCTTCCAGTTCGTGTCCACCGTGTAGTTGATCCTCTTGCCGCGGCGCAGGCTCCCCATCCCGAAGCGGGAGAACCTGGTCGCCATCTCGCCCAGAAAGTCCCGCAGCGGCGCGGCCTTCGGATCAAGATTGATGAACAGGAACCCGTCCCATTGATCGAGACGGACCTGATTGAGCGCGAAGTTCTTCTTGTCGAAGTTCTTCGCGTCCTCCATGTGCGGCGCCCCGCGCAGGGAGCCGTCCAGCTCGTAGGTCCAGGCGTGGTACGGGCACTGCAGCGAGCTGAGCCCCTGTCCGCACGGCTCGCTCAGGAGACGCGAGCCGCGGTGGCGGCAGACGTTGTAGAAGGCGTTCACCTGGCCCCGGGCGTCGCGCATGATGATGACGCTCTCATCGCCGATGCTGCGGGTCAGGTAGTCGCCGGGCTTGGCGATGTCCTCCTCGCGCCCGACGCAGAGCCACATCTGAGAGAAGATCTTCCGGATCTCCTCGGCATAGATCGCCGGGTCGTGATACATCCGCCCGGGGAGCGTGGAGGCCTCCTGGAGGGGCAGGCGGACCGACGCGAGATCGCGATCGAGACCGGCGAGATCGACGCGTGGGGCTTCGGCGGCCTGCTGCGGAGCTCCGCCGTGCACTCCCCCCGTGCCTCCCGCCATCGCCCTCTCGGTCTGCCAGCCTTTGTTCATGGTTTGGGTCTCCTTCGCCGCAACAAACGTGAGGCGTAAGAATACCAATGCGCGGCCTCTAGCGCAAGGGCGCGGCGCGCGTCGTACCACGCGGCGAAACGGCGCGCCGCGCTATACTCGCGCATCATGTTTTCCCGACGGCTCGCATGGGACGCGCCGCGCAACCGGCTGGCGCAGCTGCTGGAAGAAAAACGCCGGCGCGGCGTCCCCTTGATCGATCTGACCGAGTCGAATCCGACCCGGGCCGGGCTGCCGTACCCCGTCGCGGCGCTCGCCGCGGCGCTCTCCGATCCGCGCGCGGCGGCCTACGAGCCGGCGGCGCGCGGGTCGGCCGCCGCGCGCGCGGCGGTCGCGACGCACTACGCGCGCCGGGGCCTGGCGGTCGCGCCGGAGCGCATCGTCCTGACGGCCAGCACCAGCGAGGCGTACGCGCTGCTGTTCAAGCTGCTGGCCGACCCCGGAGATGCGATCCTGACACCGAGGCCCAGCTATCCGCTGTTCGAATACCTCGCGGCGCTCGAGGCGGTGCGGGTCGTGACCTACCCTCTGGCGCTCGAGGAGCGGCGATTCGGGATCGACCTCCTCGCGATCGAGCGCGGCGCGGCGGAGGCCGCCGGGGCGCGTGCGCTGGTCCTGGTCAACCCGAACAACCCGACCGGCACGGCGCTGCGCGCCGCGGAGCGGCGGGCGATCGAGACGATCGCCTGCCGGCACGAGGCGGCGGTCATCGCCGACGAGGTCTTCTTCGATTACCTGTTCGAGCCGCGGCCCGATCTCGTCTCGATGCTGTCGGCGCGCGAGGAGGGCGGACCATCCTGTCTCGTCTTCACGCTCGGAGGGATGTCGAAGGCCTGCGGCCTGCCGCAGATGAAGCTGGCCTGGATCGTGGTCGACGGCCCGGCCGGCCTGGCCGGGGCGGCCGTTGAGCGGCTCGAGCTGGTCGCCGACACCTATCTCTCGGTCGGCGGCCCGGTCCAGGTGGCCGCCGGCCCTCTCCTCGAGCTGGGGGAGGCGATCCGCCTCGCCATCCGCGCGCGTCTCTTCGAGAACCGCGCCGCCGCCGCCGAGCTCCTCCGGGGTCATCCCTCCTGCAGGCTGCTCGACGCCGACGGCGGCTGGTACGCAATCCTGAGGCTGCCGGCCATCCTCCCCGAGGAAGAGCTGGTCCTCCGTCTTCTGAAAGACGACGATGTCCTGGTCCATCCGGGGTACTTCTTCGACCTGCCGGGGGAATGCTACCTGGTGCTGAGCCTGCTCCCCCCGCCCGCCCGGTTCGCCGACGGTCTGGGCCGGATCCTGGCCCGCGCCGGACGCGGCTGGCCCGCGGAGCGGGCCGGCCCGCGAAGAAAGCGCCACGGGCGTGGAGATCTTTGAACGGGGCGGAAGGGGGCAGATGGGGAATAATCCCCCGCCCGGGTCTGTTCAAGTGGGCGGGGAGGAGGAGCCTGTGTATACTCTTCCGACCTATGGGCGGGCCATCGTGGTCTGCCCGCATCGTCCCAAACCCTTATGAAGGAGGGGTTCAATGACCGGTAAGAAGGCTCTCGGTTTCGCAGTCGCCGCGGCCGTCGTCGGAATGCTGGCCACGGGCCATCAGTTCGCCGGTGACGCGGCCAAGAAGGATGCCGACAAGTCGGTGAAGTGCGCCGGCGTCAACAGCTGCAAGGGCACCGGCGCCTGCGCCGCGGCCGATGGCAGCCATGCCTGCGCCGGCAAGAACGAGTGCAAGGGCAAGGGCTGGGTCAAGGTCAAGACCGACAAGGAGTGCACGGACAAGGGCGGCACGGTCCAGAAGTAAGCCGTCCGTACGAACCACTTCGACGGAGGCACCCGGGTCGTGTCGGCGGCCCGGGGCCTCCGATCCGATGAACCGCGCATTCCACGATTACCGCGTCCGCGCGACCTGGTTCCAGGATGTCTCACTCCACAAGGCAGGATCGACCGATGAGTCCGAAGGCGGGCGGGGCGGTCATCGCGGGCCGTCCCTCGTTCCTCGGCCACGGTGTCGGCCTCCGGCGCGACCACTTCGAGCGGATCACCCGGGGCGGCCCGACCGGCATCGACTGGTTCGAGGCGATCTCCGAGAACTTCATGGTCCCGGGGGGGCGGGCGCTCGAAGTCCTGACGCGCGTCCGCGAGCGCTATCCGATCGTCCTGCACGGCGTGTCGATGTCGATCGGCTCGACCGATCCGATCGACGAAAGGTACCTTGATCGCCTCGATGCGCTGGCCAGGCGGTTCGAGCCGGCCTGGGTCTCCGACCACCTTTGCTGGACGAGCTTCGGCGGCCACCACGCCCACGATCTCCTGCCGCTTCCGTACACCGAGGAGGCGCTGCGCAACGTCGTGTCGCGGGTCGTTCGGGTCCAGGAGCGGCTCAAGCGGCCGATCGCGCTCGAGAATGTCTCCAGCTACGTCTCCTTCAGTGGTTCGACGATGCCCGAGTGGGAGTTCCTGGCCGAGGTGGCGCGCCGCTCGGGTTGCGGCATCCTGCTCGACGTCAACAACATCTATGTCAGCGCCAGAAACCATGCGTTCGACCCGAGCCGCTACCTCGCAGGCATCCCCGGCGAGCATGTCTGGCAGTTCCATCTGGCCGGCCATTCCGACAAGGGGAGCTACCTGCTCGACACGCACGATCATCCGGTCCCCGATCCGGTCTGGGATCTCTACCGCGAGGCGCTGCGCCGCTACGGCGCCGTCAGCGCGCTGGTGGAGTGGGACGATCGGATTCCCAGGTTCGAAAGGCTCGAGCAGGAGGCCGTCCGGGCGCGCTCGATCCAGGCCGAAGTCCTCCCGCCCGGGGCGGGCGCGGCGGCGGGGGAGCCGGGCCGGGGTCGCGAACGCTCGATGACGGGCGCGGTCCGATGAAGGGGCCGACCCAGGGTCTGCGGGGGACCCAGGAGTTGTTCTGGACGCTGATCACCGCGCCGGAGGGGGTGGCCCCGGCGATCGCCGATCTGACGGCGCGCGGCCGGATCGCTCCGGACGCGATGGAAACCACCTTCGCGGGGGACGAGCGCCTGTCGGGCGCGGAACGTCTCGACATTTACGCCAACATGTATTTCTTCCGGCTGCTCGACTGTCTCGGCGAGGACTTTCCCCGCGCGCGGCTGGCGATCGGCGGTGATCGGTTCCACAACCTCGTGACCGACTACCTTCTGCGCCACCCTTCCGCGCACCCCTCGTTGCGGCATCTCGGCGCGCGGCTCCCGGAATTCGCCCGCAAGCACCCGATCGGAGCCGAGTTCCCGTACCTGAGCGACCTGGCGCGCCTCGACTGGGCCCGCGTCGATATCTTCGACCGTCCCGACGCGGCCCCGATCACGCGCGCCGACCTGGCCACGCTCCCCGAAGAGAGGGCCGGCGAGGCCCGCTTCAGGCTGGTGCCCGCCTTCGAGCTGCTGCATCTCGATCATGATGTCCTGAAGATCTGGCGGAGCCTCCAGGAGGTGCGCGGGCGCGAGGAGGAGGCTCCGGCGTCCGCCGGTCCGGACGGCGCGGCGCCGTCGTCGGCCTGCGCCTCGTCGACCGACAGCCGGTCGCCCGGAGCGACGCACGAGCACGAGCATGCGCCGCGCGGTCCGCGCCGGGCGCCGCGCCGCGGGACGTGGGTGCGGGTCTGGAGGCGCGACTTCATCGTCTACCATCGCGGCATCGCCGACGACGAAGCGCGCTGCCTCGAGAGCCTGGTCCGGGGCGACGGCCTGGCGCAAATCTGCCAGAGAATCGCCGCCGGCCGATCGATCGCGCGGGCGACGACGCGATTCGGCCGGCTCCTGCAGGCCTTCATCGACGACGGGATCCTGGCCGGCTACGACCTTCCTTGAGATAGAATCCCGGCGCCAGCTCGACAACCCGACGGAGGGCGATGATCATGCGCCGTGAACCCGATCGCGACCGACCTCGCAGGTCCGGCCGGCTCGTCCCGGCGGCGGCCTCCCTGGGGTCGGCGCTCCTGCTCGCATCCGGACTGGCCATGGCCGCCAAGGAGAGCCAGAGCGACATGACCCCCAAACTCCCGCCCCCCAGCCGTTCCGAAGAGACCGCCGAGACGATCCACGGGGTGCGGGTGGCGGACCCGTACCGCTGGCTCGAGAACGGATCGAGCCCCGAGGTCGGCCGATGGGTCGAGGCGCAAAACGCCTACGCCGGCGAGCTCCTGGAGGCGCGACCCGGACGCCGGGTGGTGCGCAAGCGGCTGGAGAGCCTCCTGTCGATCGGCACGGTCGGCGTCCCCGAAGTCCGCGGCAACCGTTACTTCTACACGAAGCGCGAGGGGAAGACCGATCAGCCGATCCTCTACGTGCGCGACGGTCTGCATGGAGCGGACCGCGCGCTCGTCGACCCGAACAAGCTGAGCAAGGACGGCACCGCCGCGCTCGACTGGTGGTATCCGTCCGAGGACGGTTCGCTCCTGGCCTACGGCGTGTCGACGAGCGGCGACGAGAAGAGCACGCTTCAGGTGCTCACCGTCGCCACCGGCGCGCTCCACCCCGATACCATCCCGCGCACCCGTTACTGCAGCCTGGCCTGGCTCCCCGACGGCCGCGGGTTCTACTACACCCGATACCCGGCGCCGGGCGAGGCGCCGGCGGGCGGCGAGAACTACAACCGGCATGTCTTCTTCCATCGCCTCGGCGACGACCCGGCGAAGGACCCGAAGATCTTCGGGCAGGGGCGCAAACCGGAGGAGATGATCGAGATCAGCCTGTCGCGCGACGGGCGCTATCTCGTTCTCTCCGTGGCCGAAGGCTGGGCGCGCAACGATCTCTACGTGCGCGACCTGACGCTCAAGGGTGGGGCGCCGATCGCGATCGCCGAGGGACAGGACGCCCTGTTTCAGGGCGAGGTGGAAGGGGAGACGCTCTATCTGATGACCAACTGGGGCGCGCCGCGCTTCCGGTTGTTCGCCGTCGATCTCCGCAAGCCGGGACGCGACGACTGGAAACTGGTCATCCCGGAAAGCTCCGCGGTTCTCAACCAGGCGCGTTACGTCGGCGGGCGGATCGCCGCCCTGTATCTCAAGGATGCGTCGTCGCGGCTCAGCCTGTACGCTCCCGACGGCAAGAAGCTTCAGGATGTGACGCTGCCGATGCTCGGCACGATCGAGTCGGTGAGCGGCCGCCACGATGGCAAGGAGGCGTTCTTCGATTTCTCGTCGTTCACCATGCCGCCGGCGGTCTACCGGCTCGATCTCGCCACCGGGATCGGCGACATCTGGGAGCGGGTCACCTCCGACGTCGACCTGCGCGGCTTCGAGGTCAAGCAGGTCTTCTATCCTTCGAAGGACGGCACGCGAGTCTCGATGTTCCTGGTGCACCGGAAAGGTCTGGTGCAGGACGGCGACAACCCGACGCTGCTGTACGGGTACGGCGGGTTCAACATCAACATGACCCCCGCGTTCTCGCGCGCCAACGTCCTCTGGCTGGAGCGGGGCGGCGTCTATGCCCAGCCCAATCTGCGCGGGGGCGGCGAGTATGGCGAGGCGTGGCATCGCGCCGGCATGCTCGGCCAGAAGCAGAACGTGTTCGATGATTTCATCGCCGCCGGCGAATGGTTGATTGCCAACCGGTATACCAGCAGCGATCGGCTGGCGATCCGCGGCGGGAGCAACGGCGGTCTCCTGGTCGGCGCCGCCCTCACGCAAAGACCGGATCTGTTCCGCGCCGTGGTCTGCGCGGTGCCGCTGCTCGACATGCTGCGCTATCAGAACTTCCAGATCGCCCGGCTCTGGATCCCGGAGTACGGGTCGGCGGAGTCGGCGGACGCCTTCCGCTGGCTCTACGCCTACTCCCCCTACCACCACGTCACGCCGGGCACCTCCTATCCGTCGGTCCTGATCATGACGGCGGACAGCGACAGCCGCGTCGACCCGATGCACGCGCGGAAAATGGCGGCCCGGCTGCAGTCGGCGACCGGTTCGAGCGGCCATCCGATCCTGCTGCGCACGGAGAGCAAGGCGGGCCACGGCGTCGGCAAGCCGCTCAGCAAGATGATCGACGACGCCACCGACGAGTGGACCTTCCTGCTCTGGCAGCTCGACGCCGAGGGAGAGCGGCCGGCGCACCGGTCCGCGGCCGGCGCGGTATAATCGCGCCATGCATACGGCCCATTCCGTCTGCCCCCTCGATTGTCCGGATCGGTGCAGTCTCGAAGTGCGCATCGACGGCGATCGGGTCTCTTCGATCACCGGCAGCCGCGTCAACCCGCTGACCCGGGGGTTCATCTGCGCCAAGGTACGGCGCTTCGGCGAGCGGGTCCACGGGCCGGATCGCCTGCTCCATCCGCTGCGCCGGACCGGACCGAAGGGCGAGGGGCGCTTCGAGCGGATCGGCTGGGACGAGGCGATCGACACGATCGTCGCCCGCTTCGACGAGGCGCGTCGCGCCCACGGCGGCGAATCGATCCTGCCGTTCTCGTACGGCGGGTCGAACGGTCTCGTGTCGCAGGGGGCGATCGACGAGCTGTTGTTCCGATCGATCGGCGCATCGCGCCTGGCCCGCACGGTCTGCGCCGCGCCGACCGCCGCCGCGGCGAAGGCCCTGTACGGCGGCCTGCCGACGGCCGATTTCACCGACGTGTCGCTGGCCCGCTACGTCATCATCTGGGGCGCGAACCCGAAGCACAGCAACATTCATCTGATGCCGTATCTCAAGACGGCGCGCGAGGCGGGGGCGAAGGTGGCGCTCGTCGATCCCCGCCGCACGATCGGCGCGTCATGGGTCGATCGGCACCTGCCGATCTTCCCGGGGGCCGACACCGTCGTGGCGCTGGCGATGATCGGCCACCTGGAACGGACCGGGGCGATCGATCGCGCCTTCCTCGAGGCGCACGCGGTGGGGACGGATCGGCTTCTGGAGCGCGCCCGGAGCTGGACGCTGGAGCGCGCGGCGCAGCGGGCCCGCGTCGAGGCGCGCGACATCGCCACGATCGCGGAGGAGTACGCGGCCGCCAACCCGGCGATGATCCGGTGCGGCTGGGGCCTGGAGCGCAACCGCAATTCCGAGTCGAGCGTGGCGGCGGTGCTGGCGCTGCCGGCGGTGGCGGGGAAGTTCGGCGTGCCGGGCGGGGGGTACGCCCTGTCGAGCTCGCCCACCTACGCCACCAACGAGGAATTCCTCGCCGGGCGGCCGGAGGCCGAGACCCGGACGATCAACATGAACCGTCTCGGCCGCGCGCTGCTCGAGGAGACTCCCCCCATCAAGGCGATCTTCATCTACGACGCGAACCCGGTGGTCACGATCCCGGATCAGAACCGGGTGGTGCGGGGCTTGAAGCGGGACGATCTTTTCACGGTGGTCTTCGATCAGGTGATGACCGACACGGCGCTGTACGCCGATATCGTCCTGCCGGCGACCACCTTCCTCGAGCATACCGAGATCAGCATCTCGTACGGCGGGTACAGCGTCCAGCTCGCGGAGCCGGTCCTGCCGCGCGCGGGAGAATCGAAGCCCAACGAAGAGGTCTTCGCGCTCCTGGCCGCGCGCTTCGGGGTCGAGCCGCCCGCGCCGCCCGGGGAGGCGCTGCTGCGCCGCGCGCTCGCCGCGATCGAAGGGCCGCTCGCCGACGCCGGCGCGGGGCGCCCCGACGGAGCGGCGCGTCTGGCGCGTCTGCGCCGCGATCATATCGTCGGGTTCGACTTCCCCGGGGCGCGGCCGGTGCAGTTCAAGACCGTCTTCCCGCGCACCGCGAGCGGCAAGATCGAGCTCTGGTCGAAGGAGCTGGGCGACGATCCGTACCTGGTGCACGACGATCCCGGCACGCGGGACTATCCGCTGGCGTTGATCTCTCCGTCGACCGACAAGACGATCAGCTCGAGCCTGGGGGAGATCGATCACGAGGAGGCGAGGCTCGAGATGCATCCGGACGATGCGGCCACCCGTGGTCTGCGGGACGATCAGGAGGTCCGCGTCCACAATCCTCTCGGCGAGGTGCGGGTGCGGCTGCGGACCAACCCGGAGGTCCGCCCCGGGGTCGTCTATCTGCCGAAGGGGATCTGGAACCGGCACACCCGCAGCGGCACGGTCGGCACCGCCCTCGTCCCCGATACCATCTCGGCCGTCTCGGGCGGCGCCTGCTTCAACGACGCGCGGGTCGAGGTCGCCCCGTCCGTCCACTGACCAGAACCGATGCGAGGACTCGGACAGGCTCCCGGGGAGGAACCGCCGTCATGACGCTCCGCCAACGGACCGCTCTCGCCGCCGCGCTTCTCCTCGCCGGATGTTCGGGCGGGACTTCCAGGAGCGGCGCGCCGCCGGCGCCCGCGGCGCCCCAGGGCGAGAAGCTGGTCTCGGGCGAGTACAGCATGACCCTGCCCCTCGGTCTGCAGGCCGATGCCGCCTACGTTCCGGAAAACAATCCGCTCACCGACAAGAAGATCGAGCTGGGCCGTCAGCTTTACTACGATCCCAGGCTGAGCCGCGATGGGACGATCTCCTGCGCCACCTGCCACGCTCCCGAGAAGGGGTTCTCCGACGGGAAGCCGAGCTCGACCGGGATCGCCGGCCAGAACGGGAACCGCAACGCCCCGACCGTCATGAACCGCCTGTTCAGCAAAGAGCAGTTCTGGGACGGCCGCGCCGCCGATCTCGAGGACCAGGCGCTCGGTCCGGTGCAGAACCCGATCGAGATGGGTCACACGCTGCAGGGGATGGTGGCGAACCTCCAGGGAATTCAGCCGTACGCGCCGGCATTCGAGGCCGCCTTCGGCAGCGCCGGCATCACGGCCGATCGGGTGGCCCAGGCGATCGCCTCCTTCGAGCGGATCGTCCTGACCGGCAACGCGCCCTACGATCGCTACCAGGCGGGCGACAAGAGCGCCTTGAGCGAATCGGCGGCTCGCGGCATGGCGCTTTTCAACGATAAGGAGCGGGGCAATTGCGTCACCTGCCACGCCGGCTTCAATTTCACCGACGAGTCGTATCACAACCTGGGCGTCGGCATGCAGAAGCCGGCTCCCGACTGGGGAAGGTTCGGCATCACCAAGTTCGAGGCGGACAAGGGGGCGTTCAAAACGCCGACGCTGCGGAACGTCACCCAGACCCCGCCTTACATGCATGACGGGAGCGAGGCGACGCTGCTCGAGGTGGTGAAGTTGTACGATCGGGGCGGGCACCCCAACGCCTGGCTCTCGAAGGAGATCAAGCCGCTGCACCTGAGCGACCAGGATCGGGCCGACCTGGTCGCCTTTCTCGAATCGCTGGCGGGCGAGGTGCAGGGGATCGAAAAGCCGGCGCTGCCGAGATAGGCCCGAACGGGTCGGTGCCAGGACTCGGACAGGCTCCTAGCTCGTCTTGGGCGCGTCCGAGTAGTGGATGTGCACCACCTTCCAGCGGCCGTTCTTCTTGAACAGCACGTCGGTCTCCTGATTCCAGCTTTCGGCCAGGGTGCCGTCCGGCTGCTTCATCTTCGTGAAAATCCGGTAGGCCGCCACCGCGGAGTCGCGCGACGGGCCGACATGGATCACCATCTCCTCGACCTTCACCTCGAGCATCTTTCCGCCGTCGCCGATCTCCTTTTCCCAGAGCTTCCGGTAATCCGGCAGGTCGAGCCGCCCCTGCTGCCAGAACTGCGTCATGTCGTCGGTGTAGAAATCGAAGTACGCTTTCAGGTCGTTCGCCTCATACGACTTGTTGAAGCGGGTCTCGAAATCGCGGATCTCGGCGATCGTCGCTTCGTCGCTCGACGTTTTGGCGGCCCGGTGCGCCGGGGCGGCAGGCTTGGAGCTCAGGGCGGCGCGGGAGGCGGCCGCGAGATCCGGAGCGGCCAGGGCGGCGAGCGCCGCGGCGAGCGCCACGGGAAGAGCCAGGGTTCGAATCGCCAGCGGAGTCGGCATCACGGATCCTCCTCGAGAGCCCCGTGCGGGGATGTTTCGCAACGCGCAACGCACCAACGATCGGCCCGGTGATGTTAGCATCGGTGACCTTGGAACGAGGCATCGGGAGGTCCGGATCGATGGAACGACGTGACTTCATCAAGATCGTGATCACCGGCAGTCTGGCGTCTTCGCTCGGCTGCCGCGGCGGCGCCTCGGGCGGGACGCGTCCGGCGGCGGAGGCCGCCGGCGGGGCCGCGGCCCCCGAGACGTCCGTGCGGGCGGAGATCAACGCCTTCTGCCATGCGGTGCGCGATGGCGCGGAGTTCAAGCGACCGCGGCCGGCCCGGCATGTTCCGGTCGTGATCGTCGGCGGCGGGGCGGCGGGACTGGCGGCGGCCGAAGCGCTCGGGACGGTGCCCGCTCTTCTTATCGAGAAGGAGCCGACGCTCGGCGGCAATGCGACCGGAGGCTCGTGGCGCGGCGTCGGCTACAGCAGCGGGACCTCTTACAACGCCGCGCCTGTCCTCAAGGAGCTGGCGGCCGGGCTCAAGGTGCCGCTCCTGCCGATCGACAGCGTCGACGGCATGATCGTCAACGACATCTTCGTCCCCGACTTTTTCACAACGGGGCTGCGCCGCGCTCCGTATCCTCAGGCGGTGCGCGACGCCTTCCGGCGTTTTCTCGACACCTACCATACCTACGACGTCGACGCCGAGCTGCCCAGGCTCGACAACCTGCCGTTCGCGGAGATCCTCAAAGACTACCCCAAGGAGATCACCGACTTTTTCGATTCGTACGGCCCCAACAACTGGGGCGCGCGGGTCCGCGACACCTCGGCCTACATCGGCCTGCAGGCGGCGCAGTGGATGGGCGGTCTCGAGCCGGGGCGCGTGACCGGCGAGCAGGGCTTCGGCAACCTGACCCGGGCGATGGGCGAGCGTCTGTTGTCGCGCGGCAGGGAGGGGGTCCTGACCGGCGCCACGGTGGTGCGCGTCGAGCGCGATCGGGATCTGTTCATCGTGACCTACGTGCCGCCCGGCTCCGATCGGCCGGCGGAGGGGACGTCGCCCGCGACCGGACCTGTCATGCCGCCGCTCGCCAGCATCTCCGCCGATGCCGTGGTGATGGCGGCGCCGAAGCTGATCGTCAAGTACATCGTTCCCGGGCTCCCGAAGGACCAGCAGGATGCGATGTTCAACTTCCGCTACATCCCGTACATGGTCGCCAACCTCTGCTTCGACGGGGTGGTGCACGACTCCTGCTTCGACACCGACGTGCCGGCGCCGGATCTCATGTCCGATGTCATCTGCGCCGACTGGGTGACGCGGCGCGGACGCGGCGACCGATCGCGCCCGACGGTGCTCTCCTGCTACATGCCGCAGACCGAAGAAGACCGGCATCTCTTCCTGGAGGAAGCCGACGTGCGGGCCCGGGCCCTCGCGGCCCTCGATCGGATCGATCGCTGGTTCCCCGGGGCGGCGGAAAAATGCCGTGAGATCCAGGTGCGGCTGCGCGGTCATCCGATGCACCTGGCGACATGCGGGATGGTCACCAAGTGGGCGCCGCTGGCGCGCCGTCCGTTCGGGGCGATGCATTTCGCGGGCACGGACGGGCTGGGCGAGGTGAGCGATCTGGCCGGGGCGGTCGAGACCGGACGCCGGGCGGCGCAGGGGGCGCTCGCCTCGATCGACGCGGCGGCGCGCCGGCGGGGCGCCCGGGGGCGCGGCGCCGCGGCGCCGGTCGGAGCGCAGGAGCGGCCGGGTCTCGGGTAGAATGTTTCCTCTCAGGAAGGTGAATCATGCCGAATCATGAAACGAGCCAGGGGTCCGCGACGGGACAGATCACCGCCACCGCCGCCGAGAAGCACCGCCGTTATCTCTTCCCGTGCGTCACGACCTATTACGAATCGCCGCTGACGCTGGTGCGCGGCGAGGGGATGCATGTCTGGGACGAGGCCGGCAAGCCGTACCTCGACTGCTTCGGGGGCGTGCTGACGGTCAGCGTCGGGCACTGTCATCCCGAGGTGACCGAGGCGATCGTCCGTCAGGCGAAGACCCTGGTGCATACCTCGACCCTCTACCCGAATCCGATGCTCTCCGATCTCGCCGAGATGATGGCGCAGGTCCTTCCTCCCGGCCTCGACCGCACGTTCTTCTCCAACTCGGGGACCGAGGCGGACGAGACGGCGGTGCTCCTGGCCCGCGTCCATACCGGCAACCAGGAGATGCTGGTGCTGCGGTACGGATACTCGGGCCGCTCGATGATGGCGATCGCCGCCTCGGGGCAGTCGACCTGGAAGCAGATCGGCAGCCCGGTGCCGGGCTTCGCGCACGCACTCGCGCCGTACTGCTACCGTTGTCCGCTGAAGCTGACCTACCCGTCGTGCGAGGTCGCCTGCGCCAAGGACGTCAAGGAAGTGATTGAGACCGCCACCACCGGCCGGGTCGCCGGAATCCTGGCCGAGGTGATCATCGGCTCGGGCGGTTTCATCGTTCCGCCCAAGGAATATTTCCAGATCGTCGCCGAGACCGTCCGCAAGGCCGGCGGCATCTTCATCGCCGACGAGGTGCAGACCGGCTGGGGCCGCACCGGGAAGATGTTCGGCATCGAGCATTATGGCGTGACCCCCGACGTCATGACCTTCGCGAAAGGG